>ENA-OPBO01000229-OPBO01000229.1-human-gut-metagenome-genome-assembly--contig:-NODE-229-length-50873-cov-7.950844_pt1 | contig 50873 bp, 24 predicted proteins | sample MGYA00241071_ERZ501458 | MGnify/ENA primary metagenome ERZ501458 (study PRJEB25962, sample SAMEA2042509) | human gut metagenome | biome: human gut; feature: human-associated habitat; material: faeces... | reverse complement strand
TCACCCGCGACCTGCCGAACGTCGGCGAGGACGCGGTGGCCAACCTCGACGAGCGTGGCATCATCCGCATCGGCGCCGAAGTCGAAGCCGGCGACATTCTGGTCGGCAAGGTCACCCCGAAGGGCGAGACCGAGCTGACCGCTGAGGAGCGCCTGCTCCGTGCCATCTTCGGCGAGAAGGCCCGCGAGGTGCGTGACACCTCGCTGCGCGTGCCTCACGGCGAGACCGGCACCGTCATCGCGGTCAAGGAAATCACCCGCGAGGATGCCGAGGAAGACGGCGACGAACTGCCGAACGGCGTGAACCAGATGATTCGCGTCTACATCGCACAGCACCGTAAGATCACCCAGGGCGACAAGCTCTCCGGCCGTCACGGCAACAAGGGCGTCATCTCCCGCATCCTGCCGGAAGAGGACATGCCGTTCCTCGCCGACGGCACTCCGGTCGACATCATGCTGAACCCGCTGGGCGTGCCTTCTCGAATGAACCTTGGCCAGGTGCTGGAACTGCACCTCGGCTGGATCGCGCACGCCGGCTGGGACATCTCCCTCGACCCGGATGCCGAGGCCGCTTGGAAGAAGTACGTGCCGCAGGGCGCCGAAAAGGGCGCTCCGGGCACTCCGGTGGCCACCCCGGTGTTCGACGGCGTCCGTCCGGAGACCATCAAGGGCCTGCTCAGCTGCACCCTTCCGGACCGCGACGGCAACAAGCTCGTCGGCCCCGACGGCAAGGCGACCCTGTTCGACGGCCGTACCGGCGAACCGTTCCCGAAGCCGATCTCCGTGGGCTACATGTACATGCTGAAGCTGCACCACCTGGTCGACGACAAGATCCACGCCCGCTCCACCGGCCCGTACTCCATGATCACCCAGCAGCCGCTGGGCGGCAAGGCTCAGTTCGGTGGCCAGCGCTTCGGCGAGATGGAAGTGTGGGCCCTCGAGGCCTACGGTGCCGCCTACACGCTGCACGAAATGATGACCACCAAGTCCGATGACGTCGACGGCCGCGTGCGCGTCTACGGCGCCATCGTGAAGGGCGAGAACCTGCCGCCGGCAGGCATCCCGGAGTCCTTCAAGGTGCTGCTTAAGGAAATGCAGTCCCTGTCCCTGAATGTCGAAGTGCTCAACGCCGAAGGCGTGGCCATCGACATGAAGGACGAGGATGACGATCCGTCCACTTCCTCCGATGACCTCGGCTTCAACATCGGTGCGCGTCCTGACGCCGCCGCCAAGGAAGACCAGGTTGCCGAGGAGCCCGAATTCCAGTGATTGAAAGGATTGGCCGCGCTGCAGCACAGCGTGCAGCGCGGCCAATCCCCGAACAACGTGATAAGCATTAAGAATCGATAGACAGGACAATAGAGTGCTGGACGTCAACGAATTTGACAAACTGAGGATCGGACTGGCCACCGCCGACGACATCCGTAACTGGAGCTACGGCGAGGTCAAGAAGCCGGAGACCATCAACTACCGTACCCTGAAGCCGGAGAAAGACGGCCTGTTCGGCGAGCAGATCTTCGGACCTACCCGCGACTGGGAATGCGCCTGCGGCAAGTACAAGCGCGTGCGCTTCAAGGGCATCGTCTGCGAACGCTGCGGCGTGGAAGTCACCAAGAGCCGTGTGCGTCGTGAGCGCATGGGCCACATCGAGCTCGCCGCTCCGGTGACCCACATCTGGTTCTTCAAGGGTGTGCCGTCCCGACTGGGCTACCTGCTGGACATCGCGCCGAAGGACCTCGAGAAGGTCATCTACTTCGCGGCCTACATGGTCACCAAGGTGGACGAAGAGCAGCGTCATCAGGACCTGCCGGACCTGCAGCAGGAGTTCGACAACGAGATCGCCAACCTCGAGAAGCGCCGCAACGCCGAAATCGAGGAGCGCGCCAAGAAGGTCGAAGCCGATTTGGCCGAGCTCGAAGCCGAAGGCGAAGCCAAGGGCTCCGCACGCGCCAAGCTGCGCAACAGCGCCGAGCGTGAAATGGCCGCCATCCGTACCCGCTACGACGAGCAGATCCAGCGTCTGAGCGCCGTGTTCGACCGCTTCAAGACCCTGAAGCCGGGAGACATGGAAGGCGACGTCGACCTGTGGCGTGAGATGGAAGACCGCTACGGCGATTACTTCGAAGGCTGCATGGGCGCCGAAGCCATCAAGAAGCGTCTGCAGGACTTCGACCTCGAGGCAGCCTCCAAGCAGCTGCGCGAAGAGATCGACACGGGCACCGGCCAGCGCAAGGCCCGCGCCCTGAAGCGTCTGAAGGTCGTCAACGCGTTCCTGACCACCGGCAACAAGCCGGAGGCCATGGTGCTCGACGTGATCCCGGTCATCCCGCCGGACCTGCGCCCGATGGTGCAGCTCGACGGTGGCCGTTTCGCCACCTCCGACCTCAACGACCTCTACCGTCGTGTGATCAACCGTAACAACCGTCTGAAGCGCCTCATCGAGCTCGGCGCCCCGGAGATCATGCTCAACAACGAGAAGCGCATGCTCCAGGAAGCCGTCGACTCCCTGTTCGACAACGGCCGTCGTGGCCGTCCGGTCACCGGCGCTTCGAACCGTCCGCTCAAGTCCCTGAGCGACATGCTCAAGGGCAAGCAGGGCCGTTTCCGTCAGAACCTGCTCGGTAAGCGTGTGGATTACTCTGGCCGTTCCGTGATCGTGGTCGGCCCGTCCCTGCGCATGCACCAGTGCGGTCTGCCGAAGCCGATGGCCCTCGAGCTGTTCAAGCCGTTCGTCATCAAGCGCCTCGTGGACCAGGGCTTCGCGCAGAACATGAAGAGCGCCAAGCGCCTCGTGGACCGCGCCGACTCCGAAGTGTGGGGCGTGCTCGAAGAGGTCATCTCCGAGCATCCGGTGCTCCTGAACCGTGCACCTACGCTGCACCGTCTGGGCATCCAGGCATTCGAGCCGATCCTGGTGGAAGGCAAGGCCATCCACCTGCCGCCGCTTGCCTGCGCCGCATTCAACGCCGACTTCGATGGCGATCAGATGGCAGTCCACCTGCCGCTGTCCGCCGAAGCCCAGGCTGAGGCCCGTTCCCTGATGATGGCTTCCGACAACATCCTGAAGCCGGCAGACGGCCACACCGTGACCATGCCGAGCCAGGACATGATCCTCGGTCTGTATTACCTGACCACCGTCATCGACGGCGCCAAGGGCCAGGGCCGCGTGTTCTCCTCGCTGGAAGAGGCCGAAATGGCGCTCGACAAGCACGAGATCGACATGCAGGCCAAGGTGCTCATCCGCCTTCCGCGGGACTTCGTGCTGCCGAAGGACTGGGAGCCGGGCGAGGTCAAGGTCGTCGATCCGGAACCGGGCAGCCCGGACGTGGTCAAGGAGGAGCGTTTCCATGACGGCTCCGTCCTGTTCGCCACCTCCTACGGCCGTATCCTGTTCAACGGCACCTTGCCGGTCGACTACCCGTTCGTCAACGAGCAGGCGCCGAAGAAGCGTCTGAGCAAGATCGTCGACGACATCGCGACCCGTTACTCCACCGCTCAGGTGGCCGTGACGCTGGACGCCCTGAAGGATCTGGGCTTCACCCGCGCACCGTGGTCCGGCGTGTCCTTCGCGTTCTCCGACGTTATCCAGCCGCCGGAACTGGACGAGTACATCGAAAAGTACGAAGGCGAAGCCGACAAGGTCAACGAGAACTACGAAATCGGTATGCTCACCGAAGAGGAGCGTCGTCAGGAACTGGTCGACCTGTGGACCAAGTGCACCAGCGAGGTCTCCGAGGCGGTTGAGGAACACTTCGATTCCAAGAACAACCTGGCCATCATCGTGCAGTCCGGTGCACGAGGAAACATGATGCAGATCAACCAGATCGCAGGTATGCGAGGCTTGGTGGCAAACCCGAAGGGCGAGATCATTCCTCGACCGGTCAAGTCCAACTACCGTAAGGGCCTGTCCGTGCTGGAATACTTCATCTCCCAGCACGGCGCGCGTAAGGGTCTGGCCGATACCGCACTGCGTACCGCAGAGTCTGGCTACCTGACCCGTCGTCTGGTGGACGTCTCCCAGGACGTGATCGTGCGTGAGGAGGACTGCGGCACCAAGCGCGGCCTGACCATGAAGGTCGGCGAACGCGATGCCGAAGGCAACCTGCACCTGGTCAAGGCCGCCGACGGTGGCCCGTACTCCCGTCTGCTCGCGGCCGACGTCATCGACCCGGCCGACGGCGAGACCGTGCTGTACAAGGCCGGCGACGCCCTGTCCATGGACGTGCTCAACGATCTCGTTGCCCACGGCGTGGAAGAGGTCAAGGCCCGTTCCGTGCTGACCTGCGAATCCAAGCGTGGCGTGTGCGCCAAGTGCTACGGCTGGTCCCTGGCCACCAACAAGCTGGTGGACGTCGGCGAGGCCGTCGGCATCGTGGCAGCACAGTCCATCGGTGAGCCTGGTACCCAGCTGACGCTGCGTTCCTTCCACTCCGGCGGCGTCGCTTCCGCTTCCGATATCACCCAGGGTCTTCCGCGTGTCACCGAGCTTTTCGAAGCCCGTACCCCGAAGGGCGAGGCTCCGATCGCGGAGTTCGCCGGCGTGGTCAAGGTGGAAGACACCGAGCGCGGCCGTCAGGTCACCCTGAAGCCGGACGACGACTCCGTCGAGCCGATCGTCTACCCGGTGACCCGTCGTGCGCCGATGCTGGTCAAGGACGGCGACCATGTCGAAGCCGGCACCCAGCTCATCGAAGGCTCCGTCGACCCGAAGAAGATCCTGCGCATCCTCGGCCCGCGCGCCGCACAGGTGAACATCGTGGAGGAAGTGCACACCGTGTACCGCTCCCAGGGCGTGGATATCCACGACAAGCACATCGAGGTCATCGTGCACCAGATGCTGCGTCGCATCACCGTGATCGACTCCGGCGACACCGACCTGCTGCCGGGCGAACTCGTGGACAAGGCACGCTTCAAGGCCGCCAACATGGAAGCCGTGAAGAACGGTGGCAAGCCGGCCGCCGGCCGTCCGGAGCTGATGGGCATCACCAAGGCTTCGCTGGCCACCGATTCCTGGCTGTCCGCGGCCTCCTTCCAGGAGACCACCCGCGTGCTCACCGAAGCCGCCCTGAACCAGAAGGTCGATGACCTGAAGGGCCTCAAGGAGAACGTCATCATCGGTAAGCTCATCCCGGCAGGTACCGGCCTCGCCCGTTACCGCAATGCCACGGTGGAGCCCGACAAGGCCATCCGCGACACCATCTACCCGAACTTCGGTTTGGGCGGCGAAGGCACCGACAGCTCCTTCGGCGACACCGACCTGTCCGATGTGGACTTCTCCAACATCGACTTCGGCGACCTGAAGCTGGGCGATGACTTCAACCCGGATGACTTCCTGGACGACAACGGCGGCCAGACCGATCTGGGCGACACCCTGTGAGATTCCCCTCACGATAGTCGACAGACGAATCATCTGACATAGCAAAAGGCGGAAGCGACCAATACCGGTCGGTTCCGCCTTTCGCTATATCTATATGTCGTGGGATTGCGAGGTTGTGGATTAATCGCGGGGGAGGGTTTCGCAGTCGTCTTTTGACGTTACTTGATCTTCTCCGAAAGCGTGGTTTCCAGATCCTTCAACGAACCGCTGAGATCGGCCTCCTTCGCGGCCTTTTGCAAATCGGACTGATCCAGGGTCGGCGAATCGATGTCGGACATCTTCGCATGAAGATCCTGAAGCTTTTCGTAATCGGCGGACCCATACTCGATATCGTTGAGATTCAGATCGGCCATCTGATCCACAATGTCCTTCTTCTTGCTGACGCTTTCCTGCATATCCGCGCCATACTCGGCATAGGACTTGATGGGAACCTTGGCCAGATCGCCGGCGTCGGCGGCACAGCTTTCGAGCGCCTTGGAAAGATCGCGATAGTACGAAGACATGTCGGCGGAGTCGAATTTCGGCAGCTTCGTGCAGGTATGCGTCATCTTCATGAGCGCGGGCATGGTCTGGGCCAGATCGTTCATGTACCTCTCGTATTTCGCACGGTCCCGCTCGAACGTCTCGTACTTCTCCTTGACGTCCTTGTCTTTTTTCACGGCCTTCATGGCAGCCAGCTTGTCGCTGTCCTGCTTGAAGGTCTTCAACTTCTTCTTGCCCTCGTCATAAGCGGAGGATGAATCGTTGTCCGTTGCGCTCGCCGCCGAGCTGAATTCCTCATTGATGGCTGTATAGCTGCTTTCCAACGCCTGCGTTTGGACCAGCGCTTCCTCGTAATCGGAACGGCTGACGCGATTCGTAAGGAAGAACACCGCTGCCAGCGTGATGACGACGACTGCGGCCACCGCGCCGATGATAATGGCGACCGGCGGCTTATTTTTGGCCGCGGCGCCGGCTTGCTGGGAAGGAAAGTTGCCGGGCATTGGCGGTTGCGGCTGACCGTATTGTTGCGATTGGGCATATTGTGGCATCGCAGGCTGTGGAACCGCCGGTTGAGACGCGGTGGGCTGGGGCATGGCGGGCTGACCGTACGGCATCGGCCGCGGCTGACCATACTGCGGCATCGGCGGCTGAGGCTGTCCATAAGGTTGCGGTTGTCCGTATTGCTGCGGCTGGCCGTACGGCATGGGTTGCGGCTGTCCGTATTGAGGCCCGCCCGGCTGTGGCTGACTGTAGTTTGGCGCCTGCGGCTGCGGAGGCTGGTTATACTGCGGTTGCCCATTCTGCGGTTGACCATACGGAGGAGTGTTCGCCATGTGAAAAGTCCTTCTTATCCTTTTTCCTTTTTTTTGAATGTCGAATCCGTGAACACGGAGGGAAACATCGACGTGTCCGTCTCTTTTGACGAGTTACAGCATAATATTTTGAGACGGAATATGCGAGCATCGTATTGCAGAATGAGTATCGTCAGACGGCATGGACGTCACCTTCCTACAATGGGAATATGAGTTTTCTACCTTACCCGCCGCCGCCCGAACCAGGGTGGTATGACGATGACGTCACGGTGATGGCGCAACCCACAGCCGAACCCGTCGACAATGCCGCCGATTCCTTGGAAACACGCGAACGGCTCGCCGCACAGAACGAATCGGGCGACCACGATATGCAGGATGTTTCCGTTGCGAAGGGCGACGCTGCCGTTTCGGACGAGGACGATATCGACTGGGACGGCACCGTGCTTTCCGAAGCCTTCACCATGAAGCAGCCGAAGCACACGTACGTGCTGGACAACGAGCAGACCGGACAGCAGGTGATCGTGGATATGGGCGTGCTCCTTGGCCGCAAGCCTTCGGCCGAAGTGCCCGCCGGCGCCAAATCGGTCAAGCTGGAGGATCCGACGCGCACAATCTCACGCAACCATGCGGCGATCAGCTTCGACCAGGATGGCACGCTGTGGATAGAGGATTACGGTTCGCTCAACGGCACGTACATCATCCAAGACGATGTCGAAACCAAAGTGGAACACAAGCCGATGCAGCTGGAGGCGCCATGCACGGTGCGTATCGGCGACCAGTTCTTCCAATTCCGCAAACAGTGAGGGCGTTTGTCAGTGAAGACACGATTACGCTGACGGACTGCGTTGACGATTTGTGTTGACAGCGTCGGCGCGGACGGTTAGCGGTAAGACGATAAGGGGTTGTCACGGAGATTCCCGCGACAACCCCTTATGTTTCAAATGGTCTGATAATCGGCGTTAGCTCACTGCTGGCGCAGACGAATGGCCGCGTTGATGGCCGAATCGTTCAACTGGCCAAGCCAGGCAAGCAATTCCGGATAGATGTACGGATTGCGCGCAAGACACGGACGAAGCTCCGGCGCTTCGCTGGCGATACGGGCCATCAACATCTGATCGGTGGTGGTCATGGCCAGTTCCGCGGTGAACCCCGCGTCTGCCGGCGATTCCTGGGCCGCGGCATACTGCTGTTCGGCATACTGCTGTTCCGGTTCGTTCTGCGGCTGGCTCGATGAATAATCGGCCACTTCGGACAAATCGGCGGGATTCATGTATGGGTCGACATACTCGGTCGAAGCCTCGTTAGACGCCGCATAGGCAGCGTCCTGACCGTATTGCTGGTTCACCGGCTGTTCCGGCTGATACTGCTGCTCCTGCTGGAACTGTTCCGCCACTGCCGGCTGATACTGCTGTTCCGGCTGGACCTGTTCGGCAACCGGTTCGGCCATTGGCTGGGCCGTCGGTTCGGCAATCGGCTGCGGCTGCACGCCATTTTGCGGAACCGGCCAGCCCATCGCCACCAGCTGCTGACGGGCGCGCTCATCGCCGAATTCGGCGACCCAACGCTTCAGACCCGGGTACGCTCGCGGATTGGCAACGACATTCGCACCGAATTCCGGATTCTCGTACGCGATTTTCGCCAGGAACACGGGATCGGCGTTCGGATCCTGCACGGCCGCCACCGCGGCATCGAAATCGACCATCATGATCTCCTTGTCTCGTGGTCTGTAACCATCTTATTGAATGACTCGTAACGTTTGCAACGTACCGTCCAGCACATCGTCGATATCCTCGTCATCGCCGATCTTGCTGACGTTCCAATCCTCGTCGCACGGCATATCGGAACGCATATCCACCACGATGACGGTGATGTTGTCGCGGCCACCGGCGTTCAGCGCGGCGCGTACCAGCATGTCCGCGGCCATCTGCGGGTCAGCGTACGCCGCCGCGATCTCGGCAAGCTGCTCACGGCCGATCTGCGCATGCAGCCCATCGGAACAGATGATGAACCGTCCGTCCGCACGCGCGGCGTACCAGTCAGGCTGGATGCCGGCAGGCGCGCCGACACATTGCGTGATGATGTTGCGCGGAATGCAACGGCTCGCCTCATCGGGCAGCATCTGCCCCGAATCGATGGCGTTCTGCCGTTCCGAATGGTCGCGGGTGATGCACGTCAGCGAATCCGCCAGCCACGCGCCATTGCCGTCGGCGCGCATATGGTACGTGCGGGAATCGCCCACATTGACGATGTAACACCGTTCGTCGGAACATATCGCGTCATCGCCGACACGCGTCGGCAGCAGCACGCCGCTGATGGTAGTGCCCGCAACGCCGCCGAGCTGCTCACCCAGACGGAGCACCTCCTGCTGGGCAAGGATCAGCGTTTCGTCAATCGCGTCAAGATCGCGCGTCGGCAGTTCGGCCAAACGCGCGAACCGTTCCGCAACATCGGAACTGGCCTGCTTGCCGCCCTTGCCGCCACCCATGCCGTCGCACACCACATACACGCCGTTGCCTGCGCAGGCGCTGTCCTGGTTGTCTTTCCTACGCAAGCCGATATTGCTGTTCAGACCGACCTCAATATGTTTGACGTTCATGAGTCCCGCCCTTTCACACCGATTTTCCGCAAGCGGATTTTCCGGAAGTGGAACACGTCCGCAAGCGATAGTTTCGCCCGCCACCTGCGGAACGTCGGCAGCGAGCCGAGCATGAACTTTCGTTCTTCGGCGATGTCATGCCAGTAGCGTTCCGCATGCTCCTGCGTGACATCGCCTCCGGAGAAGGCCGCGTAATCAGCCTCCCTGCCCAGCTCGAGCAGTGTATTGGCATCGAAGCCCATCTGTTCGGCGATGGCCTGCGCCTGCTCGTTTCTGGTGCCTTGGACGTCAAGGCCGCTTTGCCGGGCAAGCGCCGCGACCGCCTGCCATCCGGCAGCGACGCGTTGCGATGCGCTGCCATGCCTGCGAGCCCGAGCCAGGGCGATCGCCTTGATGGCGAGCAGCAGGCCGCAGACGATGAGCACCGTCCACAGAGGGCTGCCGTAGATGGCGACTTTTCTGACGATTCTGCCGAAACGCTGCCAGAACAGGCTCGTCGGCGTCTCGTCGGCCATGCTGCCGCCAAGCGACGTTTTGCCCTTGGCTTGGTTGTCGTCACGCAGCGGATCGGTAAGCGGCACCGGAGGCTGACGCACCAAGGTCTGCGGATTGGGCGGAGTGAGATTCTGGTTCTCGTCGGGAACCTTCGTTTCCTTCGGTGTCGGGTAGAACGCCACCCATCCGTAACCGTCCAGCTTGATCTCCACCCAAGCGGTCACATCGTTGCCGGTGAATTTCGTGGTGGTGGTTTTGCCATGCTTCTCGGTGCGGCTGTCACTGATCTCGCCCTCGTCGTTCTTCGGCAGGAAGCCCAGCACCACGCGGCTCGGCAAGCCGAGACTGCGGGCCATAAGCGCCATCGCGGAAGCGTATTGCTCGCTGTCTCCAACCATCGCACTGCCGGCGAGCAGCTGGTCGATACGATAGTTGCCGTGACCGGCTCTGGATGGGTAATCGCCATTCAAACCATGGGAGAACCAGCCGGATTCCCTGAGCTTGTCGGCAAGAGACTGCGCGGCCTCGCCGCCCTTGGACTGGCCGCCCGCAATCGCGGTGGCCAGCTTATCCACGCAATCGGGCACATCCTCCGCCTTGGGCTGGCTGATGGAGGAAGCATTCGCCTTGGCGATCTCCTTATCCGTCGGCGTCCGTGGAATGACGCCGGTTTCCGTATAGGACAATCCCGGAGAGGTGCGCGAAGGGTAGATCGCCGACATGGTGTCGGTGTTGTAGTAGAACGAATCGGCGTCCGACGATGTGGCGAACTTCACGCTGGAAGCCGCGCCGGCCATCGGCAGCCAATAGTCGCTCAAACCGTCATTGACCGTGAATTTCGCGGTGAACCGCTTGCCGGTGGCGTTGTTTGCGATGGAATCGCCCACACGATGGTAGTTGGAGGAATCCGAAGCCATGGTGGAATCGGACAGGTTCCACACATTGCCGTCGAAACGGTCCATAACCGCCAAACGCACCGTGGAACCGGCCGGCAGATCGTCGACGGTCAGCAGCACATCGTCCTTATGGTTCTTGATATACGAACGCATGCCGCTCAACGGGCTGGTGTAATCGTACGGGCTCAGCGGCGGATCATAATGGTCGCGCAGAATGGTGCGGTTTTGCCCGACCACCAAGCATCCGCCGATCGCCACAGCCGAAGCCAGCAGCACGATGACTACGGAACTGAGCCAACGGCCCAATTCCAACAGTTTCCAACGCGCGCTGACCCAAACCACCAGCACGACCGCCATAATCGTGCCGATCGCCATACGGTAGAAGCCGCTCGACGTGCCAAGCAGCGCGCAGATCGCGAGATTCGCCACGACGGGAACGACCGCGACCATCGTAAGCCGGCCATCCTCCGCAACCGCGAAGATACCGGCCAGCAGCGCGGCCCACAGGCAAATCGTCCACACGGCGAGCAGCGAGCCGTCGCCGGTGCCGGTCGGCGGGTCGATGGCCAGCAGGTATTTGAACGCGCCGAGCATCCGCATCCACCCTTGCGTCAACGTGCGCAATGTGGGAATGACATGGGCGATGGTGGTGCCATTCAGGAAGATGACCGGGCCGACCACCAGCTGCGCACACGCCATGAACAACATCTGCCACCACAGGCGCAACGCGGGAACGAGACCGGCAAGCGCCACGAGCGAGCCGATGATGGTGGCGGGGATTGCGGCGCTCGTCCAAGACAGGGCGGAGCCGTATACGTCGATGAGGTTGCTGGCTGCGGCGATGGTCAGTAGGGCGGCGACCGTGAGGCTTGCGTATTGCGCGGCGTGCGGCTGGTTGGTGTTGGGCATGGCTGGGGACTTGCCGCTGCGGGACATCCAGATGACGGAGTGGGTGGAGTCCGCCCATGAGCCGGTGCCTGTGCCGGTTGCCATGCCAGTGTTGGTGTTGGCGGAGTTGGTGCCTGTGCCGGTGAGGTTGCCGGTGAGGTTGCCGGTGTTGGTGAATGTGGTGCTCATGCCAGCACCCCCATGATCATGGGGAGGTCGTTGAGGTCTCCCACGGTTGCCAAGGTGAAGTCGGAGTAGCGTTTGATGGCGCGCGGTTGGCCGGTTGCGGCTTGAAGCACCACGCAGGTTGCGGAGCGGGGGAGTGCGAGGACCATGTGTTTGATGTCGTCGATGGTTTTGAGCCTGCCGACGGTGAAGAAGTAGAAGGATGCGTCGGGGGCATGTTCGAGAGTGGTTTGCGCGAGGTTGGGATTGTCGTCGATGTCAGGGTCGATGCCGCTGCAGCCATCGAGAAATTCCGTGGCGTTGCGCGGAATGGCGTGCGTGGAACCGGCATGCGCGGTGACTGGCCGGTTCTGCTGCAGGCATTGCACGCCGATGGAGGCGTGGACGGATACGGCCAGTTCGAATTCCTGGGAATCGATGTAATCATCCGGGTTCACGCTGATGGTCAGAGCGGTGTCGGTACGGCGGGTGGCTTCGTATTGGCGGATCATAAGCGATCCGGTTTTCGCGGAGCTGAGCCAATGCACGTTGCGTACGTCATCGCCGGGCTCGTATTCGCGCAGGCCGTAGAAGTCGAGGTCGTCGTCGACGATTTCGCCGCTTGGCTGACCTTCCAAATCGCGTGGAATGCCGGCGTTCAGGGTGCTGAGCAGCACGGTCTGCGGATGAATGAACACGTTGATCTGGTCCACGAGTTTCTTTTCGTGGCGGATCAGACCGAACGGGTCGCCTTTGCGGATGGATAGCGGGCCGATGGGCAGCACCGCGCGGCTGACGGCGGTGAATTCCACAGTCGTCTGGCGTGACTGGCCTGCGGCGAGCATGGGAATGGCGAACCGTTCGTGGTTGTCTCCGATGGGCAGGTCGCCGCGCGCCGACGTGGTGGGGGTGCGGCCCGGATTGTCCACGCAGACGTCGACTTTCACCGTGTCTGACACCGTGACGCGTCTGCTGGACACGTCGATGGTGGCTTGGAACGAGGTGTTGCCAAGGGAAAGCATGACCGCCGCGGCCAGCATGACCGCGAACACCACCGCCATGGCCAGCAGCTCATGCCACCCCAGCAGGACGAACGCCACCAGCGAGGCGACGGCGAGCGCCGCCACCGCCCAGCCAAGCGGCGACACGTATGAGGTGGCCAGTCGCTTGATGCGATGTTTGAGGCGGCGTAGGGATCGTTGGATGGTCCGTCTGCGCTGCACTGTGTGCGAATGCCGCATTCCTTGACCTTTCGGATTGTGTGGTGCGTATGCCGGGGTGGATTGTGTTTCAGGCGTTGGCGCCCAGGGTTGGGGCCGGCACGTCTTCGAGGATCTGGCCGATCATCTGTTCGGGGGTGTTTCCGGCGAAGGTGGCTTCGGCGGTGAGGGTGATGCGGTGCGCGAGCACGGGTACGGCGAGGTTTTTGACGTCGTCGGGCACTACGTAGCCGCGGTTGTCGGAGGCGGCCCATACGCGCGCGCAGCGGGTCAAGGCGAGCGCGCCTCGCATGGAGGAGCCGACTTGGATGCGTTCGTTGTGGCGGGTGGCTTCCACCAGTCGCACGATGTATTCGAGGATCGCGTCGTCGAGATGCACGGTTTCGCTGATGTTGCGCATGCGCAGCACGTCTTCGCCGGTGAGCACCGGATGCACGGTGGCGGCGCGGTCGGTGACGTTGACCTGTTTCAGGATGTTGACGCTCACGTCGTGGCTTGGATAGCCGATGGTGGTTTTGATGAGGAAACGGTCCATCTGCGCTTCCGGCAGCTTGTAGGTGCCGAGCTGTTCGATCGGGTTCTGGGTGGCGATGACCATGAACGGCTGCGGCACCGGGTGGGTGACGCCGTCGACGGTGACCTTCTGCTCTTCCATGACTTCGAGTAGTGCGGACTGTGTTTTCGGTGAGGCGCGGTTGATTTCGTCGGCGAGCACGATGGACGCGAAGATCGGGCCTTCGCGGTATTCGAATTCGCCGCGCTTCTGGTCGTAGTAGGTGACGCCGACCACGTCGGACGGCAGCAGGTCCGGGGTGAACTGGATACGTTTGAACGACATGTCGATGGAGTTGGCAAGGCCTCGCGCCAGCTGGGTTTTGCCGGTGCCCGGGTTGTCTTCGAGCAGGATGTGCCCGCCGACCACCATGGCTGTGGCGCATTGGCGGATGGGTGCTTCCTTGCCGACCACGACCTGGGAGACGTTGTCTACGAGCTTGGCGAACTTCTCATGGAATTCGGTGATGTCTTTGCTGGGTGCGGTCATCATGGACGTGTCGACGACCGGCTGGGATTGTTTGACGGGCTGTACAGGCTGGCTGGGCTGTACAGGCTGGCTGGGCTGGACGGGTTGGGTTGGCTGGACGGGCTGCTGCGCGGGCATTGCGACTGCCGGATTGGCGGCCGGTTGGCGAAGGTTCTGCGGCATCGGCTGACGGAACCGCGGCTGGTTCGGCGTTGCCGGGGCGGACTGTTGCGGCAACGCCGGTTGGGCGGTGCCGTGCGCGCTCAGCAGCGTGCCCTCCGGATCCTCATCGGCTTGCGGCTGCTCCGGCAGATTCGGCGTGTGGAACGCCGGCTGCTGCTGGCCGGGTTGGCTGGGAACGCTTGGATTATGGCCGATGGAACCCAGCTGGGTGGCATCATCGAAATCGTTGCTCATGGGTTGCTCCTTGCTTGTTGTGTTGCTCGTGTGGATGGTTCGTTGTGTTTGCGATTGCTGTGATCGTCCGTTTCACCATCTGGCGTAGTAGGCCAGGCCGCGGATCCAAGGCTTGGATGCGCCGTCGACGGTGGACAGGGCGACGGAGGATGCCACAGGCCGGTCATTCCGCGTGGCCGCTTCGCCTTCCGTGGACGCGTCAGAATCCGATGGCTCCGACGGTTTTGATGGTTCTGAAGGTTCCGACGGTTCGGGTTTCGGCGTGGGAGCCTTGTACCTGTCATGGTCCAGCAGTGTGCCGCCATTGTCCTCGTTGTTGAGCGCGGTGTCGGTGCCCACCACCTTCGCCTTCCACGCGTAATCGGCTCCGGTCGGCAGCACGTCCTTGACGTTCAGTTTGTCGGAGCCCAATACCCAGGCGACGTCATAGGATTTGCCGTCCGCGGTGAAGGTGATCACGGTTCTGCCGGGCTGGCCGTACATGTTCACCGATCCGCCGCTGACCTTGATGATGTTCGGATCATTGGCGTCCCACGTCAGCATCGGCGCCTTGACGGCGGCCTTCACCTTGCGGACGTATGCCGGATCGGCCCTGCCGGACTTGGAGGTGCTTGCCGCGCCATTGAAATGCTGCGTGACGGAACCCGAGGAACAGGACTGCCATTCCTTGAGCGGGAAATCGTGCGATCGTTCGGAAGCGCCGGCATGGTAGGAGCCGAGTCCGTCCGCGCTCACCGTGAACCCGTCGGCGTGGCCGTTCTCCTTCCAACTGACTACGCACACGTCGTCATGCCCCTTGACGCTGACCGATTCGGGCGCCTTCACCGCGTATTTCGGTGTGAAACGTACGGTCGAATCGTCACTGGTCGTTTTCTCCTTGCCGACCACCGCCGCCTTGATGGTGTATTCCCTGGTGTTGAGATCATGGTCCGGAATCTTGAAATCGTAGGATCCGGAACATCCGTCGATGCTTGCGCTGACATCTCCGGAAATCTCGACGGCCTTGCATCCCGCGTTGCGGGTGTTGCCCACGGATTCGACGGTGACGGTTCCCGTGGTGTCGTCGTTCGTCACGGAGATCTTCGGCGCATCGGGCTTGCCCCACGGCTTGACAGCGTCGGACGCCTTGGACGGTTGGCTCCAATTCACCTTGTTGTGGGCGCGTACCGTCGCCGTGTACGAGTCGCCGTCGGAAATCGCGTTGTTATCGAAAACAAAATCGATTCCGGTGGAATTTGTCGTCTGCTTGGACGGCGCGTTCCTGCCGGACAAAGTCACCTCGTAATTGTCCACCGACGAGAAATTGCCGTCCGGAGCCTTCCACGTGACGCTCACCGTGTTGCCCTTCACACTGGCCGTCACATCCGTCGGCGCATCAGGCAGCTTGTCCGGCGTGCCCTCGACGGCGTTGGAATCCTTGGACCAGCCGACCTCGTTCCTGGCCTGCACCTTGAACGAGTAGGTCTTGCCGTTCTTCAACCCGTCGATGAGACAGGAGGTCTTCTGCCCGCACGAGCGCTCGCCGGACGCGTCTCCGCCCCACATCACCTTGTATTCGGTGATCGGGCTGCCGTTGGCCGAACCGGCCGTCCAGCTCAGATTCACGGCGCCATCCTGCGGGTCGCCGGACACCGCGGAAAGCAGCGGCGCATCAGGCTTGTCCATCACCGAAACGCTGATGGTGCCGGTCACCTCACGTTCCTTTGTTTTGGTGGCGTCGCGCACGGTGACGACCACCTTGTTGGTGTTCGCGCCGATGTCGGAAGCCGCCCTGATGGACACCACGCCGTTGGACGGGCAATCCACCGTCAGCTTCGACGCGCCATCGGACGTGCATCCGGTCACCGTCAGCGGAGTGTCGGGGAACGGATTGTACGCGTCGGACAGCAGATTCACCTGCTCGCTGGAACCGGCCTTGATTTTCACGGTCTTCTCGGTGACACGGGCGAGCGGCCTGTTGGACGCGGTGACGCGCACGGTCATACCGGCGCTCACCGTACCCTTCGCATATTTGATCGAGACGGGCACGCTCACTGTGGTGTCCGGCGTGGCCGTCTTGTCCGCGGACACGGTCAACGTGCCGGAGGGAGACACTCTGGCATCCACACTGCCGGAATTCACGCCGCCGGAATACGAGTACTGCTTCTCATCCTCGTACAGGCCCGACGCCGAATGGGTCAGCGCCGTCAGATCGATGGTAGTGGCCTTCTCGCCGGCCACCACATCGACGGTGGAGGATGAGAACGTCGGCGGCGGAACCTCACGTCCGATCACCGTGATCGGAAGCGTGAGCACCGCCGAATTGACGATCTTCACCTTGTCGTTCTTGTCTCGCTTGCTGTCCACCGCGGTGAAGGTGATGGACGCGGGACCCGCGTAATCCTTCGGCGCGGTGAACCTCAACGTCTGGTCGTTGACGTACAGGTCGCCGTCCGCGGCCTTCGTGGCGCTCACCGAATCGGCGCCGTCCACATACGCGGTCTTGCCCGCGCCCACACGCACGTAGTCGGCGATGTTGATGGTGATGGTCTCACGCGCATTGACCTTCAACGCCGGCGCCTTCGGACGTAGAACCGGCGGAAACACGCCATATGCGGGCACTTGGATGAACGCGGTGGACGTGATGCCGTACGTCGTGTTCGTGACGGTGTACGGCACCGCGCGCGCCTCGTCGGTCAGATCAACGGTGATGATGGTGGAATCCTTGCCGCCCTTGACATGCGCATGGTCGGTCGCGGAAGGATCCACGCCCACCTGAAGCTCGTCGGCGGTGCCGGACGGATTGGCGATCCACTGCGAAACGTCCACGTCCACGGATTTCTTGTCGATCGTGGCGGCGGCCGGAACACGGTAATCGTACGCGGTCGGCGGGTCGATGGCGGCGTTCTCGTCGACATTCACCGTCAACGTCGCCGAATCGGACAGGCCGGCCTTGTCCTTGACGGTGTAGACCACGTAATACGTGCCCGCCTGCTTCGGCGTGGTGAACGACAGCATGTTGTCAACGACCTGAATGCCGCCGATGCCTTGCGATTCCACGTCCTTGGCCACGGTCAGATCAGTATTGTCCCCGGAAATGTCGTTCTGCGCCACCGGCACGGTGGCCGCGGTGTTCGGACGCAGCGTGATCTCGTCGTCGCGCGCGTACACACCCGAATCGGCTCCGGATTTGAACACGCCCACACGCACCTGCGCGGTGGCCCTCTGACCGGTCCAATCCTCCACGGCGTAGGAGAACGTGTCCGTTCCGGACGAATCGGCATACGCCTCATACACCAGATACGTGGCGCCCACCTCGCTGATACGGCCCAGTTTCGGCGCTTTGTTGCCCAAGCCGAGCAGCTGCACGTCATCGCCGTCAGCGTCGATGCCGGTGAGCGTGATCGGAATCTGCACCTTCTGACCGGCCGCCACCTGCGCCTCGACGTCGGACGGTGTCGGAGCCGCCTTGTTGGACGCGTCCTTCTGATGCACGTTGATGGTGATGGTGGCCGAGGCCGCGTTGCCGAGATTGTCCTTCACCGTGTAGGTGACGGGGAAGGAGCCGGTTTGTCTGGTGGCCTGATAGCGCACGGTGTCGCCGGACACGAACACCAGACCCTTGAACGTGTTCTTGTCATACTGCAAATCGTTCTGCAGGCTCACCGTGGTGCCGTCGGAATACGTGACATGGTCGAGCACGTCCACGGACACGATGCCTTCGGTGCGCACCTGTGTGGTGATGTTCTCGGCCTTCGGCACGGAATTCGACGTGGTCAGCGCCGGCGGCTGCAGGACGATGACGCCGGTCGACGATCCGGCCGCGTTGGCCACGGTGTAGGAGATCCGCACCGGCTCGGTAGGCACCTGACGCGCGGTGATATAGACGCGCTTGTTGCTCACCACACCGGTTTTGATGCCGCTTTGCGCGTCCGCGGTGACGCTGGTCACCGACAGCACGCCGCCCATCGGGTCGACGTCGTTGGCAAGCGGCTCCACGATCGCGGTATTGTCCGCACCTAGCAGCGCCACGTCGTTCGCCGCGATTGGCTTGGCGGCGTCTCCGGCCACCGCCTGCACCTCCACACGAGCCAGACCGGTCGACGGAATGGAACCCTGCGTGATGGTGTACGGCACATAGTAGGTGCCGGGATTGGAGGCGGTGAACGTGATCGACATGTCGGTGGCGTTCATGGTGGTGGCCGCGCCGGACGGCGTCTCCACCGCGGTCAATTCGGCCGGTTCGACGGACGTGCCGTGCACGTACGGTTTGAGCGCGATGGTGGTGCGGGTGTCGGGCGTGGTCTGTTTGACCACGGGGTCGATGACCGCGCCCAGCGTGTTCGCCGGCTTCACGGAGAAGTAGATCATGCCGATGCCGGTCTGCTGGCCGTCGGACACCGTGACCTCGATGCCCGCCCTGCCGGACGACATCGAACCGGCGTTGAAGACCAATTGTCCGTCGGCTCGCGTGGACACCGTCACCTGATCGGTGTTCTGCGGCGATGCCGACACCAAGGTCAGCGGATCGCCGTCGGGGTCGGAGAAGCTGCCCAACGCGTTCGCGGTGTACGAAGCACCCTGCTCCACGTCGATTTCCGGCGGAGTGTCGCTCTGCAGCGGCGCATGGTCGTCGCCGCCGGCCAGCGTGAGCGACACGGTGGCGCTGGACGTCTGCCCGCGCCCGTCGGAAATCTCATAGCTGAAGGACACGTTGCCCGCGGCGGCACCGGAGGCGTCGAGCTGCAGATACCGGCCGTCATACACGGGGGAGACGGTGATGTTCGCGCCATCCGGAGCGCTCACCGACGTGATGCGCAGCACGGAACAGTCGGTCTGCTCGTCGTTGCGCAACACGTCGAGAATCTGCTGCGATCCCACGCGCGCGCCGAACGAATCGTCCACGGCCTTGATCTGCCCCGACTGCGCCGAACAGTTCTTGCTGAAATTATGCTGGTTGTTGGCGCTGTCGTTGTTCTGCTGCTGTTGCTTCGACTGCTTGGTCTCCACCTTGTTCCACTGGATTTTGATGACCTTGGTGGATTCCTGCGGATTCCACACATTGCCGTTGACCACGTCGTTGAGCACCACCAGACGATGGTTGGTGCGGAACACGAGCTGCGAGGTGGGATTGACATCTTCCAACGAGGAAAACTGTGCGTCCTTGTCGTTCGCCGCGCACACCCTGATGTAATTGTTGGCCTTCTGCGCCCACGCGGCGAACACGCAGCCATTGGTGGACGCCGGCTGCGCGGCATCGCCCTTGCCGGCATTCGGCAGCTGCGTGACCTTTTTACTACCCAAATCGACCATGGCGATGCCCCGCGGCGTGGAAACCGCCACCCAGCCAGTCTGCCTGCCATCCGTGGACGGCGCCTGCAACGTCGCCTGACCCTGCATGCCGATATCCGCGCTGCCCTTCGGCCAGAACACCTTGCCGGCACCGGCTGCGACCGGCGTCTTGCCGACCACGGTGAACGATTCGACATTCGTGGCGCCCTTGATCGTCGCATCCTTGCCGGGCGTTCCCTGAGGCCCGTCGACACTGAGCACCGCGCCGTCGGACGCGCGATAGCCGTAGACGACACCGTCATGCGTCACCGCGATACGGCCACCCGACCCCAGCTTCATCTTCGGCGAATCGGTGGTCGGATTCATGGATTTCACATCATCGGCGGACCCGACCCACACATTGCCCGTCTTGACGTTGATGAACGCCGCGGTGTTGCCTCCGACGACGGTCCGCATATCCGATTTGATGGTGGTGTTGCCGCTTTCGCTGACGGTGGAGGCCTCGATGTTGCTGGCCTTCGTACCTTCGGAGATCACGGTGGAGCCATCATGCTGGGCCACGTCGAACCGGGCCGCAGTGGAGGCGACGCCCGCATCGGCGTCCCGGTTGCGCACGTTGAAACGGGCGGCCTTGCGGTCCTTGAGCGAAGTGACCCACACGGTGCCATCGTCGAGCTGCACGTGACGTTGCGTCACCGAACTGACGATGACGGCCCCGGCGACGATGCCCAGCAACAGCAGCAGCATGACGATCGGCGTGATCCACCGGCGACTGCCGGAAGGCAGCAGCTTGCGCAGCATCGACCCGAATCGCAACTGCCGTTCGTACGATTGCGCCGACTGGTTCTCGGCGTTCCTATGCTTGCTCATCGACTGGCTCTTCCCTGATTGTGCCCAAACTTTGCTTGACCGCGCATCCAACCGCATGCGCCTACCTGTTTGCCCGCATGCATGCCGGGCTGTATTGGTTCGTATCGGTTCATGTCACCCGCATCCGGCCGCAAACTCACGGCTTGGCCGCGCACGCGATCATGGGATTCTCGGACATCTGCCGGTCCGCGCGAACCAGACTCACCTGCACGCACGTCTGCGCGCCGTCGGCCGGATCGATTTCGATACTCGTCGACTCCGTGGTGGTGCCCTGCGCGTTCGGGTCGGTTCCCGAATCGCCGACCAGCGACCACGCGTACGAATCGCCATCCTTCGGCGAAGGATTGACCCATGTGAACCGCACTTTGCCGTCGGCGGTGTATTCGCCCGTAAGATCCTGCACGCTCGGCACACTGCCCGACGTGATCGCCGAATCGGGATCGTCCTCGGCATGGTTCTGGGCGCCATGGTTCTGCACCTGCACCTTGCTGTTGTCGGAGGACGCATCCATATTCGGCATGACGACGGTGACGAACGCCAACGCCATCACGACCACGGCGGCCGCCGCAGCAACCGTGACGGCCAACGGCTTCGCCCACCGGGCATGCTGTTTCGCAACCGGGGCGGACTGGTCGAATGCGGAAGTCTGCGCGTACATGTTCTGCGGATAATCCGGCACACCCTCGACGGTGGTCTGCACGGCACGGCCATACAAGGCCTGTTGCACGCGCTGCATGTCGCGCGCGAACTCCAACGCGGAATAGTAACGATCCTCGGGCGTACGGCTCAAGGCCTTACGCAACACCCGTTCCACTTCGGCCGGCACGTCGGGACGGTTGAGCTTGGGCAGCGGATTGTTGAGAATGACGGACTTGAGCCGTTCGGCCCGCACCTGCCGTTGGGAATCGCCCAGCACATCGGCGTAGAAATACTCGTACGGCGATTGGCCGATCAGCATGGCGAACAGCGTGGCGCCAAGCGAATAGATATCGGACGATTCATTGCCGCCACCGCCTTGGGCAAGCACCTCCGGCGCGGCCCACGCGATGGTGAAGCCGACACCCGGACGCCCATAGACGGACCCGGCGATGCCGAAATCGGCGAGCATGGGCATATTGTGCGCGTTGATGAGAATATTGCTGGGCTTGATGTCTCGATGGATGATGCCTTTGCGATGCGCGGTGAACAGCGCGCTCGCCAGATCGATACCGACGGTGAGCATCTGGTCGGCGGTGAGACGGCCATGCTCGAGGAACGTCTTGTAATTGCCGCCCGGAGCGTATTCGAACACGGTGTAGCCGCGCCCGTTGACGGTCACGCCGTTCTCATAGACGGAAAGAATGTAGGGGTGTGTGGAGATCTGCCCCATGAAATTCGCTTCGGAACGGAAGCGGACCGCGGCACGTGGGTCGAGCGTGTTCTTGCTGATTTTGATGGCCACCTGACGGGCCGGGGAAAGCTGCTGGTACAGGTACACGTCGGCTTCGGAACCGGAGCCCAGCCGTTTGATCAGTGTGTAGCCGGGAATCTGAGGGGGAATGCTCCTTGAGGCTTCCATGCTTCCTCTTTCCTGTAGTTCCTGCCCGGTTCCGTGCGTTGCGTCTATGCTTCGACCGTACTCGTCGTCATGGGCAGGCCGTCTGTTCGCTGTTGAACCTTCCCGGGCTGCGCCGCTAGTCAATCTTATTGGTGGCGGTGTCCGAAAAACTTTGTAGAGGGTATCGATGTCCATATATAAAGATGGCGGTGTCCGCGATGACGTTTTCAGGACGGCTTCGGACGATGATATGCGATTCGTGGCCGGACCGTTCGGCTAAGCTGGGGAGACATGATGGATGTGGACGATCTCGATGGCGCGACATTGGTTGCGGGGGCACCCCGCAGCGGCAAGACCCGGTTCGCGCTGGACATGCTGGTCGCCGCGATGAAGCGGCATGGCGACGCGTACGCCGTGATGACGGTCTCCGGCAGACAGGTGGCCGACCGGCTCGGCGACACCGTGATCCGCGAACTGTCCGCGATCTCGCAGGCACGCCCCGTCACCACCCTGCCAGCCGTCGCGTTCCGCATCATGACCGCCGTGCGATCGCATGCCGGACAACCCCTGCCGAAACTGCTCAACGGGGCCGAACAGGACGTGGTCATCCGCCGCGTGCTCGCCAAGCATGCCGAACATGCCGAGCACGGCGACGAATGCTCCACCTGCGCGCTATTGCGCACCTACTTCGTGGTCGCCGACTGGTCGGGCATGGTGGTGGACGACGCCACCGACGCCTTCGCCAACCAGCTGCGCGACATGCTTGCCCGCATGAACGAGATCGGCGCGAAACCGGAACTCGAAGACGCGCTGATCGCCCGCGCTGCCGACGAACACGGCACGCTCGACGAACGACGCGAACGACTGCGCGTGCAATGGCGGCTCGCCTTCGCGCTGCGCGCCGAATACAACCAGGCCATCAACGAGGCATATCCGGACCAATACCGTCTCGACGCCTCGCAGCTCATGATCGACGCCGCGGCCGCCGTGAGCGAAGCCGAAACGTCCGACCTGCCGAAACTCGTCATCGTCGACGATTTCCAGGACGCCACACTCGCCGGCTTCGACTTTCTCACCGCATTGCGCAACCGTGGCGTGCGTCTGCTGCTCGTCGGCAACCCCGACGAGGCGGTGCAGACGTTCCGCGGATCGTACCCTGAATATTTGTTCAACATGGCGCAATCGCGATTGGGCGCGCGACTGGTACGGCTGGAACCGTCCCATATGGCCGAAGGCACGGACCTGGCCGCGGTGGCGAGCCGCGTGAGCCTGACCATCGCCAGCACGGAATCGACCGACGACGCGCTGGCGAACCGCCCCGGCAAAATGCCGGCCATCGCCATACCGGAGACGCGCGACGGCAGTCTTGAAGCCGCGATGTACCGTTCCACCGTCGAAGAACTCGACGACGTGGTGTGGAAAATCAAAACCGAACATCTCGAACACGGCCGCGACTGGAACGACATGGCCGTGATCGCCCACGACAACGCCACCGTGCGCACGTTCGGCGAACGGCTACGCGCCGACGGCGTGCCCGTACGCTATTCGAGCGTGACCCGCCCCCTCAAGGACGAACCGTTCGTGCAGGGCCTGTTCTCCATGATCGAACTGGCCGAACTGAAACGGCAAGGCATCGCCACCTCGTCCATGAACCTCGACACGGCCGGCGCATACGTGCGCTCACGCGTCGCATCGATTATGAACTCGCCGCTGATCACCACCCCCGGCGAACGTCCGGCTCGGCTGTGCGTGGTCGAATCGGCGATGAACGCGCTCGGCTCGCTGGCCACGGTTTTGCATGACGATACAGCCGATCCGACCACGTCCGACACGTCCGGACGCGCGCTGCTGCCACAGCTGATCGACGATTGGAACGATTACGTCGAAACCTTCCACACCGCACGCGTGGCGGCATCGGCGTCGGACGCGGAAAACGCTGCCGACATGGGCCTGCCGGCAATCGACACCGACGACCGGCTGATGACGGGAGAGCGTGCCGCTGAGGACGCGGACGAACCATCCTTCGGCATGAACGCGCTGTACATCCTGCTATTGGAAGGCGACACCGACCGCGTGCTCGACGCGATCGCCTCCGTACTGGGCCGCAAAGACCCCCAAGCGCAAGCCTTCGCACGCCTGTGGAAAACGCTTGACGATACCCTGCGGTCGGAGGCACGCCTGACATCCCACGAACCGCAATACATGCTCGACTGTGCATGGCAGGCGTTCGGCAAAGCCGAAATCTGGCAGAAAACGGCGTTGCGCAACAACGCCGAAGGCCGCGCGGCCAACGACCGGCTCGACACCGCGATGCGCCTGTTCAGCTACGCGTCCGGCGGCGAATCGAACGGCGTGACGACAGCGCACACCATCGACGCGTTCATCGAACAGGTCCGCGCGCTCGCCATCGAAGCCGACTCCCTGGCGCACACCGCGCCGATCGATCAGGCCGTGACGCTCACCACGCCCGCCGGAGCTGCCGGAAAACATTGGAAACTCGTGTTCATGCCTGCGTTCCAACAAGGCCAATGGCCGAACCTCGCGCCGCGCAACACCCTGTTCGGCGGGGAGGAACTCGCCGACATCATGCTGCATGGACGACTGTCCGACGACATCGTCACTTCCGCAGGCCGCGAAAACGCGCAGCTCGCCGCGGTGCTCGCCTCCGAACAGAAAAGCCTCCTTGTGGCGCTCACCCGCGCCGATGAGCGCGTGACGGTAAGCGCGGTCCTCAACGAAGACCATGTGCCGTCCGACTTCCTCTACGGCTACCTGCCGGAATGGTTCGACCGCGACCGGGATGCCGATGCGGAAACACGCGTGTACACGGCGGTCGGCGAGGTCGGCGAATACGCGGGACTGGAGGCCGACCCGCGTGGCCTGGTCGCCGCCTCGCGAAGCGTGCTGGCCCATGCGCCGACCGATTCCCCCCAAGCGCGCGATGCCGCGCAAGCCTTGGCGTTGTTGGCATCGCATGGCATCTCCGCCGCGAATCCCGACAATTGGGCGTTCCTTACGGAACATGCGGGAGCCGACGATATGACGGAAATCGACGGCAAGATGGAATCTGACGGGAAAACGGAGCATGCCGACAAGGCGAAGCTTATCGAACAACCGGAATCCATCGAAAAAACAGACGGCCAATCCGACGTGGTCACCCTTTCTCCATCCGCCGTGGACAGTTTGTGGGCGTGCCCGGTGTGCTGGATGCTGGAGAACCGTTTCGCCGGCCCACGCATGGGCAGCGCGGCCACCAGCTTCGGCTCGCTCATCCACGCCGTCGCGCAACAGGCCACCGAAGCCGGCCTCGACCTGCCCCAAAACCACACCGCGGTAAGCGACGAGGACAACATCGACGAAATCACCCAATGGATGATCAGCCGATACAAGACCCTACGTGGCGACCTCAACGCCATCGACGACCCCGAGGAACGGTACAAGGCGCTCGGCAAGGACGCGAAAGCATCGGTCGCATTGCGCAACATCGCCACATATTTCGTCAAGTCGAACCGTACGGGATACCCGTCGAACAACACCGAAACCATCACCGTGGGAACATTGGACCATGCCGAAGCGGAACGGCAGTTCGCCGCGCAATTCGACTTCGACGACATCCTCGACGCCTACAACGCCATCGACGGCAACGCTCCGATCTCCCGCGACGAACTCATCGCCATCATGGGCGCGCTCGTCGGCGGCTGGCCGGAAACCGGCATGAGCGACCGGCTCACCGTACGCCTGTCGGGCAGAATCGACCGTCTTGAACACCGCCGTACCGCAGACGGCCGCGAACAGGTACGGCTGATTGACTACAAAACCGGCAAAGTGCCGAATGGACGCTCCCTGTTCAGCGACCTGCAGCTCGTCTGCTACCAGCTGGGCCTCGCATTCCCGGAACACGACGGAAAACGCGGCGCGCAGGCGATCGCAACCATGCCGGACATCACCCAAAGCGCCCTGTTCCACGTCATGGAATACGCGGCACCCGCGCCACGCAAAGGGCAAGGCGACGAAGCGTACCACCAGCAGGCGCTGTTCGCCGGCGGAAGCATCAACGCGGGCGATTTCATACCCCGCAAATACGTGCCCAAAATGGCCAGCGTCTTCACCAGCGGCCTCGACGACGTCGAACGGCCGGCGCAGGTCAGCGAAGAACATTGGAAGCAACTTCTGGAATCGCGGTCGAAGATGACGGTATGGTCGCTGACCATGATCTCCCGCGTCTTCTATGCGGCCGCGGCGAGCCGGGCCACCCGCATCACCGCGCGTCCGACCGTGGAACACGTCGGATACTGCAGAACGTACGGCAGTGGGGTCTGCCCGGCCTGCCAAGGCGAGCAGAACACCGTATTCGAAAGGACCGTGGCATGAACGGGAGCAACGGTATGAACGGAAGCATGTCAACGAACGGGGCCACAGCAAAGGGCGATGCGATGGGCACTGCGCCGGCCGCCACGCCGAAATTCACCGACAGTCCGGAACAGGCCGCCGTCATCCAAGCCCCCTCATACGAGGACGTGGTCGTGGTGGCGGGCGCCGGCTCCGGCAAAACCTACACCATGACCCGCCGCATCATCACCCTCATCGACCAAGGCATCAGTCCCGAGAAGATTCTGGGCCTGACCTTCACACGCAAAGCCGCCTCCGAACTGCTTTCGCGCGTTTCCGCTGCCGTGACGCGCAACCAGGCCGGACGTGGTACGCGCGTCGCCTTCCTCAAACCGGAAGTCTCCACCTATGACGCGTTCTTCCAAACCATCGTGCGCCAATACGGCCTGCTCGTCGGCTTCGACCAAAACACGCAGCCATTGAGCGAAGCCGGAGCGCTGCAGCTCATCCACACCGTGCTCGACAAGCACATGGACCAGCTCATGGCCTTCGACCAAGGCGGCGACGAACTCGGCAAATTCTCCACCATCGCCGGCAACGTGTTCACCCTATCCAACGCCATCGCAGGAGCCATGATCGGCAGCGACTGCACCAGCTTCGACGAAGCCGTGGAACGCGTGCGCGCATGGGATAAGGCGTTCGTGGCGCAAGTGGCCAAAGCGCTTGAAGACGAGGACGTTCCCGATGACGAGCCGAAAGTGGGCAAGGCTCCGAAACAGAAGAAAAAGGAATCCGACACCGCCTTCGAAGCGCGCAAACGCGAATACCGCGCCCAATGCCACCAACTGTGCGTCCACAACACCGCGAAGTTGGCCGGCACGGCCCGCAAACGCGACCTGCTACTCGACCTCGTGGCCGACTACCACGCCGAAAAACGCGCCCTCAACATGGCCGAATTCAGCGACTTCACCATCGCCGCATTCCAACTCGTCACCCGATTCCCCTCCATCGGAGCCACCTACCGCAAACGCTACACGCACGTGCTGCTTGACGAATACCAAGACACCTCCACCACGCAGGCGGCCCTCCTGACCGCACTGTTCCACGCCGATTCCACCCATCGCAGCGCGGTGAACGCCGTCGGCGACCCCTTCCAATCGATCTACGCATGGCGAGGAGCCAGCCCAGGCGCATTCCGCATGCTGCAACACGACTTCGGCCACGACGCCACCGACAAGCCCTACACGCTGACCGTCACCCGACGTAACTCGCGCATGGTGCTCGAAGCGGCCAACAATCTGACGAAACCATTGCGCCTGCCCGCCAGACGTCGCGGCAGCTCGCTTATGCGCGAAGTGGACGTGCCCCCGCTCGCCAACATCGACAATGCCCCCGAAGGTACGCTCGGCGTGCTCGGCTACGCCACATTCGGCCAGGAAATCGACGCCATCGTACGCTTCGCCAAACAAGCGATCGCACTGCACACGCCAACCGAAAACGAGCTCGCCGACGGAGCCAAAGACAACCGTCCGCACGTGGCGCTCCTGTTCCGCTCCAAAACGCAGATGCCAGCCTACGAGGACGCACTGGAACAAGCCGGCCTCACCACACTCGTCGTCGGCCAGGCCGCACTCCTGGAACGTCCCGAAATCAAAGACATCCTCGCCCTGCTGCACGTCGTATGCGACCACACCGACAGCGCCGCGCTCATGCGGCTGCTCGCCACACCACGATTCGGCCTGTCCGCCGACGATCTGCAGGCGCTCGCCGGCATCGCCGAACGGCTCAACACCGCGCAACGCTACCGCGCGCTCGTGTCGGCCGGCATCGTGGAGGCGGATGCGAATCCGTCCGACGCCGACATCCGCGCCACCGTGCGCGCCTACCGCGACCAAGTGCCCAACGCCGTCTTCCTGATCGACGTGCTGCTGCGCGGCGATCTGCGGCACCTCGTCGACGGCGTATTGAGCCGTACGGGAGCCGCGAGCGTCATCCACGCCGGTCGCGTCATCCAACAGGTGCAGCGCACGGCCGGCCATCCGTTGCCGGAAGTGGTACGCACGGCCATCACCGCGCTCGGACTGGACATCGACCTGCTGCTCGCCGAACGGATGCGGCATCCGGATGCCGGCAATCGTGTCACATCGCATGCCGCTTCGTCACTCGACGCGATGTTGTCTCTGGTGGACACCTACTTGCAGGAAATCGCCGCGCAGGGCACGCCAAGCCTGCGCGCGTTCATCTCGTGGGTGGATTCGCTGCGTGACGCGTCCGACGACAACGCCACCGCACCAGATACCCCCGTCGATGTGGTGCTCATGACCGTGCACCAGTCGAAAGGCCTGGAATGGGACGCCGTGGCCGTGGTCGGCATGCGCGACGGCACCTTCCCGTCCAGTCAAGGCGACCGCCTGAGCGTCAAAACGGACGAAGACCATCCGGGCGGTCGGCGCGACGGCGTATGGGAGCCGCCGGAATACTTCGAAAAAGCCCACACTTGGCTGGAAGACCCGTCCGCGGTGCCGGTTCCGGTGCGCGCCGACGCGGATATCCTGCCACGATTCCCGCACGACGCGCCCATCGGGGGCAATCCCGTGGAATCGCTCGACGGATTGGACGATGCGGAAGTGATCGACGACGAGGTGTTCGGCACCTTGCGAACCATGGCCGTCGACGATATGGAAGGAATGGATCCGGCAAGCCTGTACCTGACGCAACAGGAGGAATACGGCCGCCGACTGCACGCCGACGAACGCCGTCTCGCCTACGTGGCGTTGACGCGCGCCCGCTACGAGGCGCTGCTCGTATACAGCGGATGCAACGAGACGAGCCGCGACTCCCGCCTGGCGGAGGGAAAGAAAAGCGCCGCGCCGTCGAATTTCTGGCTGGAGACGCGCGATTCGATGAACGGAATCGTCACCGCGGTACGCGAACCGGACAACCTGTCCGACGATGTGGACGGCTCCCCGCACACGCTGGGACTTGACCTGCCCGACGGCTATTTCGTAGGCGAACACGCCCGCGATTTCGAGAATGCCGTGGTGGGCGATGCGTGGAACACGCCGCTCGAACCGGTCTCGGACGACCATACTTTGCCTTGGCCGTGCGATCTGAGCGCCGATGTCGCCGACAAGCTGCGTGCCGCGGCCGAACAGGTACGTGCCGTCGAATCCGACGAACCGAATATCGCTGAATCCACGGGAACGCAGGGCGACGTTGCCGATGAATCCGCCACGCCATCGCCGGAAACCGGAAACTCACTGCTGCGTCTCGCCAAACTGCTCGTCGCCGACGAACATCTCATGCCGGAACCGGACGCGGCTGACGCAGGCGAATCGCAGGACGCCTTCGACGAGGCCGTGCGTGCCAAAGGCGAACGTATCCTTGCTGCCGGCCGCCAAAACGTCACCTCGCTGCAAGCGCGCGCCGGCTCCATGGGCGAGCGTGACTCCCGCGCCTACTGGCGTGGTCTGGTCCGTCCGATTCCGCACGTCGCCTCGCCGGCGGCACAGCTCGGCACGCGGTTCCACGCATGGGCTGAGCGTTTCATCATGGCGGATGCGGACGTCGACGGCATCGGCGGTACGGAAGGTGCTGCCGGTATGGCCGCGCAGTCGCGTGCGGAACTGATCGCATTGATAGGTGATACGCAAGTCGACGCGGACAACGGCGGCGTGCAATCGCAGAACGCACCATCGCAGGACGCCCAATTGCGAGACGAACGGAAACTGGCCGCTTGGCAGCGTCGTCTCGTCGCCTCGCCGTGGGCAAAACGACGTCCAGCATGGGCGGAACGCCAGCTCGTCGTCGACATGCCCCAGTTCGGCACCATCGTCAACGGCAAACTCGACGCGGTGTTCTTCGGCGGTCTCGACGAAACGGACGAGACGAAACGCTACACCGTGGTCGATTGGAAAACCGGCGTAAAACCACGCAAACCGGACGAAATCAAGGAGAAGCTCGCACAGCTCGACCTGTACCGCCTGCTGCTCGCGGCGATGGAAGGGGTGCCGTTGGATGCAATCGACGCCTGTCTCTACTATGTGAGTGAGCCTCACGAGGCCGATCGGGAGCTTGACGCCCTCGACAAAACAGAAGAAGAGATCCTTGCCGAGTTGAGCTACGGAATTCCGCAGCAATCCGACAACGACTAGTGCCGGTGCGCAATGGCTCCTTGACCGAAGAAAGCGGGGGAGCGGCGCTTTCCGGCCTGCCTGCGGGAGAAACCGCTATGCAGGCAGCGTTGTGGAGGAACGCCGCTACCCTCGTGCAGCATGTGTGGGCGGGCACACATGCCGGACGCAACGACAGTTAAGGAGTGTTTGATATGGCTGCGAACAGCGCAACCGCAATCCCGAACGCCGGCATGGGTGCCGGAACAAACAACGCATCGGCAATCGTCTTCCGTCCCATCGTCTGGGGCGATCTGGACGCGGTGGTCGACCTGTTCGACCGTACCTGGCCGCAGGATGTGGACAAGGTCGGCGCGGACATGTCGCGGCTGATCTCCCGATATTTCGTGCTGCACTACCTGCTGCCGACCACGTTCGCCAACGGCGCGTTCGCCGCCGACGGCACACTCGCGGGCGTCACGTTCATCCGCGTCGCCGGCGAGGCGCCGCAGCTCGACGAAATCGAAGTCGGCGAGGAAATGAAGGCCTTGGAACGCCGCATCGACGCCGATCCGGAGGCCGCCAAGCATATGGCGGCGCTGAAATCCGGCTTCTCGGTGGAACTCGATCTGGAACGCGAAGGGCGCGCCAACGAAACCACCATGGGCGAGCTGGAACTGTTCATCGTCAATCCCGACGTGCGCGGCCACGGTGTGGGCGGGCGGCTTTGGAGACGCATGCAGGAGCATTTCGCCGCATGGGACGTGCCCGCGTTCTACCTGCACACCGATTCCGACTGCGACGTGAGCTTCTACGACCACAAGGGGTTGGACTGCATCGCGCACCGCACGGCAAGCGAGACGGTCGCCCGGCTCGGCGGCAGCGCCGACGGCGAAGTGCCGCCACTGTTCGACGACATGTTCATCTACCGGGGAAAGGTGACGGCGTGACGGGCGCGAAACCGCAATCGCAATCGCACGAACCGCACGAATCGCAGAAAACGCAATCGCCATACGCGCAGCTTTTCCGCATTCCCGGCACGAAGGCGTTCTGCGTGTCCGGAGCCATCGCGCGACTGCCGATGTCCATGATGGGCCTCGGTATCGTGCTCGCGCTCAACCACATGTACGACAATTGGACGATCGCCGGCGTGATGAGCGCCGCGTACGTGCTCGCCACCGCCGCGGTCACGCCGCTGTACGCGCGCCTGTTCGACCGGTTCGGCCAGCGCAAGGTCGGTCCGGTGATCCTGACGGTGCAGATCATCGTCATGCTGGGCTTCGCGTTCGCCGCGCTGATGCGCGTGCCGATTCCGCTGCTGTTCGTGCTTGCCGTGGTCATGGGCATGACGCAGTTCTCGTTCGGCGCGCTTGTGCGCACCCGTTGGGCGTACGTGCTCGACCGCGCCGACAAGGAGGACCTGCTCAACACCGCGTATGCGCTCGAATCCGCCATCGACGAGATCGTGTTCATCTTCGGGCCGATTCTGGCGGCTTTCCTGGCCGCGTCCGTGCATCCCGTATCACAGCTGTTCGTGCCGACCCTCGCCTGCGCATTCGGCGGTGCCGTGTTCTTCGCATTGCGTGACACTCAACCGCCGGTATTGCGCGAAATCACGGTCGTCGCGGCCGATACGGACGATGCTGACGTGCGATTGGCGGCCGGCGGTGCCGCTGGTGCCGCGGTTTCCGCGGACCGTTTCGATTTGGATCGGCTCAAGACGGGCGATCGCGACCGCAGGAAACGCAACGTGCTCACCTATGCGGGTGTGCTGCCGCTCCTCGCCGTGTTCATCGTGTTCAACATGGCGTTCACCGCGTTCGATACATCCATGACCGCCGTCATGAAATCGCTGCACCTCGACTCCGTGCTCGGCGTGCAGCTCGCCATGCTGGCCGTCGGATCCTGCATGGGCGCGCTGGTCTTCGGCTCGCGCGAGCTCAAAGGCTCCCGCTGGCGTCACATGATCATGTTCCTCGCGTTGATGACCGTCGGCTTCGTGGTGATCCACCTGTGCCAGGGCAACCTGATCGTGATGGGACTGGTGGAGATCCTCACCGGCCTGACCATTTCGCCGGTGTTCGCCTCCGGCAACCTCGTCGTCAAGGAGACCGTGCCCGAGGAATCGCTCACCGAAGGCCTGTCCTGGGTGAGCACCGCCGGCACGATGGGCGCGTCGTTCGGCTCCATGATCACCGGCATCGTGCTCGACCATTTCAATCCAAGCGCGGGATTGAGCCTGCCCGCCGTGTTCGTGGGCTGTTCGATTCCGTTCGCGCTGATCGGCTGGCTGCTGGTGCGCCGCCGCGGCTGACCGACGTTCGATCGTCAAGCGTCATAGCCGCCTGCCTCCGCGTCGAAGCGTCTCTTTAGATTCATAAGTGGAACACGTTATGGACGCGGACACGCGATTTCGAACACATGCGCACGGCAAACGTACGACATGCGCAACATGCGCGTCCGCGAAAACATCAAGGAGCTGCAATGATCAAGGTTTCCGTAGTCGGTGCCAAAGGCCGCATGGGTTCGCACGTGGTCGACGCCGTCAATGCCGCCGCCGACACCGAACTCGCGCTCGCGCTCGACGCAGGTGACGACCTGACCGCCATCACCCCCGAAAACACCGACGTCGTGGTGGAATTCACCGTGCCGAGCGTGTCGCTGGGCAATGTGCTCGCGCTCGTCAAGCAGGGCGTCGACGTGGTGGTGGGCACCACCGGCTGGACCGAAGAGAAGCTCGACCAGGTGCGCGCCGCGCTCGCCGCGGCCCTGCGTGAGGGCCAGAGCGTGTTCATCGCGCCGAACTTCGCCATTTCCGCGGTGCTCGCCGACCATTTCGCAAAGGTCGCGGCGCCGTATTTCGAATCCGCGGAAGTCATCGAACTGCACCACCCGACCAAGGTGGACGCTCCGTCCGGCACCGCTTTCCACACTGCGCAGGGCATCGCCGAAGCGCGCAAGGCGGCCGGCTTGGGTCCGGTTCCGGACGCCACCGAAACCGATGGCGGCTCCCGCGGCCAGGTGGTGGACGGCATCCACGTGCACGCCGTGCGTCTGCGTGGCCTCAACGCCCATGAGGAGGTGCTGTTCGGCAACTCCGGCGAACAGCTGACCATCCGCGCCGACAGCTTCGACCGCATCTCCTTCATGCCGGGCGTGCTGCTGGCCGTGCGCAAGGTCTCCACCGGAACCTACCCGGGTCTGACCGTCGGCCTCGACCACTTCCTCGACCTGTAATCGTATTTTTTCAAACTGCCGACGGGTGCATGTGTCTCCCGTCGGCAGTTTTTTTATGGCGGATCTGTTCCGATTATTTGGCAAGGCGTGCGATGGCGGCGCTGACTTCCGCCAGCTTTTCGTCGGCGACGGTACCGCCCTCCGCCGCGGCTTTGGCGACGCAATGGTGCAGATGGTCGTCAAGTAACAGTAGCGCCACCGACTTCAGCGCGCTGTCCGCTGCGGAAATCTGTGTCAGAATGTCGATGCAGTATTCGCCGTTTTCCGTCATCTGCCGAATGCCGCGCACCTGCCCTTCGATGCGATTCAATCGTGCGATGATCCTCTTCTGGTCGCTTGCGTACCCATGTTGTGTGGCGTTCATATCGTCCTCCTCGCTGCGCTGAAAATTTTATCTACGGCTGAAGTTTGCTCGTCCCTCTTGCCAATATACCCTATAGGGGTATATTGTGATGGTGTTTGCCGAAATCGAAAGCCAATTACGGACGGAAGGCGGCTGGAATATGCACATCGCAATCGCGCTTATTATGGCGCTGCTCGTCACGGCGGGCGTGCTGTGGTTCTTCTTCGCACCGCGCAAAGCATATCGTGCGCCGTTGCGCGACGGCGTGCAGGAAGCGGTCGTCGAAGTCAAAGGCGGGTATAACCCAGCCGTCATCGAAGCCGAAGCGGGCATGCCGTTGCGGCTGATCTTCGATCGCAAGGAAGACGGCGAATGCTCGTCGCATGTCGTGTTCTCCGATTTCGGGGTCGATCTTGCGTTGCCCGCCTTCCGCACGACCACGCTGACGCTTCATCCCGACCAGCCGGGCGAGTATCCCTTCGCATGCGGTATGAACATGCTGCACGGCACGTTGCGCATACTGCCGGGAAGGCATGCAAGTGTCGGTGCCGCCGCCGGTTCCGCGGTTGGTTCCGTCGGCGCCAGTATGTCCGATTCCGGCGATTCGGACATTCGCGCGACTGCTGACGGTGCCCACGCATCCGGTTCCGCGGAAACAGGCGTGCAATGCGCGCAAAAAGGCGCCGTCCAAACGTCCGGTTCGGGTGATTCGGGCAAATCGCGCGGATCGGAATCGGGAATTCGCGCCCTCATCACCCGTCTTATCGTGGCGGCCGTCTGCACGATTCCGGTATTCGGCTCCACCATGCTCATGCTGTATCCGATGCCGAACTGGCTGCAGTTCCTGCTGATGCTGCCAATCGTCGGCTATGCGGCATTGCCGATTTTCCGCAGCGGTTTCGCCGCGATCGCCCACCGCTCGCCGGAGATGAACGCGCTCGTCAGCCTCGGCGCGCTGGCCGCATTCGCCTACTCCTGCGTGGTCACCTTCGCGCCGGGCATCCTGCCCGAGAACGCGCGCGAACCGTATTTCGAAGCGGTCGGTGTGGTCGTCACGCTTATGCTTGTCGGCCAGCTGCTCGAAGCGCGCGCCCGCAAAGGCACCGGTGAAGCCATGCGCGCATTGGCGGGTCTGCAACCGAAAACCGCCCGCGTGGTGCGAGACGGCAAGGAAACCAGCATCGCCATCGATGACGTGCGCGTCGGCGACATCATCGCCATCCGCCCCGGCGAGCAGCTGCCGGTCGACGGCATCGTCATATCCGGCAGCTCCACCGTGGACGAATCGATGATCACCGGCGAAGCCATGCCGGTCGCCAAAACCGAGGGCAGCGAAGTGACGGGTGCCACCATCAACGGTGGTGGCTCGCTGCGGTACCGCGCCACGAAAGTCGGCAAGGACACCGTGCTCGCGCAGATCATCGGCATGGTGGCCGCCGCACAAAGCTCGAAAGCCCCCGTGCAACGATTGGCGGACCGTATCTCCGGCGTTTTCGTGCCGGCCGTGGTACTCATCGCCGTATGGTCGTGCGCGCTGTGGTTCGCGTTCGGCCCCGAGCCGCGTGTCACGCACGCGCTGGTCGCCGCGGTGTCGGTGCTGCTGGTCGCCTGCCCGTGCGCGCTCGGACTGGCGACTCCGTTGTCGGTGACGGTCTCGACTGGCCGCGCGGCCCGTATGGGAGTGCTGGTCCGTTCCGCCGAAGCGTTGGAAACGTGCGGTAAAGTCAATGCCGTCGTATTGGATAAGACCGGCACGATCACCGCCGGCAAACCCACCCTTACCGATGTGCTGCCGTTGGGCGTGTGGCATCGGCGTCCCGATGATTTGCTGACGATTGTCGCCGCCGCCGAACGCGATTCCGAACACCCGCTCGCTGCTGCGATCGTTGCCGCAGCTGCGGAAAAAGCCGACGTCGCGGACGTTGCGGAACTCGCGCAAACCACCGATTTTCAGGCGATTGCCGGCCGTGGCGTCACCGCGCGCGTCACCTTCCGCGGCCTGCCGCACACCGTCGCCGTCGGCAACACCGACCTGATCGACGACCTTGACGTCGACATGCCCGACGTTACGTCCGATACCTCCGAAATTGCCTCCGAGACCATCCACGATACGAACCTCGACGCCATCATCGCCGACATGGAACTCCTGTCGCAGCAAGGCAAAACGCCGATCCTAGCGGCCATCGACGGCCATCTCGCCGGCATCGTCGCCGTCGCCGACGTGCCGAAAGCCGACTCGCGCCAAGCCATCGAACTGCTCCGCAAACGTGGCGTCGAAGCCGTCATGCTCACGGGAGACAATCCGACCACCGCACGCGCCATCGCAAGCCAGGTCGGTATCGACGAACGTCATGTGATCGCCGGCGTGCGGCCGGAACGCAAGGCCGACGAAATCGCAAAACTCCAATCGCAAGGCTATACGGTGGCGATGGTCGGCGACGGCATCAACGACGCGCCCGCCCTCGCCCGAGCCAACGTCGGATTCGCCATCGGCACCGGCACCGACGTGGCCATCCAATCCGCCGACGTGACACTGATGGGCGGATCGCTGATGGGACTCGTGCACGCGCTCGACCTGACGCATGCCGCCATGCGCAACATCGCGCAGAACCTCGGCTTCGCACTCGGCTACAACAGCATCGGCATCGCGATCGCGGCCGGCGTGCTGTATCCGTTCACCGGAACGCTGCTGAATCCGATGATCGCCGGCGCCGCGATGGCGTTCTCGTCGTTGTGCGTGGTGACGAACGCAAGCCGGCTGCGCCTGTTCGATCCGGACGCGGAGGCGGCGAAAAACAAGACGTATCGGGTACGCAAGCCCGATCCGAGCAAGAATAATGGCAACCAGCACAGTCGGAAAGGAACGATCATGGGACTGTTCAGCGATCACAAGGCCAAGAATGAAGCCGAGAACATGGGTGCGATGGGCGCCGGACACTGCTGCGGCGGTCATGACGGCCACGGCATGGCTTCGAATATGGGCGATTCCGCGGCGAACGTTGCGAAGGACCCGGTTTGCGGCATGAGCGTCGATCCGGCCACCGCGGCCGCGACCCGCGAATACGGCGGCGTCACCTACTACTTCTGCAACCCCGGTTGCGCCGACAAGTTCGCCCAGAACCCGGCCGCCTACCTGGGCTGAGACCTGATTCTCGTCCGTCCCCAATCTGCCGACATCGAATGACATCCGGCCGTCGGCGGGTTGGGGATTTTTGTTGAATGGTTGATTTACGGATTCCGATTCACGGACGAACGATAAGATTCCCCTCCCGCACTCCGGAGAGCGCGTCCCGCCCCGCTACAAACGTGCGCGTGACGACGCCGTTAAGCGTCATGCCATCGCAGGCGCAGATCGGATTGCGGCTTTCCAAAGCGGTAGCATCCACAACAAACCGTTCGTACGGGCGAATAATCGCCAAATCGGCCCGCAATACCGGCGTCATATCGCCACGATCGTCAAGTCCCACAAGCTGTGCGGTGTTGCACGGCATCCACCGCACGACGTCGGCCAAACTCAAGCCGCACCGCATCGCACCCGTCAACACCGCGCGGAATCCGACCTGCAGACTGGAAACGCCACCCCACGCGGTGGCGAGCGTGCCGGCTTTCATATCCGCGCTGGCCGGGGAATGATCGGTGACGACACCATCCAACGTGCCGTCGGCAAGCCCCGCCCATAGCGCGTCCTGCTCATGCAGATCACGAATCGGCGGACAGCATTTGAACGCGGTGGCGTTGTCGGGAATATGGTCGCAATCCAACGTGAGGTAATGCGGACAGGTCTCCGCGCTGACCGGCAGTCCTTCGGTCTTCGCCCGCCGCAGCACGTCCACGCTCAGACCGCTGGACACGTGCAGAATATGCGTGCGGCAGCCGGTGCGTGCCACCAGCCGTACGATCTTGCGCACCGCGTTCGCCTCGCATTCGGCCGGGCGTGACGCCGCGTTCAACAGTGTTCGCAACAGTCGGGGATTTTGTTGCCGCGTTAGTCGCCCATTTCGCTGGTTTGGCACCGTTTCTTCTATGCCGAATCCGCCCGATATGCGATGTTGATTGTGTGGGGTAAGCTGTTTTTGCCATGGTCGGTCATCTCCTGATGGTGGGTCGCGTTGCCAAGAGGCGCCGCCATTGCCTGTGATGGATGCATTTCAGTGCTTACGGCATCTGAAATTCTTCATTCGTCGTAACAGTTGTCGGTGGCCAAACCTGGTGAAACCCGGAAAGCAAGGGGTAGCATCGTCAGGAGAGCGGATGCGCCGCGTGAGAATGTACTGCAGGGAAGGGCGATGAGCGTGACTTCTGGAATTATGCTTTCAGACAATATGGGGGCTTCGAAGGACGCCATGGACGAGGAAGGCAATGCTGCCGCGGACCTCGGCTTGGTGGCGCGCATCCGGGAATCCTTCGATTCGCTGACTGCGACGGAACGTGAGGCCGCGCAGTTCATTCTGGGTCATCTAACCGACGTGCTGGTCTGCAATTCCGTGGAATTGTCGCAGTTGAGCGGCATCTCGCAGCCGACGCTCAGCCGCCTGTACCGCAAGCTCGGTTATTCGAATGCGGGTGAATTCAGACGCGACGTGCGCCGTATCCACCGTCCAGGCGCTCCGGAAACCGTGCGAAATGTTCGCTGCGATGATTTGCTTGCCGACCATTTGCTCAGGGATTCGGAAAGCCTGAAACATACGTTTGAGGACATCGACCGCGCGCAATTGGATTCCGCATGCCGGGACATGGCCATGGCTCCGCATGTCGCGGTGGTCGGTTACCGCAATGGATATCCCGTGGCGCTTCATTTGCGTGAACAATTGCTGCAGCTGCGTGGAAACATCGATATTCTCCCGCATCCGGGGCAATCTATCGCAGAGGAATTGACTGACTACTCATCGGACGATGTGGCCGTCATCGTCGGCGTGGGTCGGCGTCCTCCTTTTTTCGCCCGACTTGTCGACGTGTTACTCGAACGTGGGGTCACCGTGGTGGTAATAGGCGACGTCGCGGCACGCAATGCCCTTATCGGACGCAACGTCGTCTTCTTCAACGTGGCGTTGAACTCGCATATGCTTTCAAGCTTCACTGCGGCGTTCGCTTTGGTTGCCCTCTTCGCGGACGAGGTGGGGGAACGTCTCGGAAGCGATGACGTCGACGTGCGGAAGCGCATTGAGGACATCAACGATTGTTTCGAAACGCTTGGCGAGCTTGGTGATTGACGGTATAGCGGCGGTCGGCCGGAACCATGGAGGCGAAAACGGGAATGGAGGCATTGTGAACAAGATAAACGGAGCGTTGGCGTACGACCTTCCTTCCACTGGACCGTGGGCTGCCTTGGTCTTCCTCGTATCGCTGAATCTGCGTCCCTCCATCGCGGCGGTCGGTCCGGTGCTCTCGCAAATAGGTACTGGCCTTCATTGGGCCGAGGGAGTGCAGGGCGTGCTGACCGCGATTCCCCTACTCGCCTTCGCTGCGGTCAGCCCGCTGGTCACGTTCCTTGCACGCCGCATCGGCATCGACATGTCGATTCTGCTGGCCCTGCTGTGCATCGCGGCGGGCGACGCCATCCGCTCGTTCGGCGGCGGCGTTGGCATCTGGCTGGGCACGGTGGTGTTCGCTTCCGCCATCGCCGTCGGCAACGTTCTGGTTCCGGTAATCGCAAAACGTGACTACGCCGGCCATGTCGCGATGGCGACCGGCGTCTATTCCGGCTGCATCACCGCCGGCAGCGCCACCGCAGGTTTGCTGTCCGCGCCGCTTGCGCAGATGTGGGGCGGTTGGCGTGCGTCACTCGCCTTCTGGAGTGTGCCTCCGCTGGTTGTCGCCGCGCTGTGGGCGTTGCGTATCCTGCACAATCGCAAAGTCGTTATCGCTTCCGCCGGCGGCACCATCGAAACCAGCGATACTGGCGATATCGATGATATTGGCGATCGCAGCACGACGGCCAACGCACAAAACCCGCATTCTGCACAGCGACCGGCATGTTCCACGCAATCGTCGCATGGCGTGTTCGCCCGCGTGCTGCGCCGTCCGATGACGTGGTACGTGACGGCCTTCATGGGACTGCAATCATCCGCCTTCTACACCATGTCCAACTGGATGCCGTCCATCTCGGCGTCCATCGGCTACGATGCCTCCACCGCCGGCGTGCATCTGTTCATCTTCCAAGGCATCGGCATCCTTTCCGGCTTGGTCATTCCTAAGCTCATGAACGTGCGCGGCAACCAGGTCTGCGCGGCGCTTACCGCCAGCGCTCCCATGCTGATCGCCGGCCTTGGCATGCTGCTGCTGCCGCATCTCATGCCGGTATGGGCGTTCGTCGGCGGCTGCGCGCAGGGCGCTTCGCTGGTCGTGGCGCTCGCATTGATCGCGTTGCGCGGCCGTGACAGCGCCGAAACCGTGGTGCTGTCGGGCGTCGCGCAGTCGTTCGGCTATCTGATCGCGTCGCTCGGCCCGCTTATGTTCGGCGTGCTGGTCCAGGCCACCGGCGGCCACCATGTGCCGCTGATGGTGTTCACGTTCGTCGCTTTCCTGCAGTGCGTCGTCGCGGTCATCGTCGGCAGGCCTTCCAAAATGTGACTTTTCGCGTCTCATGAAATCGAAAGCGTCCGCAGAGGGAAGTACCGTTAGCCGTATGACAAGCCCTAAGACTGACGGTACTATGCATCTGCTCGATCCTGCTCCCTTCGGACGTATCCTTCCGGCCATGGTCACCCCCATGAAGGCTGACGGAGCCGTAGATTTCGAAGCCGCGCAACAGCTGGCGAGGCAGCTCGTGGCGGATGGTGCCGACGGTCTTGTGGTCAACGGCACCACCGGCGAATCTCCGACCACCCACATGGAGGAGAAGGTCGAACTGGTTCAGGCCGTCAAGGAAGTCGTGGACGTGCCGGTCATTTCCGGCGCCGGTTCCAACGACACCGCGCACACCGTGCGCATGGTGGAGCAGACCCAGGAGGCGGGCGCCGACGCGGTGCTCGTGGTCGCCCCGTATTACTCCCGTCCGTCGCAGGAAGGCGTGTTCCGCCACTACAAGGCGGTCAACGATTCCGCGGACAAGCCGATCATCATCTACGATGTGCCGGGCCGTACCGGACTGCACATCCAGCTGGAAACCTACCGTCGTATGGCCGAACTCGACCACGTCAAGGCCGTCAAGGACGCCACCGGCGACATCGCAGGCGCGGTGCGCAAGCGCATGGAGACCGGTCTGACCTGGTATTCGGGCGATGACGGCCTGTTCCTGCCGTTCCTGTCCGTCGGCGCCGTCGGCATCATCTCTGTGATCGCACACGCGGCCGCCGGTCCGATGCGCGACCTCGCCAACGCGTTCGACCGTGGCGATATCCACGAAGCGCAGCGCATCTCCGTGCAGCTGGCGCCGCTCGTCGAAGCGATGAACGGCAATGGCTTCCAGGCCGTGATGGCCAAAGCCTCGCTGAAGGTGCGTGGAATCCTCGACTCCACCGAAATGCGCCTGCCGAACGTCGGCCCGGGCGAAGCGGAACTCGTGCGCGCGGAAAAGGGCATGCGCGCCGCGGGACTGCTGTGAACCGAATCGCATGATGCGACTGGCCTGTCGCGCATGAACGCCGGCAGGCACCCAAATTCCTCGTTTCCGCATAGGCGGAGACAATTAGTAATAGAAATCCAACTAGGAAATGGCTACAGAAGAAACCACAAAGACAACAACACACAAGCGCGGCAGCAAGGCTGCCAAGCGCACCGAATCCGCAGCCAAGGCAACCAAGTCCGACAAGGCTGTGAAGTCCGAGAAGACCGCCATCAAGAAGGCCAAGTCCTCCACCCGCAGCCGTGGCAACGGTGGCTCGCGCAACGGCGGCTCCCGTGGATCCCGTGGCGGCAACGGTTCGAACCGTCGCCCGTCGCATTCCGCGCCGCAATCCACCGCGCCCCAGCAGGACGAAGTGCTGATCGCCCCGCCGAAGTACCGCAAGGGCTCCATGCGTATCGTGCCGCTCGGCGGTCTGGGTGAGATCGGCCGCAACATGAACGTGGTCGAATACAACGGGCATATCCTGCTCATCGACTGCGGCGTGCTTTTCCCGGAAGAGGAACAGCCGGGCGTGGACCTCATCCTGCCTGACTTCCACTACATCAAGGACCGTCTCGACAAGGTCGAGGCGCTCGTGCTCACCCACGGCCACGAAGACCACATCGGTGGCGTGCCGTACCTGCTCAAGCTCCGCCCGGACATTCCGCTGATCGGTTCCAAGCTCACCCTCGCCTTCGTTGAGGCCAAGTGCAAGGAACACCGCATCAACCCGACGCTCGTCGAGGTCAAGGGACGCGACAAGCTCAAGGTCGGCCCGTTCAACCTGGAATTCGTGAACGTCACGCACTCCATTCCGGACGCGCTCGCCGTGTTCGTGCAGACCCCCGCCGGCTCGCTCATCGACACCGGCGACATCAAGCTCGACCAGCTGCCGCTCGACCACCGCATCACCGATCTGGTGGAATTCGGCAAGCTCGGCGAAAAGGGCGTGGACCTCCTGATGATGGACTCCACCAACGCCGAGGTCCCGGGCTTCGTCAAGCCGGAGACCTCCATCGGTCCGGCGCTCGACCAGGCGTTCGCACAGGCCACGCGCAAGATCATCGTGGCCAGCTTCTCCAGCCACGTGCACCGCGTGCAGCAGGTCGTCGACGCGGCCCACAAGTACGGCCGCAAGGTCGTGTTCGTCGGACGTTCCATGGTCCGCAACATGTCCATCGCAGCAGATCTGGGCTACCTGCGTCTGCCCGAGGACACCGTCATCGACCTGAAGCAGGCCCATGACGTGCAGGACGACAAGCTCGTCTACATGTGCACCGGCTCCCAGGGCGAGCCGATGGCCGCGCTCGGCCGCATCGCCGACGGCAACCACCGCGACATCACCATCAACGAGTTCGACACGGTGATCCTCGCCAGCTCCCTGATCCCAGGTAACGAGCATGGCGTCTACAAGGTCATCAACAAGCTCGTGCAGCTCGGAGCCCGCGTGGTCAACCGAGACAACGCCGCCGTGCACGTCTCCGGCCACTGCAACGAAGGCGAGCTGCTGTACATGTACAACATCGTCAAGCCGAAGTGCGCCATGCCTATCCACGGCGAAAACCGCCACTTGGTGGCCAACGGCATGATCGCCGTCAAGACCGGCGTCGATCCGCAGAACGTCGTGCTGGCCGAAGACGGCGACGTCGTCGACCTGTACCACGGCCAGGCCGCGGTCGTTGGCTCCGTGCCGTGCGGCTACGTCTACGTCGATGGCGATTCCGTCGGCGAACTGACCGACGAAGAACTCGAGAAGCGCCGCATCCTCGGCACCGAAGGCTTCGTGTCCAGCTTCGTGGTCGTCGACACCGAAACTGCGGATGTCATCACCGGCCCGAAGATCTACCTCAACGCGGTCGCGGAAGACGAAAGCGAGTTCGACAAGGTCCGTCACCAGATCGTCGAGCAGCTGCAGGACGCGATGATGCAGGGCACGCGCGACACCTACAAGCTGCAGCAGATCATGCGACGCACGCTCGGCGGCTGGGTGGCACGACAGCTGCACCGCAAGCCGATGATCGTCCCCGTCGTCGCCGACATCGCGCAGGACGTGGACGACGCGATGGGACTGAACGCCGCGAAATAAGCCGTAAATTTACCATAAATTGAATCAAGGCGACGTGATCGGCACAACTGATCGCGCCGCCTTCTGTTACCAGAAAGAAGGAGTGACATGCCGGGAGCAAACCTCACCCGAATCGAAGCGGAAGAACGCAAAAGCATCATCGCCGCGCCAATCCATTACACGGTCAAGCTTGACCTGACCCGCGGAGCCAAGGATTTCGGCTCCGAAACCACCATCACCTTCGACGCGAAGCCGGGGGAGTCAAGCTTCCTTGACCTCATCGCCAACGAAGTCAGCGAAATCACCCTCAACGGTGAAACCCTCGACCCGGCTGAAGCGTACGTGGACAGCCGCATCGAGCTGAAGGGCCTCAAGGAGCACAACGAGGTTACCGTCAAGGCGATGTGCCAGTACTCCAACACCGGCGAAGGCCTGCACCGCAGCGTCGACCCGTCCGACGGCAACGTCTACCTGTATACCCAGTTCGAAGTGCCGGACGCCCGCCGTGTCTACGCCGTGTTCGACCAGCCTGATCTGAAGGCCGTGTTCGACTTCTCCGTGCTCGCCGCCAAATCCTGGATCGTCACGTCCAACATGCCCACCTCCTCCGTGACCGACAACGAAACCGTCACCGAGGAAGGCACGCTCGGCGATCACGCCGCCGAAACCACCAAGCTGTGGGTGTTCGAGCTGACCCCGACCATGAGCTCCTACCTCACCGCCATCTGCGCCGGACCGTACGCCGAATGGCACACCGAATACGCCAATGAGGACGGCCGCACCGTGCCGATGGCCATGTACTGCCGCCAGGCGCTCGCCAAGGCCTTCAGCAAGGACGTCGACTACCTGTTCGACATCACCAAGAAAGGCTTCGCCTTCTACGCCAAGACCTGGGGCGTGCCGTACCCGTACGCCAAGTTCGACCAGATCTACGTGCCGGAATACAACGCCGGCGCCATGGAGAACATCGGCATGGTCACCATCCGCGACCAGTACGTGTTCGAATCCAAGGTCACCGACGCCTATGCGGAACGCCGTGTGGTCACCGTGCTGCACGAGCTCGCCCACATGTGGTTCGGCGACTACGTGACCATGAAGTGGTGGAACGACCTGTGGCTCAACGAATCCTTCGCCGAGTTCACGTCCACCCTCGCCACCGCCGAAGCCACCGAATGGAAGGACGCCTGGGCAACCTTCAGCTCCGGCGAAAAGAGCTGGGCGTTGAATCAGGACCAGCTGAGCACCACCCACCCGATCGTCGCCCCGATCAACGACCTCAACGACACCTACGTCAACTTCGACGGCATCACCTACGCCAAGGGCGCCTCCGTGCTGAAGCAGCTCGTGTACTACGTGGGCCGTGAGAAGTTCTTCAAGGGCATCAACAACTACCTCAACAAGCACGCCTACTCCAACGCCACCCTCGCCGACCTGCTCGCCGAACTGGAACTCACTTCCGGCCGCGACCTGAAGGCGTGGAGCGCCCAGTGGCTTGAGGAATCCGGCATCAACACCATCGCCACCGAAGTCGAAGAGAACGAGGACGGCACCATCAAGCGTCTCGCCCTGCGCCAGACCGCTCCGGCCGAGCATCCCGTGCTGCGCGCCCACCGTCTCGCCGTCGGCTTCTACAACGAGGATCCGGAAACCGGCAAGATCGTGCGCACCGACCGTTTCGAACTGGACGTCGACGGCGAACTGACGGTCGTCGACGCTGCCGCCGGCAAGGCACGTCCGTCGCTGATTCTGGTGAACGACGACGACCTGACCTACACGAAGCTGCGTTTCGACGACAAGAGCCTCGCATTCGCGACAAGCAACCTGTACCGCTTCGACGACGCGCTCGCCCGTTCCGTGATCTGGCTCGCCCTGTGGGACATGACCCGCGACGGCGAACTGCCGGCACGCCAGTTCATCGACACCTCGCTGGCCGCGCTCGCCACCGAACACGAGTCCACCACCTTCCGTTACGCGCTGGCACAGGTCAGCACCACCGCATGGCATTACACCGCTCCGGCAGAGCGTGCCGAGACCGTGAAGCATGTGGCCGCCGAACTGTTCAAGCTGGCGGGTCAGGCCAAGGCCGGCTCCGACGAACAGTTCCAGCTCGTCACCGCCTACCTGGGCTACGGCGAGCCGGGCGACGAGGCGTTCGTCGCCAACGCGAAGGGCCTGCTCGACGGTTCCGTGGCATTCGACGGTCTGGAAATCGACAACAACTTCCGCTGGACCATCATCAACGCGCTGAGCACCGTCAACGCGATCGACCAGGCGGGAATCGACGCCGAACTGGCCAAGCGCGAAACCACCGAGAACCGTGAGTTCGCCTATGGCGCACGCGCCGTGGCCGGTACCGCCGAAGCGAAGGCATGGGCTTGGAACGAGGCCCTGCACAACGACGAGCTGACCAACATGCAGCTTGAGGCTGTGGCCGGTGGCTTCGCAGCCACCCCGCGCGCCGACTTGGCCGAACCGTACGCCGAGAAGTATTTCGAGGTCGCCGACTGGATTTGGGAGCACAAGACCTTCCACATGGCGGAAGCGCTGCTCGAAGGCCTGTATCCGGGCTATGCCGATCCGGCGAAGCTCGTGGAGCTGGGTGACGCCTGGCTCGCCTCCCATAAGGACGCGGACAACGCCTTGCAGCGCATTGTGCGTGGCAACGTCGAGGCTTCTCACCGCACGCTGAAAGTGCGCGACTTCAACGCCGCGCTCTGATAGCAGGGGCGACAGGAACGTTCCCGCTTAAGAGCCGTCATGTCGTCGCACGACTTTGATTTTGGGTGCGATTTTCAAAGTCATGCGACGGGTATATCGGCATTTATACCCCTTAATCCTCGGTTTCCGCTTGAAAATAAGGATTAGAGGGCATTTTGCGTCGAAGGCTGTCGCACGACTTTGATTTTGGAGGCATTTTTCAAAGTTGTGCGACAAGCGTGTTGGCTTTCATACCCTCTAACTCTTATTTTTCGCTGGTTTTCAACGGAAAATGATAGTTAGGGGGTATTTTTTTTATCAAGTGCTGTCGCACGACTTGATTTTCCGCCTTGAAATCAAAGTCGTGCGACACGAAAAGGGCATTGCGCGCCGTGAAGTGCTTTGAATTGTGAAGTGTTATGCGATTGCGTCGTCACCTGCTGGTTTCGGCGGCACGGTTGAGTACGATAGGTCACGGAAATATCGTTTGCAGATAGCGAGGATTTGAGACTCATGCCACGTATGTTCGGAACCGACGGCGTTCGAGGATTGGCGAATAGGGATTTGACGGCACAGCTGGCGCTTGATTTGGGTGACGCCGCGGTGCGCGTGCTGGGCGATGACGAGCGGAGCGAATTCGAAAGCCGTCGCCGTGCGCTGGTCGGTCGTGATACACGTGTTTCCGGCGATTTCCTCGCCGCCGCACTGTCCGCTGGCATGTCCGCCGGCGGCTTCGACGTGATCGACGCCGGCATCATCCCGACGCCGGGCGTCGCATACCTGACGTCCGTGCTCAACGTGGAAATGGGCGCGGTGATCTCCGCATCCCACAATCCGGTAGAGTTCAATGGTATTAAATTCTTTGACGGTAACGGCTATAAGCTTCCCGATGCCATGGAAGATGAGATCGAGGCATTGATCCGTAACAATATGCCCGGTATCAAATTTCCCATCGGTCCCGGAGTCGGCAAGATCAAGTACCGTACCGATGCCAGAGAAGAGTACATCAATCATGCCATGAGAGCGGTCAATGTGGATCTGACCGGACTGAAGATCGTGGTGGATTGTGCAGAGGGTGCCTCTTTCTATACATCCGTAGAATGCCTGAAAGAACTGGGCGGCAGCGTGGTGGCCATTCACAACAATCCGGACGGTACCAATATCAATGCCAACTGTGGTTCCACCCATATGGAAGAACTGCAGGCCAGAGTGGTCTATGAAAAGGCCAATGTCGGTCTGGCCTTCGATGGAGACGCAGACAGACTGCTGGCTGTGGATGAGAACGGTAATATCGTCGATGGTGACCAGATCATGGCAATCGTAGGTAACTACATGAAGAGCAAGGGTACTCTGAAGAAGGATACCATCGTGGCAACCGTTATGAGTAATCTGGGATTCTTCCTGATGGCAGAGAAGAATGCCATCCATATGGAGAAGACCAAGGTAGGTGACCGCTATGTACTGGAGCGCATGAAGGAGATCGGCGCCAGCCTCGGCGGCGAACAGTCCGGTCACATTATTTTCCTGGATGAGAATACCACCGGAGACGGACTACTCAGTGCACTGCATCTGCTGCAGGTCATGGTGGATACCGAAAAGCCTCTGTCAGAACTGGCTAAGGTGATGGAAGTACTGCCCCAGGCACTGGTAAATGCCAAAGTGGCCAATCACAAAAAAGAGAAATATATGGAATATCCGGAGATCGCAGCAGCCATTGGGAAACTGGAAGAAAAATTCGCCGGAGAGGGCCGTGTCCTGATCCGTCCTTCCGGAACCGAACCGCTGGTAAGAGTCATGATCGAAGGAAAGGATCAGCAGGTGATCCAGGAAGAAGCACGGAAGCTTGCCAACCTGATACAGGATATCATGTTCTAGCAGACAGATTCCGAAAGTTGTCTGGTAAAAGCCCTTGTGAATGCTTTTCATTCATGCTATGATAGAAATGTAAATGAAAAGTAAAATCATAAACACTAGAGAAAATAATGCAGAATAATATAGATATTGGAGGGTTTATTATATGGTAAGTCAGAAAGTTGTAATCAAGAATCCCACGGGCCTGCATCTGCGTCCCGCCGGAATTCTGTGCAAGGAGGCAATGCAGTTCAAGTCATTGATCACCTTCAAATTTCGTGAAAATACTGCAAATGCCAAGAGCGTACTCAGTGTATTGGGTGCTTGCGTAAAATGTGGGGATGAGATCGAATTCGTATGTGAGGGTGAGGATGAGGCAGAAGCTCTGAAGACCCTGGTAGAAGCCGTAGAGAACGGTCTGGGAGAATAACAGGATCGTCATAGAGGAACATTACAGAGGCTGTGCATATTGAAGATGCGCAGCCTTTTCCTATGGAACTGTCTTAAGCCATGGAAAAAATAGTTTCATACTCAAAGGATTTATGCTATGCTGTAACTATTCAGAGCGGATTTAGAAAATGTGATTCTGAATAGTTTATAGTACATGAGGGAGAGAAAATTAAATGGAAGAAAAAAGCATGAAGAAAAGTTTTTCCAGCTTAGGTTTCCGATTCCTGATCGGAACACTGGTCATCTACGCAGTGCAGATGGGAGTAATGACCATCGTAGGTGCGGTGAAGCCGGAATGGCTGCAGGACACCACCATAAGCCTGATCCTGGCAGTATTACCACTGTATCTTGTGGGTATGCCGGTTCTGATCGCTGTGGTAAAGCGGATGCCCGGGGAAGCACCCGCGAAGAAAAGCATTACACCGGGACAGTTTGTTCTGGCGCTGATCATGTGTTTTGCACTGATGTATTGTGGTAATCTGGTGGGAACGCTGATCACCACTGTCGTAGGGGCATTAAAAGGATCCGCAGTGGACAATGCACTGATGACCTATGCCACCGGATCCAATATGATCGTGACATTTCTCTATATGGTGATCTGCGCGCCGATCCTTGAGGAATATATTTTCCGGAAACTGATCGTGGATCGTACCGTAAAATACGGACAGGGAGTAGCTGTTGTTCTGTCCGGTCTGATGTTCGGATTGTTCCATGGCAACCTGAATCAGTTTGCCTACGCATTTTTACTGGGAATGTTTCTGGCATTTCTGTATGTGAAGACCGGAGAACTGAAAGTGACCATCGGCTTGCATATGTGCATTAATTTTATGGGTGCCGTAGTCAGTGTACTGTTATTGAAAGCAATCCATCTGGAGGAATACCAGGAAGTCATTATGAACGGGGCAGATTCACAGGCTGTCATGGACTACATGATGAAGTACCTGCCGGGCTGGATCGGCTATATGATCTATGTATTGTTTATTCTGGCAGTATTGGTTACGGGAATCGTATTGTTCATTGTATATCGTAAGAAGCTGAAATTAGAGCCGGGACAGATTGCAAAGGGACGGAGATTCAAGACCGTGATCGGCAATCCGGGAATGATATGCTACTGTATTTTCTGGATCGCCATGATCATTATCCAGATGTTCCCGGAGATTGTTACGGCAATTACGGGAAATCTGTAAAAAGAACGGCTGTGGCAGAACATCGCCGCAAAGGAGATCGGAAGTTATGTACGCATTTGACAGTAGAATACGTTACAGCGAGACAGACAGTGAAGGGTATCTTACGCTGGACGCATTACTGAATTATTTTCAGGATTGTTCCACCTTCCATTCGGAGGATGTGGGGCTGGGAATCGGTTATATGAAGGAGATTGGTCAGGTCTGGGTCCTTTCCTCCTGGCAGATCGTGGTGAACCGTTATCCGAAATTAGGGGAAAAAGTAAAGATCGTGACGCTGCCCTATGAGCTAAAAGTATTTTTGGGATACCGTAATTTTGCCATGCTGGATGAACAGGGAGAGTATCTGGCGAAAGCCAACTCCTTATGGAGTCTGCTGGATGTCGGCACCGGCAAACCGGTAATGGTGAACGAAGCCATGCATAAGGGCTACGAAATAGACGAAAAGCTGGACATGGAGTATGCCCCCCGCAAAATTGCCGTGCCGGAAGGTGGAGAACTGTTGGAACCCATCGTGGTGAAAAAACACCACCTGGACACCAACCATCATGTAAACAATGGGCAGTATGTAAATATTGCCATGGAGTATCTGCCGGATGATTTTGTGATCCGTCAGATGCGGGCGGAATACAAGAAACAGGCATTTCTGGATGATGTATTGCATCCGTATGTAGTGTCTACAGAGAATGACTACGTCATCTGCCTGCAGGACGAAGCCGGGAAACCTTATGTATCAGTGGAATTTCAGGGACAGTAATCCTATGCTGTCAGAACAGGAGAGAACGTGGAATTGAGATTAGGCGAAAAACAGACGCTGGTAATAGTGAAAAAAGTAGAATTCGGAGTGTATCTGGCAACGAAGGAAGCACCGGAGGACAAAGTGCTGCTGCCGGCGAAGCAGGTGCCGGAAGGAGCAAAGGTCGGAGATGAACTGGAAGTATTCCTGTACCGGGATTCCAGTGACCGTCTGATCTCTACGACGAGAACCCCGAAGCTGTGTATGGGACAGGTG
>ENA-OPBO01000225-OPBO01000225.1-human-gut-metagenome-genome-assembly--contig:-NODE-225-length-51073-cov-24.237563_pt1 | contig 51073 bp, 44 predicted proteins | sample MGYA00241071_ERZ501458 | MGnify/ENA primary metagenome ERZ501458 (study PRJEB25962, sample SAMEA2042509) | human gut metagenome | biome: human gut; feature: human-associated habitat; material: faeces... | reverse complement strand
GCACGTATGACTCCAGAGGAAATCTTCGAAATGGAATTATAATGCGTCAGCCCTGATTAGAGGTTAGAAGTCTGATGTCTGATCATTCCGACAGCTCTGATTCATTCCGATAGCTCTAGCTAACCGCTAGTGCTGGCCGTTGAGGATTGGCTGGGAGTACATCTGGAGGAGCTGCGTGCGTAGTTCGTCGGCATTGTAAGCGTCGGTCGGTGCTTTCGCTATCTGCTCCTCGAGGTAGCGGAGCGTCTTCTCCTTGTCAGCTTCGCTGTATAGCTCCTTCGGGTGCGCCTTGTCGGGGTGAAGGAGGTCGTAAGCGATGTAGTTGATCGGGTAGAGGCGGTAGTTGCTATGTAGCTCCGTGTCGATGATCGTGGCGAGACGCGGGTAGAGCTGTTGCTTGGGTAAGGCTCGTAGCTCGGCCTCTAGCTCAGGTGTGATCAGCTCGTTGAGGCGCGTACCGACGGCAAAGTGTACGCGTCCCTTGTAGCCGAGTAGACCTGTCTTCATATTGATCAAGTCCTCCTCAGCCCCCTTGACATACTGCTCGTTGGGGTGATGCTTGCGCCATAGGAGCTCGCACGCCTTGAGGATGTCGCAAGGGTCGTACTCGTAGCTGATAGTGGTGGGTGCGATATTGACCCGCATCAGTTGGGTCAGCGGGTCGCTGCTTTGCGAGGAAGCGATCATCTTGAGGACGCTCGGCTGTGTCTGGTCGCTATTGTCCTTGGCACGCCCCTCACGCTGGGCGATCCATACCGACTGGTGATCCTGCTGTATGCTCTGATCGATAAAGGCGGAGAGCGCCTGAGCTGCTAGGAGCATCTGTCGGATCGGTAGTGAGCGACGCACGACAAAAGAGTCGTTGAGCTTGACCACCGACTCAATCCATGGTCTGCCGAAGAGATTGTCGCCGATAGCGATGCGTGGCATCAAGTAGTCACGCTCTCGCATGACTAGATTGAGAAATGCGGAGTCGAGTATGATGTCTCTGTGGTTTGTGACAAAGGTCGTAGGCAGATCCCCGCCTAGTCTACTGGCACCGCTAAGGGATACGGAGAAGGTGGTCTGCTTTGCGAGTCGTAGTACCAGTGGGTAGGAGATATGTTCTTTGAAGTCTCTGATGCTTTTGACACGCTCTAGGTGCTGTAGGAGTGCAGTCGTCTCCTCCTCAGAGAGCAACTTCGATAGCAGGTGACGTAGCTCAGGTTGGTTGGCTAGCTGTGCGGCGACAGCTGGTACCTCCTTATCAAGGTAGGGACGTATAGAGTCGTACTCGTACGGCTGTGGGACAGTGTGTGTGGTCATGATAGTTTGCTCTGGATGATACGTGTGATGAGGTCGCTCAGCTGAAGACCAGCTGCACGTACCTGCTGCGGAATGAAGCTGGCCTCCGTCATGCCTGGGGTCGTGTTGACCTCTAGAAGCGTGGGTATGCCGTCCGCCTCGATGATGTAGTCTATACGTACGAAGCCGTAGCAGTCTAGTAGGTGGGCGATCGTTAGCGATGTCTCCTGTACGCGCTGTGTCTGCTCTGGCGAGATGCGTGCGGGAGTTATCTCGTCACTCTTGCCGTAGTACTTAGCGTCATAGTCGAAGAAGGTGTCGTGTGCTACCACCTCTGTGACTGGCAGGGCAAAAGAGTCATCGGGAAGGATCACGCATCCGCAGGTCACCTCGGTGCCAACGATGCACTCCTCGACGAGCACATCGGGTGCCGTTGTGTAAGCGTCCGCTACGGCTGAGGGTAGTTGCTCCCACTGGTCAATGCGTGTCGTGGCGATGCTGGAGCCACCTGTATTGGGCTTGACAAAGAGTGGCAGGCGCAGGCGAGACTTGATCAGATCTTGCTCTTCGGACGAGAGCTCTCGGGTATGATTGCGAAGGCAGTGGGAGCGAGCGATGCGCAAGCCGTGATGCGCTAGATAAGCGTTGCACGCCTCCTTATTAAAGGTCAAAGCCTCGCAGAGTACGCCGCCTGTTGTGTAGGGTATGCCGAGCATATCTAGGTAACCCTGTAGGAGTCCATTCTCTCCAGGGGTGCCGTGGATAGTAATGTAGGCTAGTGCGAAGGTTACTTCGGCTGCGCCAAAGCGTGCGACTAGTGCACGATCGATCGTTCCCGCCCTTCCCTCAGCATCGGTCACGCTCCATGCGTCGGCCGTGATGGTGACTAGATAAGGGGTGAAGAGGGTTTGATCGATCTGCTTGAGGATCGTCTGGGCACTACGCTGCGAGACCTCCGCCTCGCCAGAGTATCCGCCACAGATGATCGCAATATTGGGTTTGTCCATAGGGTATGATGGGATATTGCAATGGTTCTTTTAGTTAGAGAGTTCGAGCGGTGCCACATATCGTCTCCACTTGTCTATGAGCTGGCTCATATCGTCGGGCAGTGGTGCCGAGAAGTGCATCCGCTCACCCGTCACGGGGTGATCGAAGGCTAGGGTCTCGGCGTGTAACGCTTGGCGGGGGCAGATCTTGAGACAGTTATTGACAAACTGCTGGTAGGAGCTGGTGCGTTGTCCCCAGAGGATCTGGTCGCCGCCGTAACGCTCATCGCCAAAGAGCGGGTGGTCGATAGACTTCATGTGAGCACGTATCTGATGGGTGCGTCCCGTCTCCAGTTCGCACGCTATGAGCGTCACAAAGCCCAGTCGCTCTAGCTGCGTGTAGTGTGTCACGGCCGGCTTGCCTATCTCACTCGTTGGGGGGTAGACGGTCATGCGTGTTCGGTCTCGTGGATCACGGGCTATATTGCCCTCGATCGTTCCTTGCGGCTGGTCGAGCTTGCCCCAGACGAGTGCTTGGTAGCGTCGCCCCGTAGTTTTGAGGAAGAACTGTCTCGCCAGTCGTATCTTAGCTTCCGTACGCTTCGCCACGAGGAGTAGTCCACTGGTGTCTTTGTCAATGCGATGCACCAGACCTACGGAAGCATCGTTCGGATCATAGAGCGGGTCGTTACGTAAGTAGTAGGCGAGGGCGTGAACGAGTGTGCCACTGTAGTTGCCGTGACCTGGGTGTACGACCATGCCTGCGGGCTTGTTGACCACCAGCAGCTGATCGTCCTCATAGACTATGTCGAGCGGTATATCTTCTGGTGTGATCGACCAGTCCTGCTTCGGATGCGCCAGCATCATCGTGATGGTCTCCAGGGGCTTGACCTTGTAGTTGCTCTTGACAGGCTCGCCATCCACCCAGATGAGTCCCGCCTTGGCGGCAAGCTGTATGCGATGGCGCGAAGTGTGTGGCATACGATCCACTAGGAAGCGATCGATGCGCAGTGGTGTCTGTCCTGGATCTACCCGCACACGGTAGTGCTCGTAAAGCTCCTCGCCGTGTGCCCCTGCGACCCACTGATCCTCCTCGTCGGTAGCTATAAGGTCAGCCTCTAGCTCCTGCTCCTCAAGGGAGAGCGACTCCTTGTCGGGATTACATCCAGGACTCATCCTCATCAGGCTCTAGAATGTGTGTAGTCGAGTCGGCGGGGAGGGCTTGTCCTCCCGTTCCCATAATTGAGTCGTAAGGCTCGAAAGCTCCATGTGGTATGCTGTCACTGGTAGCCACAGAGACCAGGAGTATGAGCGGCGTGGCGAGCGGTATGCGAGTACCTGGTGCTAATGTCTGTCCTGAAGGTAGCTGCACGCCCATGACTAGGTCGTCAAAGGATCCCGCTACGTAACTGGGGGTGATGTTTTCGAAGCCAAGGCTGACGAGACGCGCTCGTGCTTGTCGCTCGGACACATCGACGAGTGAGGGGATAATGCCGTTGCGAGGTGAGGAGGCATTGAGCGTAAGGAAGATGATGCGTCCCGCTTTGACTCGGCTACCCGCTTTAGGGCTTAAGTCGTAGACTGCCCCCTTGGGCACTTCCGTAGTGTATACCGAGTCGATCACCTCGTAGCGCAGATCCGCTTTGTCTAGGAGTCGCACCGCCTCACTTGCAGGGAGACCATATATATTAGGTATCTCGACAGAAGAGCCGTGGCGTGTAAAGAGGTTCATCCAGACAAGTGCCAGGACGACGATGATCACTGAAGCTAGGATCATCAGACCAATGTGAACTAGAAGAGAAGGACGTCGCATAGGGTATATCTATTAGCGGAGACTATGCAAAGGTAACGATAATTTGATAGTGTCGCATCATTAGGGTAAACCCAGCTAGTTCCAATAGTGTCCTAAACGTTTTGCAGGATAAAGAGAAAAAGGGTAGGTTTGTAATTGGAAACAAAGCACAGCTAGTAAGAGCTGTCACAAACCACCCTTTTCAATGGCAAATATAACACTATTCGCACAAGTAATCCGACTCATACCTCGAGAAATCATCCAACGATTAGTCAAGAAGCATAGCACAGACAAGCATGCAAAGGGCTTTAACTCGTGGAGCCATTTAAAATGAGCAGACTGCTAAGCTTAGCAATCTGCTCGACAATTGTGGATATAGTCTCTAAGACTAGTCTTGAAGAGAGCCTCTTGTCGGACTCGAACCAACGACCCCGAGATTACAAATCACGTGCTCTACCAACTGAGCTAAAGAGGCAAAAGGGCGAGCAATCCACATCGCGCCGCTACGACCCGCTACCCTTGCTGCGATCAAGCCCTGGGGGATTCACAGGGAGCTGGCCGTGTGGCACTCGCCCATAGCACAAAGGTACGACAATTTTCCTAATCTGCAAGTCTTATCAGACTCTTTTGAATAAGAATTTGTCGATTACTTGTATATCTCGCTGAGTATCTGCTCGATCTGATCGCCACGAAGATCACGCTGCATGATGACTCCATCGGGCCCTATGAGCATAATCTGAGGGATGCCCATAATCCCATACAGTGAGGTAGCGTGACTATTCTGCTCATCGTAGATCTGTGGGTAGGGGATCTGGAGCTCCTTGACAGCTTGTAGATGGGTGTCGTGGCTCTCCTCCCATACACCGACACCGAGGACGAGTAGTCCCTTGTCCTTGTACTTCTTATGCATCTGGATGAGTGTGGGGATCTCTCGACGGCAGGGACCACACCAAGAGGCCCAGAAGTCAACGAGCGCATACTGCCCCTGACCTACGTAGTCAGAGAGCTTGACCTGCTCACCCTCTGTGGTGATGCCTGCGAAGTCTACAAAAGTCTTACCAGCTTTCGTGTTGATCATACCTTGGATCAACTCTTTCAGCGTAGTATAGCTGGGGAGTCGCTTGACGTTTTCGCCCATCTCCTCTAGAGGCTTTTGGAACTCGGTGAGATCGTCAAAGAGGTACATCGCATACTGCATAGCACGCAGTACGAGAGGGTTATCCTTTTGCTCGGCAATATACTTACGGACTATCTCCTGACCAGCAGCTTGGTCGATGGAGTCAGCCTGCATAATGACCATAATGTCTTGCTCGAAGGCGTTGCAAGCATCGTTGGCGGGAGAACCGCTGACTAGTCCATCGCTAAGATTATAGTCTAGAGAGGTCTCCTCATAGACAAACTGAGCGTTGAGCTGAGTACCTTCGCAAGAGAGGAGGTAGAGGTACCCTTTCTGCAGGTTGTCAAGAGATAGGCTGGCGACTGTATCCTGGATGACGATACTGTCGATCGGGGTCTTAGGATCAGCCTCATCGTAGAGATAAGCCGTCAGACCCGATAGGTTGTCCCCGAGCCCATGGAGCTGTAGCGTCGTCTTCTGATCGTTGCGATTACAGCTACTAAGCACTAAGAGCGAGCTTAGTACGATCAGTAGAGAGGATAGGGATAAAGTTCGTTTCATATTATAGGTTGTTTGTTGATGATGATATAAACTGGATGAAAGGTGAGTGTGACTCGACCCATCTCATCTGCAAAGTTAGCAATATATTTTTTTGTAAACTCTCTGAGTTGCCTTGGGGTGTGTATCTGCTGAGGGGTGTTGGGTAGCTGCGCGGTGCCTGTGTGGCGGAGATGCTGTAGTACAGCTAGAGGATCGGCAAAGGGGATGATGAGTCGCTCCGTGTGGATCTCATAGGAGTAGCCAAGCTCCTGCAGGGTGCTGTGCCATATGGCTAGCGAGGGGTAGTGTAGTCCTTGCCCCGTGAGCTGTCGTAGCTCGAGGAGGTTGTCTGGACCGAAGGTGCTGACGGCTACTGTCGCCTTTGCTGCGAGCTCTAGGACGGTGCGCTGTAAGTAAGCGCATGGATTGGCGAGCCACTGTATGGCACTGCTGGAGACAAAGAGATCAATGCCGAGCCCCTCTAGAGATAGCTCAGAAGCGTCTCCCACACGTAGCTCGGGGTGCGGGTCTCTCAGTCTAGGTACCTGCGCTAGAAGTGCTGGGGATAGGTCGACAAGAGTCCAATGGTCGACCTCGATGAGCTGATCTACACGCTCCGTCAGTAGTCCAGATCCTGTACCCATCTCAAAAGCGTGAGCAAAGTGACGCTCTGCCTTAGGAAGATGCTCCTCGAGCAACTGGACGAGCCGATCGATCACTAGTCGCTGCGGCTCGGCAGCCTCGTTGTAATGCGCTGCTGCACGGTCGAACTGATGGGCGAGAGAGGACATAAATTTGGGGTGAAATGGATGAGTTGTAGATCCCTTTAGCTTTACTCTATGGACTCCCATAGCTCACACCACGAGTGCCACAGATCGAAGAGGTAATGGTAGCCATCGGGAAGTAGTAGTGTAGGAACATTTACTGCCTCCCATAGCGTGGAGAGGTTTTTCGATGGAAAGATTTGATCACGCTCACCGATGATCGCCAGATCCCACGCTAGGCGAGTGTGGGGCATCGTCTCGGGCGCTTCGGAGGTAGCGAGGCTATCGTAGACCGCTTGCAGTTCGTCGCGAAGCTCTGTGGTGGGTCGCTCGGATAGGATGTCGTAGAGCTGCTTGTATCGCTTGCCACCACACATACGGCGGTTGAAGCGCTGGCGGTTTTCGTCGGTTAGTCCCTCTAGTGTCCCTACGAATATTTGGCTCGGGATACCCCACTGGTCGTGCATCGGATAGGGCGAGCCAGCGACCGCTATCAGACGCTGTGTGCTGGGTAGTAGGGACCAATGTGGTACGACCTGCTCGGCAGCCCAGACGCCTAGCGACCAAGCTATGATGGTGACCGCTTCGTAGGAGTCCCAGGGTAAGTCTGCAATGTCATCGCTCAGCTCGAGGGTGCGATAGTCGTACAGTGCGAGTAAGTCACACTGATCTGGTAAGGTCAGGTGTGAAACCGTCGCAGGAGTCATACCCCATCCGCAGAAGTATATGATGAGTTGGCGGGAGGAAGCCTTGTCACTATTTCGCTGGAAGGTGTACTGCATAAGCTCTAAGCAAGGTGTGCTAGGATGACTTGGCAGAGCCGCTCGACGTCTGACGAGGTTAGACCAGCAGTGAGTGAAATCCTCAGGCGCTCGGAGCCGACAGGTACGGTCGGAGACATAATGGGGCGGATGAAGTAACCCTCCTTGTGTAGGGCTTGCGCCACGACTCTGGCTCGCTCACGACTCCCGCAGAGGAGTGGTATGATATGGCTGTGAGGAGTAGGCAGGAGTTGCTCTGGGAGTGAAGCTAGCTCATCGGTCAGTAGCTGCTGTAGCGTAGCTAGGTGCGCTCTTCGCTGGGAGAGTGTGGGGAGTGCTTGCCAGACAGCCAATACCCACTGGATGATGAGCGGGGACAGCATAGTCGAGTAGATGAGACTTCGTGAGCGTGTGATGAGTAGTGTGCGTACAGCCTCAGAGCAAGCAACATAAGCTCCCATAGATCCAAGAGCCTTGCCAAAGGTCCCGACAAGTAGATCGATCTCTGGAAGTAAGCCCAGCTCTTCGCAGAGACCATAGCCATGAGCTCCACGAACTCCGATGGCATGCGCTTCGTCTATATAGAGAGCCACCTTGGGGTATTGCTTCTTAAGCGCTACGAGAGCTTGTAGTGGTGCGAGGTCGCCATCCATACTGTAGATGCTCTCCGCCATAACGATGATATGCTGGCAACTCTCGGAGTTGTGATGCTTCTCGATGAAACGCTGGAGGTTCGTTGTATCATTGTGGCGAAAGCGCTCGAAGGGTAAGCCCGAGAGACGTATCCCGTCGATCATACTGGCATGGATCAGTTTGTCTGCTATTACGACCATACCAGGTAGCTTGAGTGCTGGCAGGATTCCGACGTTAGCATGGAAGCCACTGTTAAAGAGCAAAGCAGCCTCGTGCTGTAGCGACTTAGCGATGAGCGCCTCCAGCTGGTGCATCTCCTGTCTATCTCCCGAGAGCAAGCGCGAAGAGGTAGAGCCTAGATCCTTCGCAGAGAGCCTTTGTAGGCTATTGGTTAGATTGGCTTCACCCGCAAAGTGACAAGTAGCGTCGTGAAGGGCTAGATAGTCGTTGCTGTTGAGGTTGATGAGTGGTCGAGGCTGCGCATCGTCGAGCGCTCTGTAGCGACCATCCTCTAGAAGCTCAATAGGGGTGAGCGTACGGAGCGCTCGCTCGTCCCGTAGCGTGGCGAGGATTTGCTCTATATGTGACTCGAAGTGAGACATAATCCTTAGCTGACGTGTAGTGCGTTTCGTTGGTGTTGTAAAGCTTGATCGGGCTTATTGACAAGCCCCTCCATTCTTAAGAATAAACCTACACAGGATCTAGTAGCACGATGTGTGCCAACTCTAGATACTGTGTAGGTCTAGATTAGTCAGACGCATGACGCTCTTGAGTCGTCATGCGTGGTGACTGTGCGTTGCGCTGATTACTTCTTCTCTGCAGGGATCACCTCTAGGAGTGTCACATCGAAGATAAGCGTAGAGTATGGCTCGATAGCAGAACCACTGCCATTAGCTCCATAAGCTAGGTCGTAAGGGATGTAAGCGATCACCTGGTCGCCCTCCTTCATCAGCTTGAGTAGCTCAGTCCAGCCTGGGATAACCTGATTGACTCCGAACTCGATAGGCTCCTCGCTCTTGTCAAACTCAGTGCCGTCGACAAGTGTGCCACGATAGGTTACCTTCACCTTGTCACCATCTACGGGAGACTTGCCCGTACCCTTCGTAGCGTAGCGGTAAGCGAGACCAGACTCTGTCGTGATGACATTGTCTTGCTTTGCAAAGTCCTCGATGGCCTTCTTGCCCTCCTCGAGGTTCTTGCCGTACTTCTCCTGGTTTTCGATCTCCTGCTTCTTATTATAGAAGTTCTGTACGTAGTTGTAAGCATCCTCCTGACTCATAGTCATCTTGGTCGTGTCACCCTTGAGAGCATACTCTAGATACTCTGCAAATAGCTTAGCATCGATCCCCTCCTTAGCAAGACCCATAGCGGTCTGTACACCTTGGATCTGTCCTGCGAAGTAAGAGAACTTGGTCGTGTCAGCGATACCCTTCTTGAAGCCCTTGAGGAACTCAACGGTATCTACAGGCATACCTTGCATAGCCATCATCATAAACTGCTGACCAAACTGCTGACCAGTCAGATAGCCCTGGATCATAGCTACGCTATCGCTCATAGCAGATAGCTCATCGTTGGTGTCACTCTTTTGAGCTGTCTTGTTACAGCTGGCAAAGGTGCAGACCATTGCAACCATTGCTAGGAGTGAGAGAATTGATTTCTTCATTGTAAGTTGTATTTAAGATGTTTGTTTTGCGATATATTGCTCGGACTACTTGTCCGTTGGTGTGGCGAGGGGAATAGGCTCGCCCTTGATTACCTCTAGTAGCTCGATCTCGAAGATCAGCGTAGCGTAAGGCGGGATCATACCTCCAGCTCCGCGCTCACCATATGCAAGACGTGCGGGGATGTAGAGCTTAGCCTTGCTACCCTCAGGAAGCAAGCATAGCCCCTCTGTCCAGCCAGGGATTACTTGTAGAAGCCCAAACTTAGTAGGCTCGCCACGATCCACGGAGCTGTCGAACTTCGTGCCATCGATGAGCGTACCTGTATAGTGTACACGGACGGTGTCCTCGACCGTAGGACGAGGGCCCTTGCCCTCAGAGAGGATCTCATATTGCAACCCGCTCTGGGTCTTCTTGACCTCAGGACGCTCGCCATTGCTCTTGAGAAATGCCTCGTTTCTCGCTTTTGTCTCCTCTATCTCTCGCTCCTGGAGCTGCTGGAAGTATTCGGTGAGAAAAGCTTGCGCCTCCTCATTGGTCATAGCTACAGGCTGCTCTAAAAAAGCAGCGGTGAAACCAGCCAAAAGCAACTCCTTATTAATAGGGTCGCCAGGCATCTGAGTGAGGCTCTGCGCAAAGCCTACGCCGTTAGCCACGCCTAGCGCATAAGCTGCAGTATCAGCTGATGAGATAAGACGTGGAGGCTCAGCCGCTGTGAGTGCACCTACGCTTACGAGCAGCGTCAGCGCAATAGTCAAGATGCGATGTGTCATAGCTTTAAGGTATCTATACGATGTCTAGTAGCTCGATCTCGAAGATCAGCGTCATATTGGGTCGGATCACGTCACCAGCACCACGGCTACCGTAGGCTAGCTCAGAGGGTATCACGACGCGCCACTTACTGCCCACGGGCATCAGCTGTAGGATCTCCGTCCAGCCAGGGATGACCGCATTGAGCGGGAACTCAGCTGGCTCGCCACGCTCTACGGAGCTGTCGAAGACGACACCATTGATGAGCGTGCCGTGGTAGTGTACACGTACCTTGTCGGTAGCCTTAGGCTTAGCTCCAGAGCCCTCCTTGATGATCTCGTATTGTAGTCCGCTAGGGAGTGTCACGACACCACTCTTGTGGCGCATAATCTCTTGGTACTCCTTGCCAGCAGCTGCGTTGAGCTCTGACTCCTCTTGCTGCAGGCGCATAAACAGTTGGTTGATCACCTCACGAGCTCGTTCGGTGGTCATCTGTGGCTCACGCTCAGCTAGAGCGTCTTGGAGACCTGCGATAAAGTCCTCAGAGGTGATCGCCTTGATTCCGGACGCTTTGAAGTTCTGACCGATGCTTAGGCCTAGTGCGTAGCTTACTTCGTCTTGTGGCATAGGGGGATATTCTGTCTTTAGATGAGAAATACTCCTGCAAAGGTAGCAATTCTTCACGAGATGAGACTTCTAATGACCAGCGGAGAGCGACTCCTTCAGACGAGATACGATCTCATCGAGTGGACACTCCTGCTGTGTGCCGAGGGTCATATCCTTGATCGAGACCTTGCCTTCGCTTAGCTCTTGACTCCCTGCGATGATGACGTAGCGACAGCCTCTGTTGTTAGCATAGGAGAGCTGCTTCTTCATCTTGTCCGCTGAGGGGTAGACCTCCGTCGGGAGTTCCGCCTGGCGTAGCTGGTGCGCTATGGGGAGTAGCTTCTGCAGCTCCTCCTCGCCAAAGTTGACGATGAAGATGCGCTCTTCGGGAGCCATCGCTGTGTCAAACTTGCCCAGTGAAAGCATAATGTCGTAGATACGCTCTGCGCCAAAAGAGATGCCCACGCCTGAGACGCCATCCAGCCCGAAGATGCCCGTCAGATTGTCGTAGCGCCCGCCACCGGAGATAGAACCCATCGGTGCATCGAGCGACTTGACCTCTAGGATAGCTCCTGTGTAGTAGTCCAGGCCACGTGCCAGCGAAGGCGAGAAGGTAAGCTCCGTCATCAGGTCGCTCGTGTCGACATGGTCTAGGACGTACTCCAGCTCTTCCAGCCCCTTGAGTCCTATCTCAGAGTCAGCGAGCAACTGTCGGAGCGTTGTCACCTTGTCACGATTGCTACCCTCTAGCGTCAGCACCTTGCGAACGGGTTCTAGCGAGTCGGGATCAAAGCCACTCTCGACGAGGTCCGCTAAGACAGCTTCCACAGAGGTCTTGTCCAGCTTGTCCATACAGATGGTCAATTGGGCTAGGCGGTCAGAAGCTTTGATCACCTCAGCAATGCCCGCCAGTATCTTGCGGTTGTTGAGAAGTAGTGTGGTACGCAGGTCAAGCCGACGGAAGACTTCGTCGATCATATAGACGAAGTCCACCTCTGGCATCAGCGAGTCGGTGCCGATGACATCGGCATCGCACTGGTAAAACTCGCGATAGCGACCCTTCTGCGGTCTGTCGGCACGCCATACGGGTTGCATCTGGTAGCGCTTGAAGGGGAAGGTTAGTTCGTTGCGGTGCATCACCACATAGCGAGCGAAGGGTACGGTCAGATCGTAGCGTAGCCCACGGTCACAAAGACGAGCTGCCAACGCTGCGGGAGACTCCTCCGTAAAGGTCTCAGCGTCAATCCCCGCCTTATAGTCGCCCGAGTTGAGGATCTTAAAGAGTAGTCGGTCTCCCTCTACACCATACTTGCCCGTGAGCGTATTCAGTTGCTCCATAGCGGGCGTCTCGATCTGCTCAAAGCCGTAAAGGGCGAAGACAGAGCGTATCGTCTCAAATATATAGTTGCGTCGGCGCATCTCCTCAGCACCGAAGTCTCTTGTTCCCTTAGGTATCGAAGGTTTACTCATAGCGTTTAGCCGTTGCGATTCGTTTGTATAGCGTTTGTGTCACGGGGTAGTCATTGCGCTCATCAGCTGGATAGTGCGTCTCCTCGAGCTTGGACCACTCCGCTAGGTTGATCTCTGGGAAATGTGTGTCGGCATCTGGCACGACCGTGTCGACCATTGTCAGGTTCAGGTGCGTAGCGTAGGGTAGGCCACTCTTGTAGAGCATCCCGCCCCCCATAATGTAGACCCGCTCGTAGCCCGCCTGCTGGCAATGCTGTAGTGCCTGCTCTAGGGTGGAGGCGACATAGTGCGTCTCGGCATCGCCCTCGGTCAAGGTGCGAGAGACCACTATATTGTAGCGGTTGGGCAGTGGGCGAGCGCCGATGGAGTCCCAAGTGTGTCGCCCCATAATGACTGCGTGTCCCGTCGTAGTCGCCTTAAATCGGCGCAAATCATCACTCAGACGCCACGGCATAGTGCCATCACGCCCTATCGCACGATCCCGCGCCGTCGCCACTATAATCCATACTTCCATATCCAGACAAACTAATTTGGGAGCTAAGGTACGAAAATTAGAGATTAGAGGTTAGATGTTAGAGATTAGAAGTTGAGGTTGGAAGTTAGAGGTTGGAAGTTAGAGGGGGGGGCAGAGTCATCGCATTCGAAGTGGTATATAATAAGGAGAGGCATCCCGATCATCTGTGCGGGGTGCCTCTCCTGCTATGCTACTATATAGTAAGGTGTCAGCTCTATTGCTGAGGAGACTTCTTACTTATCTAATGCACTGTACAACCTTTGGGTAGGAACGTACCACTCGCTTAGCTTTAGTCTTGTTTTGCAAGTCTTTCTGGAGCGTGATGGTCATGACGCAGATAGGAGGGTTCTCGTAGTCTCTGATGGCGACGACGCATTGATCTCCCTGCGCATTGTAGACCTCGACCTCTTTGTACTCCGTGATTTTGTAATTCTGGTCAAATCCGTTGGCCTTGAGATAGCTCTTCATCTCTTCGGACTCTAGGTCATCCTGACTACCCACACATAGTAGGCGACAGCTGATGAAGACGGGAGGGAAGAGCGGTGGCTGTAGCAGGTAGCTTACGTACTCTATGTTGCTCTTGGCGATCATATCCTCTTTGGTGTTGAAGTAGAGGGTGCTACTGGAGGACTTTTGATCATCGTAAGTGCGTAGTCCGAGATTGCTCTCGAAAGCCTTAATCTTCTCAGGATCGAGTGTAGCAAAGTCTGTCACAGAGGGGAAGTCCTTGACATCGGTCAGGATAGCGTGCTTGGTCTGGATAGGATCGGGTGGTAGCTGCTTGGCAAACTGTACATATAGTATGCTCTTGAGCTTAGGATTGGGGTCATTGTATATAGTTACGGAAACCTCAGGATCGCTCTCGCAGACAGCTACTAGAGCTTTCTCCTGGCGATCATCGACAGCGACGACAGTCTCCTTGAAGTCCTTAAAGCCTAGCTTGTTGAGCATTACCTTCGTGCGTGGGCACTCGTCTAGATTCTCCTTGCTATAGCCTACGATGTAGTCGGCCACCCCTTTAGCACGTAGTCCGTAGAGGACTCCTGTGATGGTGGTGAGGTCGGTATTGACAAAGCCTAGGAAGTTCTGGTGATTGGTGAAGTCAATGCCTTGCTCCGTACGTCCTAGAGTCTTCTCGTAGGCTAGGACCTCTGGGTCTGTGATGTGTAGCTCTTTGTTGTACTTAGCAGAGAACTTCAAGAGAGGCATCTCCTGCTTGATATTTGCAGGGTCATCCTCTACGATGACTCTACAAGTTGCGCTCTTGTCATTGGCTGTCAGTGTGATGGTAGCATATCCCATAAGGAGACCAGTCACCTCGCCCGTCTCACTGACAGTTACTACGTCAGGGGTGTCAGACTCAAAGGTGACGGTCGTCTCCTGTGGTGTGACGGTGTAGCCGATAGTTGCTTTTTCGCCCTTTTGGACTGTTATCTCAGGCGTTGTGATCGTTAGGACAGTCTCGACGGGAGCCTCCTTGGCGACTACCGATACAGGACAGGAAGCCTGCTTGTCTCCGATATGTACGATGATGCTAGTCTGCCCCTCCTTGACAGCCTGTACGACACCTTGCTCTGTCACGGTGGCGATCTCTGGCGACTGGCTCTCATACGAGATGGGGAAGGTCACATCCTTAGGCTCATAGGAGACCTGAAGAGCCTGCGTATCCCCTACGTGCATTGTGATTGACTTAGGTTCTATCGAGATGTTCGTTGGGGAGACATCTGGACAGTCTGTCTGACAGCTAGCGACTCCGAGGAGGAGTGTCAGTGTAGCGATTAGATAGATGATCTGTTTCATAAACTGGTTATTTGATAGGGTTAAATTATTAGTGCCACGTATTATCTCTTTTCTCAGCAGAAAAGCTACTGTACATACGTACGCTCTACCCTCTACTCGGTATGAATGGAGAGAGCTATTTGCTAGAGCTTAGCGGATGATGATGGGACGTCGTATGGTCTCACCATCAGGTGCTGTGATGCGGGCTAGGTAGCGCCCGGCGGGGAGCTGTGCGACAGAGATGGTGGTCTCAGCACTAGTCGCTTGAGTCGTAGCTACGATTGTCCCATCGCTGGCGAAGAGCTCGATAGTGCTACCTACGACCGTTCGGATGGTAATGAGGTCGGTAGCTGGGTTGGGATAGAGCGATGTCTGGAGCGTGTGTGTAGGTGTCTCGACCTCTGTTGTCGATCCGTCCATCGTCACGCGGAGCTGGTCTACAGCGATGCCACTAGGCCCGTTAACGACAGGTATTAGTGAGAGGTAGATGGTCTTACCCTTGTAAGCCGAGAGATCTGCTTGGATTTGCGTCCACTCCTCGGAGGCGGTCTGAGGCGCTAGTAGCTCTACGGGAGTGCCGCCTGGCTCGAAGACCATCACTTTGAGCCCGTCCGCCTTTTCAGCCCATAGGAAGGATTTGATATAGCAAGAGAAGGTGGGTCGGGTCGCATAGGCCTCAATGAGCATAGGGGCTGAGCGTAGCTCGTTCTGAGGAGTGATGTCGCAGCCCTGTAGGCGATTATGGTCGTCTATAATCACGGGGAAGAATGTACCCCAAGAGACGAGACAGTCGTTACTATCCTCAGCACCCGTAGAGGGTTCTGCTGGAGAAAGTCTAACGCGTTCATAGTAGCCACGTCCTAGCGCTGAGTCAAAGGCGAAGCCGTCTCCATCATGGTCTACAGAGCGCCATCCCTTGTCGAGCTTGTCCTTATGGTCCATAGGAGCGAAAAAGGGGTAGCTGGATATGGGTTCAGAGACGGATACAGCGACACGCTCTCTTGTCGTACCGTTTTTGTTGGTTACGCTTACAGAGATCTCATAATCGCCGACCTGCTGTGCGGTGACCTTGCACTGTGTGTCACTGATCTTGGTGACGCTCAGGCCTTCAGGCGCATTGTATTCGATAGAGGTGATGGGTGCGATACTGGTGTAGTGCAGGGTTAGCGTGGCAGACTCACCTAGATAGAGATCTGTCATACCAGAGAAGGCCACCTCCTGAGGCTTGTCCTCCTTCGTTATAAAAAGTCCTAAGAGGGATTCAAACTTTTTGAAGTCGACATCTGAGGTCAAGAGTTCATCACTACACTCAATCCACTTATTGCCTGGTCCGACGAGGACTAGTATAGGGTATGCAGTCAGGTAAATACCCAGCGAGGAAACCATCTTTGAATCAGAAAAGAGGGGATAAGGTACAGGCTTGCCGTTGCTGTCCTTAGTCCAGTCCTTGTTAGGATCTTGAATCTTACTCTTAGACGCACCCTGAGCTTCAACCCAAAAAACTTCAAGTTGTTTCGTTCCCTCGGGCCCAAACTTGGCATACAGTTTCTCCAAAGTCCCAAGATTGTGTAGCTCCCAACAATATTTACACCAAGTGGTTGAGAAGTCAATCAGGATGGCTTTGCCCGATTTGAGTATAGCATCGATGTCGTACTCTTGGTCGTTGATATCCTTGGCAACGTACTGAGAGCTTAGGAGGTTGACGAGGTCATCAGCACGACCTGTACGGAGCGGAGAAGTCTCAACGAACTGCGGGTTGCTGTTTGTGAGCTGTTGTGCCGTCGTCTTAGGTGTTGGCAGGAGCATACCTCCAACGAGTGAGAGACTTAGCACTAAGCGTTTAATTAGCTTGTTCATTTGTTATACTGCTTGGTTTGTGAATGTGCCAAAGAAATGATGTTGCGGTATGCCTTCTACCTAAGTTGCACCCTTTGCGTCCTTGCCCTTTAAGATCGTTCTTATTGGAGGTAACTTGATCTAGCTTTGTGAATTATCGTGCCATAGCGTGGGGAGTGGTGGTCTAGGGATACAACAAAGGGCTTGTGAGGAGCGAGTGACTCTTCACAAGCGAATAGGGTACGATCATCGGGGCGGACGCTTGTGGCGTCAGCCTGCGGGTCGTGTGATGTGGATGATTATTAGTTGCCCCTGCACAGTCGCCTAGAAGGTGTCTATATGCGCGATTTTCGTGGGGGGGGGTAAACATGTTGTCTGTCAGCGAGATGTGGCGACAGAGAGGCTTTGAGGAGGCTCTGCTGGCGTGTGTAGTGGCGTGGCGCAGAGGGCTGGACTCGCCACGATGATCCGTAGCGAGGTGATCTCTCTGAGACCTCGTGGTATGGTACTCAGAGGTAGTACCACAGCTATCGATACTATACGCTGTCAGAGCCATCTGGGCAATTACAGTTAGTTACTTTTCTTTTGAAGAACTATCCTCTAATGGGTAATGTCCTGCACAAAGGTAAACCTTTATTTTGAATTGCGCAAGACGGGGATTAGAGGTTAGAGAGGATGATTACAACGGACTACACGTCTCGCTGTGATGCAGCTCTGATTCTCTCTGATCGCTCCGATTCATTCCGATTTACTCTAGTCACTACCTTCGCTCGCTACCGAGGAAATCCGAAATCTCTACGTAGAAACAAAACATTCTCCACGTAGGCGAGAAATGAAACTTCGGAAGAATCAAATGATATGTCCGAAGAAATGATCCTCGCCTACGTGGAGAATAAAAAATTGCCACGTGGAGAATTGACGTTTCTCACGTAGCTATTGAGCAAGAGTCGCTCGACTATAGTAAGTTTGATTTCGATCTTTGTCAGTGTACCATAATAGGAATTCGCTTTCCATTTATAATGCGTCAGCCCTGTGGGCGACTCTTGAAGGTAGTTGCTGGTTGCCAAGATTTTTGTACCTTTGTCGTCAGCTTTGCGTAATCTCTGACAGGAAGAGAGACCGAGCCACTAGATTTGGGTCTCGCCAGTCGCCTGTGTATATTACGTTTAGCTCATAGCTAATCAAAAAAGTAATACAACATTATGGACTTTATCAAGCTAGTCGAAGAAGACTTTAAGAGTGGCAAGCAGCTACCTAAGTTTGCCCCTGGTGACACGATTGTCGTGGACTACCGTATTAAGGAGGGTAACAAGGAGCGTATCCAGAAGTTTCGTGGTACGGTCATCCGCATCAGCGGTCATGGCGACCAGCGTCGCTTCACCGTACGCAAGATCTCAGATGGTGTGGGCGTAGAGCGTATCTTCCCCTTCAACAGCCCCTTTATCGAGGAAATCCACGTAGAGCGTCACGGTAAGGTACGTCGCGCTAAGCTCTACTACCTACGTGAGCGTCGTGGTAAGGCTGCTCGCATCCGTGAGCGGCGTACGCTATCAGCTAGCGTTAAGTAAGCGACACGTTAGCTCAAAGACAAACAAATAAAGAGAGGCATCCCAATGCGGGGTGCCTCTCTTTAAGTTATTAGAGGTTAGAGATTAGAAACTAGAGATTAGAGCGGAGGGATTTGTCGAACGACCCTGATGGGGACGAACCCCTGCGACTAGCTCTGTGGTAGCTCTGCAGCGACCTTGCTCAGCTCCTCCTCGAGGTCGAAGGGGATGTGCTCTCCACGCTCGAAGGAAGCAAAGAGCTCACTATTGAGACTCTTATACTCTGGGATTGCCTTCTTGAGGAGATAGACGACTCCGTTGACATCTCCTTGTCGTGCCAACCGTTTGAAGAGCAACACCATCAGGTGGATGCGCTCGAATGACTCCTCGCGGGTCTGTACGATGTGAATCTTGTTGTGTGCTGTGGGGAGGTCTTTCTCCTTGTCGTGAATAGTCTCCTCGTAGAGCTTCTCGCCAGGTCGTAGACCTGTGTAGACAATCTTGATGTCCTTGTCCGGCTCGTAGCCCGCTAGGCGTATCATACGCTCAGCGAGGTCGGCAATCTTGACGAGATCGCCCATATCAAAGACAAAGACCTCACCACCCTGCGAGAGCATACTAGCCTCCAAGACTAGCTGACTAGCTTCGGGGATAGTCATAAAGTAACGCTCGATGCGTGGGTCGGTGACTGTGAGGGGACCTCCACGCTGTAGCTGACGCTTGAAGGTGGGGATGACGGAGCCGGCTGAGTTAAGCACATTGCCGAAGCGTGTCGTCGCAAAGCGTGTTGGCACAGTCGTCTGCACCTGCCCACGCTTGATCGCTAGGTCTAAGCTCTGGACGATGATCTCACAGAAGCGCTTCGTAGCTCCCATAACGCTACTGGGGTTGACCGCCTTGTCTGTCGATAGCATAACCATCTGATCGACACCATACTCGAGACATTTGCTTGCTATGTTGAAGGTGCCGATGATATTGGTAGCGACGGCCTCACAGGGGTTCTCCTCCATAAGTGGGACGTGCTTATAGGCTGCTGCGTGAAAGACCTTGTCGGGGTGGAACTTGCGCATGACAAAGTCCAGTCGCTGGGGATTGCGTATATCACCCATAACAAAGGCGAAGCGTCCATTCGGATAGTCCCGCTGTAACTCTAACCGCAACTCGTGCATCGGGGTCTCTGCTATATCAAAGAGTACAATCAGCTGAGGCTCTAGGCGAGCAAGCTGACGGACTATCTCACTACCGATAGAGCCTGTGGCTCCAGTCACGAGAATTGTTTTGTTGTGTAGTGCCTCCGAGATGGGCTTCATATTGAGGAAAATAGACTCACGACCGAGTATGTCCTCAATCTGTATCTCCTCGATGGGGGGACGACTATCTACGTTGAGTATGCGTCGTGGCTCCTGATCGACTAAGAGACGTATCTTGCGGTCTATGCAGATTGATGCAAAGGGAGCATTCTCGTGTAGCACATCGTAACCCGAAAAAAGAAGGACGGAGACTTGATACTTATCTAGTAGAGCCGAGAAGCTGGTGGTGTCTGGAGTGTAGAAGATTGGTTTGCCACCGATGGTCATACTTTTAGTAGGTTGCTCGGTCTCGACGAAGCCTATGACATAGAGACCCTTGCCTTGATAAGAGTTGGAGAGCTTCTCAGCAAGCTGCGAGGATCTATCATTGACCCCAAAGATAAGCGCTGGCGTACGTGTGCCAGAAAGTGGAGCTTCATTGATAAAGCTCCAAACAGCCTGTACGATAGTCCTAAATCCCGTCAAGAAAAAGAGAGTAAAGAGCGTATCAAGTATAAAGTATAGAACGCCAAAAAGCCACTCTTTCGATAGCACCCCCAAGACTAAAGCGAGTACAACCGATTTGCACAGTGATAGCCATAGGTAGTTAAAGCCATTAGAGAACGAGCGAATGCGGATGATCCCCTTATAGACTGGGAAGAGGAGCAATGCAATTATCGAGATCCCTAACGACAAGATGATGAAAGAAAGGGTCGGGTGCGTCAGTCCTATGTACTCTATGATAGTCTCATGGAAGTAAACACCCGTGAGCGTCAATAGAGCATAGCTAGCCACAAAGACAGCACTCAGTGAGGCGATGACGCTCAGGAGCAAGTCTATGATGGCAATGATGCGGTAGTTGACATAACGACTACCTAAGCACTTACGTAGGAACTCTTTTGTTTTCACGACAACCAAACTTTTATACGTTTTGCGGGGGGGGGGGGGGGCAGACTTGCATAAGCGGGCGGAATATACTATTTTTCTATCTAACTTTACTACGAGCGTTACTCTAGAAGTGCATTATTTGAGTGAAGCCACGAGCATCTGATTATTGCTAACAAGCGAGCGTATAGGTTCCTCGTAGCGAGCATAAGTCTTAGCAGAGGAGATAGTCTTACGGAAGAGGTCTATCCGATGAGTATCTGTGCCTACAAAGTTATAGAACCCACGCTCGAGGAGCTGCTGAGCACGCTTCTCGACCTGCTCTCCATACATACCTGTGAGGCTGAAGAGATTGAGCTGGAAGGCACAACCCGCTCCTCGCAAGCGACTATACTCCTCATCGTCCATATAGAGGTATCGCTCAGGATGAGCCAACATCGGGATGGCTCCCGCTGAGATGACACTCTGGATGAGTCCGTAGAGGTCTAGGGGAGCACCTACGAATGAGGTCTCCACGAGTAGGTACTTACTGCTACCTAGTGTGAGTAGAGGCTTGGCGAGCTGCGTCTCAAAGCCTTCGTCCATCATATACTCAGCTCCGAGCGTGAGCGGTACGCCTAGATCCGACAGGTCAGGGAGCAGTCGCTCTAGCCCTTGCTGGAGTGTGTTACTGTCATTGTGCGGATAGCGTCTGTAGATATGTGGCGTGGTGATGATGCGTCGGATGCCGATAGAGCGCATCGCCTCGACCAGTTGGCGAGACTCATCTAGCGAGCGACTGCCGTCATCGACCGCAGGGACGAGGTGACAGTGTATGTCAGTCATACCTTCGAGCCACCCCGCCGAGATGATGTCTACCTTCTTACGCTTTGTAAGCCACCACATAATATCTAAAGATCTATCGTAGCAAAGGATTAGTCTTTACTCCTTTTCACTGCCATAGCTACCATAGCCATAACCATAGCCGTATCCGTAACCATAGCCATAAGAAGAGGCTCCGACACCCGCATCATTGACTATGATGCTCAGCCCCTTGAGCAGACGCTCTCGGTAAAGAGTCTCTAGCTCAGGTAGCAGACGACGTGGTAGGTGATTTTCACGAGCTATCATAATTGTGATGTCTGCAAGAGGACTAATCACACGAGTATCTGCAAGATTGAGTACAGGGATGGTATCTAATACTATATAGTCAAACTGACCGTCGGCATAGTCTAGCAGAGCTTCAAAGCGAGGAGACATAAACAACTCCGTGGGATTAGGTGGTATAGGTCCACTTGGTGTGAAGAAGAGATTATCCGCAACAGAGGTGGAACATATAATATCCTGTGGCTCCACCTTGCCGTCAGATAGGTAAGTAGACAGACCATCTAGTCCAGCATGGTGCATACCGATAGCCTTAGAGAGTGTATTCTTGCGCAGGTCACAGTCTATCAGCAATACGCGACTGCCAGCTTGCGCTAGACTCAACGCTAGATTGGAAGAGGAGAACGTCTTCCCTGAGCCAGGTATTGCAGATGTAATCATAATACGCTTGACTTGCTGCGTACTGTTGGGCGTCAGGAAGGAGATGTTCGAACGTACGACGGTAAAGGCCTCCGAGACCACGCTACGTCTGTGATGCCCGACGATGAACATACGAGCTGCTTGGTCTACGATCTCATTTCGCTCCTTAGTGCTTAGCCCTACAAGCTGATCTTTGATCTGCTCCTCAACCTGCTTGATATGTTTCTTTGAAGCCTTGTAGTGAGGTATCTCGCCTAGTACGGGGATGGAGGTGTAACGCTCTATGTCTGCTTTGCCTCGTATCCTATTATTGGCGATGCCTCGTATGTATAGCACGACCGTTGGGATGAGCAGACCGAGCAACCCAGCTGCCAGCATAATGATTGGGACACGCGGGCTGACAGGCTCGGTAGGCCCAGTAGGCGTTTGGATGAGACGAGCGTTAGACTCGGCAGCTTCGATAGAGAGCGCATTCTGCTCTCGTACGTTGAGGAGGAAGAGGTAGAGCTCCTCCTTGATCTTTTGCTGTCGGTAGATACTCCCCACGATACGCTCCTGCATAGGCACGGAGGTGATACGCCCCTTGTAGCTAGACTGCTCGGAGAGTATGCCTCGTCGCTCTACTTCGAGAGTCGACAAGAGGTTGTCTATGGAGGTGATGATAGAGAGTCGCTGTGCTGCAAGCTGTGTGTTAAGCTCCTGAACAAGCGGGTTGTTGCTACTCGAGTTAGCTTGTAGCTGGTCACGCTTGAGCAGTAGTTCGTTGTACTTAGCGATAGCTGCTTCGATGGCTGGAGAGGCTATGCCCACGTTGGCTGGGATGAGAGACTCCATTTGACTCTTGTCCTTGAGATGCCCTCGGACAAACTGAGCGATGGAGATTCTGTTGTTTAGCTCGACGAGGCGTACGCTAATCTCTGAGCTACCCTTGATATACTCCTGCGCTTCGGCCTGTATGTCGGCAATCTGCTGCGACTGCTTGAAGTCCTCGATCTCGGCATCGACCTGTCCTAGCTCGGAGCTGATGATAGCTAGACGATCATCGACAAAGCGCTGTGTACTCTCTGCTATCTTGACCTTATCTGAGCGCTCTAGCTCTGTGTAGACCAGGATGAGCGTGGAGAGGAAGTCCTCAGCTAGTAACGGATTGCCCGACTGTATGGTGAGCTTGATGACAGATGCGTCTTTTTGCTGGAGGGATACTTGGAGCGCCTTCATATAGTTGCGTACTACGACATTGAAGTTGTCCTTCTGCACCTTCAGCACCTCGTAGCTTGGGAAGTTGCTGTAGTATGGTGTAGCCTCTACAACAACCTTGCCAATAGGGGTGGCTATGGTATCTCCTAGTGGCGCCACGATAGACTCTTGCACCTTGCCAATCAGTGAACTCTTGATGTCGTAGAGCAGCACTTGGTTGTCTGTATCTTTGTCAGGCTTGACACGGAGGCTGATCTTTTCGTCTGGATCAGCATTGACAAAGCGGATCAATACGGGCGACTGCTTGTAGAGATCTTGCTCCCGTAGTCCAGCATCGTAATGGTACTGCACGTCTAGCCCGAGACGACGTACAGTCTCGCTGACGACCCGCTCGGTACCTAAGATGATAATTTGGTTGGAGACATCATCGCTGTAGGAGTGCTTGTCTCCAGTAAACTGCGCTAGTCGCTCTATGGCGGAGTTGATCGAAGTCTCACTTTTGATCAAGAGGCTCGCAGATCGACTATATTGATGGGGCGAGGACTTGATGTAGAGGAATCCTAGAACGAGACAGACGAGAAATGATAGAAGTATAAAGAGCCAGTTGGTCTTGAGGATCATCAATATGTCTCGAAGGGAGAACGTGCTGACCTCCTCTGAGGAGTGTATAGGCTCCTGCTGGTTAGAAGTTGTGGGGTATTCCATGCTAATAAACCGTGCTGAGTAGTAGTTAGAGCCAGAGGTGCTTATCTCTTCTGGCTAGCTATAATCGTGAAGACAAAGGTGGTCAAAGAAGTCGCCGTGCTGACCACGCTGAGCCAAGTCCCTACGTTGTTATTGGGGTTGATGCTAGCAGTCTGTGCTTTGGCATTGTTTGGCTCCACATATACGATGTCTCCCTGACGAAGGAAGTAGCAGGGAGACTCAAATATATCGTTGCTACGTAGATCGTGCGCAAGGATGTATCGTTCACCATTGATCTCTCGTATGACTAGTACGTTGTCTCTGCGTCCCTGTATGGTTAGGTCGCCCGCCATAGCGATAGCGTCTAGGATAGAGACTTGATCAGTTACCATAGGAAAGCGACCAGGACGAGCCACTTCGCCCAAGACAGAGATTTGTGCATTGAGTAGAGAGACCGTGACGGTGGCATCGTTGAGAAGACCTTGATCACGGAGAGCTGTGGCGATCTTCTCGTTTAGTTCATTGCGGGTTAGTCCCTCAGCTTTGATGCGTCCTAGCGATGGGAATGTGACGTAGCCCTCTTCGTCTACCATATAGCCCTGCTGGGTGTTAGACGCTGAGATACCGAAAGCATTATAGTAACCGACCATAGGAAGGTTAAAGGGGTCAGAGAGCTCTCGGCTCTTGGAGTTGACGGTGATGCCGAGCATATCGCCCTTGACAATACGTAGGACAGGTACACTATACTGACTCAGAGAGCCTATGGGGGTGTCCTGTAGGTAGACGACATCTTTGCGTGATGCGCAAGAACTCATTATAAGACAGAGCGATGCTACCAAAAGAACTCCAAAGAAGTGTGTGTGGACTAAAGATTTCATTCTTAAGTAGATGCGTTGTATGATTTGCTTAGAGGGAGACTCCAAAAGAAGCCTAGAAAAGACACTTTTCTCTCATTTGAAAGCTCCTCTCTTTGGGCAGTTTCTATTGTTTATTCATTTAGTAACGGCAAAGATACTTATAAAAAGTGATTCAAGAGACTCTTTTCACAACAAGATATGCCCTCCTTTATCTTAAAGCGTTCTGTAGGAACTCTATGGAGTCTGCTCGAAGTCTTGCCATACTCTGAGCTATAGCCTTCACATCGTAAAGCTTAGGAGAGCGAACCAATTCGTAGGCCCCCTCCTGCTGGCTCTCCAAGCCGAAAGCCTTGATAAGCGACTCAAAGCGACTGCAACCGCCACGGCTATTGACGATAGCCACAAAAGGCTTGCCAAAGATGAGCGAGAAAGCAACACCGTGAAAGGAGTCTGTCACCACACATTGGGCGTTGAGAATCCCCTCGAGCCATGCTTCTACGGGTGGTAAGATACACTCCTCTAGACTCCTGCCACGTGCTGTCCAGTGTCGCCACGGAGAGAAGAGCTGATAGGTCGTATGCTGCGACTCTGCTACCTGCTGAGCCAGTGCCTCCTTGTGTGGTGTGTCGGTAAGCATATAGGCAAAAACCTCATTCGAAGGCTCCTCCCGCAATCCAAATAGGTCGATATACTCCTCCTTCGTGAGGAGCATCGTCGGGTCCAGTACCCACTGCGCCGAAGCACCAAACCGCTGCTCCAAGATCGGCACGGCAGACAGCTCACGCACAGATATCGCTACAAAGCGGCTCAGGAGGTCGCTGTAAAGAGCCGTTAGCTCGGGAGCAATGTCGATCGGATCCACACCAAAGGAAGCAGCATAGGCAATGCGTCTCACGGAGTCTGTCTCAGGGATAAAGCGAAAGAAGTAGTCATCGAGCATCGGAACAAATTCTTGTCGCCACACTTGATCACTCCCCACGATATAGGCATAAGCTGGTTGCTGGCGGTAGTATTCTCGTAGCTCTGTAGCACTGCGGAGTGGAGGCGAGAGTGTGATGTGCTGCTGTACGAAGCGGGATGTGTGCTGCAGTACGATACGCTCCGCCCGCTTAGACTGGTCGTAGGGGATCTGCTTTAGTGCTAGGAGTCGTGACTTAGCCCATCGTCTTAGCGGAGAGCGATGGTCGAAGGGGATGTCGAGCGTCATAGGCTCGTAACCCATCTGGCGCAAAGCTTGCTGCAGTGCATACGCCTGCATGATACCTCCGTAGTTAGCCCCTAGGGGGTGGGTCAATATGTGGATCCGTTTTGTCGTCATCTTGGTTAGTTTGGTCAGTCGTTAGGGGCTTTTCGCCTTTTGGAGAGATGCAGATAACCCTTCACGATTCGCTTCTCTTCGGTTGTCAGCGAGAGCGTTAGGATCACTACGGTACATAGTCCACCGAGTAAGATAGAGGCTACCAAGAGTCCCCAGATAGAGCCAACGTAGGGAAGCTGGTATCGATAGAGGTAAGCTCCTAGTAGCACGACAGTGGTCGGTGGTAAGATGGGCAGCACCACACGCCTTAGGTAGTAGCCGATGCCTAGTGCGTGATACTTATAGGAGAGTACTAGACGCACCGCCAGGCACGCTATAGAGACTACTATATTAATGTATACCGAGTACTCTGGAGGTGCACCCAGCCAGAAGGCGAGCATAGAGAGCGGTAGGATCATAATAATCATACTCCCGACCAACACTTGGTAGGTGCGTACACGTCCTGTCGCTTGAACGCCTGTCATCAGCGCTCCCGAGAGACTCTCTATGAGCAGTACAATGAGCGTCAGCTGGAGCAGTAGCGAGGCATACTCTGGAGGCTTGACCAGCCATAAGCGAAGTAGCAAATCTAGGTCTAGCGCAAAGGGAATCACCACGCAGAGCATCAGCAGGTAGGAGATCTTAGCACTGGCGCAGATGAGCTTGTGGAGGTAGTCATACTCCCCGGCAGCGTATGACTTGATAATCTGTGGGTTAGCCGCCATCTGATAGTTGTTGGCAAAGGCTATCAGCGTACTGCGTACTGAGTTGACAATGCCAAAGGCCGCATTCAGAATGGGGCCGAAGAAGTAGTTGTAGACGATGTTGATGCCCTGCGTTTGCGCCACAGCAGCTAGATTGCCAAAGAGGTTCCACCCCGAGTAGGCGAGTATTTCTCGATAGGCTGCTCTGTCTCGTACCCAGCGAAAGTGTACCTGACGAAAGAGCCGTCTCGTACTCCCTACATAGCAGAGTGCCATCACGCCACTGACAGCAAGGAGCAGGATGGGGTAGAGGAGGAGCTGATCGCCAGCGTAGCTCTTGAGGAGTAGTACGGCACCAAGTCGCAGCGAGATGTCCACGATGCTGAGCAGCGCAAAGAGATTCATCCGTTCGTGTGATACGATGAGGCTTTGGAACGGGGTGAGCAGCATATTGATCACAAAGGTTCCCAAAGAGATGAAGTAGATCCATAGAGCCACCGTCAAGCGCTCAGGCGGCGCCACGAGCTTGTTCGGCACGTACCATAGACCGAAGGGGATAGCGATAGCGCATACCAGCAAGACCAGCAGTAGCTGCACCACAATTGAGACACTGTAGACGCACCCTACGCCTGAGTCGTTGCCTCGTCCCAACTCGTAAGAGTAGAAGCGCTGTGTGGCAGCGACCATCGCTCCATTGATAAAGCCAAAGGCGGTCACAAGGCTTCCGACCACTTGGTAGATACCAAAGTCCTCCACACCGAGTGCTGCCAGGAGTACACGGGATATGTAGAGTGAGAGTAGGGTGACCACCGCCATACGCACAAAGAGGAAGAGCGTATTGCGGGCAATACGCTGCGAGCGAGCCGACGGCATAGCGTGCCCATCGGTAGTCTTGTCGTGTAGATCTTGTGTCATAGGATCTGCTGAGCAGTAGGGGTGGCACCTCGGTGAAGGTCTCTCCGATACAAAGGTAGTGAAATCACACAATCAGCCACCTCGCCCATCACCCCGACTGACTAATGCGAAAGATGTAGCACTCTATGAGTGTTTTTTTTTGTATATTTGCAGGTGTAATACGCTAGACATCCACAAACTAAAACCCTATAACAATGATGAAGTACATTACCTACATGAGATGCGCAGCTTCTCTTCTTGCGCTTTTGTTGCTAGCCACTTCTTGCTGTAACAGTGTGCCACCGACTCCTCAGGAGCCACCGACTCCTCAGGAGCCACAAGAGAACACCTTCAAAGCTAAGTTTACGGCCATGCCCAATACCTTCTCAGGCTATGGGGGCTATGGGAAGGTTCACGGAGTGCTACAAGAACTATCTCCCAGCGGAGAGCTACTCCATGAGACCCCGCTGGAGGACTCAGAGTTTACGCTGCACTTTGAGAGGTATCCAACGGGGATAAGGCCTTGTGAATATGGACGTAATGAGTTTTTTGTCCAAGGGGATGTAAATGCTGAGACCTTTAAGATTGAAGCTGAGGTCATCAGTGGCAAGGGTAAAGGCTGTAAGCAGACCATCTCCATAATGCGTGGCGGATGGAGATTCTCTTTCAAAGCCGAGCCAAGTCAATTTACCTCGAAGGGCGGGTCTGGTAAAGTGATAGGGACGACGTATATTACAGACTTCGATGGTAACGTCGTTGATGAGCGCGATCTCGGTGATTGCAACTTTGGACTCAATGTAGTTGGTAATCCAGAGGGCATCACGATTGACTACCTTGAGAAGACATTCACGGTCGCAGCGGGTGGCCCAGCGACCTTCGAACTACAGGCTAATACAGGCTTTGGACAGCCATACCTCATCGAGATAAAGCGTGAAGGCTGATAGGCTACGAGTGCGATACGATGGCTTAGTGACAGCCTCACCACTGCAAAGGTGGTGAAATCGTACGACCAGCCATCGATCCTCCGCTTCAGCTCCACGCTACAAGTCTCACAATCGTGCGTCCCGACCAATCGTTACCTGTCTCGTTTTAATCTCTAAGTCCGAATCTCCAACCCATTTCCTCGGAGGAATTTGAAATCCTCCACGTAAGAGTTCCCCAATCCCTCCCTTGGAATTTCCAAATCCCTAGGGAGGGATTTTTAAATCCCAAGGGGGGAACGGAAAAATCCCCACGTGGGGACGAAATAAAACTTCGGAGGAATGAAATGAAACTTCGGAGGAATCATTTCTCGCCTACGTGGCGAATTTTTATTTTCCAGCGAGCTATTGGGAAATTTCCACGTGGAGGTGTCGGAGTAGTCGGAGAATGTCGGAGGGTATCGGAATAATCGGAGACGTGTAGCGACCCTTCCCACCATAGACGAGTCGCACGTCACTGCATAAAGGAAGAGCCTGCCACGAGATGTGTCGTGACAGGCTCTTGCCTTATCTGTATTGACCTAGCGCTAGCAGTCGTTTGGAGACTAGAAGGAATGTGATTAGCAGTGTTTTTGTTTGAAACTTCATTTTTCAACTCGTTTGAGGTTAATATAGATTTCTGTTAGGGGTCTGCGACAAAGGACTATCTCATCTCTTGTCGCTTTCATAATCAGCCACTTCCCCTCTACAAAACGGTCGATGGCTTTTCCTCGTTCACTATCGCGCTTGCCTGTGAAATCGGACGTAAAGCTCAGCTCAGATGAATGGATGGTGTACTTAAAGTTTACATTGCTAATGTATTTGCTGTCAGATCCATAACCTAATGGGAAACTAGCCTGACCATTAGATGGAGAGAAGAATATAATCCCATAAGGAGCATTTAGAGGTTCTCCCCAAGTATGCTCATCAGTGATTGTTCCCGCCCAGCGAGTGCCGGCGAGTTGTAGAGAGTCTAGTTGATCTTTTGCGTTGTTGCTATTAGGTTCTTGATCGCAAGAAGTTATGCAGCAGAGCATCAGGGCTGTTAATGCCATTGTTGCTAATGTGCGAAGGTAGGTCATAACGTGTTTGTTGACTAGAGGTGAATATACAAGAACCCCCGAGCGATAAAGCAATCGTTTATCGCTCGGGGGCTTAGATTAAACGATTAGCGGAGACCGCGGAAGCGTAGGAGTGGCTCGATGTCGACCTCCTTGTGTCCGGTGAACTGCTCGAAGAGTACCATCAGGTCCTCGCTGTTACCACGAGAGAGGAGGATGTCAGCTAGGCGCTGTCCGTTCTCACGGGTCATACCTCCGTTAGCCTCGATCCAAGCGTAGACCTCGTTGTCTACAGCCTCGCTCCAGAGGTAGGAGTAGTAACCTGCTGAGTAGTCGTTGCTCCAGATGTGACGGAAGTAAGGTGAGCGGTAGCGTGGTGGGATCTGTGCATTGAGCATACCGTACTTCGTGAGAGCCTCCTGCTCAAAGGCCTGAACGTCATCAACCTTGTCACCTACAGCGAGTGCGTGCCAGCACTGGTCGATGAGTGATGCAGCAAGGTTTTCACCGATAGAGTAAGCTTGGTTGAAGTTGCCCGCAGCAATCATCTTGTCACGTAGCTCGGCAGGCATCTGCTCGCCTGTCTTGTAGTGCTTAGCATAGTTCGCAAAGACGGTAGGCTCAGTAGCCCAGTGCTCGTTGAACTGTGAGGGGAACTCGACGAAGTCTCTCGACACGTTAGTTCCAGCGATCGAAGGATAGGTCTGCGTAGAGAGCATGCCGTGTATTGCGTGACCGAACTCGTGGAAGAGTGTCGTCACCTCGTCCCAAGTCATCAGACAGGGCTGACCAGCAGCGGGCTTCTTATTGTTGCAGACGTTGTAGATGACCGGCTTATTGCCTAGGAGCGTAGACTGCTCGACGAAGTTGCTCATCCAGGCACCACCGCTCTTAGAGGGACGTGCGTAGGGGTCGAAGTAGAAGAGTGCGATTACCTCGCCCTGCTCGTTCTTGACATCGTATACCGTTACATCGGGGTTGTAGACAGAGACGTCGGTGCGTGGCTCGAAGGTGAGACCATAGAGCTTGTTGGCAGCGTAGAAGACACCGTCATGTAGGACGTTGTCTAGGACGAAGTACTCGCTGAGCTGTGCCTCATCGACATCGTACTGCTCCTTGCGCATCTTCTCTGCGTAGTAAGCCCAGTCGTAAGCCTCTAGCTTGAAGTCAGCGCCCTCGCTCTTCTGTGCAAACTGCTCTAGCATCTTAGCGTCCTCAGCAGCCTTAGGCTGGTAGAGCTTAGCAAGACGCTCGAGGAAGTTGCGAGCTGTCTCGCCATTCTTAGCGAGTGCATCCTGAAGCGTCCAGTCTGCAAAGGAGTTGAAGCCTAGTAGCTGAGCCTTCTCAGCACGGAGTGCTGCGAGGCGCTTGATGATCTCCTGTGTGTCGTACTTGTCGCCGTTATTGCAGCGATTGATGGAAGCCTCGAGGATAGCCTTGCGTGTGTCGCGATTGTTGAGCTTAGCCATAACGGGCTGCTGGGTCGTATTGACTAGGCGGATAGCCCACTGGCCCTCTTTGCCCTCCTCCTTAGCTAGGTCGGCAGCCTCTTGTAGCTCGCTGTCGGTGAGCCCATCGAGCTGAGCCTTGTCGGTAAAGAAGACGGGTACATTCGTTGCATCGGTCAGCATATTGCCAAACTTAGCTGTGAGCTCGGCCTCCTCGCCGTTGAGCTTCTTGAGCTGCTCCTTATCCTCAGCGGATAGGTTAGCACCAGCCTTGACATAGTTGTCGTAGTACTGCTTGGTGAGTCGTACCTGGTCGGGATGTAGTCCCTCTAGACCAGTCTCGTAGACGGTCTTGATGCGAGCGAAGAGCTTGTCGTTGAGCATAATCTCATCGCTGTGTGCCGTGAGCTTAGGTACGTACTCCTCCTCGATGGCGCGTAGCTCATCGTTGGTGTCGGCACTGGTCAGTGCGAAGAAGACAGCCGATGTGCGCTGAAGTACCTGTCCCGCACGCTCGAGCGCCTCGATGGTATTGGTAAAGGTAGGTGCCTCAGCATTGTCCACGATGGCTGCTATCTCCTCGTTGTGCTGACGCATACCCTCGTCGAAGGCCGGTGCAAAGTGCTCTGCCTTGATCTTGGTAAAGTCGGGTGCATTCATGTAAGTTTCACTTGGATGAACGAATGGATTGTCAGCCAGGTCAGTCTGCTGCTTCTGCTTATTACAAGCGGTCAGCATCGTGGCGATGGCTAGTAGCATAATTACTTGTTTACGCATAGTCTTAGTTCGTTTGGTATGATATATATAGTTACTTTTGCAAAGCGATGAGGTATCCTAAAGAGATACTACACGAGACAAAGATACTAATAATTAAATACATATCCTATGACTGACGCTAGCAACGCCCAAACGGAGCAACCACAGCAGACTTACCAAGAGGCTATCACACGTATTCAGGAGATCGTGCGGCTCCTCGAGACGGGCGATATAGAGGTAGACGAACTGACCAAGCTTATCAAGGAGGCGACCGGCTTGATACAGTTTTGCTCCACACGGCTCACCTCTATCGATAAGGAAGTCTCACAGCTCCTGCAGCAGCTTGACGAGAGCCCCGAGGAGTAGTCGGAGAGAATACTGCATAAAAAGACCGTTGCATAAAGATTTACGCAACGGTCTCATATCTTCATTCGTTTTCAGTCAGTTCTTTCCGAAGAATCACTTCGTTAGCTTGCAACAGCTATGGTGTCATAGTACTTATGCCTTAGAACAAGAACCCGATTTTTAATCCAGCTAAGTACATAGAGACAGTTCTCTTTCTGCAGCTTATATATCGATATTCTACTCCACAATACGTAGTGCGAGAGATTGCATACTGAGCTTCAACGGAAGTGTCGAAAAGCATTGAGGTGAATTTCTCAAGATTATTATCACCATGAGCCACTCCAAATCCTACGGAAGGTATGATCCTAAACCGTTCCATATCTACGGGTAAAAAGGAACAAGTAAGAGTGGAAAAGAATAACTGATGCTGATTCTCCACTTTCGGAAATCCCGAGTATCCTATACTGAGAGTTCCTCCCCAAGAAGAAAGAGGAGAAAAACGATATGTAAAGGATATGGTTTCTAGATTCTTAAAGTCGCTTCCACTGACGTCGCAAGATGTTCCCAAGGATAGGTAAGCCCTACAGGGAGTTTCAGATTCCATTTGTGACTCAGTCTGCCCTTGTAAGCGACAAAATGTCAGAGCGACTAGTAGCATAAACAATAAAGGTCTGATCAATTTCATATCAAGTAGGGGAGGCGAAATAAACTAGTTTGACTCGGATTTACCTAACTCCGTTTTACCCTCTACTGGTTTAGGTGTTGATGTAGAATCCTTTTTGAGTTCATTGTTGATTATGTCATAAGCAGCTTTACTCGCAACAACAGCTCCAGTAACGCCTCCTTCAGTTGCTGCTAAAGCATCTACTCCAGCAACAATAAGCCAATGATACCATTTTAACTTTGCAACTTTTGCACTTGAAGGCTCTACCTGCTTTACCAATTTAGTTATTGGTTGTTCCCACTGAAGAGCAGAATATCGAGCTGTTGAAGTCCCTTTAAGGATAATAGCTTTATCGGGCTCTTTTAGTAGTTCATTTTTTAAGACGCCTGACTCATATGCACAGATATGTTGTTTGATTTTCTCATAAGTCTGCATATCTTCTGCGTTGCTATCCCTGAGTTCAAGAAAAACTTCCGAAAACCTTTTCATCTCTTCTTTTAATTCGGGAGAGGCGTTTTCAATGTTGCAAAATGAAAAATTTTGCTTGACCGATTGGTACATAGCAACAATATCTTCATCTGTAAGTTGACGATTGTTGGTGGAGCGAAGAGGTGATGAAGATGGGATAGTTTTCTCAAAGTTGAGAGCACTTTGATAGATTGAAGATATCGGTGCAGTCACGCTTCCTTTGAGGTCCTTGACTACGTATACAATCCCCTCAAAATGCGCTTTACCAAATTCGTCGTACGGATTTTCTAGATTTTCCGCTTTTCTCAAATCCGCAGATGTGAAGTCTTCTATGGATATAAGAAACTCTTCATCCATATCACTTTTAACTTCGGTTACATTGCTCTTATTGCAAGACGCAATGCTAGAGAGGATTCCTACTATTAGAATCCACAGGCAGACATTTTTCTTGTGTCTCATTGTACATTCGGAGGGTAGGAGAAGGTTGATTATACTGGGTGTAATTAGCACTCTCCTAACCCTGCCACTACTTAAATGCCAATTACCCCACGTGTTATTGCGAAGATGTTGTCTCCTGAAAATGGGCGACTTATTTTTTTGCGAAAGCGGATGTCAGTAACATCGTTCTTGTTGTCGAAGTTAGAGTAAGATGTCCCGACTTTTGCTAAGGTACAAATTTTATTTGACTTTAGCAACTTGGAGTGAAGAATACGCTTGGCTAGCGACCAATGGATTCGACAAGAACATTGTCTACGACGCTATGTATGGTCAGCTGTCTGCCTTCAATGAGAAAGGAGACCAATGTGTTGCTTTCTATGATATAGATGGCGAATGTTTTATGTTTGGCTTTGTAGATGCGGACTCCCTATAGACGAGTGGCGTGAGGGGAAAGAAGAAGACCTTAGAGAGGTTGCTGTCTCTCTAAGGTCTGCCCTATTTACTTAACGATGCTGATAGGGCGGTCCCCCTCAAAGTAGCCGATGATGCAGTTGCACAGCTCCTGCGCCATAGCGACTCGCGCCTCGTAGGTCTGTGTACCTACGTGTGGCGTCATAGTCACCTGCTCCATCTCGTACAGCTCGGGGAGCGGGTTGTCGCTATGCTCGAAGACGTCTAGCCCCGCAGCTGCGATCTCGCCTGTCTGAAGCGCATGCACGAGAGCTGCCTCGTCAACAACTGCTCCGCGCGCTGCATTGATGAGGATAGCTGAGCGCTTCATCTGTGCTAGGCGACTAGCTGAGACTAGGTGGTGAGAGTCTTCATTGTAAGGAGTGTGGAGGGATACGACATCACACTCTGTAAAGATCTTGTCCAGGTCGGCATAGGTGACTCCTAGCTCTTGCTCCGTAGCTACATCGAGCTGGTGACGCTTGTTGTAGAGGACAGTCATACCAAAGGCTTGTGCCATATGCCCCACGGCACGACCAATGTTACCATAGCCGATGATGCCGATGGTCTTGCCACAGAGGTTGGTCGCCATGCCTGAGCTGTCGGAGAGCGACTTGCTACTGCTCTTGGTGCGACGCATATGACGATCCCACATAGCGATCTTGCGACTGCAGCTGAGGAGTAGTCCCATGGTTAGTTCTGCCGTAGGCTGGATGACGGCACGAGGCGTATTGGTCACGGTGATCCCTTTGCTATGCGCATAGGCGACATCGATGTTGTTGTAGCCGACACCATAGTTGGCGATCAGCTTGATATTGGGAAAAGCATCAATCAGCTCACGATCTACGGGGAAGGTAAACTGCGTGGCGAGCGCATCATATTGTGCGCCTATCTCCATCATCTCCTCACGTGTGAAGCTCTCGCCTTCGGGGCGACGGGTCATATCGGCCCACTCAGCTAGCTCCTCGAAGCCAGGGCGTACGGTGTCAAAGGAGATGAGTACTTTCTTTTTCTTGTCCATAATGTTGTATATCAGGTTAGGTGTTTTGTCTTTAGATGCGTAGGCGGTACGGCTTGGGATATAAGTTGTTGAGCCGTGTGCCTGTGCTGTGTGCCAGTCCTAAGGGAACGCCCCGATAGGTGATGATGGTGATGCCTCGCTCTGTCGGGGTTTCTGTCGTGAGTGCCTCGCCTCGCAGATAGCGTAGGGCTTCTTCTAGAGGTAGCTCTAGAGCGGGCAGGCTCGTCGCATTATATAGTTTATGGTGTAGCAGGGCAAAGGAGGGCTCGTAGCCTTTCGCCTGGTGGCGCATAGAGGCTATTTCCAGTCCTGGCATGGCAATGGCGAGACGTTGCTTGTAAGCCTTGGCAAGGAGCTGAGCCGCCTCGGGCGTGAGCTGGTAGATGCGCTCACTGATGGTGTAGTAATCGGCAGATGTTGTTTCACCGAGCCAAGTGAGCCCGGCTAACTCCTGACGGCTGGTGCGTGTCAAGCCTTTGGCTTTGCGTGTTTCGCTCGGGGTCTCGATGATGTCGGTGAGCCGTAGTGCAGCGAGGTATTGCCCCTCTCCTCGTACGATGCCTGGCCATAGGTGCAGACCATACGAAGTGGCATAAGCTCCAGCGATGCGCTCAGCAGAGCGGGAGAGGTCGATGAGTTCGCAAGGATAGTGATCGAGGAGCCACTGAACCATTTGGTCGTTTTCCTCCTGATTGAGGGTACAAGTGGCGTAGAGGAGTATACCCTCGGGAGCCAGCATACGCATCGCCTCCTGTAGGATCGCCCGCTGGCGGGTCACGCAGTCGGAGACGAGCTGAGGTGACCACATACGTCTCGCCTCTTCGTCACGGCGCATCAGACCCTCGCCACTGCAGGGGGCATCGACTAAGATGAGGTCACAGGCTCCGCACAGTAGGGGTGTGAGCCGCTGTGGATCCTCTTGTGTGATGATCATTTGGTCAGCACCGCACCACTTGACTAGGTTTTCTACAAGTATCTTGCACCGCTTGGGTAGTATCTCGTTGCTCACGAGGAGTGCCCCTTTGGGGAGTAGGTCTCGGAGGAGTGTGCTCTTGCCGCCAGGTGCTGCGCAGAGGTCTAGTGCTAGGCTAGGCGGTGTGTGCCAGTCAAGTTGCTCCCAGATGGTGGCGAGCGTCATAGCACTAGCGTCCTGCACGTAGTAAGCGCCAGCGTGCCATAGTGGATCTAGCGCAAAGGTGGGTCGCTCGCTGAGCCAATAACCCTCGAGCTCTGCTGGTAGCCATAGTATAGCTCCGTCTCTAAGCTCTGCGTGGGGTGGGGTGGTCAGTGTGCGGGCTGGGTGAAGTCGTATGGAGACACTGGGAGCACTGTCGAGCGCTGCGAGTATGCGGGAGGCATACTCGGGGTAGGCTAGTTGTAGCTTTGCAGTTAATTCTGACGGGACGGGAGTCTGCATTGCATCGGTGGAGTTAGGGCAAGAGTGTCATACGCTTGATGATCACATCTCGCTTAGGGCGGTTGGTGCTGTCGGTCGAGAGGTCTTCGATTTTGGTGATCGTGCGCATACCGTCGATTACTTCGCCAAAGACGGTGTACTGCTTGTCCAACCAAGGAGCGCCACCCAGCATCTTGTACTCCTGCCGCTGCTCAGGTGTGTAGTCCCACTCACGCTGCGCTGCCATATCATCTAGATCAAAGTCGGTATAGTAGCTCCCCGTGACGATGTAAAACTGACTGCCCGAGGAGCGCATCTCGGGATTTTCCTCGCCCGTGACACGAGCTGCTGCTAGGGCACCTCGCTTATGGATATGGTTTGGTAGGATCTCCGCCGGGATAGTGGTGGAGAGGGTGTCTATAGAGACGTCCGTCTGGCGTGTCGCTCCACGGGTCGATAGATTACCTCCCTGAATCATAAACTGCGCTATAACACGGTGTATCAAGACTCCCTCGTAGTCTCCTTGACGTACATGCTCTAGGAAAGCGGCTTGATGTAGAGGCGTGTCGTCATAGAGCAGGAGCGTGAAGTCTCCCTGCGAAGTCTCCACAAGTACCCGTTGCCCTGCGGGAAGAGACTGGCTCTCTGTTTGGCCCGTGAGTGAGGTGACGCAAAGTGCGCAGAGGAGTAAGAGGGTGGCAAACTGTTTCATAGACTAGATAATCTTCGGAGCTGTATCGTTGGTTGCATTGGTCGTTGCGATAAAGGCTTTGGGGTCAGCCTGTAGTACCGCTTTCTTGAGCTTGTTGACATATTTGCGCTCCACAATCATAAAGATAATGTCTCGCTCGGCTCCCGCATAGATCCCGCTACCATGGAGGAAGGTGCCCCGCAGGTTAAGCTCCTCGATGATGAGTGTGCGTAGCTCAGCGGTGTGGTCGGAAACGATGAAAATCGCTTTGTTGGGATTCTCAGGCTGTAGGAAGTCTACCACCTTGCCATAGACAAAGATGGTAATCCATGAGTAGAGAGGCACGCTAAAGTCCCCAAAGGCGACTAGTCCGAAGAGTACCACAGCGGAGTCTACCGCTATGATCATATGACTGGTCTTGATGTTGTTACCCTTGGAGAGGACTCGAGCGATGACGTCGGTACCAGCACTGGTGCTGCCAGCCTTGAAGGTGAGTAGTACGCCCAGCCCGAGGATAGCACCGCCATAGACGGAGGAGAGAAACTTATCGTTGCTCACGATGACCACGTCTCGTGTCATCGTGGTGATCAGGTCGGTGCAGATAGAGATGAGTAGGAAGGTGGCGATCGTCTTGCCCCCGCTACGCAAGCCGAGAGAGCGAGCGGCTAGGAGGAAAAAGGGTACGTTGAAGCAGAGTGCCACAGCACCAATGGGTAGCCCCTCGGGAAACGCCTCAAAGGTCCCCTGCGTCAGATAGTTGATCGTGATACTGAGTCCATAGCATCCTCCAGGAACAATGTTGGCGGGAGCGATGAAGCAAGCATAAGCAACAGCCTGACAGATAGCCCCAAAGACGAGGTAGAGTATCTCTACAGCTAGTGGAGAGCGTCTCGGGGTGAAGGTCTGTCGCTCGTGAGGCGGTATAGCTCTCTTTGTCGGAGTAGATAGCGAGGAGCCGGACGTAGATGTAGGCATAGGGTGCTAATGAATAATGTATCCAATGCTAAGCCGGGCGCACGAAGCCTCGTAATGGTAAGGCTGTACCCTCAGCAGGCTCACAAAGATACTCAATCTCGTGGACTCTACAGACTTGTGCGACTTTGCTGTAGGGCTTACTCACTCGGCTGTGGGGCGACGATGCTTGACAGCGACCATCTTGCCACGAGCGGTGATGCGCTCGCCACAGTGTAGCTCGAGCGATAGGATGACTTTACGGTCGGTCACCTCTACGGGGTAAGCACGGATCTCTAGCTCTACACCCATCGGCGTCGGGGCGAGGTAGTCGACCTCTAGATGTGCGGTGATGAAGCGCTGGAGACTGTCTGCCGTAAGCTCCTCCTCGTGTGCTACTAAGTAAAGAGCGGCTGCTGCAGCTGTGCCGTGGCAGTCGAAGAGCATAGCGATGAAGCCTCCGTATAGGTTGTCGGGTACTCCGCCAGTGTAGACCGTATCAGGCGTGTGGTGGCAATAACAGTAGGTGTGATCATCACTGAGGTAGCTCTTGAGATGCAGCCCGTAAGGGTGCGCAGCGCCACAGCCCCAGCAGTGGCTGTACTCGGGAGCGTAGAGGTCTTGGATGGCGAGCATACTAGATTTTAGAGGTTAGAGATTAGAAGTTAGAGATTAGACTTTAGAGGTCGGAGTTATCTAGGGATCTTCAGTCGCTGCCCTGGGTGTATGCGGGGGTTGCGACCTTTGAGTCCGTTGGCACGCTTGATGGCAGCGACCGAGGTGCCGTGTCGCTTGGCAATCTTAGATAGCGTATCTCCGCGGCGTACTTTGTAGATCTTGTAGCGACCTTGGGTTGCCTTGCTCTTTTGCGTGGGGGTAGGTGCTTGCTTGATCTCTTCTTGCGCTTCGGCTATCTGCTTGGATAGTTCCTCCTTATGATTGCGTCTGAGGTTGATGAGCGCCTCGTCGAGCTTAGAGATGCCAGCTAGGGGCAATCGGATGGTGTAGGGCGTCGATCCAGCAGCAGGGATGACACCTCGCTTGTATTGCGGGTTGAGCGTGCGGATCTGTTCGGTGGGTATGCCTGTGCTTTGTGAGATTTGGGCGAAGGTGAGCGGTATCTGTATGGCTAGGGTGTCGGTAGCAAGTGGCATAGACTGCGCTTGTGGACAGATGTTGTGCTCGTTGTGGTAGTAGCAGGCGTAGTAAGCTCCGATAAAGAGCGGAATGTAGTTGCGCGTCTCACGGGGCAAGTAGGGATAGACTCCCCAGAAGGTGGTCTTCCCCCCAGAGCGTCGGATTGCTTTGGTGACATTGCCAGGGCCACAGTTGTACGCAGCGATAGCTAGGAGCCAATTGTCAAAGAGCCCGTAGAGCTGCTTGAGGTAAAGCGCTGCCGCCTCACTACTCTTGTAAACGTCAAATCGCTCGTCGACAAGGCTATTGATTGTTAAGCCCATGCTACGTCCTGTGGGGAGCATAAACTGCCAGAGACCAGAGGCGCCAGCACGTGACACGGCAAAGGGGTTGAGCGCAGACTCGACGACTGTGAGGTAAACCAGCTCGACGGGTAGCCCGTTACGGTCGAAGATCTCCTCCATAATGGGGAAGTAGTAGTCTCCAAGTGCGAGGATGACACGTATCAGCCGAGGGCGGTCAGAGATGTAGGTGGCTATACCCTCCTTGACCATAGCGTTGTATGGGATCGGTATGACGGTGGGCAGTGCCTTCAGTCGTGAGATTAGTACGGAGTCACTCAGCGAGCGAATGTCTTCCGTCTTGTAAGAGCCACACGGCACCTCAAAGCGTTGCTGCGTCGCATAGCCCGTGCGCCAAGTCTCCATCAGTAGACCCAAATCAGTGTCTAGACTCTTCGGCAGGCTCTCTTGGAGTTCTTTGCGAGCTGTGATAGCGTCCAGCTCGACAGCACCCTCCGTGTCGACACTGTCTCGTGATTCATACCAAGGTGTAGCTGCTAGGAGTGTCGGCAAGCAACAACAGAGTATTATATAGGTGGTGATTCTGACACTGGTGTGTCTTAGGCTGGGGATCTTCATAAGGAGTTTTTGTCTAAAAACGCACAGAGGCACCGACCATCACGCTTTGAGGACGAGGCCCTGCAGGCTTGTCACGCAGTCCCTCGCCCATATCGATCGTGAGCTGGGGGGACACATTAAAGTAGTATAGCTCCGCATCGACATAAGCGTCTAGCGCTGAGAGGAGATAGAGCGCCACCGTGATGACGATGCTCAGGTCTCTGCTCTCCTTGTACTGCTTGGAGCCTCGCTCTAGACGCGAGCGGAGGTTGCCATCGGAGACATATTTAGTAGGATCAGCACCCGGCGGTATGAAAGCTTGCCAGGAGGTGTGGTCGAGCGGATTCTCGCTCAGCAGATCGGCGTAGGCGGTGTGGTACTCGTGGTAGAGTCGCTGATTCCACGTCACGGCATAGACACCCGCTGTCATAGCCGAGAGGACGATCGGTATCTTCCAGTAGCGCTGATTGTAGAGCTGTCCGCCACCAGGTACGATGGAGCAGATGAGTGCCACGCCCGAGTTGGGATAGCGAGTGAACCAGCTGGTCATCTTATGGATAAAAGGAGCGCCCCCCGAATGCTTGCTTATCTGCGCTGCTGAGGTATGCTGTAAAGCTTCTGATGAACCTGCAGGCTCCTTTGTCATTGCGGTAGAGTCCTCCATCACTTGACGCTCCGCCTGAGTAGCTGACAGGGCGGAGACCCGTTCGCTCGAAGCCTTCGTACGGAGCGTGTCGGATAGGCTCGTACTCAACGTGTCGCCCGCCACCGCTAGCGCAGTCGTATCTTGTGGCACTACAGGCACGATCGCATAGAGAGCCGTGCCGCAGTAGCAAGCTATAGCGCAGCTCATCACGAGGAGGAGTAGTGAGCGAGTCAGAGCAGTGCGAGGCATCTCTGTAGCGTACTGACTAGTGGTTAGCTCCGCCCTCTAGGATCGAGCAGATCTCTATGAGCTGCTCCTCAGAGCTAAAGGGGATCGTGATGCTCCCCTTACCGCTCTCCTTACAACGTAAGGAAACCTTCGTACCGAAGAAGCTACTCAGCTGCTTGGCTAGAGGAGCGTAGTCATTACCATGGGAAGCGAGCTTGGAGAGCGTCTCTCTCTTCTTGCTCGCTTTTGTCGTTTCCTCGCTCGGCTCTCGCAATTCATTGGCCAAAGCCTCTACTTGTCGTACACTCAGATGCTCCGAGAGCGTGGTTTGGTAAAGCTTTAGCTGCTGTGCGGGATCGGTTAGGCTCAGTATGGCACGAGCGTGACCCATGTCAATCTTCTTCTCTGTCAGTCCTAGCTGCACCTCTGCGGGCAGGCGTAGGAGACGCAGGTAGTTACTAATTGACGAGCGGGTCTTGCCCACCTTCTTTGCCAGTTCCTCTTGCGTCCCCTCCGAGTGCTCTAGGAGACGTTTGTAGGTGAGTGCTATCTCGATAGCGTTGAGGTCTTCGCGCTGTATGTTTTCGATCAGCGCCATCTCGACCACCTGCTCATCATTTGCCTTGACGATGTATGCTGGGATAGAGGTTAGGTTGGCGAGCTTAGAGGCGCGCCAGCGACGCTCACCCGATATGATGAGATACCGTCCGTCGGTCAGCTCCCGCACCGTGATAGGCTGCACGATGCCGAGGGCACGTATGGAGGCCGCCAGCTCCTCGAGACTCTCTGGGTCGAAGTGCGTGCGAGGTTGATCTGGATTAGGCTCAATCTTGTCGATAGCTATCTCGCTAATGCTAGAGGAGTTGCTCACATCGCCAAGTAGAGCGTCTAGTCCTCTGCCTATTACTTTGTTCTCTTTCTTCTTGTTTGTCATGATGATCGTAGGGGTAGGGTGGTGGTTATAGCGCAGCGCGCTGAGCCGTGCGACGAATCAGTTCCTCGGCCAGCTGGAGGTGGTTGATCGCCCCCTTGCTGTCGGCATCGTAAAGGAGTGCGGGCAAGCCGTGACTAGGCGCCTCGCTCAACTTAACATTGCGCTGTATGACCGTGTCGAAGACGAGCTGCCCGAAGTGCTCCTTGACCTCATCGTACACTTGATTGGCCAGTCGCAGACGGCTGTCGTACATAGTGAGGAGAAAGCCCTCGATCTCTAGCGCAGGGTTGAGCCGGCTCTTGATGATACGTATCGTGTTGAGGAGCTTAGAGATCCCCTCCAGTGCAAAGTACTCGCACTGCACGGGAATGATCACCGCATGGCTGGCGACCAACGCATTGACCGTGATGATGCCGAGCGATGGCGAGCAGTCGATGAGGATGTAGTCATATTGATCCACGACAGGGCGGAGCATCTCTCTCATGACGGTCTCGCGATCCTTGAGCTGGAGCATCTCTATCTCCGCCCCGACTAGGTCAATGTGTGAGGGGAGTATGAAGAGATTGTCCACATGCGTGGGGCGCACCACCTTGTCGAGCGGTAGCCCACCAATGAGACACTCGTAGATAGTCTCGCTGAGGGTCGTGGAGTTGACACCCAGTCCCGACGAAGCGTTGGCCTGTGGGTCGGCATCGACGACGAGCACCTTCTTCTCGAGTACAGCCAGAGAGGCCGCGAGGTTGATCGTAGTGGTTGTTTTGCCGACTCCACCCTTCTGATTAGCAAGAGAGATGATTCTACCCATGATACATATCAGTCATAAATAATGAGTCAAAGCTACAGAATAATCTGGACATAGACGCTTAAGTGTTGATAACTTACCCCCGCAAGGCTCCTGGCAAAAACGAGACGAGTAACGAAATGTAAGTACACAAAGGGCTACACGTATCGTGCTGCTGTGTGACGGATACGAGTCCCAAAAACCGCTCCCCGCTTGGAATTCGGTATTTCCAACGGTGGAAAATAAAATTTCCAAGGGAGGAAAAGAAAATTTCCAACGTTGGAAATTTATTTTTCCAAGGCTGGAAACTTTTTGGAAAGCTGATCAGCGACATCCTTGCCACAGGGGAAGCGGTCAGAAAGCCCTACAAGCAAGTAGCCCCACTCGGTGCGAACCAAGCGGGGCTACTAGGTGTGTTAGATTTTTATGGTGAGACTAGAGCAGGGGGCTCTGGTCTAGCGGTGTGGCGCTACTACTCGATAGCGATGGTGCGACGAGCCTTCTGCTGATCCTCTTCGCTGATCTTGGGGAGCGTGAGGGTGAGGACGCCATCGGCCATACGTGCCTGGATGCGCTCCTCGTCGACATTGTCTGGCAGTATGAGGGTCTGCTCGAACTTGCTGTAGGAGAACTCGCGACGTAGGTAGCGGCTCTGCTCGTTGTCGTGCTGCTCCTCCTCGTGGTGGCGCTCCATAGAGATGACTAGGTCGTGCTCTTCGTTGATCTCGATGTTGAAGTCTTCGCGCTTCATACCTGGAGCTGCTAGCTCTACGCAAAATTCGTCGGGCGTCTCTAGTACGTTGATAGCGGGTGCTGTGGCGTTAGGGCGTATCATCCAGTTATTGTCTAGTAGGTCGCTCCATAGGGCTGGCATCCAGTTGTTGTCTCTTCTTGATAGTGTCATAGTAGTATTGATTTTAATAGGTGTTTATATGCTTACTCTGTGCAGGACTCCTGATCTCTCGGGGTGACCTGCACTAACTATCTAGCAAAGGGTGAGCCAACGGCTGGGTGTGTGACAATTTGTCACAAAGAGGCGACTGGCGAAGCTACTGACGTGTAACGATAATGTAGGGACGCTCGATAGTGTCTAGCGGGAGGGCGTCCGTTGTGTCAAAGGTTACAGCATTGTGGTTTTAACGGGGACGGACGCCCTCCCGCTAGACACTAGCCGTGCGTCCCTACAGCGGGTTACACGTATTGTCGTTACACGTCTCGCTGTGAGGGGGACTACTCAGAGCGCTTGGCACCGCGGGCTAACTGGTAAAAGACCTCATCCATCGAGTCACAGTCAAATTGTCGCTTTAAGGCTCGTGGGGTGTCTAAGGCTCTGATTTGCCCATCTACCATAATGGATATGCGGTCGCAGTACTCCGACTCGTCCATATAGTGTGTGGTGACGAAGACGGTGATGCCCTCGGCGGCTGCGTTGTAGATAAGCTCCCAGAAGCGTCGCCGTGCTACGGGGTCTACGCCTCCCGTAGGCTCATCGAGGAAGACTATCTTGGGGCGGTGAAAGATGGCAACGGAGAAGGCCAGCTTCTGCTTCCACCCGAGGGGTAGGCTGCCCACACGTAGCTTGCGCTGATCGTAGAAGTTGAGCTCCTCGAGTAGTCGCTCCATACGGCTCTGTATGATGCGTCGCGAGAGACCGTAGATGCGTCCGTAGAGGAAGATATTCTCCTCGACAGAGAGGTAGTCGTAGAGGGAGAACTTCTGACTCATGTAGCCTATGTTTCGCTTGATCTGCTCGGTCTCTTTGCGCACGTCATAGCCTGCTACCTCGGCATAGCCCGAGGTGGGCTTGAGCAGTCCGGTGAGCATACGTATGGCGGTGCTTTTGCCAGCACCATTGGCTCCGAGGAAGCCGAAGATCTCGCCTGGCAAGACATCGAATGTGATCTCGTCGACAGCGGTGAAGTCGCCGAAGCGCTTGGTGAGCTTATTGGCCAATATACTATACTCAGTGGAGGGCATGGGGCGGGGGTTAGGACTCTTGGGAGATGATGAGGAAGTAGTCCTCGATGGAGGGGGGGATCTTGCGGATGTTTAGCCCCCGGACGCCCTGCTCTAGGAGGCGCGTGTGGATCTCCTCGGGGGTGATGACCTGCTCATCGAAGGTGAAGTGGTGCGCCTCGCCAAAGGCAAAGCTACTGAGCACACCATTGAGACTGCGTAACTTGAGGAGTAGGTCCCCCATATCCTCTGCGGTGGCGGACCAAAGGGCTCGATCCATATTTGAGACGAGCCCATCGGGGGTGTCTATGGAGAGGATCTGACCATCTTTCATCAGGGCTACTTGGTTGCATAGCACAGCTTCGTCCATATAGGGGGTGCTGACGATCATCGTGATCTCGCCTTGCTCGCGTAGCTTGGAGAGCATCTGCCAGAACTCACGGCGTGAGACGGGATCGACGCCAGTCGTTGGCTCATCGAGAAGGAGGAGGCGAGGCTTGTGAATGAGTGCGCAGGAGAGCGCTAGCTTTTGCTTCATACCACCTGAGAGCTTGCCGGCGGGGCGCTTTTCGAAGGGGAGGAGCATCTTATAAATGTCCTCGATGAGGTGGTAATTCTCCTCGACGGTCGTCTTGTAGACGGTGGCGAAGAACTCGAGGTTCTCCCGTACGGTGAGATCTTGATAAAGGGAGAAGCGACCAGGCATATAGCCGATCTGGTGACGTAGCGGGCGGTAGTCGCGTTTGACGTCGTGCCCTAAGACGGAGACCTCGCCAGCGTCGGGGTTGAGGAGCGTGGCGATGATGCGTATGAGGGTTGTCTTGCCAGCTCCATCGGGGCCGATGATCCCTAGGAGCGACCCCTCAGAGAGTGTGAGGTCGATGCCTTGGAGCGCAACGGTCTTGCCAAAGCTCTTGCATACGCCCTGACAAGATACTGCTGGTTGGATCGCCTGCTCTACAGACATAGGCTACTGATCTAGTACGACACGTCCGTACTGTCCGATGCGTAGCTTGCCGTCGTTGGGGACTCGTACCTTGATCGCATAGATGAGCGAGGCGCGGGCGTCGGGCGTCTGTATGTTCTTAGGAGTAAACTCAGCTCGGTCGGAGATCCATACCACTTCTCCTGTGTAGGCTTGAGCTTCCTCCTCGCCCATATCGCTATAGACAGAGACTTGCTGCCCGAGGGTAACGTGCTGGAGCTGCTCCGCCGTGACGTAGGCGCGTAGATACATCTGCTGTAGGTTGGCTAGGCGAAAGAGCGGCATACCCTGTCCTGCGAGCTCGCCTTGATGCAGGTAGACGGTGAGTACCGTCCCCGAGATAGGCGCCTTGATGAAGCTCCGAGAGATCATCTGGTCTACCTGACTCTCCTGTACGGTGAGCGCATCGCCGCTACCACTGGTGGAGCGGTTTTGCTGACTGATGGTCGCTTTGGCGGCAGCTATCTGCCCTTTGACAGCAGAGATCTTAGCATCGATCTCGTCCAGTGTGCGCTGTGCTATGACGCCACGAGCTACGAGCGGAGCGTAGCGATCTCGCTCCTTGTTGAGCGCCTTGAGCTGTGCCTCTAGAGGTGCTACTTGGGTGGAAGCGTTGATCTGTCCCGCAGCGTCGATCGTCGCTTGCTGCGTGTCGACGAGATCTTTTTGTAGCGCTAGGAAGGTGGTGTCGATCAGTCCTACGACTTGCCCCTCCTCTAGCTGGTCTCCCTCAGAGATGTCTAAGCGCAGTAGCTCGCCCGAGGTGACGGCCGAGACAACAATCTCCTCCGCCTCGAAGATACCTTGGGCGGAGTAGTCGCTGCTGTGGTCTTTGCAGCTCCATGAGAGTAGGAGGGTGAGGAGGAAGAGGTAACCTATATATCGCTTAGCGTGTGTCATCTTATTGGTCAAAGAGAAAAAGGAGCGGGAAGGTCAAAGGTAAAGAAAGTTTTTGAGAGAGAGAGGAATGTCGCCACTGAGTCCCTCACGCGTTCCCTGCCATGCGACCTGCCCTTTGTCTAGATAGAGGATATGATTAGCGATAGTCTTGATGGAGTTCATATCGTGCGTGTTGACTACTGTCGTGATTTGGAACTCCTCGGTGAGCTCTTTAAGTAGCTTATCTATCGATGCCGAGGTGGTAGGATCTAGGCCAGAGTTTGGTTCGTCGCAAAAGAGGTAGTGCGGGTTGAGTGCCACGGCACGAGCTATAGCGACACGCTTCATCATACCGCCACTGATCTCTGAGGGGAACTTACGCTGCGCACCCTCTAGTCCGACCCGATCGAGGAGTGCCATAGCGTGTGCTTTGCGCTCTCGTGGCGATAGCTTGGAGAAGAGCTGGAGCGGGAAGAGGACATTTTCCAAGACGGTCATACTATCGAAGAGCGCTGACCCCTGAAAGAGCACGCCCGTCACTTGTCGTAGGCGCTTGAGCTCTTCCTTAGACAAGAGCATCATATTGTGCCCATCGAAGAGTATCTCACCCGACGTGGGCTGTATGAGACCTATGAGACTCTTGAGCAAAACTGTCTTGCCTGCGCCACTACGCCCGATGATGCAGTTGATGCTTCCTGGCTTAAAGGTGGCATCGATGCGATTCAGTACCACCTTCTTGTCAAACTCTTTGCAGAGTCCTCTGACTTCGATGATTTTAGTTCCTTCTCCCATAGCCTTACATAAACAATAGACTAGTGAGTACGACATCGGCTAGAAGGATCAGCACACAGCTCGAGACCACCGCATTGGTGCTGGCGCGTCCTACGCCGAGGGCGCCTCCCTTGACTGTATAACCGAAGTAACTAGCACCCGAGGCAATGATAAAAGCGTAGACGAGCGACTTGATGATCGAGTAGAAAATATTCTTCGCAACGAAGAAGGTCTGCAGTCCCATCTCAAAGTCCGAAGGAGTAATCGATGGAATAAAGTAAGTGGCTATGTATCCACCCACTAGCCCCGTCGCCATGCTGATGATACTCAGCACTGGAATGAAAAGCATCAGACCGAGGATCTTGGGGAGGATTAGGAAGTTGGCGGAGTTGACACCCATTATTTCCATCGCATCTATCTGCTCGGTCACGCGCATAGTCGCTAGCTCCGAGGCGATACTAGATCCCACCTTGCCCGCGAGGATAAGACACATAATAGAGGAGGAGAACTCGAGAAACATGATCTCTCTCCCAGCGTAGCCTATCGTAAAGCGAGGAATGAGTGGCGAACTCATATTGATCGATAGCTGGATCGTGATCACCGTACCAATGAAAAAGCTGATAAGCACTACGATCCATATCGAGTCGAGGCCATACTTAGCCATCTCTCGTATCAGCTGCTTGAAGAAGATACCCCACTTCTTAGGCCTTCTGAAGACTTGTGCCATGAGGAGCGTGTATTCGCCCATGACACTGAGTGCATTGCCGATTGGATTAGCCATAGCTTAGCGGACTCGGACGGTTTTTAGGATTTCTCCTCTCTCCTAAGCGGATTGAGCTTTCGAAAGCTGCTTGGGATGGAAGAGAATACAGAAGAGTAGACCCGTGACAAGTGCATAGCCTGCGAAGATGTACCAGACAGTCGTCCACTCAGTCACGCCTGCTGTGGTAAAGTGCTCTACGACCCAACCAGCACCCAGCGAGCCGATCACGACGCCTAGTCCGTTGGTCATCAAGAGGAAGAGTCCCTGAGCACTAGCGCGCATCGAGGGTGAGACAGACTGATCGACAAACATAGAGCCTGAGATGTTGAAGAAGTCAAACGCCATACCGTAGACCACCATCGAGAGTACGAGTGCGATGATGCCTGGCATCCCGGGGTCGCCTAGGCCGAAGAGTCCGAAGCGTAGGAACCACGCTGCGAAGCTCATCGTCATCACTCCCTTGATACCAAAGCGCTTTAGGAAGAACGGGATCGCTAGGATAAAGAGCGTCTCCGAGATTTGGGACAGAGAGAGCAAGATGTTGGGATACTTGACCGCAAAGCTGTCAGCATACTCAGCGACCCCCTTGAAGTGATCGAGGTACATATTACCATAAGCATTGGTCACCTGGAGCGCTGCTCCGAGGAGTATGCAGAAGGTAAAGAAGACCGCCATCTGTCTATTCTTAAAGAGTACCAATGCGTCCAGCCCCAGTATGGATAGGAGCGAGCGGCGACCCTCTTCCGCCTTTTTGACTCCATGCGGTACCGCTGGTAGTGTCCAAGCGTAGATCGCTAGGGCGATGGCTGCAAAGGCGCCGAGGTTAAACTGCATCGGGCTGTCCATCCACTTAAATAGGTTGACCAGCCACATCGCTACGATGAAGCCGATGGTACCCCAGACACGTATTGGAGGGAAGTCCTTGACAATTTCCGCCTGCACCGTGCCGAGCGCATGATATGCGACCGTGTTGGAGAGCGATAGGGTAGGCATAAAGAAGAGATTGACCCCAAAGATGACCAGCCAAGTAGTCGCAAAGGGTGTCCCCACCGGTAGGCATCCGACTGCTATCAGGCAGGCTCCTGTGAGTAAATGACAGATCGAGAGTAGCCGCTCGGCACCGATCCACCGGTCAGCGATGATACCCGTCAGTGCGGGCGTGATGATTGCTGCGAAGCCCGCCGTGGCAAAGAGTCCGCCGACCTCCTGCCCATCGTACTGCATCACATTGCCCATATAGCGTCCCATAGAGATGAGCCAAGCCCCCCAGATGAAGAACTGGAGGAAGTTCATCACGATCAGTTTGAGCTTGATCTGTTCTTTTTCTTTAGACATACCTTTTGTCGCTAATCTGTTTCGTTTTCGACCTATCGTCGATTATAAAACCCAGTCCCGATGACTCCCAGCTTAAAGCCCTTGTCACCCCACTTGAGCCGTACGGCTGAGGGGTAGAGCAGATTGGTGATAGCAACCGTCTGACCAGCCGACCCAGACATCGATGCCAGCTCTGTGGCTACGGGGATCAGGAGTAGCTCCAAGTCTCTAGTCACACGGTGACTGCCGTCTGCATCGGTCTCCATATTGCCTCGCATATGCGCCTCAATGAGGTGGCTGATATTGCTAAAGGTGTAGTTGCGCTCCAAGACGCTGTAACGACCAGAGACAAAAGAAGTGGAGGCGAGCAGAGGATTGGTGATGCTCTGGGCAAAGAAGTGCGCCACGCTATCCTGCGGTATGAGAAGTAGCTGAGGGGGCGGGTTGAAGTGTGTATCTACGTTGGGGATGTCTACCGATATCTGTAGCTTACCTTCATTCATCACCCATCCGAAGTCCTCTTTATCCTTACTCATAGCCTCATACTCGTGGAGCAGTCGGCTGAGCTCCTCCTTGCTACAGGAGAGCTTGGTGACGACCCCAGCGGGAGACTTGATATAGGTCTTGCCATCAGGTGAAGGCTTGAGTAGCTCCTCGATGTGGCTGTGCTTGAGACTATTCAGAGCGTAGAGACTCTTGTTACTACTAAAGATCTCCCACGCTGGCTTGTAGACCGTCGAGTCTTCGCCCTTGGAAGACTTTTGTGTCGTCTCAAAGGTGTAGAAGATGCGGAGAGCGGTCGAGTAGACCGAGAGGATATGACCCGTACCTGTCGTCGAGGTGACGTAGAGACCACGGAGTAGGTTGGACTCAAAGGCTTCTTGCGAGGTAAACCACTCGGGGTGCTCACGCGAAGCTTTTAGAAAACGCTCTCCCAGCTCATTCGGTACTCGTATCGTAAGCCCTTTGATGCCCGTCGTGTCGGCTGGTTGGTAAGTCAGCTCCCCGAGTAGCTTAGCCCCCTGTATGTAAGGCGTTAGGTCGTCTACCGAGTAGCGACTCTTGGGCAGTGGCTGCGTGATCTCATAGACCTGCGCCTTGCCCCACGTGGTGGTGTCGCCTACGGCACTCAGGTAGGAAAGATCGATCGTAACCGAGTCGATACGATCCTTGACGGGCTTCTGTGTAAAGGTGAAGCCTGGAGCACACTGCACCCGACTGATATAGCACGCCTCAAAGTCTCCAAAGACGGGATCTGAGATCTGTCCCAGTAGCGAGATGGCACTACGACTATATATAGAGTCTAGTCGTATTGTCTTTGTTGTAAAGGTTAGCGAGTCTCCCCGAGCCGTGACGAGATCTCGCTCAGGTCGCAGACTCCCTCCGAGGGTCGAGTAGTTGTCGTTGCAAGAGGTCAGTCCCAATGCACATAAGATGCAGATTAGGAGTGGCATCTGGAGGGTATTTAGTAAAGTCCGATTCATAGATTCAGTCTGAGAGTCGGGCGCTTCGCCATAGGTCTCGGCAGATGAAGTAGAGACCTTTCGGTAGCACCTAACATATAATCTAGCTCCAAAGGTAAGGAAAAAAAAGATTTGACCGCACATTCCCCCCACGCACCAAGCATATACCAATCTGCTTGTAGGTAAAATCCAGCAATGATTCACAAGCATTTCCAGCTCTCCACGTGAGAAATCGAAAATCCCCACGTAGGGAAGAAGCATTTCCCACGTGGAGACGAAATAAAACTTCGGAGGAATCAAATGAAACTTCGGAGGAAAT
>ENA-OPBO01000213-OPBO01000213.1-human-gut-metagenome-genome-assembly--contig:-NODE-213-length-51904-cov-9.311057_pt1 | contig 51904 bp, 29 predicted proteins | sample MGYA00241071_ERZ501458 | MGnify/ENA primary metagenome ERZ501458 (study PRJEB25962, sample SAMEA2042509) | human gut metagenome | biome: human gut; feature: human-associated habitat; material: faeces... | reverse complement strand
TGGGGATGTTACGGAACGACAGGTAAGCGTTGATGTCGTCCTCGCGCACGATGATCGTGAGGCGCTTGCCCTCGAGGCCCAGGGCCTTGAGCATGGCGACGGCGGCCTTGGTGGACGGCTTCTCGAAACCGTAGTCGTCGACGAGGAAGAGCTCGTTGTCGCGCACCTTCGCGGAGAGCGCGGAGCGCATGGCGAGCTTGACCTCCTTGTTGTTCATACGCTTAGCGTAGGAACGGGGCTTGGGGGCGAAGACAACGCCACCGTGACGCCACTGGGCAGCACGGATGGAACCCTGGCGGGCACGGCCGGTGCCCTTCTGACGCCAAGGCTTCTTGCCGCCACCGGAAACCTCAGAGCGACCCTTAGCAGACTGGGTGCCCTGACGCCAAGAGGCCATCTGGCACTTGACGATGTGGTGCATAACGTGGATGTTCGGCTCGATGCCGTACACCTCAGCGGCGAGCTCGGCCTCGGCGACCTTCTTGCCCTCGCTGTTCTTTACTTCAAACTTTGCCATTTAAGTGTTCTCCTTGGTATGACGCTGGGCTAAATGGGCTGGGCCCTTAGGCCATACGGATGGCGACGAGACCATTCTTGGCACCCGGGACAGCGCCCTTGACCAAGATGAGGTTCTGCTCGGCATCGATGCGGACAACGGAAAGGTTCTTGACGGTAACGCGCTCGTTACCCATGTGACCGGCCATCTTGACGCCCTTGAGGACGCGCGCAGGATAGGCGCACTGACCGATAGAACCGGGGTGACGCTGGAAGTGAGAACCATGCGTCATAGGACCGCGGCGCTGACCCCAGCGCTTGATGCGACCCTGGAAGCCCTTACCCTTGCTAACGCCGCTTACGTCGATAACGTCGCCTGCTGCGAATACGTCAGCCTTCAGAACGTCGCCAACGTTTACGTTGCTGATGTCGTCTAATCTGAACTCCTTGAGAGTTCTCTTGAAGGGGAGGTCATTCTTCTTGAAGTGACCTGTCATGGGCTTGTTTGTGTGCTTCGGTGATACATCGCCGAAACCAAGCTGAACTGCTTCATAGCCGTCATTCTCAGCTGTCTTGAGCTGTGTTACAACGCAAGGACCTGCTTCGATAACGGTAACAGGAACTACTTTTCCTGCTTCGTCGAAAATCTGGGTCATTCCGATTTTCTTTCCGATTAAACCCTTAGTCATGGTTTAAATCCTCCTGTTTAGGTTATTGGTCGGTTTCCCGACTTGACCACCGACACCGATATTGTTTCGGGTTTCCGGTGCCGAAGGTTATTGGTTGGCTTTACACCAACATAACTCGCTATGGCTTACGCTTCCATAGTCATTTCCACACCTGCGGGAAGTTCGAGGCTCTGCAGAGCTTCAACTGTCTTGTTGGTGGGGCGGATTACGTCGATAAGACGCTTGTGAGTTCTCATTTCGAACTGCTCACGGCTGTCCTTGTACTTGTGTACGGCTCTCAGGATCGTTATTACTTCCTTGTTTGTGGGAAGCGGAATAGGACCTGCAACTCTTGAACCTGTACGCTTGGCTGTTTCAACGATCTTTGCAGCAGCTGCATCAACTGTTGCGTGCTCGTAGCCCTTGAGCTTGATTCTCACTTTTTCCTTAACTGCCATTCTTGTTTCTCCCTTTCATAAGATTTTCGGGGGAAAGATACGGTTTGCGGTATTTATAAAACATACCGTGCCGGGTGTTTCGTATGCTCTCATATAAAACAGGATCTTTTCCCACGGGGGTATCAACCTTATTGCTAACCCTTCCCGTCTTGACGGGAGAACGATCCCAAACTTATATAAAGCACCGAAAACCGCTTTGCAAAGCCGTTTTCGCCCATTCACTGGACATACTCCGTCTGAATTACCGGCATAGCCGCAACCTCAGACATCACAGCATATCATTGCAGTACGCTTTCACGCGCAAGAATTATTATACAGCATTACGATGCGGAATACAAGCCTATTTTAAAAATTTTAAGATAGAATTTGCGATAAAAATTCTCCGCATTTTTGTGCATATTGACTAATCGGTTTTATGCTATTATTTCCGTTCTGCCTGCCTGTATTCGTTAATTTTTCTGCCGCTTATTTATAATGCTTTGGTGTGTAGCGCCGCAGAGCTTCATCGGGTATAGAAAACTGCAAAAAATCTGAGGGCAGGTAACACTACCTGCCCTCGCTGTCACTTTGATTTTATTTCGCCGTTGTTACCTTTGCGGAAATGTACTCGCTGAACCTGTTGCTTCCGTCAACCGTTTTGAATGACTTCATACGGAAGGAATACGTTGTTCCCTTTGCGAGCGGGCCGACAACCATTGTCGTTACGTTCTTATCTTTGATAACGTTTATCTGCGTCCACTTTCCGCCCTTGTACTGTTCAATGACATATCCCGAGGCGATTGTGTTGCGGCTCCAGCTGAGCTTTACCGCCGTCTGCGACAACGCCGTTGCATTGAACTTAGCCACGTTCGCAATTCTGGTCGTTCCGGCCATCGAAACATAGCCGCCGTAGGTTGTCTTTGTGCCGTTTGTCTTATACGCTCTTATTCTGAACGAATATTTCGTATCCGGGTTAAGACCCTTGACAATGAACTTCAGCGTCGTGTTATTCTTTGTTACCGCTATCTGCGTCCACTTTCCGCCCTTGTACTGCTCTATCGCATATCCAGTAACGTTAGCGTTACGTTCCCATTCAAGAGTTATCCATGTAGCCGTGGTCGAGGTAACTCTTGCATTCTTCACTGCCGCAGGAGGAGTTTCCGCCTTAACCGTGGTATAGCCGCTGTAGTTTGTCTTGCCGTCGGCATTCTTGTATGTCTTTATGCGGAATGAATAAGGTGTTGCGTCCGCCAGCCCCTTTACAGTAAAGGTAAGCGTTGTGTTGTTCTTTGTTACCGCTATCTGCGTCCACTTTCCGCCCTTGTACTGTTCGATGATGTAGCCTGTAACCTTATCATTTCTGTTCCAGTCCAGCTTTACAGCTGTAGGAGATATTGCGGTGCCGACAAATTTGTCGGTATTTGTAAGCTGCGTTTTTGCCGCAAGCCTTACATAGTTGCTGTATGCCGTACCCGACGATAAAGTCTTATATGCCCTCATCCTGAACGTGTACGTTGTATCGGCGGCAAGTCTGCTTACATTGTACGAAACCGTGGAGCTGTTATTTATCTTTGCAATCTGTGTCCACTTTCCGCCTTTGTACTGCTCTATCTCATAGCCGCTCGCATTTGCGTTCTTATCCCACTTCAGCGAAACACTCGATGAAGTCGCCGATCCAGCCGCAAAGCCTGTAGGAGTTGCAACATCATTGTCGATCTTGATTTCCGTATAACCGAGAATATAGTAGTATTTGTATTTTGAATTGTAACTGTAATCCTGTCTGACCTGAGTTCCGTTCAGATAGAATTTTGCTTTTTTGAGATTATACTCATAGCAGTCGGCATTGATGTATATATAGCACCAGTACGTCTTGCCCTTCTCAAATACAGTCGGTGTTTTCCACTCTTCATCGTCATACCAGTCAATACTTATAAGGCTCATATGCTCAGGAAGATTATGTGAGATTAAACTCTTTGCCGGAGTTCCTCCTGCCTTCGGAGGCGTTATCTGTACATATATATTCTGATCATATTCTTCAAACGGCACCCTCAGACTGTTAATCACTACCGTTCCGTCATTGGAAACCGTGAACAGTTCCTTGTCTTCGGATGTCAGCCAGAATCCTTCTCTGTAAGTATCAAGCCTGCATCGGAATATATAACCGGGAGAAAGCGCATATCCCGACTTAGGCGTTACCTTGAATTTGACCGCATAACAGTTATCTACTATAAGCTCGTCATCGTCGTAAACCTCTTCGTTATATTCCCATGTGTTTAAAAGCGGCGTGACAAGAGTTACCGAATATTTATCAGGTTCCGATTCAGTAAGCTGCAGATCGTTTACCTGTCTGTAAGGCAGGAAGTTGCTGATTTCGACCCCGACCGTCCTGATTCCTTCATCGCAAACAAGAACGCTCTTAAATGCAATCTCGTTAAGTCCGATGTAAATATGGTCTGCCGCTTGCCATTCATTTGCGGGATCCTCAAACCTGCGCATCTTTACTGTGCCTGTTGTATACGCTGCAACGTATCCGCTGTTCAGCTTTACTTTTACAAATATGTTGTATTTGAAGCCTTTGCACAGCTGAATATCGTTTACTATATTGTTTCCGTAAACATCACGGATATTGTTTATCGTCAGACTGTATTTTTCGGGTTCACCCGACGCAACGCTGACGTCGCTTAACTTCGAGCCACCGTGAAAACCTGACACGACCGCCTTGATTTCCGTTACGGCTTCAAAGTCATAATCAATTATTATTATCTCGTTGATTCTCAGCACATTGCCGTAATTTATAACAGCTTTATACAGCATTGTGCATTTTTCCGTAACCTCAGGCGGCGTATACGACAGATCGTTTATAGCTTCGGGAATTCCTGTGAACGAGCCGAAATTCTTGGATACATACCAATCTACCGTTTTTATCGGATCGCCCGTGCCGAACGGATTGGGAGCCTGAGTGAGCAGTTTGATTTCGCCTACGCTGTTGCTGTTGACGGTAAAACGTGTGCGTTTGTTATTGCTCAGCACATAATTATTTCTGTCTGTCTTCAGCCTGCAGATTTCGTCTGCGCCTCTTGCGGCCATAGCCTTCTTTTCGTCAATGCCGGCCTGCGGTGCGGTAAGCAGAGTCGTGTACTCTACCTTTTCTGCAGAATTTGTGATCGTACCTGCTTTAGAAGTAAGTACCGCCTTCTCGGTAGGATAATATACCTCTATATCATTTGGGCTAAGCGGCATTGTTCCGCCCAGGAGCGTTATGTTGTAATACTTTTTCTGTAACGCCTCATCACTTGTAACACGGACAAAATACGGATCGGAAATTATCGTTCCCGTTTTATCGGTCACTCTGCCCTTGCTCTTGTTTGTGATGGTTCCGCCCGTCATAACCAGCGATGCGTAATAATCACAACCGTCTATCGAGGAGAGCGCTATACTGGAGGTAGTTACTATAGTACCTCCGTTTATCAGAGCAGTAGAATTAAGCGTTCTTTGTTTGCCGGCAAAACCGTTATCCAGCTTTATCGGAGTACCGATCTGTGCGTCAAAATAACCGTCATTGATTACAAGATCCGACGCACTCAGCTTGATCATTTCACAATACATCGCATTGGTACCCGTGTAGCAGAATGTACCTCCGTTTATAACAATCGCACTTCTGTTCTCAGCCAAAAACAGATTCTGGGCTACATCCTTGGCATAGAAATACATTTTACCCGTTCCCACCGAGTCCTCGATGGTCAGCTTACTGTATTCGACGCTCAACAGATGATCCTTCGAGTCAATACTGTTACCTGTCTTTTTAAGCGTATATCCGGCAAGGTCCAGCGTCTTGTCACTTTCTATAGGCGGACACAATCTCGTCAGATAGTTAGGTTGATATTCCTCAGGGTCGCAGTCAATATCTGCGCCAAGCCTTATCTTAGACTCCTTACTGCCGTTGTATGCCAATCTCAGCTGCCGGTAACTACGGACGATAAGGTATCCGTCACTTGCATACTCTGTGCTTTCACCGTCGGTGCCTGCGGCACTGATAGGTATGATTGTCAGCGGCAGTGCGGTTATCATAATAGCAAGTGCCGCAAACAAAGCCGTAATGCGTTTAAATTTTATTTTCATAATCCTTTACCTCCTCATTATAATTTTCAAAGTTCATATAAGCCCACTGCTCTTTATTATATTTTACACCGCATTCAGCAAAATGACATTACCCAGATGGGTAAATTATGCAATTCATCTTGATACCTCATTGCCTTTTTCGTTATTGTAAAGCTCATCTTCGGTAATTGTGCGGTTTTCCGCCCGAAAACATCGCCGCAGATTTTCGCATATCTCTTGCAGACAAAATACCGGCTAAGATGGTTTGGCATAAGATTCGACAGGTAATAAACAGAAAAACGGGCATCGGTAAATGCCAATGCCCGTTTCAGATTGTCGAAAAACTGATTATTATTAAACCCCACGCAGTGAAATATATCGCCAACACTGCATAAAACATTTTCATATCGACAAGGAATTAATATTTTCGTGAGTGTATCAGTGCAACTGCTCTAACATTGACTTTTCAGAAAAAACGCTACTAACCTGAGATATATGTACTAACCTGCGGACGTGTAGCGTTAAGCGTTCCTGCATACGCATAGTTTTGAAATATAACCATTTATGCCAAAGCACTATCACACTTGCCTTTTAATGAACGCTCTGTTGGCTTTGCGTCCGTGCCTCGTCAGCCATCAGTGTCGCTGCGTCCTGCAGCGACTAAGTGTGGCTGACTTTAAGCGTCCATGCTTAAAGCCTTTGGGCGTTCAACTTCGGGCATCCATGCCCCTTTATGAACGCTCCGTTGGCTTTGCGTCCTGCAAAGCCTTTGGGCGTTCAACTTCGGGCATCCATGCCCGCCCTCGAAAAAGGGAAGGTGGCACGGCTGATAAAATTTTATGGCTTGCTGTACAGTATTCAGATAGTCCTGCCTTTACGATTCTGAAACTATTCCGAGCCGTGACGGTGGGGATTGTTAATGCCTTAGAAGCTTTTATGATAGCACTTCTATCAATTTCAATATCTTACGCCCCGCCCTAACCTTTCCAAAACCGCACTATCCCGCCCACTTTTCGTAGGGTGATGGGCTGTGTGTGCTTTATTTGTTTCGCATCCTTGCGAAACTTTGGGCACACACGCTAAGGCATCCTTGCCTTGCTAGCTCCTCCCGTTGCATCGACCCTCTCCATTTCTACAACCTTTGCAAAAGAACACTTATCACTTGCCTTGCTTGCCCCTCCCGTTGCACCGAACCTTTCCATTCCCACAACCGTTGCAAAAGGACAACAACCCTTCGCCCCGCATAACCTTACAAAACCGCACTATCACCCTCGCTTTTCGTAGCGTGAGCGTCTATGTGTGTTATATGGCTTTACATTCGCACTATCACCCTCGCTTTTCGTAGGGTGAGGGTCTGTGTGCGCTTTTTTGGTTTCGCATCCGTGCCTCGTCAGCCATCAGCGTCGCTGCGTCCTGCAGCGACTAAGTGTGGCTGACTTTAAGCATCCATGCTTAAAACTTTGGGCACACACGCTAAGGCAAGGATGCCTGAAATGAATGTCAAAGGCTTTGCCTCCCTGCAATTGTAGTCGCAAAGCCAACAAAGCATTCTTATAGGGATATGGAATCCACTCTATTTTATAAAAAACAGACTTTTTCTACAAACTAAAGCGGTCACGGCGGCAAGCTGTGACCGCTTTTGCATAATATCAAAATTCGATATTGAAAGGCTTACTATGGAATGCAGTCATATAGACGTGAGATTTGCTTATGAATATGGCGATAAATCGCTTCCGAAAATAAAAGAGCTTGTTTGCGAAAAACCGGACAGCCAAAAGAAAATAATACTGGAATATCTGAGAGAGCATTGTGTAATCTGCTGTCCCGGTACAGAGCGTGACATTATAAATCCCGACGAAATTATCGGTTACGGAAACATCTATTCGGATGGGCTGTACTACCGGACTGATGTTTTTACAAATTATGTAGACAAATACAATGTTCCTGTTCCGGCTGAATTCAGAAAGCGTATAATGAGCAATTACGAGTCAAGACGTAAACGTCATATGTTACTCAGAATGGTGAACCGTCTCGAAATATACAATGAGGCGGCTTATGACAAACGGTACAGAGTGTGTATTCACAGAAACGGTCTTATTGAATACAGAGATTTGTTCCAAAGCAATGATGACATTCTGTTTCGGATAAATAAAGAAACGGCAGGTCATATTATTAACCCGGCGGCTTCTGAATTGTTTTGCTATGATTCCGATAATCACGGTAAAGCACTTATTGACGGATACCACTGGAAACTGACTTTTATGCAAAACGAAAGAATCATTGATATAATCGAGGGAACAAACGGAGAGGATAACCGGAGATATAATCAAATAAAGTCGGTAATAGAATTTGCGGAACGGTTTATTTCATATGACTTAGGTTCAGCTTATATGTGTATAAATTAAAAGCACTTTAGACTTCATAATATATCAACAAAGTTCGGTAAGAATCCGGCAATCACTCTCACTACAGTTGAATTCTTCTCAACAAACGAGCTATAGACAAATCTGCTGAAATCGAATATTATTATAGCAGGAGCTCCAAATGAACAGTACGGAGGAAAACACTATGCTAAATCTAGGGCTTAAACTTGGCGAAAACCTAAAGAAATTCCGATTACAGCGTGAGCTTACACAGGAACAGCTTGCTGATGTTCTAGGTGTGTCGGCACAGGCAGTGAGCCGCTGGGAGAACGGAACGACTTATCCCGATATAACGCTATTGCCGACTATTGCGAGCTACTTTGAAATTACTCTTGACGAGCTTATGGGAATGGAGAATTGGAGGAGCGAGGAACAGCTAAAAGAATTGCTCGGACAGCTTGAAGAGAATGGCTCAAAGGGCTTGATCTATGAGAATATTCTGCTACTGCGTGATGCGGTAAAAACCTATCCTACAAATTATGAGCTTCAATTCAGGCTTGTCAATCAACTGGCATTCTGTGAATACAAAGACGGTCGGGGATTGTCCGAAGAAGAAAAAATCAGCTTCAATCGTGAGGCTGCCGAAATAGGAAATCGTATTTTATCGCATTGCACAGACGGTGCGATTATTAACCAAACAACTCAGCAGCTTTGCTATATCTATTCAAGTCTCGGAGAAAAGGAAAAGGCGATTGAATACGCTAAGAAGCTTCCCAATATAGGATGTACCGATACAGTAGTTCTCGGGGATTTATATGAGGGAGAACAGCAGAAAACACATCTGAAACGTGCAATAAAGTGGTATACAAGTATATTTTGGTGTGCGTTAATAAATCTGGCTGACCTCGGATACAGGAATGAAACTATGTCCGATGCGGAAAGAATAGAAATAATGAAAAAGGCGCTTGCGATTCTTGAACTTGTATTTGATGACGGCGATTATCTTAATTACAGCGGTACAGTGTCAATTACGCATAGGTATATTGCTGATCTGGCTATGTCTGAGGGCGATTATGAGCTCGCGTTATCAAGTCTTGAAAAAGCGGCTCAATTTGCTGTAATGTCAGATACGCTACCCGAAAATGCACGGCACACATCTCTGCTTGTAAATAATCTCGAATATGGTCCGTTCAATACTATCAAGAATTACGATTTCACGGACTGCAAGGAATTGTACGATAAAATGCAGGCGGACAGATATAACGCTATCCGTGATGACAAGCGGTTTATTGCTGTTCTTGAGAAAATCGGCAGATATTGTTGACAGTCCGAACAAAGAAGTAAAATATAACGGGTATCGGTAAAATGCCGATACCCGTTTTCTATGCTTATTGCCTGTCGATTCTCACATCATACCGCCTGAGCCAATATTCTATCTGCAAGAGATATGCGAAAATCTGCGGCGAGGTCATAAGCTGACCGTACCAGTTGCCCTCAAACAGTGTCGGATCGTCGCACCGAATATAGCCCTTCTCACAACCATTGTAAAAGGACAATAATCCCTCGCCCCGCACCAACCCTCCCAAAACCGCACTATCCCTTGCTTTGCACCATCACACTTGCCTCCCTTGTCAAAGGGAGGTGGATTGACGGCAAGGCACAAGCCTTGATATTATTGCTTTCTGCTTGCAATATGCCAACCATTTTTATGTTGCAAACTTTTTTGCCGTCAAGACGGAGGGATTGCTTTACACCCACCAACCTCTCCATTCCCACAACCCTCTCAAAAAGCACATCAACCGCCTCGCCTCGCACTATCACCCTTGCCTTTAAATGAACGCTCTGTTTGTTTTGCTTCCCTGCAATTGTGGTCGCAAAGCCAACAAAGCATTCTTATAGGGATATGGAATCCACTCTTTTTTATAAAAAACAGACTTTTCCTATAAGCTGAAACGGGTATCGGTAAAATGCCGATACCCGTTTTCTATGCTTATTGCCTGTCAATCCTCACATCATACCGCCTGAGCCAGTATTCTATCTGCAAGAGATATGCGAAAATCTGCGGCGAGGTCATAAGCTGACCGTACCAGTTGCCCTCAAACAGTGTCGGATCGTCGCACAGCCGTAACAGCTTTTCACGGCTGACAATCTCGGTAAGGCGGCAATCCTTGTCGGCAAGCACCGCCCTCATCCTGCGGATAACCTCGGCAAGATAGGTCGGGTTGTGGGTCTTTGGATACGGCGATTTCTTGCGCCAAAGCACATCGTCGGGCAGTATGCCTTTCATCGCACGGCGGACAATGCCTTTTTCCCTGCCGCCTGCCGCCTTTATCTCCCACTGAATGTTGAAGGCGTAACGGGCAATCCTATGGTCGCAGAACGGCACCCTTACCTCAAGTCCGTGAGCCATGCTCATCCTGTCCTTGCGGTCAAGCAGGCATTGCATAAACCAATAGAAGTTCAGCATGAACATCTCACGCATACGTCTGTCCTTGCGGCTGTCAGTGTCGAGATATTCGGTGTTCTTAAGCGTTTCGTTACAGCAGAAGTTGACATAATCATTCGGGTCGATGTCGCCCAGTATCCCGTCGCAGAGCAGACCCGCACGGGATGCGGTCGAGCAAGCCCATGGAAATCCCGGTTTGTAGAGAATTTCCTCGTTGTGATACCACGGATAGCCGCCGAAGATTTCATCTGCGCACTCGCCGCTGAGAGCAACGGTGAAGTTGCCCTTGATAGCCTTGCAGAACAGGTACAGAGAGCTGTCCACGTCTGCCATTCCGGGCAGGTCACGGGCATAGGTTGACAGCTCCAGAGCGTCGGTCAGAGCAGGTGTATCTACCTCGACATTGATGTGCTTAGAGCCGATGAACGCTGACATTTTCCGTATCCACGGTGCGTCCATATCGGGCTGGAATTTACTGCTGTGGAAGTTCTTTTCGTTGTCCTTGTAGTCGATTGAATAGGTGGTGAGCTGTCTGCCGTTTTGTTCAAATTCTTTGGCGGCAACGGCGCTTATGATACTGCTGTCAAGACCGCCCGAAAGCATTGTACAAAGCGGAACATCGCTGACAAGCTGGCGCTTTATGGCATCGGTCAGGAGGTAGGCTATGTGCTGTTCGGTTTCCTCGGCGGTTTCCTTATGGGGAAGGGCGTGGAGCGACCAGTAGGTGCGCTTTCTGAGTCCGCATCGGCAGTACATTGCGCACTCGGCAGGGCGAAGCTCCCTGATCCCTTTGAAGATGCCGCTTCCCGGCTTTCTCGCAGGACCTAAGAGCATTATCTGGGCGATGCCGTCACGGTCGATTACCGGCTCTATCATAGGGTGGGCGAGGAGCGTTTTTATCTCGGACGCAAAGATAAGGCCGCCTGCGTATTCGTAGTAAAACAGCGGCTTCACGCCGATTCTGTCACGGGCAAGAAAGAGCTGTTTTTCCTTTTCCTGCCACACGGCAAAGGCGTATATTCCGTTGAGCTTGTCGAGGCACGCCTCGCCCCAGGTGATGTATGCCCAGAGCAGTACCTCCGTGTCGCCGGAGGAGGTGAACGAAATGCCCGTAGATTCAAGCTCAGAGCGGATTTCGGCGGTGTTGTAAAGCTCGCCGTTATAGACGATAGTGTAGCTGTCGAGGGCGGTTTTACGGGTCATCGGCTGGGCGCTTCGGGCGGGGTCTATGACGCTAAGGCGGCGGTGGGCGAGTGCACAGTTATCATCGGTGTAGAAGCCGCCGCTGTCGGGACCTCTCGGAACCATTGTCTGAGCCATTCTACGCATTATTGCGGCGCTGTCGCACAGCCTGCGGCAATCTATCCAACCTGCTATTCCACACATTAAAAATCACCTCATTATGTAAATTTATGGTATATTATGGTTGATACAAGAGTAGTATATGCTTTGATAATAATTTCCGTGAATGGAAATATCAAGGTGATGATTCGATTATAATAAAAAACTGCGTTTTTCCGCATTACCAAGGGGTTTTGGCAGAACAGACAGAATACGCACAGGTTGATGAATTGTGATGAATTTGAGAATTGAGGGGAAGGTGGGGGAAATTTTTGAAGTCAGATTACGATTACTTATATATTATGAATAAACAATATAATACCTGCTAGTGTATTCAAAAACTTTGAAAAATCAGATATAATTAATCCGATACTTGACAGATATTGTTCACGGTGATATACTTAAACAAAATCAATAAAAACATTTATAGTGAATATTTGCGGAGAAAAATATGTGCAAGGTGATAAATTACAATTTATGTAAACGGGGGGGGGCTTTCTGAAAGCACCTCTGTAAGTAATGCACAAAATTTCTCAGTAAAATCAAATATGGTAATGAAGGCACAGTCTGCATAGGGTGGATTGTGCCTTTTTTGTATCTAATTTCAAAATGCTATTTGCAGAGTGACGATAAATATGTTTTTGAAAGGATAATTTTATGAACAAGTTTTATGATGCAGTAATTGATGTTTTAAAAGAAGATGAAAGGTTTTTCAGTGAAAGTGGAGATTTATTGAGAAATGCTGTTGTTGAAGCGTCAAACAAAATGGACGCAAAGTTGATTAAAGGACTGTATAAAAATGCGGTTACACGAGAAAAATTTTTTACAGATACTGACGGTATAGCCGTGTTTGATAAAACGGGGTTCGGTTGGGTAATAAATAATCGTGAATTTTTGCCGGATTCCTATACTCGCTATAAAAACAAAATCGGGCTTGTCAATAATAAAGGTGAGTATATTTCCAATTCTAATGATGTGGAGCTTGTTTTTCCTTACAAAGATTGTATTCTTGAGGGTGGACAGACAAAAGAAGAACAGAAAAGAAATGAGATTTTCTACAATGAAACACTTGCTCCGGATGAAGTAGACAGACTGCTATATCCTAAAGTTTTTACAAATGTAAAAAGATACACTGCTGATGGTTTTGAGGATGCCTTGAAATTTCGTGATAATGACAACTTAATCATCCGTGGCAACAATCTGCTTGCATTAAGTTCTCTGCTGAAAGTGTTTGAAGGAAAGGTGAAATGTATCTATATAGATCCTCCCTACTATTTTAATGTGAAGAAAGATGAAGACACTTTCGCTTATAATTCCAATTTCAAGCTGTCCTCTTGGCTTGTGTTTATGAAGAACCGTCTGGAAATTGCACGGAGACTGTTATCCAACGACGGTGCTTTGTTCGTTCAGGTTAGTGACGATGGTGTAGGAGAACTTCATTGCCTTCTCAAAGATATATTCGGCGTTGAAAACTTCATCAATAAGATAACTGTGAAAACAAAATCTCCGTCAGGGTTTGCATCGGTAAACCCAGGTGTCTTTGAAACCGCTGAGTATATTTTAGGCTTTGCTAAGAGTAAACGAGCATGGAAATACAATCCTCAATATGTCGAAAGTGGATATGACATGAACTACAAGTCTGTTGTAGTGAATAAGAACGCTCCTGCAAGCGAGTGGATAATCAGGAATATTGTCGATGTGCTGGCAGAGGAACATGGTTATAATGATGCAAAAGCAATGCGGAACGAACTTGGTAAACCAGTTGTAGATGAGATGGTTGCACAATTTGCATTTGAACACGCAGATTGTGCATTCCGATTTGTAGCAATAGGAAATAATGCTGGGCAAGCAGTAGTGGAAGCCCGTGATCAGTCTAAAAAGCAACCCGAAAGTATACTCACAGTTGAGCGTGAAGGACAATACACGGTTTATGTTCATAAAGGTTGTGAGATTGCCTTTTATTCAAAAAAACTGCATGAGGTGGATGGGGAACTCGTCCCTTCAATGCAGGTTTCTAATATCTGGACAGACACCCCATACGAGGGTATCGCAAGAGAAGGCGGCGTAACATTAAAAGGCGGGAAGAAACCCGAAAAGCTCATACGCCGCATCATTGAGATGGCGTCCAACCCCGGGGATATTATCCTTGATTATCATCTTGGTAGTGGTACAACCTGCGCAGTCGCACATAAAATAGGTCGTAGGTATATAGGAGTTGAACAGCTTGAATATGGAGATAATGACTCAACCGTTCGTCTTGAATCTGTCATTAAAGGGGATAGCACCGGAATTTCAAAGGCTGTAAATTGGAAAGGTGGTGGTTCCTTTGTTTACTGTGAGCTTACAAAATTAAATCGAAATTATGTTGATGCTATCGAAAAAGCGGCAACGGACGAAGAATTGTCTATGCTTTATTCCGATATACTTGAAACCGGATTTATAAGTTACAAGGTAAACCCAAAAGATATTGATACAAAATCTGAGGATTTCATCGAATTATCTATTGAAGATAAGAAGAAGTTGATTATGGAATTGCTTGATAAAAATCAACTTTACGTTAATTATTGCGATATTGACGACGAAACATACGAAATATCAGAAGAAGACAAAGCTTTTACAAAAAGCTTTTATGAGGGGGTATAAACGATGCCGTTCCTTTATGAAAAGATAGATACATTACGCGAAGTCGGCGTGCAGAAAGAATTGCCGCAATATATGCAGGAGAATCTTAACCGGAATTTTGAACTGCGTCCTTATCAGATAAAAGCGTTTGAGAATTTTATAACATATTTTGAAAACGATAAATTATGTCAAAAACCGACACAAACACTTTTTCACATGGCGACAGGCTCAGGAAAAACATTGATTATGGCAGGTTTAATACTGTACCTATATAAGCAAGGATACAGAAATTTTCTGTTTTTCGTAAATCTTTCAAATATCGTCCGCAAGACGAAAGACAATTTTCTGAAGAGCACTTCAAGTAAGTATCTTTTTGCTGAGGAAATCGCTATTGATGGTGAAAAAGTGCCGATTAAAGAAGTCACAAATTTTCAATATTGCGATGATAAGGCGGTCAATATTTGCTTTACAACAACGCAGGGACTTCATTCTGATATGTGGGGAGTAAAAGAAAATGCACTTTCTGTAGATGACTTTGCCAATAAGAAAGTAGTACTTATTTCCGATGAAGCACACCATTTGAATGCTGATACAAAAAAGATGAGCAAGGATGAGGAGGTTAGTTATAAAAGCTGGGAATATACCGTCCATCGTATTTTTTGTGCTAATCGTGATAATGTACTGCTTGAATTTACAGCGACGTGCGACATTAAAAATCCATTGATAAAAGCTGAATACGAAAATAAAATAATCTTTGATTATCCGCTTTATAAATTCCGTGCTGACAGATATTCAAAAGAAATTAAAACCCTGCGTTCCGATCTGAACATTGAACAACGTGCACTGCAAGCTTTAATATTAAGTCAGTACAGATATAAGGTTTTTCAGGATTGCCGTCAGAATGTAAAGCCGGTTGTGTTTTTTCAATCAAGATTAGTAAAAGAAAATACAAAAAATATGTATATCATAATAAATATGGTGAAAAATCTTTCGGGAGAAAAAATCAGAAATTTGTTAGAACAGTCAACAAGCACAATTATCAGAGATGCTCACAAATATTTCGTTGAAAACGACATTTCCTATGATGAATTAGCGGCTGAATTAAAAGACGATTTTTCGGAAGAACACTGTATTTCTGCAAATGATAATCAAGATGTAGAAAACAAGCAGATAATACTTAATTCACTTGAAGATAAAAGCAATCCGTACAGAGCTGTTTTTGCAGTGGATAAGCTTAATGAGGGATGGGATGTCCTTAACTTATTTGATATTGTACGACTGTATGAAACCCGTGACGGTAAAAATGGTGTTCCGGGGAAAACTACAATGAAGGAAGCACAACTTATAGGACGTGGTGCTCGCTACTGCCCTTTCAAGATTAACGAAGAACAGGAAAAATATCAACGAAAGTACGATAACGATATAGATAATCCGCTCAGAGTTTGCGAGGAGCTTTATTATCATTGCTGGAATGAACCACGATACATAAGCGAATTACATACAGCGTTGCGTGAAATCGGTATAGATCTTGATAAGACTGTAACGAGAAAATATGAACTGAAAGAAGAATTCAAACATGATGAGATCTATCAAAACGGATATGTCTTTGTAAATGAACGTCGATTAAAAAAACGAGATGATGTTGACGCACTGTTGCCGTCGGTCAGAAATCAATTGTTCGATATTTCAATAGAAACGGGGAGCACGGGCGAAGATGTTATCATGGAAGATGACACAAAGCAGGAAAATAATCCAGTAGTTTTTACGCATAAAATGACAATCGGTCAAATAGCAGAAATAAATTATGCGATAGTTTATAAAGCTTTATGCAAATACAATGTATTTAAGTTCAATTTGCTTAAATCAAAATTTCCTAGTTTAACGTCAACAAGGGAGTTTATTTTAAATAAAAACTATCTTGGTGAAATTGAAATCAATATCAAAACACAATATGAAAAACTCACTCCGCAAATAATGCATAATGCCTGTGTTCGTGTTTTGGGAAAAATAGCTGAATCGGTCACAGGAATTGTCGAAACTTACGAGGGTAGCAGTGAATTCTCGGCAAAGTATATACACGACATATTTAAAGATAAACGTTGTAATTATACGCAACTGCATAAAGGCGGTATTGGTTATTCACAAAATGATGAAAGCTGTAATGATGCGGGTTATAGAATGGATTTATCAAAGGAAGATTGGTTCGTATTTGGCGATAATTACGGTACAGGTGAAGAAAAGGCTTTTGTGGCTTACTTTGAGAAATATGTCAGGAGTTTGAAAGAAAAGTATGATAAGGTTTATCTAATACGAAATGAACGTCAACTTGCAATATATTCTTTTGATGGCGGTGAGCGATTTGAACCTGATTATTTGTTGTTTTTGCATTCGCCGAAACAGAATGGTTATGAGCAATTACAGGTTTTCATAGAGCCTAAGGGGGAACCATTAATAAGTCGAGATAGCTGGAAAGAAAAATTTCTTATGCAACTTGAAGCAAAGGCTGTTCCGTTTACGAAATTCGCTGATGATAATAAATATAGAATTTTGGGATTCCACTTCTTTAATCGTAATGAGCGTATGGAAGAATTTAAAGTTGATATGGAAAAATTAGCATCGCAAATATAACGGTTGACGGAAGAAATTGCAGTGAGTATGCAAGCGTTAAGGTTAAAACGGCTGAGTAAGTTTTAAATATCAAAGCCCACCGCTATGGAATCTCCTGTGGCGGTGGGCTTTGTATATGATAAAAAGTGCTTTATTATGCAGTTTGGGAGGCTTTAAAAGGCGGCTTTTGATAATTTCAAAAATTTTTTCGAAAACCCCTTGATTTTTGTAAATTTATATGTTAGAATAAGCAACGGGTAAACGATTACACGAACGGCGATAAAACGTTGCGGATTGTGATAAGTTATGATAAGCTATGATAAATCAAGGCAGGCTGAAATGGGTCGTGAAAAGCTGTGATGAATCAAGGCAGGCTGAAATGGGTCGTGAAAAGCTGTGATGAATCAAGGCAGGTTGTGACAGGTTGCGATGAGCTGTGAAGGCTGTGACGGTTGTAAAAAAACATGGCAAGTTACAAATTATGCAATAACAGTTTGTGAGGCGTGCGGTGCGCAAAGCGCCGTGAGCAGAGGGTCGTTTAGCGAGAAGCAGCGGGGGAATACCCGTATGGAAAGTAAATTTTGGCGGAAGTGTGACCGCCGTTTTGAAAGGAAAGGTATAATCTATGAAGTATTCAGACGGTTTCTGGATGAACAAGTCGGGCTACGACGTAAACTATGCAACTCAGATCTATGAGGTAAAGGCTACAGACAACTCGATAACCGTATATGCCACTAACCAGTGGATCGGTAACAGAGGAATGACGCTTGGCGGTCCTGTTCTTGAGATCACCTTTACATCTACGCTTGCCGATTCAATCAAGGTTACGATTGAGCATTACAAGGGTGCTGTAAAGAAGGGTCCGGACTTCACATTATATGAGGATGCAAACTTCAAGCCTGTTATAAACGAGAAGGACGAGTACTGGGAGCTTGTTTCAAACAAGACCTCGGTAAGAATCGGCAAGGCAGGCGGAGCATGGGATATAAAATACTTCTATGACGGAAAGCTGCTCACAAAGGAAGGCTGGAGAACAACTTCTTATATAGAAGAACAGCCCTGGCTCACAGACTACCGTATGGAAGGCACAAAGGCGGAGCGTTTCTACGCACACGCATCTACAGACGAGCCTGCAAGAATAAGAGAGATGCTCAACATTTCCGTAGGCGAGAACATCTACGGCTTCGGTGAGAAGTTCTCTACATTCGTAAAGAACGGTCAGACGGTAGAAGTATGGAACAACGACGGCGGTACCTGCTCTGAGCAGACATACAAGTCAATCCCCTTCTATGTATCATCAAGAAACTACGGTGTATTTGTAAATCACCCCGAGAACGTTACGTTTGAAGTAGCAAGCGAAACGGTTTCAAAGGTTGCTTTCTCCGTTCAGGGCGAGAGAATGGAATACTTTGTAATGGGCGGTAAGACGATTGCAGACGTACTCGGCGTTTACACAACGCTGACAGGTAAGCCTGCACTTCCTCCTGCATATACATTCGGTCTGTGGCTGACAACGTCATTCACTACGAACTATGACGAGGAAACAGTTTCGTTCTTCATAGACGAAATGGCAAGACGTGATATTCCTCTGGAGGTATTCCACTTCGACTGCTTCTGGATGAAGGAATTCAACTGGTGCGACTTCACCTGGGATAAGAGAATGTTCCCCGATCCCAAGGCTATGCTCGCACGTCTTAAGGAAAAGAAAATTGAAATCTGCGTATGGATTAACCCATATATTGCTCAGCAGTCATCCTTATTTGACGAGGGCGTAAAGAACGGCTACTTCATCAAGAAGACGGACGGCGGTGTATTCCAGTGCGATATGTGGCAGCCCGGTATGGCTATCGTTGACTTTACGAATCCTGAGGCTTGCAAGTGGTACAAGGCAAAGCTGAGAACACTGTGCGAGATGGGCGTTGACGCATTCAAGACGGACTTCGGTGAGAGAATACCCACAGCCGATGTTGTATACAGCGACGGCTCCGATCCTTACAGAATGCACAACTACTACACATATCTCTACAACAAGTGCGTATTTGAGGTGCTTGAGGAATTCTACGGCAAGGACAAGGCTTGTCTGTTCGCACGTTCTGCTACGGTCGGCGGTCAGCAGTTCCCTGTACACTGGGGCGGCGACTGCTTCAGCCAGTACGAATCAATGGCTGAAACACTCCGTGGAGGACTTTCACTCTGCTTATCAGGCTTTGGCTACTTCAGCCACGATATTTCGGGCTTTGAGGCTACTGGCTCACCCGACTTATACAAGAGATGGTCTGCATTCGGCCTTATGTCTTCACACTCAAGACTTCACGGCAACAGCTCATACAGAGTACCGTGGAACTTTGACGAGGAAGCGTGCGATGTTCTGCGTCACTTCACAAAGCTCAAGGGTCGCCTGATGCCGTATCTGTTCGCTAACGCAGTAAAGGCTCACGAAAAGGGCGTTCCTATGATGAGAGCTATGGTTATGGAATACAGCGACGATCCTGCCTGCTTACCTCTTGACAGACAGTATATGTTCGGTGATAATCTGCTTATCGCTCCCGTATTCAACGAGGAGGGTACTGCTCAGTTCTATCTGCCTCGCGGCAAGTGGACCGATATTCAGACAGGAGAAGTTCTTGAGGGCGGTAACTGGTACGACAAGAAGTACGACTACTTCTCAATGGGTATGTATGCTAAGCCCAACAGCATAATCGCTTACGGTAACTTTGAGCGTAACTTCGCATATGACTATGTAGAGGGTGCTAAGCTTGTTATCTATCAGCTTGAGGACGGCAAGAACACTCAGTGCAAGATCTACGATAAGGACGCTAAGCTCGAGCTTACTGTTATGGCTGAGAGAAACGGCGATACAATCACTGTTACACATACAGCTACAGACAAGCACTTCACAGTTGAAAGCGCAGAGGGTCTTAACGTAGTTATAAGCAAGTAATTATAACGGAATATAAAGGAACGGTCGGCAGATGCCGACCGTTTTGCTTTTCTTGACATAAAAAATGATTAAATATTTTGTCTGACGACAAAATACGGCGTACTGCCGTGTCGGTTTACACCGACTTGATTTTATGGTATAACAACCTCGGACAAAAAATCGTCTGTAGCCGATTTTACCGCATAAAAATGCGGTGTTGCTCACGCAACAGTCCGAGAACGTTTTACCATAAATCTTTTGTCTGACGGCAAAATACGGCGTACAGCCGTGTCGGGTTACACCGACTTGATTTTATGGTATAATTATAGTAACAACTTAAACGGAGGTGGAATCATGACAGATACAGAAATCAGCAGATATATGGCAGTGCTCTTAAGGCATAAGCCCGAAATTGCAGGACTTGTACTTGACAAACAGGGCTGGGCGGACGTTGATATGCTTCTGAAATGTATAAGCGAAAATATGGAGCCGGTGAGCTTTGAGCGGTTGTGCGAAATCGTGAAAAACGACAGCAAGCAGAGATATTCGTTCAACGAAGATAAAAGCCGTATCAGAGCGAATCAGGGTCATTCGGTCAATGTTGACGTAGGGCTGAAGGCCGCTGTGCCGCCGGAATATCTTTATCACGGCACTGCGACAAGATTTGTCGAATCTATCGACAGCGGCGGGATTATCCGCAAAACAAGGCTTTACGTTCATCTGTCACAAGATACCGAAACCGCAACGCAGGTTGGTAAGCGACACGGCAAGCCGTTTATATACCGTGTAAGGAGCGGAGAGATGGCAAGGGACGGATATGTGTTTTATCTGTCTGAAAACGGCGTATGGTTGACGGAAAACGTGCCTGTGAAGTACCTTGAAAAAACGTGGCAGGATGACGCTTGACTTTTTTGAAAACCGGTGATACAATATTAAGGCAATACCGCACAAAGACCATATTTTGTATTTTGTGTGCATCTTGCTTGCATATTTTCCGTCATCTTGCACAATTCGTCCTTGCAAGGCGTCAGCCTTGCTGTGTCCTCATTGTACAATCTGACGAAAAATCTGACTTCACAATATGCACACAATCTTTGTGCGGTATTGCCTTAAAAGACTGAATAGGGGAGCTTTTTGCTGAGAGGAAGTTCGACTTCGACCCTTGACCTGATGCGGATAATGCCGCCGTAGGAATTTCACGATATTTCTATAGCTTTTATTATCCCCGACTGTATTCAGCCGGGGAATTTTTATGTTAAAGCAGGTATTCGTTTAAATTTATTTAACGGAGGTTTTTCAAATGAAAAACGAAAAGGTACTTACACTTGTTGAGGGAGCGGTGATGGTTGCGCTTGCGACCGTGCTTAGCTTTGTCAAGATCGTTCATCTGCCGTGGGGCGGATCAGTCACTCTGCTGTCGATGCTTCCGATAATTGTCTTCAGCGTCAAAAGAGGTGCGGCAAACGGTCTTGCGGCATCGTTTGTATTTGCCCTGATACAGTTCATTCAGGGCTGTGCGGACGGATTATTCGGCTGGGGGCTTACTCCTGTGGCGCTTGTAGCGTGCATATTCATAGACTATATTTTTGCATTTACGGTGCTGGGGCTTGCGGGAATTTTCAGAAAATACGGAATGCCCGGAGTGATAGGCGGAAGCGCTATGGCTATGGGTCTTCGCCTTGTGTGCCATTATATAAGCGGAGTACTGATATTCGGCTCATTCGGAGAGCTGTGGAACGGCTTTACCGTAAACGAGCCTTGTCTTTACAGTCTGCTTTATAACGGGGCGTATATGCTGCCGGAGATAGTGTTTACTGTTATCGGAGCGGTTGTATTGATGAGTGTTCCGCAAACGAAAAGGCTGATTTTCAAAAACGTATAAGAGGATGAAAAACCACCGTTGCGTGTATGCAACGGTGGTTTTGTATATCGTGGTTATTTCAGGAAGCCCTCGATTATTTTCTCTTCGGCTTCTTCTCTTGTAAGACCCAGCGAGCAGAGCTTTAATATCTGTTCGCCTGCTATCTTGCCGATAGCCGCCTCGTGAATAAGTGCGGCATCAACATTAGCCGCATTGAGAGCCGGCTGTGCATCGACCTTGCCGTTATCCGCAAGTATCGCATCACAGGCGGAATGGCCTGTGCAACGGTTGTTGCCCTCGACTACGGAGTAAAATGCCTGATGCGAATTTCCTCTTGCAACAGAGCGTGAAACAAGGTCTGCGCCGCTGTCCTCGCCGTTAAGCTCGACATGGAACTTTGTTATGGCCTCCTCGTCACCGTCGGTCATTATACGCTCACGGACAACTATCTTTGCACCCTTGCCGAGTACAGCGGAAGTGCTTCTTGTTGTTCTGTCGACACCTCTGAGCTGTATCGTATCCATCTCAAGATATGAATCCTCGTCAAGAACGCAGTCTGTGACGGGGTCGATCTTTCTTAGTCCTGTGCCTTTGCCTGTTCCGATATGCTTTTCCTTATAAAGCACTCTTGCGCCTTTTTCAAGGAAGAAGCGGTGAATGCCGTTGTGGCGTGCCTGCTCCTCGCCGTCATTATGCACGCCGCATCCTGCTACTACAACAACGTCAGCGCCCTCTCCGATGTAGAAATCGTTATAAACAAGGTCGTCAACGTCACTGTGGGTAACGCAGGCGGGAATGAATACCGTTTCACCAACAGTAAAGGGCTTTACACGGATATTTATACCTGGCTTGTCTTCTTTTGATTCGATAGTGATATTCTCCGACGATCTTCTGCCGGCGCACTTGCTGTCCTCACGGATATTGTATGCGCCCGCAAAGCCCGATACCTCGTCATAATCGGAGATTATCTTAAGCATTTCGGCTGTTGTGCCGTTGAAATTTACGTCCATTATATTGCTCACTGACAACCGCCTCCGTTTCTCTGGGGACATCTGCAGGCGTATTCTCCGCCGAGCAGTTTCGGAAGGACTTCCTCACGGGGTCCTGCCGTGCGTATTGTGCCGTCTGCGACTACTATTATTTCATCGGCAATCGAAAGAATACGCTCCTGATGCGATATTATAACGAGCGAGCCTGTGGTGCCGTTGCGTATTTCTTCAAACGTTTCCACAAGTCTTGAGAAGCTCCAGAGATCTATTCCTGCCTCCGGTTCGTCAAATACCGACAGCTTGACGTTTCTTGCAAGCACGGTCGCAATCTCTATACGCTTTGCCTCGCCGCCCGATAAAGCGCCGCTCATCTCTCTGTCGATATATTCCTCCGCACACAGACCGACCTTGCCGAGAAGCGCACAAAGCTCGTTGTGACCCAGCTTTTCTCCTGCGGAAAGCTCAAGAAGATCTCTTACCGTAAGACCCTTGAAGCGTACCGGCTGTTGAAAAGCGTAGGCGATGCCCAGCTTTGCTCTGCCTGTGATGTCCATATCCGTTATATCCGTACCGTCAAGGAGAATCTTGCCCGATGTGCATTTTTCCACACCTGCGATGAGCTTTGCGAGGGAGGTCTTGCCGCCTCCGTTTGGCCCTGTAATTACCGTAAGCCTGCTGTCAAGCTTACAGGTTATGCCTTTTATAATAGGTTCTCCGCTTGGAAGCTGCCATTTTACGTCCTGAAATTCCAGCAAAGTAGTTACCCCTTTCATTTTATTATCATATTATCGTACCATATTAACGTGATTATGTCAAGAGGCGGCGGTCGGTATTGAATTTTTTTTCGTTTTGTGATAAAATATTATGAAAATGATATGCGGTTTATTTTTGAAAGGTAGGCATATAGGAATGAAGGTTTCTATTATTGATAACAGCTTGTGTGATTCATCGTTTGTAAGCGATGTGAAGCCTGAGGCAATCAAGGCTTATACGGACGCACTGCACGAGTTCGGGGTAAGCTATATCGAAATGACCACAGACAGCTTTATTATGATACCGCCTGCAAGCGATATGTCGAAGATAATACTTCGTATGACCTCGGTGCGTGACCTGCTGTATATAAATTCGTTCGATTTTGCCTATGTTGTCGTGCCTGCACACCTGACCGACCTTATACCGAAAATCGAAAGGCCGGTTATATCGGAGCTTTGTCTGCACGGGTCGGACTATATGAGGGCCACGGAAATGTTTGAAAAGAATTTTGAGCTTGACAAGGTTTCGATGATACGCTTTGTTGACGATTTCAGAAAAAGTCCGCAGGAAATGGCACGGATGCTGGCGGAATACCGCAGGAAATACTACCGTCCGATAGATATATGCCCGACAAACAAATACACGAACGCTGTCAGCGAGGCTATAGCGGCGGTGATAGCGAAAAGCGACAGCCTGACTATGAGATTCGGTGATTACGAACAATATGCGGAACTGCAGGATTACACTGTTTCGCTTGCCACGCTTTTCGGCGTAGCGCCGTCACCGCAGATGATAATGGCGCTTTATAAATGCGGTTGTCTTTATGCGATGATATACGGCAGGCAAGCAAAAAGCACGCTTGACGACCTGAGATCAAGCCAGATTTCGCCGCATTATGTCACTAACGTTGACAAGCCGAAGCCATTTCTGCCGAGTGAGCGGACAAAGACCTCGTCTTACGTTACTCCTCCCGAAACAAAAGAAAAAGAGGGCGGAGAGCTGCTTTACAGCAAGCTGAGAAGTATGATGCTTGACGCAGACAGCGCAGAGGAGCTTGAACAGGAAATCGAGCAGTTCTGCACACAGCTGTACAACAAGTATGGCGACAAGTCCGGACATTGAGCCGCTAAGACTGCAAAACAACTATATGTATAAAAAATCCATAAAAACGCAGGCTATATAGTGCAATATGACGAAATGTTAAGCGGCTGAAAAAAATGCTTTTATTTTTACGGCAGATATGCTATAATAATTTTATACTGTGTCGGTGTGTACCCAAATATCATTCCGACGCACTGTTTTATGAGATACAGAGCCTTAAAGGGCGTTTTATTATATCGAATTCTATATTTTAAATGAATCGAGGAAGTGTGACTTTTGGAAAAGTTTATTATAAAAGGCGGCATTCCGCTGAGAGGCGAAGTGCGGATAAGCGGAGCGAAAAATGCTGCGGTAGCTATAATTCCTGCGGCGATACTTGCAGAAGATAAGTGCATACTTGAAAATGTACCGTCAATCAGTGATGTTGATGTTGCTCTTGAGATACTCTCGAGCATGGGAGCGCAGATAAGAAGGCTGAGTAAGTCGAAGATAGAGGTGGATACGTCAAGAATCAAGGACGGAACGGTACCTTATGAGCTTGCACGCTCCACAAGAGGAAGCAGTTATTTTTTAGGTGCGCTGCTCGGCAGATTCAAGAAGGCGAGCGTGCCGCTACCGGGTGGGTGCGACCTTGGCAGCAGACCTATCGATCAGCATATCAAGTGCTTTGAGGCGCTCGGTGCAAAGACTGATATAAAGCACGGTATCGTTGACCTTTCGGCTGACAGGCTTATCGGTACGCAGATATATTTCGACAAGGTGACTGTCGGAGGAACGATAAATGCGCTTCTTGCCTGCGCAAAGGCAGAGGGGCTGACGATAATTGAAAATGCCGCCAAGGAGCCTCATATAGTGGACCTTGCGAATTTCCTCAACTCTATGGGTGCGGATATTATGGGCGCAGGTACGGACGTTATCAAGGTGAAGGGCGTTTCACAGCTTCACGGCACAGAGTATTCGGTCATCCCCGACCAGATAGAAGCGGGAACGTTTATGGTTGCTGCGGCGGCTACCTGCGGTGATATTACGCTGAAGAATGTTATACCGAAGCACCTTGAGCCTATTACGGCAAAGCTGCGCAAGATAGGCGTTTATGTTGAGATAGAGGACGATACGGATAATGTAAGGGTAGTCGGCAGACCTCATTATGAGGGTACGGATATAAAGACTTCTCCGCATCCGGGATTCCCTACAGATATGCAGCCGCAGATGACAACGCTCCTGGCGATGTCGAACGGTACAAGTATGGTAACGGAGAGCATATTCGATACACGTTTCAAGTACGTTGACGAGCTTCGCAGAATGGGTGCGGATATTACCGTTGACAGCAGGGTAGCGGTAGTAAGAGGCGTGGATCATCTTACGGGCGCTCCGGTAAAGGCGAGCGACCTCAGGGCAGGTGCGGCGCTTATCATTGCAGGACTTGCGGCGCAGGGCACTACGGAAATCGAAGATATTCACCATATTGAGCGTGGATATGAAAATATGGAAATAAAGCTGAGGGCACTTGGCGCTGATATAGTAAAGCGTTATTATCCCGATGACGAAAAGATGAGAAAGGCACTCTGATGGCAAAGGTTGTTCCTGTATGTTCTTCAAGCAAGGGCAACAGCGTTTTTGTCGGTGACAGCACCTCCGGCGTACTTGTTGACGCAGGATGCAGTTTCAAGGCGCTGAGGGAAGGTCTGGCACTCTGCGGTATACCGTTTGAGGCGGTGAAGGCTGTGCTTGTGACGCACGAGCATATAGACCACACGAAAGCACTCGGACAGATAACGAAAAGAACGTCTGTTCCTGTGTACGCATCGGACGGCACTGCAAGAAAGCTGTTTTCTGACAAGCTGGTAGAGCAGACGGCGGTTATTCATCCGCTGTCGGAAATAAAGAGCGTACCTGTCGATATGGATATTGATTTTTTCCATACACCGCACGACGCTGCGGAAAGCGTAGGGTACACACTGAAGTTTGGCGAGCATAAGGTCGCCTGCTGTACCGATTTAGGCTATGTTACCGATGAGGTGAAGGATAATCTGCTCGGAAGTGACACGGTATATATAGAGGCAAATTACGATCCTGTGCTGTTAAAGGGAAATCCGAAATATCCGCCGTATCTCAAAACGAGGATTTCGGGGGATCACGGACATCTTTCAAACGGCTGTTCGGCTGAGTTTTGTAAGGAGCTTGTCGCAAAAGGTGCAAGCCGTCTGATACTCGGTCACTTAAGCCAGGAGAACAATTCTCCGAAAATGGCGTATGAGGCGGTAGAGAAAACGCTGAAAACCGCAGGAATGTCATGCGGAGTTGATTTTACGCTTGATGTTGCGCCTGTTGTGACACAGGGAAAATACATAATTATCTGATGAATATGCACTGCATTTTCTGCTTGGTGGTAACTTTGCAGTTGTGCGGTGCTTTATTTTTTATTGCGAAAGGAAAAACTATGGCAGTATATCTTATACTTATGGCACTTGTGCTTGTGCTTGCTTATCCGCTCATCGAGCATAAGCCGAATGTGGTGAAGAAGCTCTGTTATGTTATCGTGACATTCGGAGCAATGTATCTGATAAGCGTATTCAGATACGGACTGGGAAACGATTATTATTCGTACATCTATATTTTCTGGAATATCAAGAATGCACCCGGACTTTCGATATTCAACTACGGGTATGAGCCGGGCTTTACAATCGTCACAAAGCTGATCTCGATGTTTACCGCAGATGTGAATATAATGTATGCGGTGTACGCACTGCTGATACTAATACCTACTGCGTATGCGATATTCCGTTACAGTGAAAATATATGGATGTCAACGATGATGTTCATATCGCTGACGTTCTTCTACTGCTCGCTGAGCTTTATCCGTCAGTCGATAGCGTTTGCTATCATACTCTGTGCTTACAGATTTATGAAGGAACGCAATCATTTTATGGTGCTGTTGTTTATTTTCTTAGCGTGTCTGTTCCACAGTACAGTAATAGTGCTGATACCGCTGTATCTGATTGCGGCGTTCATAAAGCCCACAAAGATAACCGTACCGATATATGCGATATTGACAGCGCTTGTATATCTGCTTTCGTGGCCGATATTGCGGCTTGCGGTTGTGCTTCTTCCGCAGTACAAGGGCTATCTTGAGCTGAGCTTTATCACGCAGGGCTATTCACCTGTTTATATTATAGTGCCTGCGATAATCACGGCACTTGCGCTTATCGCACATTTCACGGGATACGGAAAGGCATATCCGAAAGAGTCGGCACTGTTCACGAACTTTGCGATATTCAACTTTATTATATGGTTTATAGCGACAAAGCACTTTGTTATCGAGCGTTTCTCGATGTATCTGTACATTATGATGATAATGTTCATACCGTCAATAGCAAGGTACTATATGAACTGTGCAAAGGCTTATCTTGCACGCAGGAAAAATCCTGAAGCTGTGGTTGAATTCGATAAAACGGTTGACGAGGTCATCCGTTCCAAGCATCCCGAAAAATATGCAAAGAACGCCGGCACCGAACCCAAAAAGGAAAAAGCGGTTTCACAGCCCGTACCGGAAAAGGCAGAGGCTGAGCTTAGCAATATAGAAAAGGAAAAGCAGAGAATTTTAGCCGAGATCATGGCTGAGGACGGCGGCGACAGCGATATAGCGACAAAGCCCGTTGAAGCTGTGGAAAACAAAAAGCCCGAAAAGCAGAAGAAGTATTCGTCTGTATTCGGAGAGCAGTTTAAGGCTGACGAAAGATATATGCCGAAGAACAGGGTATTCAAAAAGAGAAGAAACGGTTTTGTAAACTTCGTTACACGTCCTGTTACGATATTTGCGGCTTTCCTTGCTGTAGTAGTTGGTGCTAATCTGTGGTACAACTATTTCGGTCTTACGGTATCGGAGAAGGGTTTCCACGGAGTTATGCCGTACAAGAGCATTGTTCCGCAGTATACAGAATTTGTGCTTTCAAAAGAAAGCAAGGATGAAAAGAATACGAACCTCAGAAGCGAGGATAATTTCCTTAACTATATGTACAGGCTGAAGGAGGGCGAGAATTTCACCGCCATAATCTCGGCAAGAGGAGATGTGACGGGCGGATATAACGACGGCGCTTTATCGGCTATAAAGGAGCTGGGGCTTGAAAAGCTGCTTACGGCTCAGAAAAATCAGCGTTATATTGCGATAATAGAAGGCGGCAAGGTAGTCCGTGAGGAGCTGTCGAAAGACAGAATCGATACAGGCGTTATTGATGTACTGGGCTATAAGACGCAGATAATCAGCGACGCAGATGAATCGATTGTCAAAATGGGCAACAAGAACTACTCGCTCAATGAGCGTGGAATGAATATCGTGGTGCTTGACAACACAACAAGAAACATTGTTGACAAGGTGCGTTTCAAGACGTATTACGTTATGCTGTCGGCAACAAGATAAGGGCGGTAACACTTATGAGAATGAGAAGAAAAAAATACCTTGATGAACGTCTTGACGCTTGCGGCAACGTGAATCTCGGCTGGCTTGTGGATTATGCCGCAGAGCAAAGAGGTGAAACACAGCAGAGGACGCTTGATGTGCGGGAGATATTCGGCAATGATAATCCTGTTCATCTTGAGGTAGGCTGCGGAAAGGGTGGCTTTGCGGTTGAAGCGGCAAGGCGTAACCCGGATATTAATTTTATTGCGGTGGAGATGGCAAGAAACGTAATAGTCAGCGCTATGGAGCTTGCGGTAAAGGAAAATCTGCCTAATCTGAAATTTCTTATGGGTAAAGCGGAGTATCTTGAAAAATTCTTCCCCGAAAATTCGGTAGAACGCATTTATCTTAATTTCAGCTGTCCTTATCCTAAGGAAACATATAAAAAGCACCGTCTTACTCACCCTGTATTTCTTGAGATATATAAGCACATACTTATACCGGGCGGTGAGATACATCAGAAAACCGACAATATGAAGCTGTTCGAGTTTTCAATAGAGAATCTGTCGCAGTGCGGCTTCAAGCTGAAGAATGTCAGCCTTGATCTGCATAACAGCGGATTTGAAGGAAATATTGTGACGGAGTATGAAAAGAGATTTTCCGAGCAGGGATTTCCGATATATCGCCTTGAGGCAGTAAATCCGACAAAATAGGCTTTACTTTTCGTAAAAAATGGTATATACTGAGTATAAGCAAACGGGGTTTTACCCGGAAAGGATGTTTAGTATGAATAAGGCAATGATATTTTTCGGTATTGCGGCGGCTGTCGGTACGGGGTATATTTTAGCTAAGAAATATATAGATAAAAATCCTGAGGCTGTAGCGGCTATGAAGGAAAACTGCAGTGATAAGCTCCACAAGGCTTCGGTCTACTGCACGGGCGCAGTAAAGACGGGCAGTGAAAAGCTCACAAAGAGCGTGAACGAGATTGTATCGGCAGGCAGGGAAAAGAGCGCAGAGCTTATGAAGAAGGCGGCTACAACAGGCACGGCTTTCAAAAACGAGATAAACAATCTCAAGGATATGGTAGTGTCGATAAACAGCGGAGTTGATGTTGATATTTCCGATGTTGACGATGATGCGGACAAGAAGAGTTTTTCCTTTACCGAGGGCGGAGTGGAGGACGAGATAATCGAATCTCCCGAAGAAGGCTCGGAGGCATTATAAAATCCGATAAAGCACAATGAAGTGTCACGGCGGTATTGCTGTGGCACTTTTGCTTTTAATATGTTTTTAAGGAAGTGCGGAGTGATGGCAGATATAGAAATAAGGACGGCAACGCCCTTTGACGCAGAAGAACTGCTCGGTATTTATTCTTATTATATTATAAATACGGCGGTAACGTATGAGATTGATGTGCCGTCTGCAGAGGATTTCAGGCGGAGGATAGAAAAAACGCTGAAGAAATATCCTTACATAGTGGCTGAGCGTGACGGAAGGATTATGGGATATGCATATGCCGGAGTGTTCAAGGACAGGGCGGCTTATGAGCGTTCTGCCGAAATGTCGATATACGTTGATGTGAATGAAAAACGTCACGGTACGGGAACAGCGTTATATAAGGAACTTGAAAAACGGCTTGCGGATATGGGGGTAAGGAATGCGTATGCCTGCATAGCAAGCACGGATAAAGACGATGAGTATCTGAACCACGACAGCATAAGGTTCCACGAAAAGCAGGGGTATACGCTTGTGGGAAAGTTTCATAAATGTGCCGAAAAATTCGGCAGGGAGTATGATATGGTGTGGATGGAGAAGATTATAGGGTAGTGGGCGATGTGTTCACGGTATGAAAAACAGCCTTGCGGGTTTCGCAAGGCTGTAAGATTTCAGAAAAAGTCTTTTGTTTAATGTGCTTCTGCTATATCATTCATATTTGACTATGATAATAAGCTACCGATAGTTCTGTTTATCGGACAGCACTTCTCGGGTTCGCTATTCAAGTGGGTACACTTGTCAATATTAACGAGGGAAAGAACCAAAGCAATCAGGAAAACAACTGCTAAACAATTACAATCCATACCATAGTTGGCTCTGTCAAGCCGAGTAAAAGAAGCTCACCTTTGGCAAGGAAAGCAATTTTAGTGCGAGGCGTGGCGGTGGATGTGCTTTTGAGAAGGTTGTGGGAATGGAGAGGTTTGGTGCAACGGGAGGGGCGAGCCCCTCGCCCTACGAAAAGGGCGTGTGATAGTGCGAATGTAAAAGCATATAAGTGCATATAGATGTTGGCATTAAGAAAAGTTAGTGGGGTAGTGCGGTTTTGGAAAGGGTTGGTGCGGGGCGAGAGATGGTGGCGTGACAATCCCTTCGTCTTGACGGCAGAAAAGTATGCAATATAAATAAAGTGGGCATATCGCAAGTAAATGCAATAATGTTAAGGCTTGTGCCTTGCCGTCAAGCCACCTCCCTTTGACAAGGGAGGCAAGGACATGGTGCGAGGCGAGGGATAGTGCGAAACAAACAGAGCGTTCATTTAAAGGCAAGGGTGTTGGCGATTTTCGAGGGATAGTGCGTTTTTTGAAGAGTCAATGTCAGTGCAGTTGTAATGATGGACTCACGAAAATATTAATGCCTTGTCGGTACGGAAAATGTTTTCAGCGGTGTCGGCGATATGTTTATCGGTGCGGATTTGATAATAGTCGGTTTTTCGACAATCTGAAACAGCCTTGCGGGTTTCGCAAGGCTGTTTGTTATAATATAAGAATTGGGTCATATGCCGCAACAGCTGTCGCAGTGGTCGTCCTTTATCTCGCCTACAAATGGGGTGGGGTCAATTCCCTGTCTTGTGTAGTAGTCGGCAATAGCCGCCTTGATAGCCTGCTCTGCAAGTACGGAGCAGTGGAGCTTTGCCGGAGGCAGACCGTCAAGCGCTTCTACGACCGCTTTATTGGTCAGCTTCAGTGCTTCGGATAAGGGCTTGCCTTTTATCATCTCGGTAGCGATGGAGCTTGTGGCGATTGCCGCACCGCAACCGAATGTCTTGAACTTGACATCCTTTATAGTGTTGTCCTCAATCTTAAGGTACATTTTCATTATATCGCCGCACTTTGCGTTGCCGACCTCGCCGACACCGTTTGCATCTTCAATCTCGCCTACGTTTCTGGGGTTGGCGTAGTGATCCATTACCTTTTCAGAATAAATCATCAGTAATACTTCCTTTCTGATAAATCAATGTTTACTTTATTTTGAATGTTTCGCCCTTGACGATGTGATCCCACAGGGGCGACATACTTCTGAGCTTGTTTACAATAACGGGGAGAACCTCGAGCAGCTTGTCTATCTCCTCCTCGGTCGTGTATTCTGACATTGAGATACGCAGTGAGCCGTGCGCTACCTCGTGGGGAAGTCCTATGCTCAGAAGAACGTGCGAGGGGTCAAGTGAACCTGATGTGCAGGCGGAACCGCTCGATGCGGCAATGCCCTGAAGATCAAGCTGGAGCAGTAAGCTCTCGCCCTCTACGCCCTCAAACGAGAAGTTCAGGTTGCTCGGCATACGCTTTTCTCTGTCGCCGTTTAAATGAACACGGTCAATCTTCATTATCTCGTTATATATCCTGTCGCTGAATTTTTTCAGCTTTTCGTTCTTGGAATCTATACCGTTTACGGCATCTGTTATAGCTACGCCGAGTCCTACTATAGCAGGAACGTTTTCTGTGCCAGCACGTCTGCCTCTTTCCTGAGCGCCTCCGTCAATAAGGGGAGGAAGGCGGTATTTCTTGTTTACATAAAGAACACCGCAACCCTTCTGTGCGTGTATCTTATGGCCGCTGAGAGAGAGCATATCAATATTCTGCTCTTTTACGTTGATGTGGACGTTGCCGATAGCCTGTACTGCGTCTGTGTGGAAGATGACACCCTTTTGCTTACACAGCTCGCCGATCTCGGCAATGGGCTGTATCGTGCCTATCTCGTTGTTGGCGTACATTATCGTGACAAGGGCTGTATCGGGACGGATTGCGTTTGCTACGTCCTCGACTTTAACTATACCGTTTGAATAAACGGGAAGGTAGGTTATTTCAAAGCCCTCCTTCTTCAGAGAATCCATTGTGTGCAGAACCGCATGATGCTCGAATACAGAAGTGATTATGTGCTTCTTGCCTTTTAGCGCCATCATTTTTGCGGTGCTTTTTATCGCCCAGTTGTCGCTCTCACTGCCGCAGCTTGTGAAATAAACCTCGCTGTCCTCACAGCCGAGCGCCTGTGCGACCTGATGTCTTGCCTTGTTTACGGCTATTGCGGAATTTCTTCCGAGAGTGTAGATAGAGGAGGGGTTGCCGTATTCCTCCGTAAGATAGGGCAGCATAGCGTTGAGAACGTTATCGCTTATCTTTGTGGTAGCCGCATTGTCAAGGTATATTGTTGTTTTAAGCATTTATACTATCGTTCCTTTCTTCCTGCTTTATGCTAAATGCCGTTTAACGCACTGTAAAGGGATGCGGTAAAGACGACAGATTTAGTCCGATTTATATTATACACCTGATAGCCTACAAAATCAATAGGTTTAATAAAATTTTTCAAAAAAATATCGGCAGTGAGATTTTTCTCACTGCCGATAAATCAGTTATTCACGATTGTCTGCAAAGGTGAAGGTCGGATTATTCGATTGCAATCACGTTATTGCCTTCAACCTGAGGTGCGGCTTTCGGAACGGATACCTTTAAGATACCGTCTTCAAACTTTGCGTTTACATCCTTTGCCTGTACGCTCTCGCCTACATAGAAGCTCCTGCTGCACTGACCCTCGTAACGCTCACGTCTGATGTACTTGCCGTCCTTCTTCTCCTTTTCGTCCTTTTCAAGACCCTTGGAGGCGCTGATGGTAAGATAGCCGCTGTCGAGCTTCAGCGATACATCTTCTTTCTTGAAGCCCGGCAGGTCGATGTCAAGCTCGTAGCTGTTGTCTGTTTCACGGACATCGGTCTTCATCACGTTCTTTGCGTGCTTGCCGTAAAGCGGATCGTTCTTGCCGAACATTGACGGCATCATAAAATCATCGTCGAAGAAATTGTCAAATAAGTTTTCATTGAAAATTGCGGGTAACATAAGTCATTTCTCCTTCCGTATATCGGACGGTCGGTTTATTATCCGACCGTGTAACTGCTATGTGTGTGCCTGCTGTCGTTTATTCGATAGCGATAACATTATCTGTTTCGACCTGAGGTGCGGCTTTCGGAACGGATACCTTCAGGATACCGTCCTCAAACTTAGCGTTTACGTCCTTAGCCTGTACGCCGTCGCCTACATAGAAGCTCCTGCTGCACTGACCCTCGTAACGCTCACGTCTGATGTACTTGCCGTCCTTCTTCTCCTTTTCGTCCTTTTCAAGACCCTTGGAGGCGCTGATGGTAAGATAGCCGCTGTCGAGCTTCAGCGATACATCTTCTTTCTTGAAGCCCGGCAGGTCGATGTCAAGCTCGTAGCTGTTGTCTGTTTCACGGACATCGGTCTTCATCACGTTCTTTGCGTGCTTGCCGTAAAGCGGATCGTTCTTGCCGAACATTGACGGCATCATAAAATCATCGTCGAAGAAATTGTCAAATAAGTTTTCATTGAAAATTGCGGGTAACATATGTCATTCCTCCATTCATTACTAAGCGGTCTGTGCTTTTAAACGCAGTGCCGATCATTTGCTGCCCTTGTACCTTCCGGAGACCCTCTCTCTTTCTTTGTACAACTACATTATAGCACACTTTTTAGCACTGTCAATAGGAGAGTGCTAAATTTCACAAAATCTTCTTAAAAGTATAACAATTTTGACATTTAAGGACGGAAATGCGAAAAATAAGTGCGTGAATGTGGGGAATATTAATATTGAAATGCAAAAAAGTCCTCCCTTAAGCACGTTGTGCTTAGGGGAGAAGGGTTTTAGCTTTTAGTGTGGGGCGAGACGGCGGATGTACTCTTGAGAGGGTTGTGGGAATGGAGATGGTCGGTGCAACGGGAGGGGCAAGCAAGGCAAGGATGCCTGAAATGAACGCCCAAAGGCTTTGCAGGACGCAAAGCCAACAGAGCGTTCATAAAGAGGCAAGGGTGATGGTGCAGGGCAAAGGATGGATGTTCTTTCAAAATGGTTGTGAGGATGGAGAGGGTCGATGCAACGGGAGGGGCCAAGCCCGCTCCCCTACGAAAAGTGGGTGGGATAGTGCGGTTTTGGAAGGGTCAATGTTAGAGCAGTTGCATTGATAAGGTCACGAAATTATTAATTTCTTGTCGGTTAGTATAATGTTTTAAGCGGTGATGGCGATATGTTTAACGGTACGGATTCAATAATCGGTTTTTTACAGAATGATAATGTTAATTTTGTTGCATAAGTCTTGACGGCTCGTGATAATCGGGGTCATTGATAAGATGAGAATTTATGGTGGAGTTGTTTATGATACAGCCTTTGTTCATAAAGCCTATATCGAGCGAGTAAACGCCTGAGGATGAGCTTGATATTATATCGCTGTTCTTTATAAGCAGAGAGCCTTTTCCTTCTGCGCTTCCTATGCCTGCGACAGCGTCGCCTTCAACGTGTACGGTGATGTCTGAGTCGGATATGACGGTGTCGCACGCTGTTTTGCGGCAGCCTACGGCCGAGCCGCACAGCGCATTGAGCAACAGATTAAGGGTGGAGTTTTTGATATTTATCCTTGACGGAGTGCTGCCGTCAAGTGCCGCCAGCGAACCTATACAGCCTGCACGTTCTCCGAGCGAGCGGATAAGGAACGTTGTGCCGTCTGCTTTTATATCGGTATATCCGCAAAGAGAGCCGACAGCGAGTGCGTTATTGCCCGAACAGCTTATATCTATCGTAGCGTTGCCGGTTTCTATGCCGCAGCTTCCGTCACAGGAGCCTGCACCGATACAATCCTTGCCGGTGGAGGACATTTTGATATTGCCGCTGAGCAGCTTTATGGGCGTTTCACAGGGGGAAACACCGCCGCCGATACATATGCCGTGGTCGCCGTTTGCCTGCAGTTCAACATTGCCGTTAACATTTATTGTAATCTCGCCGAAGGTATCGTTGTAGCCGCTGCCGATACAGCAGCCGTCATTACGGTAGGAGTCAATGTAGAGATTGCCGTTGCCGGTTATAAGCAGTTTTGATGAGCCGGGAACGGATATTCCGTCATAGCTGAGAAAATCGGTCCCTTTTATTTCGAGCGTGGTGTCGGAATTTTCACCAAGACGTATGCACTGGCGCAGAGCGCCTTTTATGTTGGCGTTTTCGAGTATTATGTGTGACTTTGAGCCTTCTGCGGTCTTGATAACAAACGACATAACATCACAGCCGTTTGCGTAAAGGTGTGCTGTGGCGTTTTCGACTATAACTCCTGTGTATCTGCCTGACAGCAGTTTTTCTATATCGAGATGCTCCTCGCAACCGTCGTGGACGATGTAATCACGGGCCTTTTTTATTTCGGGGCGGCACATATTGAGCATACGCATCTGCTCGGCGACAGCGTCGGGTATATCGGGAACGATCTCCTTCTGCGGCTTTGCAGTATAGAAGCCCTGAATGAAATCTACTCCTCTGCGTATGGTTACGCTCATTTCGTCATAGGTTTCGACACCCTCCGCAAGCACCTTTATATTGTTCAGCCTTGCAAAATCAATGATGCCTGTGAGGAAGTGCTGTTTCTTTACGTTTGTGTTGATGTCGGCTATGAGGGAGCGGTCAACTTTTATGACATCGGGCTGAAGGCTCAGCACAGCGGCAGTATTGGAGTATCCGCTTCCGTAATCGTCAATGGCTATCATACAGCTCTTTGACTTGAAAAGGTAACGCAGGCTTGCTATCTTGTCGCCTGTAAGGTCTGCCTGCTCTGTAAACTCGATAACAAGCTGTGACATGATATTTCCGTATTTTTCGCAGAGCCTGTTGAAATCGTACTCCGTAATCATACTATCTGGTATTGAGTTTAAGAATATCTTCTTTTCACCGAAACGGGCACGGTTTGCGGAGATTATCTCCAGAACGTTTTCGAATGTGAGCCGTTCGATATCATAAAGCCTGCCGTGTTCTCTTGCTATCCTGAGCACCTCGAGAGGCGACGAATTTTTCGGCCGCATAAGCGCCTCGTAAGCGTAAACGGAGCCGTCAACGGTAGACACTATCGGCTGGAAGCAGTAGCTGAAATTGTTATCGTAAATAAGTCCTGTCAGGAGCTTTGAATCAGAATAGCTGTTGCATTCGGCTACATATTCTTCCGCTGAGAACTCTCTTTTTATACTGCCGAGCGCCTTTGCTCTGAAAAGGGCGAAATCGGCATAGTTAATCATCATATCTATAGTAGCCGCCTGCGAGGGATACCAGCAGTAGCCTGCGGTTATCGTATATGCTTCGCTCCGTGTTTCGATGGTGTTGCCGAATTCATCGGTCAGCTTGCAGCGTGCAACGGCATCGTACATCTTTTTCATAATGTCGGATATTTCGGACTTTGTCATCTGTCTGAAAAATATGAAAAAATCCTTATAGCTTTTCACGCCGATTATAACGTTATCGGAAATAAAGCGTTTTATCGCATTTGCCGCAGTTGCAACGCACAGTGCGGTTTTATCGTAATTCAGCTCGCTGTCTACACGCTCTATGCCGTTGATGTGTATCGCCGCCATACAGCACTGTGCAGTACCGCTGATCTCTGAGAGCATACTGCGTACACGTTTTATGAAGTAGTCACGGGTATACATACCTGTGAGCATATCATATTCATTGGCGTTATCCTTGTGTGAACGGGCCTCCATTATCTGTGTTACGTCCTGCACAAAGCCGAGCATATAATCCGTGTCATATACAATCTTGATTTTTATATAGCTTGTTTCGCCGCCTGCGGTATACATATATATGTTCTTGTAGTCTTCTATCTGATTCTCGTTAAGGCTGTCAAGCAGTGCGTAGAAGCTGTCCTTGCTCATATTATCGCCTTCTATATGGAGCATAGAGGCGACGTTTTTATCGTAATATGCCTTATTCGAATCGTGCGGCAGCTTGAAAACACCTATAGTGGGAAAGTTGTCGAGAAATATATTCCAGTCGTGTCGGCTGTTTCCGTCTTTATCAAAAAAGCTCATATAAATTCCTCCGGTTTACACAGATTACCAAGTTCATTATACAAGTTTTTACCACAAAAGTCAATCTTATTTAAACAAAATGCACAAAATAAACAAATTATCAGGTCGATTTTGTACATTTTTGAGAAAAGCTAAGCCGTGCGGTTGTTACAGCGGTTTTGCTTTCAGACAGTAAAAATCTTTTTTCTTACAATTTTGCAAGTTAGCGAAATAAGGAAATAATTTGCTGTATAATCATAGTATGAAGAACTGTCGGTTTAACTGCTTGTTATGGCGGTTATAGCGGCAATCTGAGGAAGGGTGGTATTTATATGGCATTTATGAAGAAGAAAACAAAGCAACGATGCAAAACCATCCTGTCGTTATTCTTTGCGCTGACGCTGATAATGTCGGCGGTCACCTTTGCGGTATCCGCCGCAGAAGCGGCGGCGCTGTCGGTACAGCTGAAAACCGACAAGGAGGAATATACGGCGGATGAGGATATAGCATTAACGCTTGAGATCAGAAACGGCGGTACGGGCAGGCTTGTCGATATTGCTTACGATATTACGGCGCCGGACGGCTATGAGCTTAAAAGCGGAAGTGCAAGCGGCGGTGAAACGGAGCTTCTTGCGGGAGGAACGCTGAAGTTTGACAACGTGTATTCTGCGGTAAAAGCGACTCCGGATAATCCTTCGACAGACGGAAGGATAAATCCGACCGTGCCGCTTATATCGGCGGTAATATGCGCTGCGGCACTTGTTGCGCTCAACAGGAAGAAGGCAAAGAAAATGCTCGCCTCGCTGCTGTGCGTATCTTTGCTTTTGACGGCACTGCCGCTTGATGTTGCCGCAGAGGAAATCGGCAAAGCTGCGGCTGATACCGCAGATGTGACGGTTACAAAGGATATTACCGCAGGCGGTGCGAAAAAGACGTTTACCGCACGGGTAACGGCAGGTAAAACCGCCGACAGCGTAACTGTTACATATGATACGCTGGGCGGAAATAAGATAGACAGCGTTACGCTTGCCGCCGGAGAAACTATAGGCAGGCTCCCCGAAGCGATAAAGAAAAACGCTGTCAATAACGGCTGGTATCTTGACAAGCAGTGCTCGACACAGTTCTATGAGGACGAGCCTGTAAATCGTGATATAACGCTTTATGCGGGATATGACGAGGATAAGATAAAGCCGGAAACGCCGGATTACAACGAGATAACCATATCGGACGCACCTGAGGATTTTTCATTCTCGCTTATCTCATCACAGAGCATAACGGATGATAATTTGCAGGACGTTATCAGTATTGAAAATCAGTTCGGAGAAATGCCGCTGCTCAAAGTTGAAAATACAGGCAGCGGAGTATACACTGTAAAGCCTGTTATCAACTGGACGGAAGGCGGCGCATATGTGCTGAGCCTTATAGATAACGGGGTGCGGTTTGACGGCATCAATTCCGACATTATGCCTGACGAGAAGATAAGAACCATTACGCTTTTCATTTACAGGAAAGAAACGAACAACGTAGTGCTGAAGGACGGCATAGTTACTATCCCGAAAAGCCGGATAAGAGAAGATGACGATAAGGAGCATATCTATTTATCACGCAGTGAATTCGAGGCGCTCTCGATACACGAGGGTACGGTGATATTCGCTGACGACGCTGAATCACCGAGCTATCTGAACGTTGTGTCGTATGAGCTTTTCGGCGATGAATACAAGATTCTCACGGTCGGCAGTGATGTTGACGATATATACAAAGAACTTGATATTTACTTCAAGGAAAAGTATGTTGAAAACGATGTTCTTGCCGAGGCGATAGACACCGAAAAGCTGGTAGAACAGCTTTATGCAAGCGAAGGAACACAGCAGCTTACATATATGCTTGCCGCCGCTGTATATGAGAGCAAGACGGTAAGGGAGCTTGGCGACGGCAATGCACCGTTTGAACTTATGTCCAACACATATATGGATGGGGTAAACTGGAACGACAAGCAGATAAAGCTGAATGTAAAGGAGCTTCTCGAAGGGCTTACAATCAGCGCTAAGGTCGGTACGGCGAAGAATACTAATTTCAAATGTATAAACGGTTTCCCGAATGAGCAGGACTGGACGGCGCTCAACATCACATTCAGCTATGAGATGACGCTTAAAAACAAGGTAAAGCTGGAGGCTGAGGTAAGCATCAGCGAATACCTTATCATAGGCGTAGGCGGCACTCTCAGCTTAAAGCGTGACTTCAACGTGAAGTTCCTGCCCTTGTCGCAGACGGATGTAACATTCAAGATACTTGTCTGCTCGGCAGATGAGGAAGAAGACGATAAGCAGCAGGATAAAGAAGAAAAGAGAGATGTTTCCGTTGAGATAGAAGCCATAATGAACGGCGAGGATAAGGAAAGCGGAAATATCATAAAAGACGTGCGTGAAATGCTCGAAAACAAGGGCGGAGCCATAAGGCTATGCGAGGTGAACCTTTTCAGCGCAACGTTCATGCCTATACTGCCGCTGTCTATAAAGACGGAGCTTAACTTTGTAGTTAATGTTTCGTTTGCGGCGGGTATCAGTATGGAAGCATCGGTGCTTCAGGCAAAGGGTCTTGGCATAAGAGGAAATATCAAGGAACCGTCATCTATAAGCGTATACAGATTTATAATGGCGGGCGACGACCGTTACATATTTGATATGTACGCTTACGGCTATCTTGGCGTTGAGGCGGGCATCGAGGGTAAGGTATCGGTATCGCTTCTTGGTCTGAACGATCTCGGAAGCGTCGGTGCGGCGCTTGAAATAGGCGCTTATGCCGACCTGTACGGTTATCTGCATTATCATTCGCAGGATATGAGACACAATAAATACTACGCTTCTCCGAAGGAACATTACCACGAGCTGCAAGGCGGAATATACTTCGAAATGGGCGTGTATATAAAAATCTCGATATTTGCGGAAAGCAAGCTGTTTAAGAAAAAGGCGGAGCTTGCAAAGCAGTTCAAATTCCCGCTATTCAGCGTAGGCGACAAATATATCTATGCGGATAAGCCGACGCTTGAAGGCAATACAGACATAATACTGCGGGAAACGGATACGAATGTTTACGAGATAGACGGACTTATCCCTGCACAAGGCACATATCTTGATATAACTACAGGAGATATTGTAACACGGCAGATGAGCAGCAGTGAGTTCAAGGCTGCCTGCTACAGCAAGTATTTCAAGGTGAGCAAGAGCGACGACGGCAAGATAACGCTCACGGTATCTCCCGACGCTCCGAGCAGATATACAAGCGGCTTGCTTAGCTGTATGCTGCGCCTTTACTATACGGGCGGACAGAATCTGCTGTTCACATCCGACACCGAAAACCTGTACTATGACGCAGACAAGGGCTCTTATATCAGCAGAAAGCATATCGGCGACATTGGCGTATATTATTATCGCAAGGGAGTTGACTTCCCTCTTGAAGACAAGGATAAGACCGCAACGCTTAAGTTTGCGGTGTCGGCTGACGGCAGGACGGAAATTGTAGATACGGTAACTGTAAGCAAGGGCGGATATGTAAGCGGCTATTCGCTTGCGGTTTCGACCTACTGTGATAAAAACGGCTATATCTATGATAAGTCGCTGTTTGATACAGAGATACAGCCGTACTACTGGCTCAGCGATGATATGACCATTACGCTTAACACATACACTGCGCAGAAGCTGTACTCTGTGGAATACTTTGACACTGAAAATGACAGATGGGTAAGCGAACTGTGGGCGGTAGATTATCTTGATGATATAAAAATGTTCGACAGATATAAACAGTCTGTGAACAGCGTTACTCATTTTGCAAGCTTCGGTATCGACAGAGCGGATGGTATGAGATACCAGATGTACATGAAGGACGCTCTGGCATACAGATACTATGACAGCAGTTACAGCGGCAGTGTACACGGTCTTGATACGACTAAGCCGCTTGCGGTGAACTACGGCAGTGAAGAAGATCTGCAGTCGTTCAGGGCAGAATACGAAAAGCTGTACCCGACGGCCTACAGCATTATGCTTAAAGCAAACTATCTTGTAAGAAGATGCATAGTCGATATTTATAACGAGAGCGGTTATGCGGGCGCAAGATATGTTGAATACGGCACTGAGTTCAGAGTGCCGGATACATTTATCGACAACATCAACAGCAGTAAGGAAAACGAGCTTATCGGCTGGGATATTGACGGTGACGGCAAGGCGGATCTTGCTCCAGATGAAAAGATAACCGTTATGGGCGATATGAGGCTGAAGCCTGTAATGAAGCGAAAGCTGTACACGGTAACGGTAAGACTTGCGGATTATACCGAAAGAAAGTTTGACGTTATTTACGGCAAGTCTTTACCGCAGGAGCTGGAACAGCTTATAAACAGCATTCCCGACAGTCCGAAGCCGGACAGCGAGGATTCGTTCTACGAGCCGTCATATGTGCTTATAAAGAGCGACGTTACGGTAGGCGGTTATACGGCAGGCGAAACTGTAAGGTACAACGGCGATATAAGCATAATGCCGGAAAGCAATGTGTACTTTGAGATAGTTCCTGCGAAGCTGTATCACTACATAACGCTTATCGCAAACGATGGCGGCGGCTTCAGATATACCGATGAAAACGGTGCTGAAATAGAAACTGACAGGATAAGGACGGTTGTACAGGACGGTTACCGTTTTGCAACGGTGCTTTACGGATATTCTGCATTCGCACCTGAGGACACATATACTACCGAATATCTGCTGTCGTATTTTGTGGACGCAGACGGAAACAGAATCGGCAGTAACGATAATGTGAAGAAGCCCGGTACATACTATATGAAGTGGAATACCAACGACAGACGCTGTTATATAAACTATGACGTTTATATTTACAACGAGAACGGAGCTGAGGTTTCACACGAGGTAAAGTCCGAGTTTGACGGCTACAGACCCGAATATGATGAGCTTTGTAAAAAGTATGATGCCGAAGTTGAGGCGCTTGCACAGTATGATGACGAGTATTACACATATACTCTTAAGGAAGAGCCGATAAACGAAGAAAACACAACGATTGATGGCAAGACCTACAAGACTGTAATTGTAAGGTGGAACAGAACGCCGAAGGAGTTTGATGTAACGTTTGACTATGACAACGGCACGGAGAACGAAACGGTAAAGGTAAAGTACGGCTATCTGTATCGTGCAACGGCAGGTGCTTTAAAGGATGATAAGTACAACGATTATGAGCTTGTCGGATTTGACCTTGACGGTAACGGCACAGCAGATGTGATGCCGGGCGAATCGTTCAGGGTAACGGGCGATATGACACTGAAGGCAGTATGGAAAGCTACCGACAAAATCTACAGCGTGGTGTTCTATGCTATGAGCGGTGAGTTTGACGACGGTACGGTGCGTTATGAGATAACCGGTAAATACGGCGATGCAATCTCACTGTCGGATATTCCTGTGCCGACAGGTACAGAGGGCTATGAGTTTGCAGGCTGGGATAAAGCTGTACCGACGACGTTCGGTAATGACGACGGTATTATAAAGACCGAGATCAAAGCAACATACAAGCTGAAAAAGATGACGATAACCTACCGTCTTGTAAATCTTGATACCAACAAGGTTTATGAAAGCTATAAAACAGCCGAATTTGACTACGGAACGGTGTTCACGGCTGATATGCTTGAGGCATCTCCTGATACAGACGGCTGTCTGTTCGGCGGCTGGCTTGGCGAAAACGGCTATTCAGTCATCGGAAAAGAAATCAAGTCCAATATGACGCTGACGGGTACTATCACTCCTGTTTATGTCATCTACTCGCTTGACGGTGTTGAAAGCTCAAGGGAAAAGGCTAAAATCGGTGCTGAGGTCACAGTAAAGGAAAAAGCCGAAGGTTATCTTGAGTGGACAACGGACGATGTGACGGTTGAAGGCGGAAAGTTCACGATGCCGTCGAAGAATGTATCGTTCACAGCCGAAAAGGATATGAGCGGTTATCTGACAGTTTCAAACGGCAGTGCAAGCACGATAATAGATACCGAAAGCAAGACGTTCATCAGCGGCAAGGCAAGCGGCTTTGAGTATGATACAGCTACCGGTATACTGACAGTGACCGGAAACGGTCTTAAGCTGTCGGGCGTCGGAAAGAATATAATGCTGTATATTAAGCAAAGCGTTTCGGATATTACGTTTGAAAATCTTACGCTTACGGCAGGAGATATGAACGGCGTAAAGCCCGACGATTTCAGCAACAGCGGAAGTATAGGCGACGGACAGGGTTCAGCTGACACATATCTGATGTTTGTAAGCTCAAACAGCCTTAAGGTGAACATAAACGGAAATGTTACGCTTTCTAAACGTAACACGGCGACTACAGAAAACCTGCTTGCGATAGATCAGGCGCACCTTGACTATGACGATGTAACTCCTATGAGTATGGAGTTTATCGGCGGTGACAGCCCGAATCTCACAGTAACGGGAAATACATACGCTATACAGAGTATTGGCAGTGTTGATTTCAGCGATATGATATTTACCGCAGCAGCTGAATATTACGGCGTACATGCAGAAACGATCCGCTTCGACAGATGCAGTATAATAACAACAGGTCTTGCGGGAACGGACATTCAATCGTCAACCGGCATATACAGCAATGACCTTTCGATCGTTGATTGCAACTTAGACATAAGAACCGGAATATTCGGTGAAACGATTAATATTTCGGGTGCTACAGACGGAAAAGTTACCTCCGGATATGGTGGGGCAGTTATGGTAAAGTGCAAGACAAAGGGCTGGTCAGAAACGGCAAGCGGACTGCTGACGGTGGCACTTGACAAGGGTCACTCCGTACTGTTTACGGTATCAGCAGGAAATTCGGCAATTCAGGCGTTTGACTTTGAGGGAGGGGAAAACAAGGTAGTTTCCTATCCGCAAACTACGGTGCCTGATAAGGAATTTGAGCTGACGAAGGATTTCTACTGGCTTCTTAAGGAGAAGAACGGTACGGCGCTTATAAATGAGATAAGATTCTCGGGTAAATAAATGAACAAGCGACCCCGACAGAGTTTTCTGTCGGGGTCGATGTTTTATATAAAAAGTCTTTTGATTGATGTGCTTCTTGTTGCATCGTTCAGCTCTGACTATGATAGCAAGCTACCGATAGTTCTTTTTGTCGGATAGCACTTCTCGGGTTCGCTATTCAAATGGGTACACTTGTCAATATGAAAGAGGGCGACAACCAAAGGGATCAGGGAAACAACTTCTAAGCAACTACAATCCCCACCGTAGTTGGCTCGGCTTGACCGAGCAACAGAACCTCCCCTTTTTCGAGGGATAGTGCGGTTTTGGAAGGGTCAGTGGTGTAAAGCAATCCCTCCGTCTTGACGGCAGAAAAGTTTACAATATAAAAAGAGTGGGCATATCGCAAGCAGAAAGCAACAAAGCAACAGTTTGTGCCTTGCCGTCAATCCACCTCCCTTTGACAAGGGAGGCAAGAATATGGTGTTTTTCGAGGGATAGTGAGTTTTTCGAAGGGTCAATGTCAGTGCAGTTGTACAGATACACTCACGAAAATATTAATGCCTTATCGGTACGGAAAATGTTTTAAGCGGTGTTGGCGGTATGTTTAGATGTTCAACTTTAATAATAATTGTTTTTTGGCATAGCACGACCCCGACAGAGTTTTCTGTCGGGGTCGATGTTTTATTGACAGGTATTGAATATAGTAGTATAATTTAACTGATGCCGTTAACAGCGGAAACTATTTTGAATCAAGGATGGTGTTACATGGGCGCTGTACTGACACTGGGCTGCGATATGATACCGAAAATCAATTTCGCAATGCAACAGAATTACATACCTTTCATAAGAAACCTTACCGTCAGCAACGAGGGCGATGAGGATATAAGCGATGTAAGGCTTACTATCGCTTTTGACCCGGCTTTTGCAAAGACCTTCACATACGATATAAGCTGTGTGCCGTCGGGAAAGTCGGTTGAAATTTCACCGCTGAGGATAATTCTCAGCACGGAAATGCTGTTTTCACTGACGGAGGCAGTGTCGGGTACCGTGAGCTTTTCGCTTTCAAAAGACGAAAAAGAGCTTTACCAAAAGGATATTCCCGTTCAGCTTCTTGCGTTCAACGAATGGAGCGGTCTTGCGTTTGACCCGGAGCTTATTGCGGCATTTGTGACGCCGAATCACCCGGAGATAGCAAAAGTCATATCGGAGGCATCGGTCTACCTTAAAAAGTGGGCGGATACGACTGCCTTCAGCGCATATCAGCGGCAGAACCCGAACTTCGTAAAACAGCAGATGGCGGCTTTATATGCGGCGCTGTGCGCAAGAAGAATAGCGTACAATATGCCGCCTGCCAGCTTTGAATATATAGGGCAAAAGATACGTCTTGCGAATACCGTGCTGGAGCAGAAGCAAGGCACCTGTCTTGATCTTGCGGTGCTGTATGCGTCCTGCCTTGAGGCTGTAGGTCTTAACCCTATCATTATATTCATAGAGGGTCACGCTTTCTGCGGCTGTCATCTTGAGGAGGAAACCTTTGCGGACTGCGCTACCGATGATGTGTCGGCTATAGAAAAGCGTATTGCGGCAGGGGCGGAGGAGCTTCTGCTCGTGGAATGCACGGATATGACAAAGGAGAATGTTGACTTTGACAAGTCGCTGAAGCACGGCAGGGATCATATGAATACACCGGGCGGCTTTATATGTGCGGTAGATATTGCCCGTACAAGAGGAAGCGGTATCCGTCCGATACCGCTGAGACTCGAACAGGCTCTGACGGCTGAAAACACAGAGAGCGACGGCACAAGGCGTATAAGAATGAGCGCACCGAGCGAGCTTGATATGTCGCTGTACGGAAAAGTGGCGCAGGGCAGTAACGAGCCTATGACAAAGCAGAAAATATGGGAAAGAAAGCTGCTTGATTTTTCGCTGAGAAATTCTTTGCTGAATTTCAGAATAAATAAAAGCACGGTCGAAATTATGGTGTCGGATCTGTCGCTTCTTGAAGATAAGCTGTCTGACGGAACGGATTTCCGAATCCTTGAGGCACCGTCAGAGTGGACGGTTTCTATGCGAGATGCTAAAACGTTTGAGATAGAAACCGATAAGGACCTTGTAAGGAATATAGCCGAACAGGAACTGAAAAACAAGAGGATAAGGACGTTCATGGACGCAGCAGAGCTTGAGGAGAGCCTTAAGAAGCTGTACCGTGCGGCTAAGGTGAGCATGGAGGAGAACGGCTCGAACACGCTGTTCCTGTCGCTCGGAATGCTCAGGTGGTTTGAAAGTGAAATGTCGGAAAAGGCGAGATATGCGCCTCTTGTGCTTATACCGATAGATATAGTCAGAAATGTCCGTGACAAAGGTTATATAATCAGAAGCCGTCAGGAAGACGCTCAGATAAACGTAACGATGATAGAGTATTTACGGCAGGATCACGGCATTGAGATAAACGGTCTTGATCCTCTGCCCGAAGACGAGCATGGCATTGACCTGCCGCTTGTTTTCAATACCGTAAGACAGGCGATAATGGGCAAAAAAACGTGGAATATTATCGAACACAGTTTTATCGGGCTGTTCAGCTTCGGTCAGTTTGTAATGTGGAACGATATAAGAAACCGCAGTGACGAACTTAAAAGCAACAAGGTGGTATCCTGCCTTATGGAAGGTGCGACAAGCGACGCACTGACGGGGGACTTTATTGCGGATACCGATATTGACAGCAAAATATCGCTTACGGATATTGCTGTCCCCGTTGACGCAGATTCTTCACAGCTGAGTGCGGTGGTTGCAGCATCGGCAGGAAGGAGCTTTGTGCTTCACGGCCCTCCCGGAACGGGTAAATCGCAGACCATCACCAATATGATAGCGAATGCGCTTTATCACGGAAAAAGCGTTCTGTTTGTGGCGGAGAAAATGGCGGCGCTGAGCGTTGTACAGAAGCGTCTTGCTAATATCGGGCTTGACCCGTTCTGCCTTGAGCTTCACTCCAACAAGACAAGTAAATCCGTTGTTTTAGCGGAACTTAACAAGTCGCTTGAAACGGCAAGGGTAAAATCTCCCGAACAACACGCCGCAGTTGCACAGAAGCTGGCACAGGAAAAGGCAAAGCTGAACTTTGTGATAGAGGCTCTGCACGAAAAGCGCAATTTCGGTGAATCGCTGTATACGGCTATCGAACGCTATGAGCAGTGTATGGCTGAAAAGGGAAAAATATCTATCGGCAGAGATGCTTTGCAAAATGCCGACGAAGGCACTATCGCACGATTTGAGGAAATTATATCGGAATATGTTGTCGCAATATCCGAGATAGGCGTTTATGCACAGCATCCGCTTATAAGATACGGCGGATGTGAATATTCCACAGAAATGCGTGACAGCTTCAAAAACGGCCTTGACAGACTTGCGGAGGAATACGGCAGGGCAGACGAGGCACTGAACTTTATAGCATCCGCTGTCGGCCTTGACGGAAATATCAGCCGTGAAAAGCTGAACGCCGTATCGGGTCTTATAGACGCTTGCGGCGAGGACGCACCTGTAATAAACGAGATATTGGGTACGGTGGATTTTGACGCTGTCATTTCAAAGCTGAAAACGCTGTGTGAAACGGGAAAAGCATACAATGCGCTTTGTGCCGAAATCGAAAACGGCTTTGACAAGGCTGTGCTTTCATATCCTGCACAAAGCGCAAGGGTGAAATGGAAACAGGCGGAGGCTAAGTGGTTTTTACCGAAGCTGATAGGTCAGAACAGGCTGTATAAGGAGCTTAAAGTCTACAGTAAAAATCCTGCCGCATTTAAAAAGAGCGATGTATGCGGAGTATATGACAGGCTGATTGAACTGGCGGAAAAATCGGAGCAGATGGGGCAGATAATCCCGACGCTGAATATAACGGGCGGAATATTGTCCGGTATGGCGACCGACTGGGATATGCTTTCAAGGGCGGTGCATAAAACAGAGGCTGTTTATGGGGCGGCGGCTTCAGACAGATTCAGCAACAGCGAAAAACAGCATATTATGAACGTGTTCGTAAAATGTTCACCGCAGGAAATTGCCGGATGTGCGAAAAATCTTGAGGCGGTAAGAAGCTATACGGAAAAATCCGACAGACTGGCTGAACTTTATTCGGTGAACACGGAATTTGAAGAAAGCGCCGATTGGCTTACAAGCGTCAACTCGGTATTTAAGGCGATTTCGGACAATATTTCGCTTGTAAAGAGCAAGGCGGCGTTCAACTTAGCGGATAAGCGGCTTTGTGACGCAGGGCTTGCGGCTGTGAGCCGTGCCTATAAAAACGGCACTGTATCGGCAGATAATATAAGAGCGGCTTATCACTGCGAGCTTTATTATCAGCTGGCACTTATGACTATCGCCGCAGACAAGCGGCTTGCCTCATTCAACGGAAAGCAGTATGACGCTCTGATTGACGAATACAGAAGAACGATAAAAGAATATCAGAGGCTCACTATGCAGGAGCTTGCGGCAAGGCTGTCTGCAAATATACCCGTATCAGACGGTACGAGCGCCGCATCCTCCGAGATGGGAATACTGAAGAAGGCTATAAAAAACAACGGCAGAATGATGCCGCTCAGAAAGCTGTTCGATCAGATACCGACACTGCTCAGAAGGCTCTGTCCGTGTATGCTTATGAGCCCTATCTCAGTGGCACAGTATATCGACCCGTCATTCCCGAAATTCGACCTTGTGATATTTGATGAAGCGTCACAGCTTCCGACAAGCGAGGCTGTCGGCACTATAGCAAGGGGCGAGAATGTCGTTATAGTAGGCGACCCGAAGCAGCTGCCGCCTACGTCATTCTTTACAAGCAACCGTATTGACGAGGACAACAGCGAGCTTGAGGATCTGGAGAGCCTGCTGGACGACTGCCTTGCAATCTCTATGCCGCAGATGTATCTCAAGTGGCACTACCGCTCACGGCACGAGAGCCTTATCGCATACAGCAATATGAAGTATTATGACAATAAGCTGTATACGTTCCCGTCACCGAACGACCTTGTATCGCAGGTAAGGCTTATCCGTCCGGAAGGCTTCTATGACAAGGGCAAGACAAAGCAGAACAAGGCTGAAGCGGAGGCTATAGTCAATGAAATTATCCGCAGGCTGAGCGATGAAAAGCTGAGGAATGACAGCATAGGCGTAGTAACGTTCAGCTCTGTTCAGCAGAATCTTATCGACGATATGCTGGTTGACGCATTTGCGAAGAACCCGGATATAGCTGATTTTGACGCAAAGTGTGACGAGCCTGTGTTTATCAAAAACCTTGAAAATGTACAGGGTGACGAGCGTGACGTTATACTGTTCTCGGTTGGCTACGGTCCTGATGAAAACGGAAAGGTTTCGATGAACTTCGGTCCGCTTAACCGTGACGGCGGATGGAGAAGGCTTAATGTTGCAATCTCAAGGGCAAGAAAGGAAATGATAGTTTATTCCGTTCTGCGTCCTGAGCAGATAGACCTTACGAGAACACGCTCGGAGGGTGTTGCGGGGCTTAAGGGCTTCCTTGAGTTTGCAACGAGAGGTACGAATGTAATCGCAGGACGCACGGATATGTTCGCAAAAGCGGATGACAGCCTTGTAAGCGAGATAGCGAATGGCATTGAAACGCTCGGATATAAGACGAGGTGCAACATAGGCTGTTCGCAGTTCAGAATGGATATAGGTATAATTGATCCCGAAAACCCCGAAACATATATTCTCGGTATTATGCTTGACGGTGAAAACTGCCACAGAAGCGCAACCGCAAGGGACAGATTTGCGGTTCAGCCGGGTGTGCTTGAGGGGCTTGGCTGGAGCGTAATGCGTGTATGGACGCTCGACTGGCTTGACGACAGCAACGGAGTTTTACAGCACATAAAGCAAGCTGTTGAAAATGCACAGCATCCGCAGGAAAAGCCTGTCGGGGAAGTAAAGACAAGGCAGGCACCGGTATTTGAAACGGTCGAGAAAACACCTGTGCCGAATAAGGCAACGCTGTATGAAACGGCAGATATATCGCCTGTCGGAACGCCCGAACAGTTTTATCTTCCTGAAACGGTTCCTGTTATACAGTCGCTTGCAGTGCTTATTTTGTCGGCAGAAGCGCCGATAAGCCGTAACGCTCTTGTGCATAAGCTGATAGGTGCGTGGGGCATAACAAGAAGCGGCGACCGCACGGACAAGGTGCTTGCCGATGTGTTCAGAATGATCGACAAGCGTATAACGATTGATGAGAACAATGCGTTCTTCTGGCTCGGCAAGCAAAACCCCGATACTTATGACATTTATCGTCCTGCCGATATTCAGGGCAACAGAAGGGAGCTTACGGAAATCCCGTCGGAAGAAATAATCTCCGCTGTGACGGAGGTGCTTTCAGAGCAGATTGGGCTTTCAAGAGCCGACCTTATCCGTGAGACCGCAAAGAAATTCGGCTACACAAGGCTCGGTACAGTGATGACCTCTACAGTCGAGTTCGCAGTCGATAAGGCGGTAACGGGTGGTAAAATCAAGAATAACGGTGATAGATACACGCTCTGATTTATGGTGTGTTTGCCGGCGATTTGCATAACGATGTATGATAATAAAAAGCACCCCGCTGTGTCGGGGTGCTTCAGACTGCCGATAAACCTATATAATTTTTGAAAATGGGGTTTGGGGCGTAGCCCCCGTACAGGTCGTCAGCCATTTGTGCCACTGCATCGTGCAGTG
>ENA-OPBO01000210-OPBO01000210.1-human-gut-metagenome-genome-assembly--contig:-NODE-210-length-52270-cov-3.174222_pt1 | contig 52270 bp, 59 predicted proteins | sample MGYA00241071_ERZ501458 | MGnify/ENA primary metagenome ERZ501458 (study PRJEB25962, sample SAMEA2042509) | human gut metagenome | biome: human gut; feature: human-associated habitat; material: faeces... | reverse complement strand
GAAAATGTATCTCAAAATAATAATATTAATACTTCTAAAGAAGGTACAAATAAAATAAGACATGAAGACGGTGGACCAGCATTCTGTTCACAAGAACGAATTGGAAAGAATGAAAAGCCATTCAAAATGTGGAAATTTCGTTCCATGGTGGTTAATGCCGATCAGATGATCGATCAACTGGAAGATCAAAACGAAATTAACGGTGCAATGTTCAAGATTAAGGATGATCCAAGAATTACTAAGATTGGGCATACTATTAGAAAATATAGTCTTGATGAGTTGCCACAGCTCTGGAATGTGTTAATCGGTGATATGTCTCTTGTTGGACCACGTCCGCCTCTACCATCAGAAGTAGAAGAGTATACCGATTATGATAAGCAGAGATTGCTTGTGATGCCGGGATGTACAGGGCTATGGCAAGTTATCAAGCGTAATGAAGCTGACTTTGATGAAATGGTTTGGCTTGATATCGTGTATATCAACCATTCTGGTTTGTGGGAAGATTTCAAATTAATTATTAAGACTATTGGGGTGGTTATTCATCCTAATGGAGCATATTAAGGAGTACATCTTTTATGAAAGTTTGTTTAGTTGGGTCTAGTGGTGGACACTTAACGCATTTATACATGTTAAAACCTTTTTGGCAAAATAAAGATCGGTTTTGGGTAACTTTTGACAAGGAAGATGCTCGAAGCAAACTTAAAGATGAGAAGATGTATGGGTGTCATTATCCTACTAATCGTAATCTGAAGAATCTAATTAAAAATACTTTCTTAGCTATTAAAGTACTCCGTAAAGAACGTCCTGATGTTATTATTTCTAGTGGAGCTGCAGTAGCAGTTCCATTTTTTTATATTGGTAAATTGATGGGTGCTAAAACAGTCTATATTGAGGTTTTTGACCGTTATGACAAGCCAACTTTAACTGGCAAACTCGTTTATCCAATTACTGATTGTTTTATTGTTGAATGGGAAGAAATGAAGAAAGTTTATCCTAAGGCTATTAATTTGGGAAGTATTTTTTAATGTTAAAACAAGCTGTCTTAATAATTGTACATAAGAATACCTATGTATTAGAGAAGAACCTACAATTATTAGATTCTCCGTATATTGATATTTTTATACATGTAGATAAAAAATGCTCCGATTTTAAATACAACTTCTATAAATCGCTTGTCAAATATTCCACGATAATTTATGTTAAACCGCGACTTAGTGTATATTGGGCAAGCTTTTCACAAGTTAAAGTTGAATTATTATTGTTAGAAGCAGCATCAAAATATTCGCAATACTCATATTTTCATTTAATAAGTGGACAAGATCTATTAATGAAACCTGTATCTGATTTGATTTCTTATTTTGATAAATCAGATAAGTTGTTTATAGAATTTAGAAAATTATCAAATTCTAATAAGTGGGATAAAAAAGTATACCAAAGAGTTTCTGTTAAACACATTTTGATAGATTATGTGTGTGATAAACACGTTGTTGTGCAATATTTAGCAAGGCTTCTAAATAAAGTGTATGCTCAATTACAAGAAACAATAGGAATCGACTTAGTTAGAAAAAATCATATTATCTTAAGGTATGGATCACAATGGTTTAGTTTGCCATATGATAGTGTTAAATATATTTTAGATAAAAAAGATGAAATTTATCATAATTACTGTAGAAGTTGGCTAGTTGATGAGATTTTTATTCAAAGTACCATTGCAACTTCTTCTTTATTTGTCAAAAGATTAGCTGATACAAACAAACGTAAAATAAGATGGAATAAAAATTCAGCTCATCCGTATGTTTGGCGAATAAGTGATTTTGATAAATTAGTTACTACTAGTGCATTCTTTGCAAGAAAATTTGATGAACGAATAGATAAAAATATCATTAATAAAATCTACAATTATATTAGCTTGGAGATGAAAAAATGATTTTTGTTACAGTGGGGACACATGAGCAACCATTTAATCGTCTTATTAAAAAAGTAGACGATTTAATTATTAAAGAAAAGGTCATCGTACAAACAGGTTTCAGTACTTATATTCCTGAATACTGTGAAGCCCATAAGATGATGTCATTTGAGAAAATGCAACAGACATTAAGGGATGCCCGAATTGTAATTACTCATGGTGGACCTTCCAGCTTTATTGAAGCTTTGCAATTTGGAAAGGTTCCAATTGTAGTACCTAGACAAGAAAAGTTTCATGAACATGTAAATAATCATCAAGTTGACTTTACCAAGTTAATTGCAGAGAGAATGAATAATATCATTCCTGTATACGATATTGATGATTTAAAAATGACAATTGATAATTATGATCAAATTGCTAAAACTAAAAATGCTGGTGAAAGCAGTAATAATAAAAGATTTAATTATAAATTAGAAGAGATTATAAAAGAGCTCGTTACAGATTAAATTATTGAGAGGTAAAAATGATTTATACAGAAATGAATGGTAGATGTGGTAATCAATTATTTCATTATGCTGTAGCACGATATGTATCTATAAAAACTGGAGATTCTGATTTATCTTTTGATTTTAAAAAAAGTATTTGCTAATTATGATGTACAACAAGGACGTTATGATGTATTAACAGATTATCAAACTGTTCCTTATTCATATTGGAAGGGAACCGGAAAATTGCTTTTTCAAGAAAGCAATTTCTTACAAAAGACAATGATTATAGCTAAGAGTTTAGGTATTTACTTATTTAGAAATAAATCAAGAGCTATGAAAGCAAAAGAGGCAGTTATTGGACAAAAATTACTAAATTATTGTGGAGTGTATTGGGTACGTGAAGGAATAGATAAAATTTGGCCACACAAAAGAAAATTAGTTTAATAAAAAAATAAGGAGTAGCAATTCTGTATGTGTAAGTGTACGAAGGGGAGATTTTTTTAATAATCAAAATGCTAGAAGTTTTGCAGTTTGTACACCAGACTATTATAGGAAGGCAAAAAAGAAGCTTGAAGATAAAAAATTGAAGGATCTTATTTTTTTGTATTTTCGGATGATATTAATTGGTGTAAAAAGAAATTAGGATTTAACGGAGACAATGTAATATTTGTTTCACAAGATATGCCTGTGTATGAAACTCTAAGATTGATGTATAATTGCAAACATTTTATTTTATCTAATTCAACTTTTTCATGGTGGGGACAATTTCTTTCTGCGTCTAAAAATAAATTAGTTGTTTCACCATCTCGATGGAACAATGATGGATATCAATCGCAGCTTATACAAAAAGATTGGATATTAATTAATTGCTAAAGTGACGATCAATGAAAAGAAATATTGTAAATTATATTAAAGAATATGGTATTAGTCTATTTATAACCAAAGGCATTAGGAGATTATACTTAAAGAGTAATTCTGTTTTGGCTACTAAAATTAATGCATATAATGAAGATAAAGTAACACAAGCATTGTCTAGTATAGTTTTGAATAAAGAATTTAAAAAGAGTAACCTTTTTAAAAAAAAGCAGAGTTTAAATTCAGAACCAATATGGATTATGTGGTGGCAGGGATATGATCAAGCGCCGAAGATAGTGAAAGCATGTATTAATTCAATTAGAAGAAATAATGTAAATCATGAAGTAATTTTAATAACTAAGGATAATTTTCAAGATTATGTTAATTTACCAACATTTGTATTGAATAAAGTAGATTTGGGATGTATTTCGATTACCCATTTGTCAGATATGATAAGGGCATTACTTCTATACATATATGGTGGTGTATGGTGTGATGCTACAATTTTAGATATTCAACCAATTCCTGATGAGGTTTTTAAATCCAATTTTTATACTATTAGGACGGATCTCAAAACTAAGGATCCTTCACATGGAAATTGGACTACTTTTTTCATGTCAAGCAGACCACGTAATATTTTGATGAAAAAAATTGCAATTTATCATTTTCAATTTTGGAAAGAATATAATGAAATTATAGATTATATTATGTTTGATTATATTATAAAGATAATATCTCAAAATGATGAATATGCTAGACGACAAATAGAAACAGTTCCTAAAAATAATTCACAAACTTTTGAATTACGAAAATATATTAATAAACCGTATAATGATGAATTGAAAAATAAAATTAAAACTTTTGAACAAAATACATATTTGTTTAAATTAAGTTGGAAAGACCAATTTATAAAAAATGATAATTCTTTGTATCATCATATTTTGAATAAGTATTTATAATGATAATTTGAGGAAATGGATTTGAATAATAACTTTATAAAAGACCTTATTACGGTAATTGTTCCTGTATATAATGTTGAAAAGTATCTTGAACAATGTGTAGATAGTATTTTAAATCAAACATATAAAAATATTGAAATTATTTTGGTTGATGATGGTTCAAAAGATAAAAGTGGTCAATTGTGTAATGAATTTTCTAATAAGTATTCGCAAATAAAAACTATTCATAAGAAAAATGCTGGACTAGGAATGGCTAGAAATTCTGGGTTAAAAATAGCTAACGGAGAATATATAGCATTTGTTGATTCTGATGATTGGCTTGCTCCTCAGGCTTTGAAGAATCTATATGATAGCATGACTAAGTTTAACTGTGATTATTGCAAAGGTGGGTTTCAAAAAGTTAATGATGAAGGCCATGTGCTTTTTGAAAATATTAATGATTTTCAGCTTTTTGAAGGGACAGATGCTAAACGCAAACTTTTACCTCGATTAATTGGTTCTGCTCCAGGTAAACACGATAGTATTAACATGTCAGTTTGGGGATGTTTATTTAAGCATCAAATAATTATGAAGCATAATTTGCGTTTCCCATCAGAAAGAAAACTTATGTCAGAAGATATTGTATTTGACATAGATTATATGCAATATGTAAAAAATGCTTGTATCATATCTAAATCTGATTACAAATATCGACAAAATGCATTTTCTTTAAGTACTTCTTATCGAGAAGATAAGTTTATAGCAACTAAAAAATTATATAAGTATTTATTAAACAAAATGAAAGCTTTAGATTATGGTGAGAGTACTATTTTAAGAATTGATAGGAATCTATTTGTTAATTTATCGGGATGTATATTTCAAGAAAATAATAGAAGCTTAAGAGAAGCACGAAAAAGAATTAATATTATTTGTACTGATCCTGAAATTAGATCTGTTATAAAAAAATACCCTAGAAAAAAACTAGGTCTTAAACAAAGGATTTTTTTATCATTAATTTTAAGAAAGCAAGTTTATTTATTATATTTATTAGCTAAGGTTATAAATTAATAGATAAGTGAAATTTTAGTAATTATTTTAATTAGAGTATATTTTATAGAGAAAAATGTGGAGTCAAGATAGGTAAAGGTGTTAAAATTTTTCGCCCTTTTCATACGAATATCGATGCTCAAAATCCACATTTGCTAACAATAGGCAATTATGTTCAAATGACTGGCCCAGTAACTATTTTGACTCACGATTATAGTTGGTCTGTGTTGAAGAAAAAATATGGAATTATTTATGGAAATCAACGTAAAACTGTAATAGGCAATAACGTATTTATAGGAGGGGGCGCTACAATTCTAGGTGGATCACATATTGGTGATAATGTAATAATTGGTGCCAATAGTGTTGTAAGTGGAAATGTTGATTCTAATTCTGTATATGCAGGAAATCCCGCTCGAAAACTAATGACTCTTGAAGAATATAGAGATAAAAGAGAGAAACGCCAATTAAAAGAGGCAGTAGAATACGTTTTAGAGTACAAGAAAAGATTTAAGACATATCCGCCAGAAGAAAAGATGGATGAGTATTTCTTTCTGTTTAAGCCTTCGCGCATATATACAAAATATCGAAGCCAACTTGAATTAATGGAAAATTATCATGAGACTCTTAAAAAACTTAGTACTTATCATACAAAATTTTCATCCTATAAGGATTTCTTAAATTATTGTAATAAGCAAGAAATGGTGTTTTCTAAATGAAAATAAAACTTGGCAGAGAAAGTGTATATTGTTTAGGATTAGCCTTATTTTTGGTTGGGCAATTACTGGGGCATACATTGTTACCTGTTCCCCCATATATAAGATATTCATTTATATTTTTGGGGCTTCTTATTTCTATATTTAGCTTTGTTATTTTGGACTTTAATGAATTATATTATGCAGTGAATAGGCTGACGCTAATAAAAATAATAATTCTTATTTTTATTATTCTTTTAACAGTTATTTCTATAGTTTCTTTTAAGCGCAATCATAACTATGTTTTACTTGTTAATATCATATTTATTTTAAGTGCATATCATATACACTTTGAGAAAATATTGAAGACTTTTTTTGTGGTTGCCTGTAGTGTGTTGCTAATAATGTTATTAGCTTATATTCTAGGTTTGGTTGGAGATGGACAGGTACTTCAAGGAAGAAAGACGTTTGGATATAGAATGCCAACGGATTTAGTTCAACTGATAGTATATATTACTTTATCCAAGATCTATTTAAATTTGATGAAAGGACGTAATAATACTTCCTTATACTTATTAATATTTGTTATAGCAATAATAACTTTAGTGGAAAGTAATTCTAGACTAGGAAGTCTCACATTACTTTTACTTATACCGTATACTATCTTCCTAAAAAGAAAAATTTTTAAATCTGATTTTCAAATTTCTAAATTTACACAATCAATTCTTAAAAATCTCTTTTTTATAGGTGCATTATTATCGTATTTAGTAACGGAACTTTTTATCAGATATCCAAATAATTCGGTGCTTGAATTTATTAATCAAATTACTTCGGCTAGATTAACAAATAATAGAATGGGGATTGAATTTTTTGGATATTCTATCTGGGGGCAAGATATTTATACTAATATTTCTTCTTTTTTCAAAGGCTGGTTCTATATTGATAATAGTTTCTATGTGTTTTTATTATCGTATGGATTGGCATTATTAGTCCTTGTGGGAATAGGTTATAGATATGTAGTTAATAAATGTTTAAAAATACATGAATACATAATTCCGTTTATTTTACTTGTTATAGTTTTAGATAGTTTAATAGATCAACACCTTTATTCCTTAGAATATAACATATTTTTATTGTTGCCATTTTCGTTAGTATCTATTAACGAAAAAAATGAGGATAATAAAACCTGCTTAAATGATAAGCACACTTAATTTATATATTAAATATAGGAGAAAATATAAATAAAAATAAAAAATGAAACCAGACGAACCATATAAGCCATTATTAAGCATTATAATTCCAATGTATAATGTAGAAAAGTATATTAAATTTTGTATTAATAGTGTAATTAAAAATGATATATCAGATGTTGAAATACTTATAGTAAATGATGGCTCTACTGATAGTAGTAGAGCTATTATGGAAAAGTATCAGTCTGAATATTCTCAAATTCGAGTTTATGATAAGAAAAATGAAGGAGTTTCTAGTGCTCGAAATTATGGGCTAATGAAAAGTAAGGGAGACTGGGTATGGTTTATCGATAGTGATGATGCAATTAATCAAGGGAGTTTAAAATACATTAAAAAAGAGATATCAGATAGAAATAATAAATTTGATATTCTGGTTTTTAAATATTTAAAATTTAAAAGAAATAGTGATGTATCAAAGATAAATGATATAAAAATTCCTAATGAAGCTAAAGCGATTTCTAAATTTCAAGCAATGAAAAGTCTTTTAGATAACAATATAGCTGCTTTTCCTTGGAATAAAATCTTTAAAAAAAGTCTTTTTGATAAAATTAAATTTCCAGAAGATCGTATTTATACAGAAGATTTATCAATTATGTATAAATTGTATGATAAAGCTAGCAGCATATATTTTCAAAGCGCTCCATTTTATTTTTATAGAATAAGAAATGATAGTTTGACACATAATCTGTCTACTAAAAAAATAAAAGATGCAGCTTTATCACATTATGAAATGTATAGTTTCTTTAAAGAAAATTATCCTACGTTAGCTATTAAATTAGAAAGAAATACAATGATTAATGTAATTTCTTTATTTCATAGATTAAATAAAGAACAAATTCTTTTGTATCCCGATTTAATTGAATTTTTAACTCAGAATATTAAGATAACTAACTATGATATCAGATATAAAATTGAATGTTTATCTTTTAAAAAGTGTTATCCAATATTTGTAATTATTGGAAGAATCGGTAAAATTTCGAGAAAAATTAGAAATTATGTTAAGGAAGAAAAGTAATGAAAAAAAAGTCATTGGGTTTAAATGCTTTTTTAAATGGATTAAGAAGTGTATTAAATTTAATCTTTCCATTAATTACTTTTCCGTATATATCTCGTGTTTTATCTGTTAATGGTATTGGAATATATAATTTTTCTAATACGTATATTGGCTATTTTATATTGATTGCCGGATTAGGAATTGCTACGTATGCAGTTCGTGAGGGTGCAAAGTATAGAGATAATAAGGAACAAATTGAGGAGTTTTCGAGCGAAGTTTTTAGTATCAATATATTAGCTACCGTAATTGCATACATATTATTATTATTGAGCTTAGTAATATTTAAAAATCTAAATAATTATGTAGCTTGTATATTGATTTTTAGTATCCAAATTTTATTTACTACTTTAGGGACTGAATGGATTTATACGATTTATGAAGATTATACCTACATTACTATCAGAAGTATAATTTTTAAAATCCTATCGATAATTTTATTATTTATTTTTGTAAAAAGACCGTCAGATTATCTTATATATGCTGCTATAACCGTGTTGGCTAGTGTTGGTTCAAATTTTCTTAATTTTGTACATGCTCGAAGTTTTATTCATATTCGTTTAACTTTGAATACTAGATGGAAATATCATTTAAAACCAATATTGACTATTTTTGCCTCTTCGGTTGCCGTAACTATATATGTTTATTCAGATAATACTATTCTTGGATTGATGAAGAATGATTATGCAGTTGGGATTTATAGTACGTCTGTAAAAATATATCAGATAGCACAAAGTCTACTTTCTGCTGTTTTAACAGTAACAATACCTCGGTTAGCTATGCTATGGGGGCAAAGAAGGAGAAGAGAGTATAATGACGTATTGACTAGAGTAATTAACACTTTAGGTATATTAGTATTGCCTGCATCGGTTGGCCTATTAATGCTAAGTCGAGAAGTTGTTTTAATAATTGCTGGTCAAAAGTTTTTACCATCTGTAAATTCACTTCGAATTATTACGTGGGCTATTATTTTCTCAATTTTTAGTTGGATATTTTCAGATTGTGTGTTGATTCCTGCTAAAAGAGAAAAGAGAGTTTTACAAAATACATTGATTACAGCAGTAATTAATATAGTTTTGAATTTCATTTTAATACCTACAATGTCATATGATGGTACTTCATTAAGCACAGTATTGGCAGAACTGAGTGTAATGATAATGAATGGATATTCATGCAAAGATATTATTAAACCGATTATATTTAAGAAGGAAACCTTAAAAAATCTTTTAGAATCGATTATCGGTTGTATTGGAATAGTAATTGTTTGTCTACTATGTCAATGGGGATGGGATTCTATGATTTGGAAGACTGTTTTTTCAGTAATATTATCTGTCCCTATGTACGGAGCAATTTTGGTTTTGTTGAAGAATAAAATTGCCATTTCAATGTTGAAAAATGCAATAAATATCATAAAAAATAAAATTTAGTTTTAAAAGAATTCAGGATTTTTATGTCAAAAAAAACGTTATCAAGTAATGAATTAAAAGCTATACACTCTTTAGAATTAGAAGCACTGACAGTAATTGATCAGATTTGCAGAAGACACTCTATTAAATATACTTTAATTGATGGATCATTATTGGGAGCGATTCGCCATAATGGATTTATTCCTTGGGATGATGATGTGGATATAGCAATGCTAAGGGATGACTTGGAGAAGTTTAAATTAATTTGTAAAACAGAATTACCTTCCAAGTATTTTTATCAAGATATGAGTACTGATCCAGAGTATTTATATTTGTTTGATAAGATTCGAATTAACAATACCTTATTTAAGGAGTCATATTTGGCTGAGTACAATATTAATCATGGAGTTTTTATAGATATATTTCCTGTTGATAATGTAAGTGATAATAAAAAAGAAGCTAAAAAACAATTTAATAGCTTTATTTTCTTAAGACATATGTTTATGGCTAAGTATTTATCTGTTAAAGCACGAAAAGGAAAAAAGAAAATAATTGCTGGTCTGATTAAATATCTTATTCCAAATAATACTAAAAAGATTAGGAATAAGGCCTTTGACATAATGTGTAAGTATGATAAAGAAAAAACTAAAAATGTTAGAATTTTTCCAGGTCCATACGTTAAAAAAAATGTGTATTGCAGAAAGTTTTTTGATGAAGTTGAGGATCATAAATTTGAAAATCACAATTTCTTGATTTCTAAATATTATGAACAAATGCTAGTAAATGATTATGGTAATTGGAGAGAGTTGCCTCCTAAGGATCAACGGGTAACTCGACATGATCTCGTAGATTTTAAACTTTAGGTAAAAAATGAAGATTGCACTAATTAATACTGTTAATCTAGAAGAAAATGGTATATCTACATTCATCTTAAATAATAGTTATCTTTTTTCTAAGTGGGGAGAAGACGTAGCTATTATTGCTCCTAATAAAGTGAAAAAAGCCTTTAAAAAGAGAATAATTTCAAAAGGAATAAGACTAATCGAACTTCCCATGCGAGATAATTCGCCACAAATATACTTCTGGAAATTAATAAAAGTTTTAAAAAAAGAAAAATATGATATTGTTCATGTAAATGGTAACAGTACTACAATGTCAATTGAACTTTTAGCTGCATGGTTTGCAGGTATAAAAGTTCGAATTGCTCATAGTCATAATACAACTGCCGATCATACGAAGATAAATAAATTATTACGTCCTATCTTTAATTTAACAGTCAATGGACGTGTAGCATGTAACATTGCTGCGGGCAAGTGGCTATTTCATCAGAAAAAATTTTTAGTTATAAGAAATGGAATAAATTTGTCACATTTTCATTTTGATGAAAGTCTGCGAGAAAACTATCGAAAAACACTTAAACTTAATAAAGACGATATTTTGCTGGGAAATGTGGGAAGATTTAATAGACAAAAAAATCAGGTTGTTTTGCTAGATCTGATTAAACAGCTAGGCGATAATTATTATTTAGTCTTAGTTGGAAGTGGCGTGAATTTTGAAAAAATAAAAAAACGTGTCGATAGTGATGTGTTTTTGCATAAACATATATTCTTCACTGGTGCAGTAAGTGATACTTCGGGATGGCTGAATGCAATGGATTTATTTCTTCTTCCATCTTTATATGAAGGGCAGCCTTATACTTTAATAGAGGCGACAGCGTCCGGATTAGATGCTGTAGTATCTAATATAATTTCTTCAGAAAATGATCTTGTAAGTAACATTTCTTTTGAAAGACTAGATTCTCCTAAAGATTGGGTCCAAAAGATAAAAATACCTATAGCTAACAACCGTGAACTAAGATCAAATTCATACTGTCAAAAGCTAAAGGAAAAGGGCTATGATACTACTGAAAATGCAAAGATGCTTTTAAAGTATTATAAAAAGAAAATATCACTTTATAAGTAATAAAGTGTATCTTATTAAAGTGAAGTGAGACCTAAAAATTAGACAGTTTAAAATACAGGATTAATAGAGGCTTGATTCCGATATTCTTTCGGAGTTAAGCGTAAAAAACTGAAGTATCTTAAAACCCCACCTTGGCTTGTGCTAAGATGGGGTTAATTATATTCAAAATGTATCTGCAGCTTGCCTGCACTTGCTTTGTCTGTCAGAGTTGATTCATTGGGTAATTTATAGAGCAAATATTTTAGATATTTTTCTGGATCTAAATCATTGCGTTTTGCAGTTTCAATCAAACTAAGAATGATAGCTGAAGATTTGGCTCCGTTAAAACTCTGAGAGAATAACCAGTTCTTGCGCCCAATTACTAGCGTCTTGATTGCCCGTTCAGCTAAATTGTTGGATAAAACCAGTCGGCCATCTAATAAAACATGTTTAAATGTTTCTTCATGATTCAAAGAGTAAGCAAAGGCTTTTCCCAACTTGGAATTAGGCAGAGTCATTGTTTTATGTTTACGACACCAGTCAAAGAACTCTTCCATGAGTGGGGCTAGTTTCTTTTGACGTAGCTGTAGACGCTCTTGGTTAGATATTGACTTGTTTGAGGCTTCAGGCGGAACGGCTTCGAAAAATTTTCTTCTGACATGAGCCCAGCAGCCAACTAAGGTAGCTTGGGCCAATTGACCACTGCGATGTGGATCATGATGATATAGAGTAATTGGTTTTTTCGCCTGCTTATCAGATAAAAAAGTCCAATAAAAAGTTTTTACTGTCTCACTTTCCAAGACGCGATAAGTGGTTTCATCTGCATGCAAGAACTTTTGCTCTAGCAGCTTTTCTCAGTCGTTCTCTTGACGATAGGCTGGTACTTTCAATTCATACTTTTGATAGAAAGTGTGAGCAATGATTGAAGCTGAGCCGTAACTGTGAGCCAGCGGTGCTTTAGGTACCGGAGCCTTGACAATCTTGTCACTTTCATTGCTTAAGCTGCAGTGCTTACACTTATAAGCATGCTGGACATGATCCAGACGTTTGATTTGTCCTGATGATTTGCCGTAAAGCTTTTGTGTTAAATAGGCTATTTGTTCACGCAAAAGGGGAGATCTCTTCATTTAAGTTATTAATTGTGGTCATTAAGCCTTGAATGATTTCATCTTTGGTTTCAGTCTTCCTCATTAGGATCTTCCGCTCTTTTTTAGATAATTTAAAGCATGCCAGAAACGCACGCAAAATCAATAGAAATTGCGTGCGTTCGTTGTTTTTATTCTTGGCTCAATACAGAAGCCTTTCATTAGCCAGTCTACTTGTTCTGGTGATAAAGCCCTAACTTCGTCCTGATTGTTTGGCCAGCTCATCTTGCCATTTTCGAATCTCTTATATAGGAGCCAATAACCTTGACCATCCCAATATAAAGCTTTAAAGCGATCACGACTGCCGCCACAGAAGATAAATACCTGACCAGCAAAGGGATCTAAATCAAATTTATCTTTAACTATGGCAGCCAGGCCATCGATTCCGCGCCTCATGTCAGTTCGACCACAAACAATATAGACCTGTCCTAGGTCATAGAGGTTAATCATGATAAAACCTTACTCAAAATCTTGTTCAGGATATCAGGATCAAGGGAACTATATAGATTGAGTTCAAGATAAGCTGAGCATCAAGTTATTGCGTGGTGGACGTGTCTTTTTAGGCTTTTGTGGATGATCTAGAGCCACAATAGGCTGTTGTTTTTCAAGCATGTTCTTTGCCTCCTTAAGTTTATGAGCTAAGAATAGCCGAAAAATGGAAGCTAAGAAAGATACTTCAGTTTTTTTACGCTTACGTTTGAATTACGGTCTTTTTTGTTAATCAAAAAAACGTTGCCTGATAAGACAACGTCTTTTATCGTTCAAAGTCAATAAAGTTTTATTTTTAATCTTATTAGTTTTTAGCAGCGTCTGCTTTTTCTTGTTTAAGCAATACATTGTCGTAGTGCTTGATGAATGGGAACCAAACCAAGAAAGCAATGATTGCACAGACGATTGAAAGAACTGCACCTTGCCAACTGACAGTAGCAATATAACCACTCAAGCCAACAGGTGTTGGCCATGGTTGTTGAACAATAATCTTAGGAACAAGGTGTGTAGTTACAGCAATGTAACCAACAAGACCTGATGCAAGTGGAGCACAAATAAATGGAACTAACAAGTTAATGTTATAAACAATTGGCAAACCGAAAAGAATAGGTTCGTTAATATTGAAGATAGCTGGAACTAATTCAACCTTACCAATTTCCTTTAATTGAGCTGAACGTGAACCAAAGGCTAACCAAATGGCCATACCCAAAGTAGCACCTGAACCACCGATGATTACGAAGGCGTTCATTGGATCACCTGCAAAGAAGTGAGTTGCGCCCTTTACGTTAGCAGCCATGTTAGCCAAAACAATTGGAGTATAGAATGAACTCATAATTGTGGCACCATGAATACCGAACCACCATAAGAAGTGGATCAAGAAGATAATGATAAGGAAGCCCCACCAAGTATCAGCAATGTTGCTAATAAATGAGAATGGAATGTAAAGAACCTTGAAAATATCAGTTCCTAAAGTTACCAAAATCAACTCAATAACAGCAACTACAACTGCAATACAGAAACCTGGAATCAAAGCACTGAATGAGTTAGCAACACCAGCTGGAACTGATGCAGGCATCTTGATTCTCCAGTTATGCTTAACAGTGTAACGATAGATTTGAACTGTTAACCATGCAATTACCAAACCAGTGAAAATACCAACTGAGGCAATTCTAGTAATACCACCAGTTGATGCTTCATAACCGCCAGCAACCATCTTAGCCTTGGTAAGAATGGTAATAAATTGAATTGATCCATTCTTCCAAATAAGTTCTGGTACAGTAATGAAGAAGGCCATCAAGAACATTAACAAACCATTCATTGGAACCAAGTCCAACTTTTCTTCTTGACGGTAAATATTAGTATATGAATATGCGAAGGTACCAGCAAATACTAAAGCTAGGATACCCATAGTTGAGTTATAAACAACTTGGAACAAGTTGGTAAAACGACCCAACGTATTTGCATAAAATGCAGCAAATCCAGGAATTGGAAATGCTTGAGGCAATACAGTCAAAATTAAGAAGAATGCCCCGATAATTGAAAACGAAATAACGCTATAACCAGCGTCCATAATAGCTCTAACAAAACGAGATGATGCAAACTTACCAGCTTTGGCAGCCATCTTGTCTTTGAAAGAAGCAGAGTTTGAATCAGCCATATTTCTTTCCCCCAATATTTCTGAAACAATTCATTAAATCTGAACAACTTCATTATAGCGAAAGCGGTTTTTCATGTAAACGTTTTTATTTGACATATGTTATACTTTTGGTTTAAAAAGTCTAAACTTTTCCCAATATACCGGGATTTAGGGATCCTTAAAAAATATAAAAGAACTTATGTTTTACCATAAGTTTTCTCCGATAATCATTGTTGATGTTGCTTAAAAGTCTCAATTACTTTGTAATAACGATCCTGATTTTTGATTATTTGATGGATTCTATATTCGCATAAAAGACAAAGAAATATTCCGATTAATAAAAATCCCAGCATAAAGTACATAGTATCTTGATTAATTATAAACGGAAAAATCTCTTTTTTTAGTGATGTAAATAATAATATCCCCAATATTATGTTAAAAGCTAATTGAACATAGAGATAAACTCGCGTAATCGGTATATCTCTTTTACGATTATGCATCTTAGATAATTGTTCAAAACTTGCTACGGCAGAATAAATATCCATAATTAGCGCAGCAAAGATTCCTACTCTGCTGCCATAATAAGCACTAATAATAAACCACATTAAGTTTGAAAACAAAAAAATAGTTACTACATACCTAATCATCAAATAGCGGCTAAAGTACAAATATTTGATACTTGCTTCATGTTTCTTCTTAGCAGCTTCAGTTTTTTCTCTTGCTACTTCTTCTTTATTCATAATTCTCTCCATCTAAAACAATTGATTTATAGTCATTATTCTTAGTCTATCATTTTTAAGCTAAAAAAATAGCCCCTGCTTTCGCAGGAGCTATTAATCAGCGATTACTTTTCTTCTTTTTTAAGAGCGCCAGATTTATACAGCTTTTCGTAAAGATCTACCATTTCTCCAGCCAAATCTCTAAAAGTAATAGCATTCATCAAGTGATCTTGTGAGTGCACTACCAACAATGTAACGTGCATGTGGTCACCTTGTGCTTCTCTAGTAAGCATCCCAGTTTGTGAGTTGTGGGCTTCAAGAAGGGACTTGTCGCTTTCCTTAAGTTTAGCACGTGCACCTTCAATGTCGCCCTTCTTTGCCAAACGAATAGCTTCAAATGCTAAACTTTTTGCATTTCCCCCGTTAGCAATGAGGCCCATAGCGGCCATCAATGTCTCTTGTTCTTTTTGTTCTGGAGTTTTCTTTTCTTCTGCCATAAAATCTGTATCTCCTTTTCAGCTAATTTGAATTAGCCCTTAATTAACTTTTCGGCTTGTGCCAAAACGTTCTTACCATTCATCATGCCGTAGTCTTGCATGTTGATAACGTCTAAAGGAATATCCTTGCCGTCTTTGCCTTTACCTTTAACCTTGTTTTCGAAGTCACCCTTCATGTAACTTACTTGAGGCCCAAGAAGAACACAATCAATTTCTTGTTGTGCAATCTTATCATCAGCTTCTGAAGCTGGGCAAGCAAAGATCTTAGCATCAATGCCCTCTTCTTTAGCAGCAGCTTGCATCTTAGTTACCAAAAGTGAAGTACTCATACCAGCACTACAATTTAACATAATAGTTTGTTCAGCCATAATAAAATTTCCTCCTGATTATTACGTTTTATAGTTTAATTAGCTTTTTTTAATTTACACCAAATATTATAAAACGCTTTCATTAGTTTGTAAACAAAAGATTATACATACGACAAAATATTCTTGCTTCTGTATAACCGCTTTCAATTCTAAGCATATACTTTTAAGTTCTAAAATCAAGATAAAAATATATACTTTTGATTTGATTACAGAATATTATACATCATTTGTAAGCATTTTCAAAGACATATGCATTATATGTAAAGCATATAACTTTACTTATGAAATTGCTTACAAAAAAGTTTGAAATATTTAGCAAACGCTTTCACTTTTATAAGAGAAAACTGTTAGAATATCTATGTAAGATTTTATCTTTACAATAGAAAGGAGGTAGATCTCTTTGAGTCGCTACCAAGAAATTGCTAATGACATTGAAAAAGACATTATCGAAAAGAAATATAACAGACGATTACCTGAACAATTTGACTTAGCAAAAAAATACAATACTAGTCGCGTAACGATTGTTCATGCATTAAAAATATTGCAAAATAAAAAACTAATTAAAACAGTTAAGGGCCACGGAACATTTATTACCAATAAATCAATCCCTGATATTTTTCTTAATTCAGGCGTTAATGAACATAATGGTTTTACTAGACACATTAATAGCGCATTTCATTTAACCAGTCATGTAATTGCTTTTAATATTAGAAAACCTAGTGCAGGAGAAAGAAAAGCTCTTAATCTAGAAAAGAACGATGAGGTTTATGACATAATCCGTCAAAGGATTTTAAATGGAAAACCTGCGAAATTAGAATATACTGTTATGCCAGTTAAACGAATTCCAGGTATTACATTAGACGTATTGCATCATTCTGTTTATTCATATATTCAGAATGATCTTGGCCTTAAAATTGGTAAAGATGACCGCATTATTACCGCTGAAAAAGCAGACGCTTACGACATGAAATATTTAGATTGTATGCGAGACGATCCAGTCTTATGTATTCAACAAAAAGCATTTTTAGAAGATGGTCGACCATTTGAGCTTTCAGAATCGCGCAACCGATATGATCGTGGCGCTTTAACCGTCAATGGCGATTAATATTGGCTTGATTTAAAAACATAAGTATGTAAGAATAGCCATTGTAAACGTTTCCAGTTACATACAAGAAAGAGAGGAAATAATCAATGTATTCAGCAAAAATGCCAAAGAACTTTTTATGGGGTGGCGCTGTTGCTGCTCACCAACTTGAAGGTGCTTGGAAAGAAGGCGGCAAAGGCGTATCTGTTGCCGATGTAATGACTGTTGGTTCTGCTACTAAGCCTCGTGAAATCACCGATGGCGTGCTTCCTGGCAAGAATTATCCTAACCACTCCGCCATTGATTTCTATCACCACTACAAGGAAGATCTTAAATTAATGGCTGAAATGGGCTTCAAGGCTTTCAGAACTTCTATTGCTTGGACTAGAATTTTCCCTAATGGTGATGAAAAAGAACCTAATGAAGAAGGTTTGAAGTTTTATGACGATTTATTTGATACCTGTCATCAATACGGTATTGAGCCTGTAATTACCCTCTCTCACTTTGAAATGCCATTCAACTTGGCTAAGAACTACGGTGGTTTTACCAATCGTAAGGTAATTGACTTCTTCGTACGTTTTGCGGAAGTTTGCTTCAAACGTTACAAGAACAAGGTTAAGTACTGGATGACTTTCAACGAAATTGATAACCAATCAGCATTTAACAATGACTTCTTAATGGCTACTAACTCTGGTATTCTTTTCAAAGACGGCATGACTGATCATGATAAAGAAGCTGCAATGTACCAAGCCGGCCACTATGAATTGGTTGCTTCCGCATTAGCTGTTAAGATTGGTCACAAGATCAACCCTAACTTCCAAATTGGTTGCATGATCAATTACTCACCTGTTCGTCCGCTCACTCCATCAAGCGATGATGTATTATTAGCTGACAAGTGGGAACAACGTCGTGATTGGTTCTCAGATGTCCATGTCTTTGGTGAATATCCAAATGCTGTTGAAGCTTACATTGAAAGAAATGGCTATCGTCCAGACATTACTGATGAAGACAGAATTGTCTTAAAGGAAGGTACTGTTGACTACGTAGGCTTCTCTTACTACCAAACTACTACTGTTTCAAGCGAAAAGATTAAGCCAGATGATTTAACTGACTTGGCTAAAGCAGTTGCTAAGAACCCTACTTTGATGCGCAGTGATTGGGGTTGGGAAATTGACCCTGAAGGTCTTAGAATTGCTTTGAACCAATTGCAAGATCGCTACCACAAGCCATTGTTCATCGTTGAAAATGGTCTTGGTGCTTACGACAAGGTTGAAGCAGATGGTTCAATTCACGATGATTACAGAATTGACTACTTGAGAAACCACATCTCTGAAATGGAAAAGGCAGTTGAACTCGATGGTGTTGACTTGATGGGTTACCTTCCATGGGGATGCATCGACTTAGTTTCTGCTGGTACTGGTCAAATGGACAAGCGTTACGGCTTCATCTACGTTGACAAGAACGACGCTGGTGAAGGTACTTTGAAGCGTTCACGCAAGGATTCATTCTTCTGGTACAAGAAGGTCATTGAATCAAACGGTAAAGATTTAGACTAAAAGTCCATCACGAATACACAAAGAGTTAGAGTAAAATCTAACTCTTTTTATTTTGGTAAAAAGGCTCAGTTATAGCTAGTTACTTATTGTTCAATTAAAAGTGCTGGTTTATAAACTATTTCTTAAGTCATCTTCCATGCTTTGACACAGTGTCACTAAAAAAGATATAATATACTTGTCAATTAAATTAATTGTATAGAAAGGACTTATATGATGACTAAAGCAAAAAGTGGCCTAAAAGACAAGATTATCGGCAAGGCCAAAGAAGTTGAAGGTAAAATTACTGACGACAAACTTCGTGAAGCCGAAGGCAAAGCCCAACAAGCTAAAGGCAAGCTTAAGGACAAAGCCGCTAAAGTTAAAAAAGACATACAAGAAAAGGACTGAGGTGACCTAAAATGTTACATTGGCTATGGGCATTAATTGTTGGTGCTGTGATTGGTTTAATTGCTGGTGCTATTACCGGTAAGGGCAAATCAATGGGATGGATTGCTAATATTTTAGCTGGTCTGATCGGTTCATCACTTGGCGAATTATTACTTGGCAACTGGGGACCACAAGTAGCTGGAATGGCGATTATTCCATCTATTGTAGGAGCAGTTATCTTAGTATTAATTGTTTCTCTATTTTTAAGTAAACTTAACCACAAACATTCTTAAACGAATATCAAAAGCAAAAAAACAAACGGTCTTTTCTAAAGATCGTTTATTTTTAAATATTTACTACCTTCCGTAATACTTAACTTGGCCAAATGATTATAATTTCCATCAATAAAGTCACTTAACCATTCTGGATTAGTTTTAGAATAATCTCTTAGTGCCCAACCAATTGCTTTATTAATGAAAAATTCGTCACTTTCAAGATTATTTTCAAGGATTTGACTAAGTAAAGCAGTATTAATCCTATCTTTTCTAAGCAATTGATGTTCAATCGCAACTCGTCTTACCCACTTGTCAGGATCCTTTGACCAATCAAGCATTAATTGATCTACTCGTTGATCCTTTAATCCTACATAACCATAGAGCTTCATTAAACTGTCAATTGTGTCCCACCACTGCTTAGTTCGAACGTAATGCTCTATTTTAAATAAATCATCATAGCTGACATATTTCTCCATTGCAAGCAAATAATCACAAACAAAATATTGCATTTCACGATGCTTATCATTCCACGCTTGATCAAGTAAATCCCAATCGATCTGCTTTTTTTCATCTTTTAAAATTTGGTGATATGCATCCCTACGCGCAGGTGATTTCAACCCATAAAAGACAAATTGATTGCGCAAATATTTAGCCATCTGAATTGCATTATCTTCGTTTGCTCTCTTTTCAAAATTATTTTTTAAGCCTTCAATATTCATAAAATCATTGTACTAAAAAAGACCCAATTAAAGGCCTTTTAAATGGATATTTATCTCTTTTTAACTATTTTATTCACTAGGTTTGTAATCCTTATCGATAATCAAAACTGGCTTGATAACTTTACCTGAAACTGAAGCTTGGTTTGCTTCATTAATGTCTTCAAAGTCAAAGAACTTTTCAGTCTTTTCGTAATCAAACATGCCTAACTTATTGAATCTGATCAAACGAGGTACATCGATTTGAGGAATGGCATCACCCATGTTGACACCGATAACCTTCTTGTCACCAACACAAAGGTCATTCCAAGTTGAGAAGGTAAAGTCATGTGGAGTTACGGCAATAACTACAAGTGTACCACCTTGTGCTAAGGCATCCAAAGCTGGCTTCATTACTGCTGGCAAACCAGTAGTATCAACGGCATAGTCAACACCATAGCCATTAGTCAATTCTTGAATCTTCTTAACTGGATCTTCATCCTTAGAATTGATTGTATCAGTAGCACCTAATTCCTTAGCAAGTTCCAAACGAGAAGGAACAATATCTACGGCAATTACGCGGGTGCAGCCTGAAATCTTACTTGCCATCATTGCAGCTAACCCTACGGCACCAGTACCAAAGACAGCAATTGTTTGTTGGTTAGTCACAGTAGTGGTAGTAAATGATGATTGGTTGAACATATCTGAGATATGCTTACCATTTTCTTGGAATTGATCATCACCATCAAAACGAGTACCTGACAAATTGTATTTAGCGTAGTTACGACATTGAGTTGGAATACCTTGCAAACACTTATCACAAAGACCATCTGCATAGAAGGCCATTACAACGTGATCACCAGGTTTTAAGTTTTGGACTTCTGAACCAACTTTTTTCAATAATACCTACACCTTCGTGACCTAAGATTACAGGATAGACTAGGCTTGCATCCCCTTTACGAATAGCTTCGTCTGAGTGGCAAATACCGCTGGACACCATATGTACTTGAACATCGGTTGGGCCAACATCATGTAATTCAATATCATCTTTATTACGAAAGGATCGCCCTTTTTTTCAACAACAGCAGCTTTTATCTTCATAATACATGCCTCTTTTACTACTTACTTATCTATTCATAAGTCTTTACACTTTGTAAAAATGCTTACAATAGTAAAAATCAGGTTTGCAGTTTGATTAAGAAAATATCTGGGCAAACTTTTATCGAACTAAGAACCAGAAAAAGATTGGAACAAGCCAAATATTTATTGACCTCTAGTGACTACTCCATTGCGGAAATTTGCGACCTAGTTGGTATTCATAATTTAAACTCTTTTTATACCAAGTTTAAAAAGCAATATCATATTATGCCTAGTTACTATCGAAAAAAGAATTATTTGGATGATCATTTTCTCTGATCTCTTGCTAAAATAAAGATATATAGTTAGAAAGGTAAGATTTATGGAAAACATTTATTTTAATCACGATGGCAACATCGATGATTTAGTATCTTATTTATTACTCTTGCAAGCTCCTAACATCAAACTACTTGGCGTTGGGGCCATCGATGCTGATGGCTATATTGATCCTTCAGTTGAAGCCTGCCGTAAAATGACTGATTTATTCAATTTACGTGGTGATCAACTTGCTGTAGCTCGTTCAAATTCTAGAGCAGTTAACCAATTCCCACACGAATGGAGAATGGCTACTTACTCATTCAATTATTTGCCAATGTTGAACGAAAAAGGACACATTGATACCAAGCAAGCTGAATTGCCTGCTCACCTTGATACGGTAGAAAAAATTAAGCATGCCCAAGAACCAGTTACCTTAGTTATGACTGGTCCTTTAACTGACCTTGCCCGCGCTCTTGATGCTGATCCTGAGATTGAGAAAAACATCAAGATGCTTTACTGGATGGGCGGTTCACTCAATGGTCACGGCAACGTTGCAGTAGTCAACGCCGATGGCAGTCAAGAATGGAATGCTTTCTGGGATCCATACGCTGTTAAACGTGTCTTTGATTCAAACATTAAGATTCAAATGGTAGGTTTAGAGAGTACCGAAGAAGTACCATTGAATGATGAACTAAGACAACACTGGGCAAGCTTACGTAAATATCCTGCAATGGATTTAGTTGGTCAAGGATACAGTATGATCGTTTCTCTTCCATCAGCTGAATTATACTTATGGGATGTTTTAACTACTATTAGTGCGCTTTATCCTGAAGTTGTTGAAACAGAAACAGCTCATGCCAAGGTAATTACCGACGGGCTTAGTGCTGGTAGTTTTGTACGTGATCCAAATGGACGCGAAGTAACTTTGGTTACTAAAGCTAATAAAGATTTGTTCTTTAAGAGAATGGACGAAATTCTTGAAAGAACTAAGTAAACTACCAAGCAAAAAAATACAGGGAATGTAAATTGATACATTCTCTGTATTTTTTATTTATTAATCTATTTTATTAAATACGACCTTGAGTTAATTCAGCACGTTGTGTAAATTGAACGTAGAGGCTAGAACCAGTAACTGACATACCTTCAATTTCTCTTCTATTGAACGAGGCCCATTACTGTAGTTATTGTCATTAGCTAAAACATAAATGTAATTTGATGATGAGCCTAGTGATGATAACACCCTTAAATGTCTTTTTCATTTTTCCTCCAAATATAGTAACAAAAAAATTACAGACTCATTTTACCACTACTTATTCTATCTAAAAATAGAATATTTTTATTTTTCTGCCTTTTTCAGAGCATCTTTTACTGCTTCCTTAACCCCATTGGAAGTAAATGTAGCTCCGGCAACCGCATCAATGTTAGCCAACTGCTTAGCCAAAATTTCATTTTCTATCTTACCTTTAGCTTTTTGACCATATTGTGGAGTCTTAGTAGATAGATCAAGATTGACAAAAGTTATTTTATTATTACTTATTTCTAATTTAGCTGTCACAAAGCCTGCCATTCCTCGAGCTTGTGCAGAATATATTCCATTTTTTAACATATTTTGTATCCTCTTTTTTAAAGGATATAAAAGAAAAAGTTACAATTAGGCATATCATTATTCGAATATAATTGATATACTAGCTTGTGGGTCAAAATGTTTTATAAGTCCTTATTATGACCCATTTACAGGTAGTAAGAATCCCCTTCTACCTGTTTTATTATAACTCAAATAATTACAAATGTTATTATACTTTTTAAGATCTTTTGAAATTTATGCCAAAAGGTCTTTTTTATACGCTATCTTTAAACTGTTAAGTTAAAATTGATATAGGAATTATTTTATTCAATTGAAGATGGTAGAAATGTATCCAGACAATAATATTCTTACATACCTAAAATGGCGGGGCGACGTTGATTTTAGCACATCACCTTTTAATGACATCGACGCCCTCGTCTTATCTATTTTTTCATATCTAGAATTACCAGATATTGTTGATAGTGGCAGTAAAACAATTACACTTGAAAAAGCCGCTAAAATCTATTTTACCGCAGATCATGAACGGACTGACGCTAAGCAATACCAAGATCTATTTAAATTAATGGCTAAAGCCGACAGATTCAAAGACGCAGAATTATCGTATTTTGTCAGCACCTTAACCGAACACACACAGTTTAGTGCCATTAAGATTGCATTAACTGACGGCACAAACTTCATTGCCTTCCGTGGTACCGATGATTCATTAATTGGCTGGAAGGAAGACTTTGAAATTAGTTTCAAGGTTACGATTGCCCAAAGACAAGCCGTCAAACTGCTTGAAAGGATTCTGAACGCAGACAACGAAGACTATTATTTAGGTGGTCACTCTAAAGGTGGTAACTTAGCCGAATACGCAGCGATTAATATGGAACCAAAATTGCGCAAGCGTATCAAACGCATTTATACTTTTGACTCACCTGGTATCGCCGAAGAAGTTGGTGCACAATTGCCAAGAAAATATCTGCAAAATACTTTGCGTCGGTTTGTGCCAGAATTCAGCGTTATTGGTCGTTTGTTTGAACCAGAAGGTATCAATCCTACAATCGTTAATAGTACGAGAAAGAACCTGAGTCAACATGATGCTTACAGCTGGCAAATTATTGGTTCTAATTTTGATACCAAAAGACACCGTAATCCTCAGTCACGCGTCTATAACCAATTAATCAATCAATGGATTGGTAATGCCACCTTAAAAGAGCGTGAATCATTGACTAACGATCTTTTCTCAGCTTTAGGTGCCGGTGGCGCTACTAAAATCAATGAATTGGCCAACAACGGCTTCGGTGGATTCGGTGCGATTTTGATTTCCTTAACTGACTCATCTAGACGAACCAGATTCGTATTTGGATCACTATTTTCATCGATTTGGCAAACAATTAAGAGTCGACAAATTATTAAGACGCTCTTTTCTACTGATACTATTGTTGGTTGGATCTTAGTTATCCTTGGTATTATCAGTTTGACTTTGCCACAATACGCTGTACGAGCATTTGGTGCGCTGGTTGCCTTCACTGGTATTGGCTTCAGCGTGCATCAGATATTGAATACTGCTAAGTCTCAGTTAAAAGATAGACAGAAGAATTTCTTTATTATCTCTTACTTAGTTGTATTTGCGCTTTCAACGGCATTGATTTCGAACAATCGCCTTTTAATCTTTTTAGCACACTATTTCTTAGGACTATTTTTGATCATCTACTCCTACGTTCGACTCAGAAGTATCATTTTGCGGCGGATACCTGGAGTATTTCGTAAAATCATAGTAGGCATCGAAGCGATCATTGCCTTTGCTTTAGGGATTGTCGTCATTGTAAATCCAAGAGCATTCGATCGCAAGTCAATCATTGCCATTGGTATTTTGTTAATTGTATATGGCTTCTTTAAGCTGATTGGTGAGTTATTCAGCCAGCGGCCTAAGATGCCAAAAAGTCATAGATAGACAAAAAGAAGAGTTTAATAACTCTTCTTTTTTATTGATCAAATATTATAAATAACTCCTACTAAACTAGCTAAAGCTAAGGCCCAGATAAATCCTATAAGTAAGGCTAAGAAAGAGGCCACAGTTTTATTTGTCTTTTTAGCCTGAATTGTCAATTTAAGTGCAACAGTTAGGTTATGAAGAGATATATTGCTTGAAGAGTTCTTCTGCCGTGTGATATTGGAGGATTCGGCAATGCTTAGACTCAAATCCAAGATAACAGCTAAGGATTTAAGTTATATTTTAGGTATCAGACAGCAATCTTTAAATGAAACGTTGCAAAAGCTAGAAAAAGAAGGCTACATTGTACGTACCCCATCCCCTAAAGATCGGCACGTCATGCTAATTAGTCTTACTGAAAAAGGTAATGAAATAAAGTCCGTACAACATGATTGTTTAGATGTACTTGATGAATTTTTTGATGAGGAATTAAAGCAATTCACAAGTTACATCGATCGCCTGTGTAAAGCCTGTGATCAACAAATTAAAACTATTGCTAGTCCCGAAGATGAAGCACGTTTTGACGAATTTCACGAGCAGATGCTCAACATGCGTAACAAAATAGGCAGTGAAAATTTCCAAAAAATGATGCGTCACAGTCGTGAAATGCCATTTGATGGTCTATTCCATCACCCATTTGACTAGGAGTTTTTTATGGATAGAAAACAAAATAATTTTAGCTTTAAAGACTTCTTCAGTCTGATCAACCAAATTTATCCTAAATATTGGCAACTTGTTGTGGGAATCATTCTTGGTTTTATTTCAACTGGAGCCAGCCTTTTTGTACCACAGCTTGCGCAAATAATTTTAAACACATCAGCACCAATCTGGTGGCCATTACTGCCATCATATTTATCGGTGGCCTAATCGTCGGCGCTCTTTCCGGTTTAATCCTCGGCATTTTTGGTGAAGATGTAGTTGCTAAGTTGAGAAAAACGCTCTGGCAAAAACTGCTTCATTTGCCGATAAAATACTTTGACAATACCAAGACAGGTGAAATTAGTTCACGTTTAGTCAATGATACGTCTCAAGTTAAAAATCTGCTAGCCAATACTTTACCTAATGCTGTCACTTCTCTACTACAATTTTTCGGTGCATTAGTAATTATGATGGCGATGGATTGGCAAATGACCTTGATTATGTTTATCGCCGTTCCACTGGTAGTTGTGGCTCTACTCCCAATCATGCAACAATCACGTAAAATCGGCCGTAAGCGCCAGGACGAACTAGCCAACTTTTCAAGCGATTCTACCAGTGTTTTAAGCGAAATTAGATTAGTTAAGTCTTCCAACGGTGAACCAAAAGAGTTAAACGTTGGAAGCAATCGGATTTCTAGCCTCTACGGTATTGGTGTCAAAGAAGCATTCATTAATTCTTTAACCCAGCCAATTATTAATATGATGATGCTTTTATTCTTGGGAATTCTCGGCTACGGTGCAATCCGAGTAATGAATGGCTCACTTACGATGGGCACTTTAGTTTCATTTTTAATGAACCTCTTCAATCATTAGTCCAGTAATTATCATCAGCCAATTCTTCAACGAATTATCTAAGACAAGTGGTTCAACTCAGCGGATCAATGAAATGCTCAATGAACCTGAAGAAATTGCTCAAGATGAGCAAAATGTAGATATCACCAACAAAGAACTTAAATTCGAACACGTCGATTTTTCCTACAAAGATGGCAAGCCAATCCTGCATGATATCAATGTTCAAGCCAAACCTAACACGGTCGTTGCCTTTGCCGGCCCTTCAGGAGGCGGCAAATCTACTATTTTTTCATTAATTGAACGTTTTTACAAACCAACTGCTGGTGAGATTACGATTGGCGGAGAAAATATTGATGAAATCAGTTTGGAAAATTGACGTAAACAAATTGGATTAGTTGGTCAAAATTCCGCTGTCATGCCGGGTACTATTCGTGAAAACTTGCTTTACGGGTTAGAACGTGAAGTTAGCGACGATGAATTATGGCAGGCACTTGATATGGCCTATGCCAAAAACTTTGTTCAAGAAATGGATGATCAATTAGACACTCAAATTGGTGAACGCGGAATTAAGCTTTCTGGCGGTCAAAGACAGCGAATTGCAATCGCCCGTGCCTTCTTGCGCAATCCCAAGATCTTAATGCTTGATGAGGCAACCGCCAGCCTTGACTCAGAATCCGAAGCAATGGTGCAAAAGGCCTTAAGTAGTCTGATGAAAGACAGAACCACTTTAGTTATCGCCCACCGTTTAAGTACAATCGTTGATGCTGATACGATCTTTTCATCGACCATGGCACCGTCTCTGAATCAGGAAAGCATGAAGAATTAATCAAATCTACTCCACTTTACGCAGAATATGTAAAGAATCAATTTAAGAAATAATCAAAAAGAGCTCAGTTCAAATGAACTGAGTTTTTTGAGTGCTATCTTTTAATAAAAGTACCAGACTTGATGTGCTTTAAAATACCATAGCCAACACTCTTAATATGATTCTTGCTGCCATATGGTTGATTCAAGAACATCACAATCCCGTTCTTATTGTCCTTGGTCAATTGCATCCAGTTAACAAAGTGCGTATCGCCAAAGTTACCATATGCCAATTTTAAGGTGCCACCCTTCTTAAGATAAAAACCACCTGAATAGGTATTTACCTTAGAGTCTAAATGTGCCATGTAACTAAATTGGTTAGCTGATAAGATCTTGCCGTTATACATCCCTTGTTGAATCTTGTAATAATCGCCTGCAGTAGAGAACATATTACCAGCACCAGGAAGCTGAGACACTACATTGGCATTTGCGTAGGCTGCACTACGATAGTTTTTACCATTGCGATACAAATATGAAATGGCATCAGTCTTTGAACGTGGAATGCTCTTATAAATATAAGTATGGCATAAGTGCAATGGCTTAATGATTCTGCTCTTTAGGTTAGCCGCATATGATTTACCAGTAACCTTACGAATAATTCCCGCTAATAAAACATAATTAGCATTATTATAGTTAAAACTATTTAATCCAGTATTACCTGACAAATTTGCTCTGGCAACGGTCCAATTAATTGCGCCACTTTCAGAGAATCTGACGCCGTAACTTGATTCTGTACCACTCACATTAATGCCTGAAGTATGGGTCATTAATTGACCTACTGTAATCTTAGAAGAATTTTTTAATAATGGATACCAACGAGAAATCTTGGTGTTCTGTGAAAACTTACCTTTATAAATAAGTTGTGTAATCATGGCCGCTGTAACCATTTTTTGTAGTGAGCCAACTGGATAAACCAACTTGCTGCTGCCATTTTTTAGATGACGCTTATAATAGCCGTACCCTATATTAACAGTCTGACGATGACCATTTTTTACGATAACGATTGAACCACGTAAATGGTTTTTCCTCATTGTTTTCTGGGCATAGCTACGCAATTGCTTATTACTATAAGCCGCCTTTATCGATTGTGTATTAAATAAACCGCAAAAGACAATGACTAATGCGGTTAAAAATAACCAGAATTGTTTCTTATGTTTCAAAATAAAGTACCCTCTTTGTCTTAAATCCTGGACTATTTTACCACAAAGAAAAAAAGCACCTAAGTGCTTTTTTCATATTTTCAATTAAATCAAGTTCATCTTAACCAAGTATTCCGCATTTTCAACGGTATTCCAAGCAGCACCCTTAAGCAGGTTATCTGCTACGACCCACATGTTAAATGCGCCTTTGTTTTCATAATCTGGACGAATACGACCTACAAAAGTCTCGCGCTTGCTTTCTGCGTTAATTGGTTGTGGGTAAATTTGATGCTTAATATCATCTTGTAAAACCACACCTGGGAAGTTTGCGACAGCATCCATGATATCTTGCGCAGTAGCACTTTCATCTTCAACAGTGAAGTAAACACTTTCGCCGTGGGCAATTGGCACAGGAACTCTAACACAAGTGGCGGTTACCTTGATGTCCTTAGCATTCATATCGCCTAACATAATTTTCTTAGTTTCGTGAATCATCTTCCACTCTTCATGTGAATAGCCACTGTCTTCTAAGACATCGATTTGTGGCAATAAGTTAAATGCCAATGGATAATGCTTCTTGTCACCCTTAGTTGGTAAAATTTGGGCGTCTTTTTGCATATCCTTGCCATCTAAGTAATCTTGCGCTTCCTTCTTTAATTCATTAATGGCAGCTTGACCAGCACCAGAAGCAGCTTGATAAGTTGAAACAATAATTTGCTTTAAACCAAATTTTCTTCTGATTGGTTCAAGAGCCATCACCATTTGAATTGTAGAACAGTTTGGATTGGCAATAATGCCATGATGAGTCTTCAATGCCTCAGGGTTAACTTCTGGCACAACTAATGGCACGTCTTCTTCCATTCTGAAGGCACTAGTATTGTCGACACAAACTGCACCTCTTTTAACAGCTTCTGGTAAAAACTTCTTAGAAACGGAGCCACCTGCTGAAGATAAAACTAAATCGATACCATCAAAAGAATCAGGCGTAGTTTCTTCAACGGTTAAATCTTGATTTCTAAATTTTAAAACAGTACCTGCTGAACGACTAGAAGCTAATAACTTGACGCTTTTTACTGGAATGGTTGACTTAGCTAATTGATCAATCATTCTTCTACCAACAGCACCAGTAGCACCTAAAATTGCAACATTATATTCCTTAACCATTATTCGTCCTCTTGTAAAAATTTCTTCATTCGCTTCATTGCTTCATGCAAGTTTTCATCACTTGATGCATAAGATAATCTGACATAGCCTTCACCACCAGGGCCAAATGCGCTGCCTGGAGTGATGCCTACCTTTTCTTTAAAAGCTAGATCCAACGCAAATTGCATATCATCTTGACCATATTTAGCGGGAATTTTAGCAAAGATGTAGAAAGCACCATCAGGTTTAACTGCTTGCATCCCCATCTCGGCTAATTTCTTTAAAACATAATCGCGTCGTTTTTGATAAACCACACGATATTGTTCTGGATCATCTAACCCATGCTCAAGTGCTTCAATTGCGGCAGCTTGTGATGAATCCGTCGTAGTCGTGACCATAAGACCATGAACTTTACCAATTTCTGCCATAATTTTTGCAGGTCCGGCAACATAGCCTAAACGATAACCAGTCATCGCATGTGATTTAGATAAACCAGAGATATAAATTGCTCTTTCTGGAATTAAGCTGGCAATTGAAAAGTGTTTTACACCGTAAGTCAAAGTACTGTAAATTTCATCTGTAATAACATACAAATGATTTTCTTCAATTACCTTAGCTAAAGCTCTGATTTCATCTTCGCTATATTCAACTCCAGTTGGGTTGGTTGGATAATTCAAAATCACAGCTTTAATTGTCGGATTTTCTTTAATCGTTTCCTTTAATTTTTGTGGCGTTAACTTAAAACCATCCTTTGCCGTATTCATCAAAATATAATCGGCATCAGCCAGCGTAGCTACAGGCCAATACAATGAGAAAACCGGCGTAGGAATAGCAATCTTATCACCTGGATTGGTAATCGCATATAAAGTAGCATTAATCGCTTCCGTTGCTCCAACTGTTACTACGATTTCTGTTTCTGGATCATAATCAATGCCAGTTGCTTTTTTCAAATATTTACTGATGGCTTTTCTTAATTCAAGCTTTCCTTTTTGTGGAGCATAGTGAGAATCGTTATCTGCAATACTCTTGATCGCTGCCTGTTTGACATGCTCTGGAGTATTCATATCCGGTTCACCTAAGGTCAACTTGATAATGCCAGGAATAGTTGAAACTTTATTGTCGAAGATTCTAATTCCTGAAGCTTTTACGTTAACAATCTTTTTGCTTAATCCTAAATCATTAGCTAATTCTGGCATAGGTTTCTCCTTTTATAAAATGTTTTCTAGTCCAACTACCAACTCATCGAGTTGATCAACTTTTTCTAAGGCTACTTTAACGCCGCCCATAAAACTTTCACGGTCAAAAGAATCTTGTCTGATAGTCAAGGCTTCACCAGGTCCACCAAACAAAACTTGTTCATGTGCAATATAGCCCGGCAAACGAACTGAGTGAATCTTAATCCCTTGATAATCTCCACCACGGACATTTTCTAAAGTTTCTACTTCATCTGGTGCCGTTTCATGTTCTGGTCTATTTTTCGCAATCATCTTGGCAGTAGCTAAAGCAGTTCCTGATGGAGCATCTTTTTTATCTGCATGGTGCATTTCAATAATTTCAGCATCAGGGAAATATTTAACCGCTTCTTTAGCAAATTTCATTAAAAGTACGGCTGACATGCCGAAGTTTGGTGCAATCAAGCCACCTACTTTTTCTTTTTGCGAAATTTTAATTAATTCTGCTTCTTGCTCATCGCTCATTCCAGTTGTACCAACTACTGGAGAAATATGATGCTCTAAAGCAAATTTAACATTGTCATATACGGCTTTAGGCGTAGTAAAATCAATCCAAATATCTGCTGCTAGATCAGGAATTTCAGCTAAACTTTGATAAATTTTAGCCCCTGCTGGTAAATTGTATTTTTGCGGATCGTTTGTAGCTGTGGGTGACATCCCCGCAACTAATTCAAAGTTATCTAAGCTATTCACCAAATTGACGGCTTTTTGTCCCATCGCACCAGTAAAACCAGCAACTAATACTTTTTTAGTCATCTTCTAGTTCCTTTCCTAAATCAAGTGGTAACTTTTGCATTAAAGCGTTATCAGCTAAGCCTAAATGCTTTGCCAAACTCGTTTTTTCATCATCATTTAAACTTACTAGTGGCAAGCGGCAGCCACCCATATCAAAGCCTTGAGCACTAAGTACAGCCTTAACTGGTGAAGGTGATGGATACATAAATAATGCTTGCATCTTTGGTGTTAACCAACGCTGAATTTTTGCGGCCTTTGGATAATTTCCTTCATATAAGGAGTTGTACATTTGACGCATTTCCTTAGTATAAATGTGACTTGCAACTGAAATAACGCCGTTAGCACCTAGAAGACGTGCGGTTAAAGCCTGAGTATCTTCTCCTGTAAAAACTTGGAAATCATCATCTTTATGATCAATGATGTATTCTAATTCTTCCAAAGAGGCACATTGTTTGATTCCTTTAATATTCTTCAAATGCGATAATTGAACGATGGTCTCTTTTTCCATCTTGACGCCAGTTCTGCCTGGAATGTTGTAAATAATGATTGGCATTTGCGTCTTGTCATTAACAGCAGTAAAGTGAGCAATCATGCTACGTTGGTTGGGTTTATTGTAAGGTGGCACAACCACTAAGGCATAATCAATGCCATCGATTTTTGCCACTTCATTAGTAAATTTAATCGTTTCTTCCGTGTTATTGCTTCCTGTACCAGCAATAACAGGTACACGGCCATTAACAATTTGACCAAAATGTTTGTACAAAGATATTTTTTCATCATGACTAAGAGTAGGAGTTTCTCCAGTTGTTCCTCCCACAACAAAGCCATTGCATCCCAAATTAATTAAACGATTGACTAATTTTTCTAAAACGTCAAAGTTAATTTCATTATTTTCATCAAAAGGCGTTGCAATCGCCGTTAATAAATCAGAATCAATTAATGTAGCCATCTTATTTCTCCATTCTACTAATTAAAAATCCCTTAATTGCATCAACGCCGCGCTGAATGCTCTTTTCATCCGGATTAAGCGTAGCTGAATGAAGTTCCGAATCAAGATCACCCACGCCTAGCCAAAACATCGTTCCTGGAAACTTGGCAAGCAAGAAGCCGAAGTCTTCTCCAGTCATTTTTGGTTCGGTCTCAATGTAATTAACATCCTTATTTTCTTTCATATAAGAAATAAAGTTTTGCGTTAATTTTGGATCATTTTCAACAGGCCAGTAGCCTCCTTGATTTAAGTCTAATTTAACTTGCATATTGTAGCTGCGAGCAATTCCTTCACATAGGTCGCGCAGTCTTTGATCAATTTTTAAGATCATTTCTTGCGTTAAGCCCCGCAGGGTTCCTTCAATTCTCGTGTGACCAGCAATCACATTTCTAATTGTACCTGCTTCAACTTTACCTAACGTAATTACGCCACTTTGAATTGGATCAATACTGCGTGAAATAATCGTTTGGATCTGCATAATCAAACTAGCTGCCGCAACAACCGTGTCATTAGCGTTTTGAGGGAAGGCAGCGTGACCGCCTTTACCAAAAAGATCGACGTTGATCTCGGTAGTTCCTGCAAACAAAGTACCCATTCGGCAGCCAATGCTCCCAGCTGGCAGGGCTGGATTATCGTGTAAGCCATAAAATTCATTGGGTTTAAATTTCCCTTGGAAAATACCCTTTTCATAGGCCTGCTTGCCACCACTTTCACTTTCTTCAGCCGGTTGGAAGAAAAACAACAGGTTATCTTTTGGTTGCTGTTCACTAAAGTAGCTCAGTAGCCCTATTGCTACACTCATATGAATATCATGACCACAGGCATGCATTATGCCAGGAGTTTTTGAAGAAAATGGCAAACCTGTTTTTTCAGTAACTGGCAAAGCATCGATATCTGTTCGATAACCAATTGTTCGTTTAGGATCCTTGCCTTTGACTAAAACCAATAACGCTGTTGGTAAGCTTTCCGGTGTTTTGATCGTTAAATAATCTTGTTTAAAATTTTGAATTACTTCCAATAAATATGCATGAGTTTCTTTTTCCTGTAAGGCAAGTTCAGGAATTTCATGCAAATGTCTTCTTATTTTAATTAATTCATCTTCAGTTAAAACTGCCATGTTAAATCTTTCTTAGATCATCCTCAAGACCAGTCTTACTCTCGGTCTTTTCGTCAACTTTCTTAATCACTCTAGCAGGAACACCAGCTACCATCGTATGTGGAGCAACATCCTTAGTAACCACAGCACCAGCCGCAATTACGGCACCTTCACCGACATGAACTCCTTCGATTACTACGGCATTGGCTCCCATAACTACATTATCTTCAATTACAACTGGTTTAGCTGAAGCAGGTTCGATGACACCAGCCAAAACACTACCAGCTCCAATATGACAATGTTTACCAACAATGGCACGGCCACCTAAGACGGTACCCATATCGATCATCGTATCATCTCCGATTTCTGCACCGATGTTAATAATGGCCCCCATCATAATTACGGCATTTTTACCAATTGCTACTCGATCACGAATGATTGCACCGGGTTCAATTCGAGCATCAAACTTCTTTAAATCAACTAATGGAACAGCTGAATTTCTAGCTTCATTTTCGATGTGATAATCAGTAATCAGGGCTTTATTTTCCTTTAAAAATGGTTCAACGTCTTTCCAGTCGCCAAAAATCACACCAAAATCTTTTTCGGTAAAGTTCTCAATTTCTTCAGGGAAATCAAGTTGATCAATCTCGCCTTTAATAAAAACTTTTACCGGCGTCTTCTTTGGTGCATTGCCAATGTATTCAATAATGCTTTTTGCGTCTAATTCTGCCATGCTTTTACCTTCCTATTATTTATTTTTATTAATCTTCATATGATTGATCTAAGTGGACTAAGTCTTCTAAGCTTTCTCTTTTGATAACTAGTTTTGCCTTGCAATTTTCGACAAAGACAACTGCTGGACGAGGATTACGATTATAGTTTGAAGCCATTGAATAACCATATGCTCCAGTATCAAGCATGGCCAACAATGAACCTGACTTGGTAGCTGGAAGTGCTTGATCCTCTGCTAAAATATCGCCGCTCTCACAATATTTACCAGCAATTCTGACATGCTCAGTAAGTGGAGCTTTCGGATCTGTGGCCAAAACTGTTTCGTATTTTGCACCATATAATGCTGGACGAATGTTGTCTCCCATTCCGCCATCGACAGTGACATATGGACGATAACCTAGAACTACCTTGCGACTGCCTGTCGTGTACAAGTTATAGCCAGCAGGGCCAACTATTGAACGACCTGGTTCAATATCAATTTCTGGTACTGGAAATGCAGCTTCCTTAGCTTCTTTTTTGATCGTTTCAATGATTGCTTGAACGAATTCTTCAGGTTTTAATGGATTATCTTCAGCGGTATATTGCCAAATCCGCCGCCCACATTGATCACCTTGGCTGTATAGCCGTATTGGCTACGCCAATTTTCAGCTACTTCCATCAATTTTTTAGCAGCCATCTCAAAGCCATTTAATTCAAAAATTTGTGATCCAATATGAGCATGAATCCCAACCATATTCATTCTAGAATTAGCTAAAACCTGTTCTAGAGCCAAATCGGCTTGGCCTGATTCAAGATCAAAGCCGAACTTGCTATCCACCTGACCAGTTTGATCGTATTCATGCGTATGAGCTGAGATGCCTGGTGTGATTCTCAACATCACATTAATTTTGGCATCTTGTTCACGAAGCACCTTGTCCAATAATTTAATCTCATGGAAGTTATCGATAATAATTTTGCCTACATGATTTTTAACGGCCATTTCAATTTCAAACAATGATTTATTGTTGCCGTGAAAACTAATTCTGTAGGGAAATTAGCCTTTAATGCAGTATAAAGTTCTCCTGCTGAAACGACATCAGTATATGCTCCCTCTTCATTAGCTACTTGATACATCGCAATACAAGCAAAAGCTTTGCTGGCGTAACTAACTGCGTAAGCAACTTTTTCTTTTTCAAATACCTTTTTAAAAGCTCTGATTTGATTGCGAATCTGTTCAACATCATACACTACTAGTGGCGTACCGTACTTTTGAGCTAACTCCACCGTATCGACACCACCAATAGTTAAATGTCCTTTTTCATTGATCTGATTTGCTAAAATTTGAGGATTCATGTTTCTGCTCCATTCTTATTTTGCCGAAACGCTAATCAAAAAATCCATTGTCTGCGCCAAACAAACAATGGATTAGTTTTTGCTTAATCTAATGGTCGATAGCGCTCCGCGATTAATTCGCGACAGTTCGCAACCTCTTCGATTGCGACCCAGCTTAATTCTTTGGCTTGAATAAGCTTCGGCAACTTCCCCTTTCACAATTAATCTTCATTGTGCCTAACTCATAATTGCTACTCTTGTCAGCTGCACCTCTATGATTTAACTGTAGTCTACAGTTTTATGAAATTTTAGTCAACAATTTTATTATAAAAATTTAATTTAATTTATATTTACATTATTATTCACGTTATTTTTGCACTTGATATTATCGCTATTTAGTTGCATGATTAAAAAATAATGCTAAAATTCAACTAAAATTTAGTCTAACTTTATTATTTCAAATTAATTATTTCTGAAAATCATTACTAAGGAGTTAATTTTATGAAAGTCGTAAAATTTGGGGGCAGTTCTTTAGCCAGCGGCTCTAGTGTTGAGCAAGCATTAAATATTATTTTAAGTGATCCTCAAAGACAAGTTATCGTAGTTTCCGCACCAGGAAAACGAGAAAGTGGCGATATCAAAGTCACCGATCTTTTAATTAAATATGCAAACGAAGTCTTAAATAAACAAGATACAACTGAAATCGTTAAGCAAATTTTCGCTCGTTATCAAGAAATTGGACATTACTTTGGTCTAAGCGATCAAAAGTTGCAAGTAATTAAAGATATTTTAGTAGCTTTACCTGAGCAAACCTATCCTAATTCCGACTATTTAATGGCTGCATTTAAAGCACACGGTGAACGTCTTAATGCCCGCTTAATCGCGCTAATTTTTCAGCATAAAAATATTAAAAGTAGATTTCTTGATCCAACTGAAGCAGGTTTGATCGTTACTGGTGAACCTAATGATGCTTTGGTTAATCCAGAAAGCTATTTGAATCTTGACCAAGTAAAAATTGCTAAGGATGAGCGCATTATCTTCCCTGGTTTCTTCGGTATTACTCCATCAGGCCATATTGCCACATTTTCTCGTGGTGGTTCTGACATTACAGGAGCAATTTTAGCTCGCGGTTTTCACGCCAATTTATACGAAAACTTTACTGATGTTAACGGAATTTTCGCTGCAAATCCTAATATCGTTGACCAGCCAGAGTCAATTAAAAAGATGACCTACCGTGAAATGCGTGAATTGTCTTACGCTGGCTTCTCCGTCTTCCACGACGAGGCCTTGATTCCTGCAATTCAAGGGCAAATTCCTATCAACGTAAAAAATACACATGAACCAGAAAATCCAGGAACAATGATTGTACCTGAAAAAGACTTTGAACCTGACAACACCATTACTGGTGTAACTAGTCAAAAGCATTTCTCTGCTTTATATTTGCACAAGTATTTGCTTAACAAGGAAGCTGGTTTTACCCTGCGCATTTTGCAAATTTTATACAATCACAACGTTCCTTATGAACACATGCCATCCGGAATTGATGACATTACCATTATTTTCAACAACGACTTTTTAAATGATCAATTAATCGATCAAATTTGCAACGAAATTCAAGCAACGATCAATCCTGATCAACTCGAATGGATTGACGATTATGCTATCATCATGATTGTCGGCGAAGGGATGAAAAAAACGCATGGCGTAAGCCGTCAAATTCTAGACTCTTTAGATGCACAAGGAATTTCTCCTCGCATGATCAATCAAGGTGCATCCCAAATCTCAATGATGATCGGTACCAAAAAAGAAAAAGCTGATGAAGCAGTTAAAATTATTTATCAGCAATTTTTTAATTAAGAAGGTGCAACATGGTTAAGTTATTAAAAGTACACGGCTCTCAAAATCATTTCTTTATTCTGGACCAAACCGAATTAGATAAGCCACTAACTGACGAAGAATTAAGAGACTTTACTAAAAAAATCACCAATGCTCAAACTGGTATTTTAAATGGTGCAGACGGCGTCTTAGCTATTAATAAACCCGTCCGTAAAGGCGCTTTAGCACAGATGCGGGTTATCAACGAAGACGGTAGCGAAGCTTCAATGTGTGGTAACGGTCTTAGAACTGTGGCTCGTTATTTGAGTGAAAAATACCAACAAGATCACTTCTTAGTCGATACAATGAATGCTAGCTTGCGTGTTCATAAAGAAAATGACTTTGCTAAAGACGTACCAGCTTATTCAGTTGAAATCTCGCCAGTCAGATTTAACAAAGAGGCCTTGCCCTTCACTAATTTAGGACATGACAGCATAATTGATAATTTTGTACCAGAACTTTATCCTGGTCTGCGCTTTACTTCTATTGCCGTACCTAACCCTCACCTAATTAGTTTTGGTAACCAAGAACAAATTTCTGGCCCAATTTTGGGAATCGTCGGTAAAAGATTAAATAGTGAAAATCCTTATTTCACTGATGGCGTTAATGTTAACTTTGCCCAAATTTTAGACAAAAACAAACTGTTTGTTCGTACCTATGAAAGAGGCGTTGGCTTTACCAATGCATGTGGTACCGGTATGTCAGCTACTTCATTAGCCCTTTGGTTAACTCATCCTGAAATGGTTGATACTGATTCACAAATTGATGTCTTCAACCCTGGCGGCATGGTTAAGACTAAAGTTCATTACGACAATAATGAATACTGGATTGAATTAACTGGCAACGCCACCTTTACTCACCAAATCACCATTTATGAAAACGATTTGCATCGTAACAATTTAGAGAATGTGCAAATTTCAGAGACTAATGAGCAACAAGCCTACGAACACTTTGTAGACAGTTTGCCGAAATATAATGACATCACCACTTTAGCGTAGAAAAAAGCCTGCAAAAGCAGGCTTTTTATTTTGCTTAAATTTAATCCAAATCTTTTAGTCCATGTCTCTTTTTAGAAACGCGGTAGAAAATGTAAGCTACCAAACCAAAGAAGATTGGACCAAAAGCAGTCCAGAATGCTGTAGCATATCTGTGTTCAAGAACCGGCTGCAAAACAGTAAAGAGAATACCCGTGCAGACAATAAGCTCAACAAAGACGACCAAAGCTATAGTCCATTTATAGTTTGTAAATACTCTAAATTTACGTGGATAATCCTTTTTAAGGAAGAATGGGAATGCACCAATTAAGAAAATATATGGTGCTGTGGCTGCGACATTCCCCATATCCGTCAAAATCTGATAGAAACTGGTTGCTGCACTACCACCAAAGGAAACCACTGCGATCAGCAAACATACAAAAATTGTTTGTGCCCACATTGCATTAGCTGGAATACCATGCTTGTTTAATTTGGTAGCAGCCTTAGGCCAGAGTCTTGGGTCTGAACCCATAATAAATGATTTAACTGGTGAGTAAAGCAATACGAAGAAGGCACCCATCATGCCCATTAAACCCGATAAGGCAATAGCTCTAGTGAAGACTTTACCAATCATCAAGCTAGTATGAGGGTCAAGATTCAAAGCATGACCAAACGCTTTACCCAAGGTTCCATAAACCACGTAAGTGATATTACCGGTATTGGCTCCTGTTTCAACGATATCTTTTTGATAGTTGACTGAAAAACCAGTCATAAAGATCATCAAAACATAAGAAATAATCGTAAATAAACTACCAATAATCAAACCCTTTGGGAAGTCCTTTTCTGGATGCTTCATACTATCGATTACACCACCGACAGTCTCCATACCACCATATGCAAAGACGGCATAGACAACAAAGGAAATGATTGTGATCGGAGTTTGGAAGTCCTTGTTAGGTGAGACAATAAAGCTTTGCCAGTCATTGATTGGTTGTGCTAATTGTCCGTGGTTCATAATAATTACTACTAAACTAGAAATAATGAAGACCAAATTCATTCCAATCATGAACCACCCACCAATTGAGGACATGAGCTTAATTCCAGTCATCCCTCTTGAAGAAAGATAAGTAGACAAAATCATGAATAAAATGGCCAAAACACCAATCAGTTGGGTGTCATGTAAGCCAAATAGATCCCAACTTTGAGTGGTATCTTTACCAAAAACAAGCGCAGAAATCGAAATCCATAGTCTAGATGCGCTTGAAACCAACCATAGTACCCAATTAGCAAGCCAAACAAAAGTCCCAATAAAGGCCCATTTTTCGCCAATTGAACCTGCTAACCAAGAATAAATACCCCCTTTGGCATCATGAAAGGCAGAACCATATTCCGCCATCATTAATCCAGCCGGGAAAAAGAAACAAATTCCGGCTAAAATAAACCAAATAATTCCGGCATATGTCATTTGCCGGTACGAAACAGAGACATTACCAAAACCATAAACCGTCGTAATGATCATCAAAACGAGGCTCATAGTGGTTAGTGTCTTTTTCGTCTGTGTATTTTCATCATCCAAAACAATAAAACCTCTACTTTCTGTTTACCTCCTTATTTTATCATTGATCTTTTTAACCGCATTCATTCTAATATTTGTCTTATGATACAAAAAAGCATTGCTCTTTTGAGCAACGCTTTTATTGATTGATCTTGTCTTCAATCCAATCTCCTAATTCAGCTACATGTAATTTAGTGACTGAACTAAAAGTTAAGACTGTTACGTGATCATAATTAAGATCTAAGTTCTTTTTCAAACCTGACATCACTTTATTGGTTTGGCTCTTCTTGATTTTGTCCATTTTCGTGCAGACAACTAGAATTGGGATATTTAGATATTGGGCATATTCATACATCGCAATATCATCCTTAGTCGGTTCATGACGACTATCGATCAAGATGATCAACCCTTTTAGATTAGGTCTTGTCTCCAAATAGTCTTGGATCATTTCGCCAAATTCTTGTCGTCTTTTTTGGGAAACTTTAGCATAGCCATATCCTGGAACATCCACTAAGTAAAATTCATCATTTACTAGATAGAAGTTAAGGGTTTGGGTCTTACCAGGCTGTGAAGATGTTCTAGCCAAGTTTTTACGTTTAAGCAGGGTATTAATCAAGCTAGATTTTCCTACGTTCGAGCGGCCCGCTAACGCGATCTCAGGTAAATTATCCTTAGGATATTGACTTTCCTTTACAGCACTAACTGCATAACTGCTGCTTTTAATTATCATTGGCACTTACCTGAGAACTTTCGACGTCGTCTGAATTTTTACGAACAACGCGTGGTTTAGCATGTTTAGTTATTACGTCTTTTGTAACTTCAACTGATTCAATATCTTCTTCACTTGGAGTTTCATACATAATGTCCATAATTGAGTTTTCAATAATTGTTCTCAAACCACGAGCACCCATGTTTCTTTGAATAGCCAAATCAGCAATTGCCTTTAAAGCACCATCAGTAAACTTAAGGTCAACGCCATCAAGTGAAAGAAGCTTCTTATATTGCTTTACCAAGGCGTTCTTTGGTTCAGTCAATACTCTTACTAAGTCTTCACTGTTAAGCTTGTCCAAAGTAGTAATGATAGGAATTCTACCGATAAATTCTGGAATCATACCAAACTTAACCAAATCAGCTGTAGTCAAATGGCGAGTCCAATCATCAGCATCTACCTTATCAGCTTCGTTTTCAGCACCAAAGCCGATTGTCTTCTTGCCAAGACGATTCTTTACGATTTGTTCAATTCCGTCAAAGGCACCACCAACAATAAACAGAATATTAGTAGTATCCATCTTAATCATTTCTTGTTGTGGGTGCTTACGACCACCCTGTGGTGGAACAGATGCGATAGTACCTTCCAAAATCTTCAAAAGAGATTGTTGTACACCTTCACCTGATACATCACGAGTGATTGAAACATTTTCTGACTTCTTAGAAATCTTATCAATTTCGTCGATATAAATGATACCGCGTTGAGCACGTTCAATATCGTAATCTGCGTTTTGAAGCAATTTTAGCAAGATGTTTTCTACGTCTTCACCAACATAACCCGCTTCAGTTAAAGTAGTTGCATCGGCAATTGCAAAAGGCACATTCAAAATTCGTGCAAGAGTTTGTGCCAAATAAGTTTTACCTGAACCGGTAGGTCCAATCATTGCAATGTTAGACTTTTGTAATTCAGTTGATGAATCGACATCCATTTGACTGATTCGCTTGTAGTGATTATATACAGCAACTGACAACACTTTTTTAGCACGATCTTGACCAATTACATATTGATCAAGTTGCTTCTTAATTTCAACTGGTTTAGGTAATTCACGAGCTGTCTTAAGAGAATCTGCTCGTAATTCATCGTCAATAATTTTTTTAGCCAAGTCAACACATTCGTTACAAATATAAACGCCGTTACCGGCAATCATTTTCTTGACTTGGTCTTGAGTTTTACCACAAAAAGCGCATTTAATCTCTTCTTGTTCTGTAAACTGATTTGCCATTAACTTTTCCTCCTATATCTACCAAAAATTAGATTATCATACTTTAACTAAGATTGATAAATATTAGGCTTAAAAATCAAAAAAAGCGGCCTAAAGCCGCCTTTTTTTGAGGAATCAGCAATAAATTTTATTACTTGTCTTCCTTATTATCATCTAAGTCTTTTGCTTCAAGCTTTGCCTTAGCAACTTGCTTAGCATTATCAGTAATAAGATCCATAGCCTTACGTACAGTGATGTCGTGACTTAACATATCATCAGTTAAGGTGTTACGTACAGTCTTTTCATCCATGTTGTATTCAGAAGAAAGGTCCTTGATTTCCTTATCAATTTCGTCCTTAGTTGCCTTAAGGTCTTCTGCATCAACGATAGCTTCAAGAACTAAGTTAGTCTTAACTCTTTCAGCAGCGTTCTTAGCAAATTGTGAACGTAATTGTTGTTCGTTGGTGTTAGTCAACTTGTAGTAAGTTTGAGGATCGATACCTTGACGTTGCATGTTGCCCAAGTATTGGTTCAATTGAGTATCAACATCTTCTTGGATCATTGCGTCAGGAATTTCATCAACAGTAGCGTTCTTTACAGCACCTTCGATAGCAGCTTCTTGGATTGCGTCCTTAGCAGCTTCTTCCTTTTGTGCCTTCAAGTCCTTCTTGATCTTGTCCTTTAATTCGTCAAGAGTATCTACAGAGTCATCAACGTCCTTAGCAAATTCATCGTCTAACTTAGGAAGTTGCTTTGACTTAACTTCGTGGATCTTAGTTGCGAAGTGAGCTTCCTTACCTGCTAAGTCCTTTGCGCCGTAATCCTTAGGGAAGGTTACAACAACATCAACGTCGTCACCTGCTTCGTGACCAATAAGTTGATCTTCAAAGCCTGGGATAAATGCACCTGAACCTAATTCAAGTGAGTAGTTTTCAGCTGAGCCGCCTTCAAATTCCTTACCGTCAATAGTACCCTTGTAGTCGATAGTTACAGTATCGCCTTTTTCTGACTTACCCTTCTTAAGAACAAGTTCAGCGTTTTGTTCACGACGCTTGTCAAGTTCAGCATCAACGTCCTTTTGGTAAATACGAGTATTTTGCTTAGGAACTTCAATACCCTTGTAGTCGCCTAACTTAACTTCTGGTTCTACAGTAACAGTAGCCTTCATAGTCCAGTCCTTACCCTTGTCCATTGATACAGGAGTAATTTGTGGTTGACCAACTGCAGCAATACCTGCTTCCTTAACAGCAGCAGAATATGCATTTGGTAATACGATGTTTAAAGCATCTTCATATAATGCTTCTTCACCGTAGTATTGATCAAAAATTACACGAGAAACGTGGCCCTTTCTAAAGCCAGGAACACGCAAGTTTTTCTTTACTCTTCTAAATGCTTGGTCTAAACCTAATTTAATTTCATCTTGTGAAATATCAAAAGTAAGTTCACCGGTTGTCTTACCGGTTTTTTCCCATTTTACAGACATTAATAAAATACCTCCAATGTCAAGTTTGAGTTTGCTTCTTGCATACTAAGTTATCTTACCTTAAACTAGCACAAAAAACAAATATCTAAAAGAAAAAAGATGCGCTCCAGTGAAGAAGTGCATCTTTTTTTACTATATCGTTAGAAATTAGTCAAGGATTTCAGTAACCTGACCGGCACCAACGGTACGACCACCTTCACGGATGGTGAACTTAGTACCCTTTTCGATGGCAGCTGGCTTAATTAAGGTAACAGTGAATTCAGTGTTATCACCAGGCATAACCATTTCAGTACCTTCTGGCAATTCGATTTCACCAGTAATATCAGTGGTGTGGAAGTAGAATTGTGGACGGTAGTCTGAGAAGAATGGGGTGTGACGACCACCTTCGTCCTTCTTCAAAACATAAACTTGACCCTTAAACTTCTTGTGGGTTTGGATTGAGCCTGGAGCAGCCAACACTTGACCACGAACAACTTGGTCACGGTCGATACCACGAAGCAATACACCAACGTTATCGCCGGCTTCACCTAAGTCCAAAGTCTTGTGGAACATTTCCAAACCAGTAACAACTGACTTAAGAACCTTGTCTACCAAACCAACGATTTCAACTTCGTCACCGATCTTAACAGTACCACGGTCGATACGACCTGAAGCAACAGTACCACGACCAGTGATAGTGAATACGTCTTCAACTGGCATTAAGAATGGCTTGTCAGTTTGACGTTCTGGAGTTGGGATGTATTCATCAACGATGTCCATCAACTTCAAGATTTGTTCTTGAGCTTCCTTGTCGCCTTGCAAAGCCTTCAAAGCTGAACCACGAACAACTGGAATATCGTCGCCAGGGTAATCGTATTCAGTTAACAAGTCACGAACTTCCATTTCAACTAAGTCGATCAATTCTGGGTCGTCAACCAAATCGCACTTGTTCAAGAATACTACGATGTAGTTAACACCAACTTGACGAGCAAGCAAAATGTGTTCACGAGTTTGTGGCATAGGACCATCAGTTGCAGCAACAACTAAGATAGCACCATCCATTTGTGCAGCACCGGTAATCATGTTCTTGATGTAGTCGGCGTGGCCTGGAGCGTCCATGTGAGCGTAGTGACGATTTTCAGTTTCGTATTCTACGTGGGCGGTGTTAATAGTGATACCACGTTCCTTTTCTTCTGGTGCAGCATCGATTTGTGAGTAATCTTCAGCCTTAGCCAAACCCTTTTCAGCTAAAACAGTAGTAATAGCCGCAGTTAAAGTGGTCTTACCGTGGTCAACGTGACCGATAGTACCAATGTTTACGTGTGGCTTAGTTCTAACGTAATGTTCTTTTTCTGCCATTAAAATGACCCTCCTGTAAATTTGCAAGAAGTCCGTTGAGATAAGTTAACGGATAATTCTCTGTTGAATATTGTACTACTTTCTTCGGCAAATGCCTAGTAAAAAAGCTTAAGCTAACTTGCCTAACGAAAATATCCTTTGCTAATTATACTAAATAGTTCAAAAAAGTAAACCTTTTTTGCTTATTTTTATTTAGGTAAGTGCTGATAAATCTTATTAAACAATTTTTGGTGACTGCGGCCCTCTTTAGTTTGCAAAAAAGATACCAAATCACTAGCAAAGCTATCTGGTTCATCGACATATTTCTTCACTTTAGGATATAAACTACCAACAACCAAATTAGTTTCTCCAATCATTAATGGTAATTGACTTGGATTATGCGCAAAGCGCGAACCGACTGCAGTAATTATTTCTCGATATGCTGGTTCCTTCTCTAATAAAAGCGTCTCTGCAGGAACAAATTCTTCTAAATTATCAACAACCCAAATTTTAAATGAATCCTTTAAACCCAATCGTACTAAATCTTCACACAGTGCCAATCGTACGGCAAAATCTGGTGTTGGATCTAAAAGTATACTTTGAGTAAAGGCCTTAAAATTAATTAGATTTAATTTATGCAAACTTTCAAAATCAGCCTGATTAACCTGCTTTTTCTGTTTAAATTTTTGCATAATCTGTTGCTGATCTTCTTCAGAAACCGGCTCTACCTTAACCGGCAAATCCAATCCCGTAATATGTTTCAGCTGCAAAGCTTCTATTAAAAAATGATTTTTTTGCAGAATTTTGCAATAGGTTTGATAAACTCGCTGATCTGAAAAAAGATCAGGCTCTTCTTTAATTAAAGCGTATGCCTGATCTTCTTGTTTATTAGCGCAATATAGCTCACAAAGTTGAAGAATTACATCTAGAGAATGTTCTCCTCGCAATGCTTCTTCTAAATTCTGAATAGCCGCTTCAATATCGCCTTTGCGCTTATTTTCTTCAGCAAGCTTCAATAAGTTTTTTTGACTAATTGACGTCATAGATCTTATTTTTCCTTGCTCTTAGTATTTTCTTTCTTTTTATTATTTGTTTGACGTTTAGAGTTTGACTTCTTGGCAGTATTATTGGTCTTGTTGTCATTTTGCGTCTTTTCATTGCGTTTTTGCATAGCACGATGACGGTTTTGGTTTACTTCCATGACAACTGGCAAAATTACTGGACGACGGTTAGTTCTCTTGTATAAAAACTTCTCCAAATCGCCACGAATGTCTTGCTTTAACTCTGTCCAATCAAACTTCTTATGTTCAAAGTTATTGTTGATTGCCTTCTTGATTACTTCAATTGAGTCGTTCATCAATTGACGGTTAGCCTTGATATAAACAAAGCCACGGCTAGTAACCTTAGGTTCCGCAATAATCTTTTTCTTCTTACGATCGATAGTTACAACCGCAATAAAGATACCATCGTCTGACAAAACTTCACGGTCACGCAAAACGATGTTACCAACATCACCAACGCCTGAACCGTCAATCATAGTGTCTTCGCCTGGAACTGGATCAGAAAGATAGAAATGCTTCTTCTTAAAGTCGTAGTCCAAGCAATCACCATTCTTGGTAATGTAAATATCCTTTGGATTCATGCCAGCCTTAACAGCTAAATCACGCACGATTTCAAGCAAACGATATTCACCAATTACTGGGATCAAGAATTTTGGCTTCAAAGTATCAATCAACAATTGAATATCACGACCAGTAGCGTGACCACTGGTATGAATGTTGCGGCCAAGTTGAATAACGGTACCACCAGCCTTATAAACCAAGTCACTGGTTTCGGCTACCATCGTTTCAACAGAGTGAGATGGTGTAGTTGCAATGAAGACTAAGTCGCCCTTATGAATAGTGATCATACTGTGACGCTTTTTAGCCATCTTTTGCAAAGAATTCAATGGTTCACCCATTCGACCAGTTTCCAAAATTACAGTCTTATTATTAGGAACGGTCTTTAAATCCTTAACACGCATCAAGAGGCCATCTGGTACGTCCAAATAGCCTAATTTCATTGAAGTTCTTACGATCTTAGCTAGGTCACGACCAGTAAGCAATACTCGCTTGCCTGTTGCCTTAGCCGCATTTAAAACCTCTTGTACACGATTCAAGTTTGAAGCCTTGGCAGCAACGATAATTCTGCCCTTAGCGTTTCTAAATACGTTAGTAACAAAATTACCGATATCTTGTTCAGAAGCATTAGGGAATGATGCTTCTGCATTAGAAGAATCACTTAAAAGTGCGAGTACGCCTCTGTGTTCAATCTCTGCCAAGCGATCCATATCAGTATGATAATTCTTAGCTGCTGTTGGATCGAACTTAAAGTCACCAGTATAAACGATTTCGCCTTCTGGAGTATGTACATCAATACCAAGTGAATCTGGAATTGAGTGTGTAGTATGGAAGAAAGAGATACTTGCATTCTTAAAATCAATTTCAGTATCAGCATCGATTACATGGAACAAACTATTCTTGCGGTGCTTGTTCTCACGTTGAACTTCAATCTTGGCAAGTTCGATACTTAATTGTGAACCAAACACTGGAATATCATACTTTCTCAAGATGTAAGGCAAAGCACCAATTGAGTCAGCATGTCCGTGTGTAATAAAAATACCTGCTACTCGATCTCCATATTGTTCAAAGAAATCCATATCAGGAATTACGACATCGATACCAAATAAAGAACTATCAGGGTACTTTAATCCGGCATCAAGGACAAAAATTTCATCATTAACTTGAACGGCAAACATGTCTTTCCCCTGTTCACGCACACCGCTCAAGATCATAATCTTAAGTTGATTAGCCATTATATTTCCTTTTCTATTTAAATATTCAATTTTCTTATGGATCAATTGATCACAACGTAAAAATAATCTGTTTCAATTTTAGCATAAACAAGGAAACAAAAAAAGCCAGCCAAGTGGCTGACTTCTTCTTTTATCGCTAGAATTAACGACGAAGACCTAACTTCTTGATCAATTCACGGTAACGGTTAATGTCGTTATCTTCTAAGTAACGAAGTAAGTTACGACGGTGACCAATCTTCTTAAGCAAACCAACGTATGAGTGGTGGTCGTGCTTGTGGTTCTTCATGTGTTCAGTCAAGTTGTTGATGTCTGCAGTTAAGAGAGCAACTTGTACTTCAACAGAACCAGTGTCACCTTCGTGAGTTGCGTATTCTTTAATAATGTTGTCTTTTTCAGTCTTTGAAATTGCCATAAAAAATTTCACCTTTCATATAAATAATTGCCACTAACAACGTTTATCGTCGGCGTGAGCAAATAAACAGCGTTAATGGTTCACGAAAATTATGATACACATTATTTTTTCAAAAAGCAAGCATAAATTACCTTGCATCAAAGATGCTTCTTAAGTATAATGTATGAAGTAAATTTCTAAATCATTGGAGGTGAATTTCATGCCACAAATCAAATCAGCTATTAAACGTGTTAAGACGCAAAACGCTGCTAAAGAACGTAACGCTTCTGAATTAAGCAAGTTAAGAACTGCTGTTAAGAAATTCAAGAACGCTGTTGAAACTGATAGTAAAGAAGACGTCTCCAAGTTGCATTTAGAAGCTGTTCGCGCTTTGGACAAGGCTGCTTCAAAAGGCTTAATCCACAAGAACAAGGCTGCTCGTGACAAGAGTCGTTTAAACAAATTAGCAAACAAGTAATTAATACTTATTACTAATCAAAAAAGAGAGAAGATCATAAATTATGATCTTTTCTCTTTTTTTGTTTTCTACACGTTTAAAACGAATAGTTTCAAGAAATTATCTTCGTGATAAGTACCATTCTTATAATTGAATTCCAAATCAATGGCATCCCGCAACAATTTTTCTAATTTACTAATCTTCACCCTATTTTTCAAAGCCAACTTAACTCGATATGGGTGAACGCCTAAATCTTTAACTATTTGTGGCTCACTGCGACCTCTTTGAGCTAAAATTTTAACTACTAACAACAGTTCAAGCTGATTTTCAAAGACAGCCAGCAATTGAATTGGAGACGTTCCTTCTCGTAATTGATTCTCCAATCGATCAACTGCTTCTTGATAATTTCGATTAAGAGCTGATTCCAAAATTGCAAAAATATTTTGTGCCAGTGACAAATCAACATTTTGCATGACGGACTTTTCAGTAATCTTGTTATCAGTAGCTGTCATCTTCAATTTTTGATAATTGCTCAGCACAGTATCCATCACTTGGTCGCTGCGCTCAATCAGAAGCTGCAAAGCAGATTGCGTAATTGTGTAACCTTCTGCTTTAATCAGTGCTTTAGTAATTGCACCTACTTCATAAGAACGGATTTTAGGTTCTACTACGTTGAATTGTTTTAAAACAGTCTTGGTGAGTTTTTTACGTCGATCCAGTTTTTCATATGAAGCTACAATTACGATCGTATCTTCTAAATCTGACAAATTCTCAAAAATCTTTATCAAGTCATTGATTTGCTTTTGATACTTTTTAGGTACTTTGGCTGTCAAAAAGAATGGATTTTTAACCATAATCAGTTTTTGTTCACTAAACAAACTTGATTCAGTCAAACTAGCAATCAGTTCGTCTAGCCCATCCGTTTCGCAGTCGATAATTACGTGTTCGCAGTCTTTAAATTGATCCTCTTTAGCATAAGACTTAGCGAGATAGTCATTGACAAAATCATCTTCACTCCAAATTAAAGTATGCGGATTATTATTATTTGTATTTTTAAATAAGGAAAGTAAGGTCATTTTTTACCCCGCTTCAAAAAGCAATTAAATTCTGATTCTTTCATTCCACCATAATACCAGCTAATCATACCACAGTCTTGAGTTGAAACCCACGGTATTTGTTGGTTGGCCAGTGTCGTCAAGGTTTCCTGATGCGGATGACCAAAACGATTATTGCGCCCGGCTGAGATAAAGACCTTCTTAGGATGAATCGCCTGCAAAAACTCCGGCTTAGAGGATGTCTTACTGCCATGGTGCCCTAACTTGAAATAATCTACATTAAGAGTCATCTTTTGCATTATTTCACTTTCTCCATCTTGACCCAAATCTCCTGTAAAAAGCCAGTTTTTATTAGCTAATCTAAAAAGCAAACTCAATGAATCCTCATTTTTACCTTCACCTGCTTGATAAGGATAAACGACATTGAACGTAATCTGTGGTTCCTTCACCTGCATCCCTGCTAGCAGTTCCACTAATTTAGTATTTTTAATTCTGCCATCAATTCTTTTTTGAAAAGAAGGATTCTTAAGCAAACCTTGTGCCATAAACAATTTCTTTACCTTAATCTGTTCCAATAATGGTCCTAAATCTCCCACGTGATCGGCATCTTGGTGAGATACAAACACGCCATCCAGACTATTAATTCCCTGGCTTTTTAAAAACGGGATCGTAATTCGATTGATCTGCGGTGTTACTTTTTTACCACTAAAATTAAGCTTGCCTCCTGTATCAATTATGTAGGCTCTGCGTGGAAAAGGTGTAGTAATCAAAATACTGTCACCCTGACCTACGTCAATGAAGGTTACCTGCCCGCGCAATGGAAAATGAATCATGCTGAAGAAAACTGCATAAAAAACAGTTAAAGTTAGGCCGATCTTTTTACAATTAAAACGCCACTCTGGCTTTTCTCTTAAAGCGATAATTAAGGCAATTGACACTATCAGCAAAAGCAAACATTGCCACCAATTAATTTGACCAAAATCAATCAAGCCCAATTTAGTTTGCGAAAGTCGTTCAATGAGTTGCTCGCCTAATTCCAATATCTTTTCAAAAAATGGTGCTAGCCGTTTAGTGAAACCAAAAGTTAAGACGTTAATGAATGCTAACGGCATAACAACCCAGTTGAAATATGGCACAACCAGCATATTGAATAAAACGGTCAAAAAGTTGATCTGATAAAAGAATAAAAGCAAAAGCGGCGTCAATAATAAGTTAAGCAAAATCGATTGCTTCAGCCCGTTAAATGAATCAGTCAATTGCAACCCCAACGCCAAAATATAACTTAACAGCGCACCGGCAGCCATAAATAATCGCGGTACAAATAGCAGATGAATAATACAAGTTAGGCCTAATAAATCAACTTGTGTGATGTGCAATCCTTTGTACTTGCTAACTCTACCTAAAAAATAAGTTAAGCTTGCACGGACAAAACCAGCTTGACCACCACTTAAAAAGATTCCCAATAATAGAATTATTACGCAAAACAAAAATGTTTCTTCATCGATCATCTTTAAACTGTAACAAATCGTACTGATGATCAAGACATAGATACCAACATGCAAACCCGAGATACTTAACAAGTGAATAACGCCTAAATCGCGATAATTATTCAAAATTTCTTGATTCTCTTGCGCATTGTTTTCACCCAAAACCAATTCACTGGCAAAAAAGCCGAGCAACTGCGGCATCGTTTTAAAATATTTCTGCAGACGATAGCGCAATTGATGTAGTTTTCCTATTAAGTCAGGACGAAGAACACTCATTTGCATGCTAGTAAATTTAACTCTTTGAAAAATCTTTTTCGCTGCATAATAATTCTGATAATTAAACTCGCCAATATTCGTAGCCGGCTCAATCGGTTCACACTTACCTTCAATCTGACTCATTAAAATTGGTTGTCCGGTTTTTAATAGTCTTTTTTGTTCATCGTTAATTTTGCCAGCAATTAAAATATCTCCACCTTTAAAATGACCAGTACCTGACAGAAAATCATCCTTAACGCGAAGCTGATCAGGATAAATTGTTAGCTGACTTTGGCTATTCAAATTAAAATTTGTAGTTTTTTTATTCAAGAATGCAATCAAGCTAAAAGACAATAGAATCAGAACTATGATCTGCATATTAGCACTATATTTTTTGATTAATAAAAATAGAAAATATAGGCTAAACAAAAGACAAACCATTTTTTGAACTAATGAATCACTGGCAAATAGCCAAAAAGAGATTGCTACTAAAAGCAAGGCCAAAATC
>ENA-OPBO01000191-OPBO01000191.1-human-gut-metagenome-genome-assembly--contig:-NODE-191-length-54892-cov-22.090523_pt1 | contig 54892 bp, 51 predicted proteins | sample MGYA00241071_ERZ501458 | MGnify/ENA primary metagenome ERZ501458 (study PRJEB25962, sample SAMEA2042509) | human gut metagenome | biome: human gut; feature: human-associated habitat; material: faeces... | reverse complement strand
TGAAAACGAATTAAACCGCCGTATGCCGAACGGCACGTACGGTGGTGTGAGAGGGAAGGAAACGAAAGTAGGTCAGAAAGCTTTCGTTTCCCGACCTACTCGATTGCATCTATTTTATTTCTCTTATTCACTATCCATTCTTGCCTACCAGCTTCTCATACCGCTCTTCCCTAACAAATACATACTCGTAATACCAACCACCATCATCACACTTCTCATTTCTATAAATTCCAAGTGGTTCAAACGAACTTAATATAAGGAAATCTTCATATGCAGCAATAACTCCACACCTCATACCAATTTTATCTTTATCTTCATAGAATACAATTGATGGCTCCCCAAATTCCCAAATGCCTGCATCATACCCAAAGGTATAAAAGCCCAACTCCTCTTCAACACCACCCCTCTCTTTAATAATGCGAAGTTTAAACTCCAATATAAGCTCCTTGCCACTATCTTCATATACTGCACCATTATCAAGTAATCTCTCAAACCTCAATAGCTTCCATCTACCACCTAAATTCCATATCATTTTATATGAATCACTCTTAGCTATCTCCCTTCCAAAAGTTGAACTATCCACATAACACGCCCCATTAGCAAAATGCTTCAACCTATCACCTCGCTCATCGGTACAACCAATATTCACCACAAACAAAAACAAAAAAATCCAAATAAATCTTTTCATACTTCTCCTGTTTTATACGATACGTTAAACTTGTTGCAGTTGCATTCTTATTATCCTAACACAACACTGCGAAGATACGAAAATAAGTTGTTTTAATCCTTGTTCTAATGAGATGCTCTGCGAACTGCACTCCAAATTGCATTTTGGAGTGGGAAATACGGTTAGAGGGAATGGCGGAGCTATCGGAGGTGTCGGAGCAATCGGACGGGTAACGACTTGTCGGGACGCACAACCGTGCGTCCGTACACTGGTTATACGTCCCCGTTAAAACCATGATGCTGTAACCTTTGACACAACGGACACGACGGACGCACCGATCGTGCGTCCCTACACCCGTTACTCGTCGGCTGGTTTGACAACGGACGCACGACCGTGCGTCCCTACAACCGTTACACGTCTCCCGAGGAAATCGGGAAGCGTCAGGGAGGAAACGGGATTTCCCTACGGAGGGCCGAAATAAAAGTTCGGAAGAATGAAATGAAACTTCGAAAGAATCAAATGATAAGTCCGAAGAATTTTCCGTTTCCTCCGTGGAGATTTTTTATTTTCCAGCGAGCTATTTGGAAATATCTTCCGAGGGAATTAGATTCGTCGGGGGAAGTCGCGAGTTGTAGGGAGCGTTACGATTAGCGACCCGAGCGAATCGGAGCGCTGCCCCAGCAGAGCTGACGCTGAGGATCGTAGATGGTGGCAAATTGCCCGGCCGCAATGCCTTGTATCGGCTCGCTACTGACTAGCTGATAGCCCCCCGAGGGGAGTCGCTCGAGGCGACCCGCGGTGAAGTCGGGCGTGTGTCTGATCTTGAAGGTGACCTCCAGCGGACTATCTGGCGGGGTCTCCGTCCAGAGCCACGGATCGATCGTGAGCCAGTGCATCTCTTCGGTTTCGATGATCGTGCCGTACTGCGTCTTGGGATCGTAGCCTCGTGAAGCGTAGAGGACGTTGTGCTCCACATCTTTTGCCACCACATACCACGGCCCACCCGAGAGCCCTAGCCCTTTGCGTTGCCCGATGGTGTGAAACCAGTAGCCTCGATGCTCCCCGATCTTCTCTCCTGTCTCATGGTCGATGATATCGCCCGTCTGAGTGCCTAAGTAGCGCTCGATGAAGTCGTTGTAGTTGATCTGTCCTAAGAAGCAGATGCCTTGGCTATCTTTGCGCTGTGCATTGACTAGATGCGCCTCTAGGGCGATGCGACGCACTTCCTCTTTGGGCAAATGACCAATAGGGAAGAGGAGACGCTCCATCTGACGAAAGCCGATCTGCGCCAAGAAGTCGGTCTGATCCTTTACTGGGTCGGGAGAGGTACCGAGGAAGGTCAAGCCCGCTGCCGTCTTTCGTATCGTAGCGTAGTGACCCGTGGCTATGTAGTCGTACTCGGATCCACACCTCTCCTCAAAGGCTCCGAACTTGATCAACTTATTGCACATCACATCGGGATTGGGCGTGAGTCCTCGCTTCACCGCATCCATCGTATAGGAGACTACACGATCCCAATAGACTTGGTGCAGGTCGATGATCTCTAGGTGCAGGTCGTAGCGACGAGCCAGGAGTGTCACTAGTTCGATGTCTTCCTCGGCAGGGCAGTCTAGGTAGCCCCCATCCTCGTCCTGCATACCGATACGTATATAGTAAAGGTCTGGACGAAAGCCCGCCTCGACGAGCAGATGCATCGCCACACTACTATCCACGCCACCCGAAGCGAGCAGTGCGATACGGCTATCCCGTGGCAGTGATGTGTAGAGAGCGGTCTCCATACACTTCAAGAGTCAAGCAGCCCTCAGAGAAGACTACATACGCTCGGGCAAGTCGATGCCTAGAAGCCCCATAGCACTATGTATCGTCTCGGCAACGGTCTTGCTGAGCTGCAGGCGCATGCTGCGTAGCGCTTCGTCCTCCTCACGCAGCACGGAGCACTCGTGGTAGAACTGGTTATACCCCTTGACCAAGTCGTAGGTATAGTTGGCAATGCGGGCTGGCGAATAGCTCTCGGCAGCCTCCTGCACAACTGTCGGATAGTCGAGCAACTGCTGGACGAGTGCCGTCTCATACGACGAGAGAGTTAGCTCACCCGTCTCAGGGAGCTGATGCTTGTAGCCCATTTCGTCAGCCTTCTGCAGGAGCGAGCAGATGCGTGCGTAGGTGTACTGAATGAAGGGACCCGTGTTGCCGTTGAAGTCGATAGACTCCTCGGGGTTGAACATCATATTCTTCCTTGGGTCCACCTTAAGGATGAAGTACTTGAGCGCGCCTAGACCGACCATCTCAGCGGTGCGTAGCTCCTCGGTTGTCGGTTCGGCAGCTAGCTCTGCGCCCTTCGCCTGCTGAGCTGTTCGTGCTACCTCTAGGGCGGTGTCGCGCATAGCGTCCATCAGATCGTCCGCATCGACGACCGTACCTTCGCGACTCTTCATCTTGCCGTGAGGCAGCTCGACCATGCCGTAGCTAAAGTGCGTCAAGCTCTTGCCCCACTTATATCCCAAGCGGTCTAAGAGTAGCGATAGCACCTGAAAGTGGTACTCCTGCTCGTTGCCCACGACGTAGACCATCTGGTCTATTGGGAAGTCTTGGTAGCGGAGCTTGGCAGTACCGATGTCTTGGGTGATATAGACTGAAGTGCCGTCACTGCGTAGAAGGATCTTTTTGTCCAGTCCCTCCGCCTCAAAGTCGGCCCATACGGAGCCATCCTCATGTCGCTCGAAGAGCCCTTCCTTCAAGCCTCGCAAGACCTCCTCGCGGCCTACGAGGTAGGTGTCGCTCTCGTAGTAGATCTTGTCAAAGGATACGCCCATACGGTTGTAAGTCTCGTCAAAGCCTTTGTAGACCCACTCATTCATCTGTCGCCACAGCGCACGCACCTCAGGGTCACCCTGCTCCCACTGACGTAGCATCTGTCGTGCATCAGCCATAAGTTGGGACTTAGCCTCGACCTCCTCGTCGCTCCAGTCGGGATGCGCAGCACGTATCTGCGCCAGCTCGGCACGGTACTCCTTGTCAAAGCGCACGTAGTAGTCCCCGATGAGGTGGTCGCCCTTCTTGCCCGAAGAGTCTGGTGTCTCGCCATTGCCCCAGCGTAGCCAAGCCAACATCGACTTGCAGATATGCACGCCACGGTCGTTGACGATGTTTGTCTTGACCACACGATGTCCGCTAGCCTCCAGTATCTGAGCGAGGCTGTAGCCGAGCAGGTTGTTGCGCACGTGACCGAGGTGAAGCGGCTTGTTGGTGTTTGGCGAGGAGTACTCGATCATCACGAGTGGCGACTGATCTGTCGGCGTGATGTGACCGTAATGCGGAGTCTCGGCAATCTCTCGCAGGGCTGAGAGCCACGCTGAGTCAGTCAACGTAAGATTGAGAAAGCCCTTGACCACGCCATAGGAGGCTATGAGGTCTGTCTGCTCTTGGAGCTTGGCTCCGATCGTCTCGGCAGTCTCTTGCGGAGACTTGTGCGAAGCCTTGAGATAGGGAAAAACAACGAGCGTCACATGCCCCTCAAACTCAGGGCGCGTGGCGGTCAGCGTGATCTCGTCAGCGGTCGTGTTGAGATCGTAAAGGGTATGTAGTGTCGAGGCGATCGCCTCGCTAAGCTGTCTGTAAAGGCTCATAGTATATCGTATAAGGAGTTAGAGTACTTTCATACGCCAGGTGACCCCCACGTTGATCTGCGTGCGCTGGTCATGCAGCACCGCCATCGGGTTCGTGTTGGTGCCAAAGGCGTAGTTAGCGTGTGCGTGCAGACGCACCTCGGGGATGGGTGAGTACTCGACACCGCCACCGAGACAGGTTATCTGGGTGCCGTCGATGACCCCGTAGTCCGCTGCTGAGCCACTCAAGTTCTGATCGTAGCTCCCCTTGAGGTAGAGCTTCGTCTGAACCGTCGGGTGGAAGGCTAGCTGACCATAAATAGAGTAATCGGCAAAAGCCTTCTTACCCTCTCCATCTAGTGGCGCACGGTGCATCAAGTCTAGATCGACGAAAGTGCGGCGGGTCAGCTGAAAGCGATTGCCCAGTGAGACGTAGTTCATAAAGCGTCCAGGCGCATACTCCATAAAGTTGACACTCCACATCGGCACAAACCAATCGTGGTGTGCTGTCCATATAAGGTTGTAAGCATACATATCGGCAGGCTGCCCGCTCATCGCTTCGTATGTCTTACGATAGGGACTTTGGATCACCTGCGCATGGAGATTGTCCTGCCCATTAGGTAGAGTGTAGCTCACCGTAGCGCCCCACTGATAAGCGGGCATTTGGTAGCAAAACTCTCCCAGCTGGAAGACATCTATCGGAGCTGGTTCAAACTCCCACCCACCGACGAAGACGATCCACTTGCCAAGCTTAACACTGAGCTGCTCGGTTGGATTGTACTGTAGGTAGAGGAAGTCGATCGACTCGAAGAAGGTGCGATCTAGATTGACCGAGCTAAGCCGCTGTCGGTAGAGGTAGCTAAACTTTGGCGAGAGCGTGCCACTGAGTATGACGTTAGCGATATTGCCCTTAAAGCCTGAACCCGCCTTGTCCGATTGACTACCTATATAGATACGCTGATAGTCACCGCGCGCCTCTAGCGAGAGCGCCACCTTCTTGTTATGCGGTGCCTCTAGCTCGGCATCGGGCGTAGGCTCCTGCGCCATCAGCGAGCCGAAGGTGAGGGGTAGTAGGAGTATGAGAGCCGAAAGCGACTTCGTAAGATGTGACATAATTCTAGCTGAATCAGGTAATACTAAAAGGTACTCTCGTCAGGCGTCCCCGTCTCGACTGTGAGTTCCTCACGTTGGCTCTTCTTGCGCCACAGACCGTACACCTCGCTGACAGGGTCTGAGGTGATAAACGGCTCCATACGCTCAGCACGCAAGTGATCCAATAGTTTGCCAAACTCATCCCGTGTCAAGATGCACTCCAGCTGCTTATGCTCCTCGCCTGAGTAACCACCCGTCACGGAGTGGATCGTCACCCCACGATTGAGCGTGTGGATCACATAGTTACGGATATGCTCCCAATCCTTGGAAATGACATAGACACGAGTCCGCGAGCTCATACGAGTCATAAAGTAGTCGAGGATCATGCCATTGAGCCAAGTACCCACCAGACCCATAATCACCAAACCCGTAGGACTGGTCAGGAAGGCGGAGCAGCAGATCAGACCACCAGCGATCGTTACCGACACACCTAGTGGCACATGAAGGTACTTATTAAAGATCTTCGCCAAGATATCTAGCCCACCCGTCGAGGCATTGATGCTAAAAAGGATAGCCTGCGCAGCACTCATCACCAAGATGAAGCAGACCAAGTCAAACCCTGGATTAGCCACCATAACGCCATGCACCTCCTGAGCGAACATCGACCCCTCGACAGGATCGATCCATCCCATCAAGTCGACAAATGGGCCTAAGATCAGTGCCGTGTAGCAAGTCTTAGCGCCAAACTCATTACCGATCAAGATGAAGGAGAGCAGCAGCAAGATAGCATTGATGAGAAACATATAGGAGCCCAGCGACATAATCGGAAAGAGTCGCTCCAGCACGATGCCTAGTCCCGTCACCGATCCGACGATCAGACCACTAGGTGCGAGGAAGTAGTGTACCGCCATAGCACCGATAAACATAGCAACGGTCATCAGGACCAATTCGTGCCAAAACTTACGACTAGAGAGTAGTTCAGCGGCCTGAGCAGGCAGAGCTGCTAGGCGGACGCGAAGTTCATCCTTACTGGGGATCTTGTATTTCATTAGATGCGTATTACGTAGTGAGCGATCCATCGCGAGGCTACTGCGCTCTAGGCGACGCTCTCCGATAGGTATCTGAGTGCAAAGATACAAAATAGCACAACAAACTATCCGTATAGACATACGAAGCCTCTCACCCTCTCGCTAACTTCAGCTTTATGGTGCTGGGAGAGGATGCTGAGTTGAGACATTATAAATAAGGTCACCTACGCATCACAACACCTTTACGCCAAAAGATGCTGATCCCCACGTGGGAATTTCCAAATCCCTACGGAGGAACGAAAAAATCCCCACGTAGGGACGAAATGCTCCCTACGTGGGGACGAAATGAAACTTCGGAGGAAATGTTTCTCGCCTACGTGGAGAATGTTTTTTCCCCACGTGGCGATTTACGAATAGCCACGTGGGGATTAGAGATTAGACCTTAAAGATTAGAGGTTAGAGAGTAGGGAGGGGGAGGGTAGTGACACTGGCGCTTTTGATTGAAGGGAGGCTATTAGATAAGATTTTTGTACCTTTGCGCCATTGTACAGAGTAACTATACATACAGTTTTACCTATTAAATCACCACAACTTACTAAATGAGTAACAATCCAACGGATCGTATCCAGCCACTCGCAGACTTCGACTGGTCTGGCTACGCACAGGACACTGACATCTCTCCTGAGATGCGCAAAGAGCGCGAGGCGATTTATGACAAGACCCTAACGACGATCAAAGAGAACGAGGTCGTCATAGGTAAGGTTATGTCTATCAGCAAGCGCGAGGTACTAGTCAACATCGGCTACAAGAGTGCTGGCATCATCTCTGCCAACGAGTTTAACTACAACAAGGATCTCAAGGTCGGAGACGAGGTCGAGGTACTTGTCGAGAGCAAGGAGGATCGCTTCGGTCAGCTACAACTCTCTCACCGCAAGGCTCGTGCAGCTCGTGCTTGGGAGAAGATCGCAGCTGCTCAGGAGAATGATGAGGTCATCCTAGGCTACATCAAGAACCGCGTCAACGGCGGTATGATCGTTGACATCTTTGGCATCGAGGCATTCCTCCCAGGATCACAGATCGACGTACGTCCTATCAAGGACTACGATGCTTTTGTCGATAAGACGATGGAGTTCAAGATCGTCAAGGTCAACCCCGAGTATCGCAACGTAGTCGTATCACACAAGGTCCTCATCGAGGCAGAGCTCGAGCAGCAGAAGAAGGAGATCATCTCCAAGCTCGAGAAGGGTCAAGTCCTCGAGGGTGTCGTCAAGGGTATCACCTCTTATGGTGCCTTCGTCGACCTCGGTGGCGTAGACGGTCTAATCCATATTACCGACCTCTCTTGGGGTCGTATCGGAGATCCCTCTGAGGTGGTCTCTATCGATGAGAAGATCAACGTGGTCATCCTAGACTTTGATGAGGAGAAGACACGTATCGCTCTCGGTCTCAAGCAGCTTATGCCTCACCCATGGGATGCACTCGATCCTAACCTCAAGGAGGGTGACATCATCCACGGTCGTGTCGTCGTCATCACTGACTACGGCGCATTCGTAGAGGTGATCCCAGGTGTCGAGGGTCTGATCCACGTCAGCGAGATGTCTTGGACACAGCACCTACGCAGCGCTCAGGAGTTCCTCACCGTAGGTCAGGAGGTAGACGCTGTCGTCCTGATGCTCGACCGCGAGGATCGCAAGATGAGCCTCGGTCTCAAGCAGCTCAAGCCCGATCCATGGGAGACCATCGAGCAGCGCTTCCCCGTAGGGTCTAACCACGAGGCTCGCGTACGCAACTTCACCAACTACGGAGTCTTCGTTGAGCTCGACGAGGGTATCGACGGTTTGATCCACATCAGCGACCTCTCTTGGACACGCAAGGTCAAGCACCCCAATGAGTTTGTCAAGGTCGGTCAGATGATCGAGGTACAGGTACTAGAGATCGACAAGGAAAATCGTCGTCTCAGCCTGGGTCACAAGCAGGTAACGGAGAATCCTTGGGACGAGTTCGCTAAGGAGTTCACCATCGGCTCTATCCACGAGGGTACAGTCGTTCGTATGAACGAGAAGGGTGCCACGATCGCCCTACCTTACGGTGTCGAGGCTTTTGCTACTCCCAAGCATCTAGTCAAGGAGGACGGTTCAAGCGTCTCTGTAGACGAGAAGCTCCCCTTCAAGATCCTAGACTTCAACCCCGAGATGCAGCGCATCATCGTCTCTCACAGCCGTATCCACGAGGATGCTGAGCGTGCAGAGCGTCGTCAGGCTGCTACCGAGGAGCGCAACCAGCAGGTACGTGACGCTGCTGCCGTCGCTGCTACACAGCAGAGCGTAGAGCGTGCTACCCTAGGAGACCTCGATGAGCTAGCAGCTCTCAAGGAGCGCCTACAGAGCGAGGAGTAATCCGTGTAAAAGTTGTGACGATCGTTCGGTGAGGCTACAAAGCCCGCTGCGACTGATCGACAGTAAATAATCAGAGAGGTGACGTCCCCTAAGGATCGTCACCTCTCTTCACATTTAGCTCATACAGTCCTGAGGAAGTCCGCTGCCGACGGCTCTCTCTTCCGTAGATTAGGAGTCAGGGCTGACGCATTATAATTCCATTTCGAAGATTTCCTCTGGAGTCATTCGAGAGCAATAGTGTCCTAAACGTTTTTGGCGGGAGAAGGGTGTAAGATAGCTGTCAAGCGGGTCAATCGCCCCTTGACATTTGCGGTAAAAACGGGGGTATCCCCCCTATGCTATTTCGGGCTCGTCTGGAGGCGGTGGAAACGGCTCATTTATCCACTGAAAGAGGTCGATTTTGGTGAAAGTGTTGAGTCTCAAAGAGGCTGTTAAGTTGGAGAGACTCCAGGGGTGTTTTGCTATTCGCTTGAGATATTGAAGTAGGAGAATCGTAATCAAAGCCGTTCAAATCTGAATCTCAACAGCGTTTTTACTCTGCATTACAGAATGAAATTAGGTGGCAATGCTTCGATTTGGCATAGACGGATTCATACCTTTGCCCCAAAATTGACTCGCATGACACTGAAAGAACTACTGAACAAGGTTGAGTTTGACGATGTTGCACCCTATATAGTGCAGCACTATCCTGATATGGCAAAGTGCCTCTTTGGTTTCAAAGAAGCATTTGACGGCATGAGGAATACCATACCGTCCAATCTTGATGGCGAAAATGTCAAGGTGGAGTATTATATTGAGGATGCCAAGGATCCATATCTTGCGGCATTTCATTCGGATAATGCCGATTGGGAGACGGTTGTTGGTCGCGAAGTGATTATTGGCACCAATGTCTCTGCTCCTTTGGAAGAGATAATCGCGGTTGTCCTCTTTGATGCAACCTTCTGGGGCTTCACTCCAGAAGATAGGGAAGAAACATTTGACGTGTGGCAAGAGGATAGAAGACCTCCCACCAATGGCAATCCTTATCTCCTCAAATGGTGACATCTTACAGAAGAAGAGAAAGAACAACTTAAAGAAAACGACCAATGACACGAAAAGAGAGCACAATCAATATTGAGCGCATTGAAGCGGCCAAGGATGTCGCAACCTTGCGCGAGTTATTGCTGTCAGTGGAAGAAGATATAAAGGGTATTGTCGGAAACGATCCATTGAGTTTCTATCTTGAACGTCCTTCACAACAGGCCATGGAAGAAATAGACAACTACATCGGTCTGAGAACAATGATACTGGACAAGATGTTCACCTATGCTCCCGACGAGATTGAACGTATGGAGCAGGTGAACACGCTCCTGACTGACTTGCGGAAGAATATGTGTCGGCGTACCTGTGCATTGTATCGCACCTTGCTGGCTCATGGCGTTGACAAAAGTTTCGATGATGACTATGAGGTGGAAGGTAAACTGACCGTAGGAGTGGAATATGACAGCAAAGAGGGCGATTACGGAACCGTCCTGCATCTGGAAAACGATGCTTACTATGGCTCTGACTTCGCCTATATGCTTTACGTCATCGCAAACAACGAAGAAGAAAGGCGTTACGCTCTTGGCTACATCGACAACTGTTGTTTGCGGCACGAAGAAGGAAACACGCCAGACATGACGGACAAGGAATTGCTTGTCGTTGACTTCGCATATTTGGACGATGGCACCAGTTGGGACGAGTGCCTGCATCGCGATGATCTAAAACATATCTGCTTTGGGTACGCATTCCATTCCCTCTATAGCCATAACCCTTATTCGCTGGCCGACATCGTGCGCATCAACAGTTTTGATGTGAATGTTCAATTGGTTTGTCAACGGCTAACAGACCAGGCCGGTCGGCGAAACAAAGACATAACCAAGGACAATGAGTGATTTTGACAAGAAATGCCAGGAGGACAACATAAGAGTGTTGCACCTGCTGGAGGAATGCCTTCACGGGGATGGCAAGCATTTGCGGTTCTGCCAACTCATTGAAATACTAAATGGTCATACCGACTACTTCTATGAAGAGCCGGAAGCCACAGTTGAACGATGGAACAAAGTAATCAAACAACTGAAATATGAGCACAACAACATTCCGACAGCAGGTAAAGCAGATGCTTCACGCTAATAACAGACCCGACACTCCGCCGAGCAAGTTTGCAAGAACAGTGTGGTATATCTTCAAATGGCTTGTTATCATTGAAGTCTTTTCTGCCTTACGGTACGCTCTCATCTACTTCTACCCAGATTGGTTTGCGGGCTGGTTCGATGAGGAACATCAACAAAGACTTCTGATATGGCAAGAAACAGAACATATTGTGCGTGTAAGAATATCTTCTGCTAATTTACCCAGAGTATAGTATGGAGGTCCTTTCTACAGAATACAAAGGCATATCCGCTGGTGCTCAAGAGCTTGGCACTAAAGTGCCAAGCCAGTTGGCCAATGACACCACACATGCGCTTGAAAAACTGCGAGATGCCCTAGGCGGGGATGTTAGCGGATTTGTGGCCAAACGACTTCACTTTTCTCAAAAAGAACTGTTTCAAGCATTGGCTATGGAGCAGATAGACAGTGTGGCCATGGCTATCTATAATATCGAAATGCGGAGTCAGGCCGTTATCATTGGAGACCAGACTGGCATAGGTAAAGGGCGACAAGCTGCGGCTATGATACGCTATGGTATGTTGTCCAGCTATCTGCCCGTTTTCTTCACTGACCGCTATACGCTTTTTAGCGATATGTATCGTGATTGCAAGGCGTTGGGCATACAAGAGGCACGACCGTTGATAGTGAATAGCGGTGTCTCGGTTGTAGATTTTGACAAAGTGATAGAACCCGAGTCAATGCCTGATGCGCCTGACGAAATTTGGTCTCCTACAATCGGTGAGGATGAGGAGGCTGATGACAGCGGATTGATGACACTCTACCAAAAGCAATATGAGGTTGTATATAAATCGCTGAAGAAACGTGAGATGGAAATCATATACAGCAAAAGAGACATTCCTGAAGGTTGCTACGAGTATTTGATGATGACCTATTCTCAACTAAAGGATGCCAAGAAAGACAAGACACGACTCGATTTCCTCAATGCGCTTTGCGAAAAGCATCGTCTGCTTTTCATCTTTGACGAAGCACACCGCAGCAGTAGTGTCTCGGCTGGCAATGTGTCTGTCATCACCCAATGCATAAACTCTGTGTTGGAAAATAGTGCTGAAGCCCAATGCGTTTTCCTTTCAGCAACATTTGCCAAACGTCCTGAATGCCTGATAACCTTTATGCAGCGCACTGCTTTGAGTGCTTTGGCCACAAAAGCAACGCTTCAACTTGCTTTTGCCAGCGGAGGTGTACCCATGCAGGAATTTGTATCTTCAACCTTGGCTGCAGATGGGCAGATGATACGGCGTGAACATTCAAACGAAGGTATTCCTGACCCTATTTACACCTATCTTGATGACGATTTGGTGGTACACTCCGAGCTGTTTGACAGGGTAATGTATTGGTTTCGCGAGTTGGTAACATTGAGTCAAATGGTTCATCAGACTATTGCGCTTGGAAGGCTCTACCAACTCATAGCTGATTGGGGATGTTATCCTACACGCGGACAGTTGTTTTATGTAAACAAGATCCTATTGATTGCCTTGAAAGCCAAGACTATCGCCGACGCAGCTGTTGGGGAGGTTAGGCAGGGACGTAGCGTGGTTATCGGAATGAGCGATACGTTGGAATGCGTGCTACAGGATGTGGTGAAGGATGAGAAAGGTAATTGCTCTGGCGATTTTTCGGCTATATTGCTTCGTTTATTGGAGAAGACGGTCATAGACACCCACTCCTATATGTCTCTGTTCAAACTCACTTTTGATATGGACTTACCAGGAGCAGAAGAAGTCGCAAATGCTATTGCTGAGGTGGAAAATTTCTATGAACTACTCAAACATGGCATTAAGGAAGATACCTTTCATCTGCCTCTTTCGCCCATTGATGTCATTAGACAATTGATAACAAGGGAGACCTTTGAGGCTCCAGACGGGCGTTTTATTCATATTCGCTTTGAAGAGTGTACGGGCCGTGTCCACCAGTTGGAATACACATGGCCTGACGGAGAGGACGATTTCTGTGCGGCTACCATCGTGTCACGACGTAAGGTTCACAGTAACCGTATCTTTAACGATTTTCAGAACAACAAACTTGATGTAATCCTTATCAACGCATGTGGTGCTATCGGAGCAAGTGCCCATGCCATAGCCACAGCAGAGGTGCCCGAATCGCAAGTGCGTCAGCGCAAGATGCTCATTGTGCAGACAGACCTGGATGTAAACATAGACCTCCAAAAGCGTGGACGTATCAACCGCACAGGACAGCGCATGGACTTACCTCCCCTTTACGAATATATCATCACCTCCATCCCGTCAGAGAAAAGGCTAAATATGATGCTTCGCGCCAAATTGCGACTACTGAGTGCAAATACTGCGGCCAATCAGGACCAGGATCGCAAGCAAGCCGACTTTATTGACTTGAGCAATAAATATGGCAATCAGGTGGCACGTGAGTTTCTTGAAGCACATACGGAGTTGTCCTTTGTGCTAGGTCTGAAGCCAACATCTTCTCTTACTGCAAGCCGCCTGATGGCACGCCTTGCCATGCTTAGCGTTACTGCACAACAGGATGCCATCGACGAACTCTTTACTGCTTACCAAGCACTTGAAACGGACTTGCGCCGCATCAATCAATGGGATCTCGAACGAGAGCATCGCGATTTTGAGGCTGTTTTTGTTCGTGATGAGTTCTTTACGGCTGCGCTCGATGACTCTCGATTAGGCGGAGGGTCGTACCTCACTACCTACCGCTGCCGCCATCGCACTTTCCCCTATGATTCAAAATCTCTCCAAAAGGCCATAATAGAAGCCCAACAACAATATGGCCTACCATTCAGAGAGAATAGTGTATTGCATAAGGAGGTGGATGCATACTACAGACTGCAACGCAAGAAAGTGCGAGAGCGCATCGCACAACGTCAGGATATCCTAACGCTGAATGTTCGTGAGTCTCTGAAGAAACATATCACGAATGACGAGTTGGTAGATGAACTGATAGCCATAGCACAACAGCCCTATGAGTCATGGTGTGGTATGGCAAAAGAAAAAGTAAAGGGCTTGCATATGCGGAATACAATACTGCGCCGTCTGAAATCCTATTCTAATGAATGGATGGCCAATGCGCAGCGCCTTGACAAGAACCTCAAGAAGATTAGCGAAGAAGGTAAACGTCTGCGCACCATTCTTTCGGCTGCTAAACTGGGCTTTTCATATGATATGAGCGGCTGTGTTGAACTGGAATTTGAATGCGATTATGTCATTGGTGTCTTAAAAGACATTCGCTTTGGCCAAGACATTGAGAAGAAATTCCTTCCGGGCAAGGTGGAATTGGTATTTGCTCTGTCTGCTGGTATGCGTGAAATCACCATCAATCTAGTGCATTCTGAAAAGAACAGCAACTACAGCAAACTGGAAAGTATCATGAAATATGGACAGCCATATCCCTTCGATGCAATGGTTTGGAACGAAGAAATAGCCAAATATAACAACCGGATTATAGAGCGCAAAATCGTCACAGGCAATATACTCGGAGCTTATAGCGACCCAGCCATAGCCAAATTAAAACCTCGTTTCATCACTTTTACACTCGCCCCAGATAAGGCCGGAAAAAAGACTGTAGCTCATGGCCTACTGATGCCTCTCGACGAGGTGCGTCTGCGTGAAGTGTTGAAAAATGTGACACTGCCATTAGCTGATGGATTGCGTTATGCAAACTCAACATCTTCTGTATATTATGTTACTGGTTTGGATGTCACATTCTTGCTTATGCCCATCCGTGAAAAATCAAACGATGGACTGAAATTTCGTATCAGTGTGGATGAAAGAAGTACCAAGGCATTTGAGCAACTCTATGCTCCAATACGCTCTTTATTCATAGCGGAGCCAGTGTCTTCCAAATGGTCAGAACGTGACAAAGCTTCAAACAACCCGAAGCAACGCAAAACTCGTATGAGATACTATACGGACAATCTGCGTTTTGAGAGTGAGCCCATGCAGAGCATCATTGCCTTTTGGGTAAAGAATAAAGCGATGATTGTCGTACCACGCGAACAGATTACCATCGGTGAACTTAAACAATTTGAATCGCAATCGCTTCATGAAGAGAACATGGCTTGGCCTGTTCTCGACTGGCAAAACGAGACAGAACAACCGCTTCCGCCCTCGCATCGTGAGGTTCTTCTACACATCACACCACCCATGCTGAAAGACGATGATGAAGGTCTGGACGTACAATCATACTCGCCATTTGTGACTCTTTGCAAAGCCACATTAAAGTTGGAAGGATGCAGTATGAAGGATATGGCAACAAGATTGCAGTCCAGAAGCCTCTATTTCAACTGGCGTTCTTGCTCTCATCTTGAAGACAATGAACGTTCGTTGCGTCGTGCCGTATTGGACGAACTGCGCCATGCCCTGATTGAACCGACCGATAAGATTAGTTTGGCTTGTTACGATAGATTATACAAGGCAAGTTGCAAGGAACGTCTCGATGTTGTTACGAGTATTAGAGAACGCTTCAAAGAAGAATTTCTTTTCATGTCTCCACCACGAGAACAGGTTATGGAGTTCCTTAACAACTGCCCTTGTAGTAACCGTCTTGAGCATATAGTGCAGTCTTTGAGAAGATACCTTGACGGAGAGACTGACGTAATAATGGATTAAACAAATGTATCTTGGCGAAAAAGGCATCGCAAATACAGAAAACGCAGAAGTCCTAAAGGCGGCACTTCACACGGCTAAACAGGAAATGCGTATGGGGACAACCATGTCTTGCATTAAAATGCGGACAGGTTGGGAACTTGGCGTGGAGGGTTTGTGGAAGTTTGAATACCCTGACCCATTCCACCCCAATGCCGTCATCGAAGATCACGTAAAAAGACATTACGGCGAACCAATAAACATAGCTCTATGTATGGCTGATACCTCCTTGCTTTCGGCATATCCCGCCTTTAATCGGCTAAGATTGTTCTCTTCTTACACTTCGAGAGGAGGCACGTTGGGCTACTTTGACCCCATCAATTATGGTATGGTGGTGACAATCGGAACCCCCAATGCACCCTTCGACCAACAGATTGAAGGCGTGTTGCTTCACGAAGTACAACATTTAATACAGGAAGCAGAAGGTTTTGCCAAAGGTGGTAACACATCTCAAGGATATTCCCGCTATCTTCGTCTTGCAGGCGAAGTGGAAGCCCGCAATGTGGTGATACGCCACAGCCTCTCGATAGAGAATCGCCGTGCCAAACTCCGTTCAGATACCCAAGACGTGCCCGACGAAAGACAAATAATCGTGAGATAAAGAAAGATATGCTTTAATATGGCGGCTAATTCCTATTTTGAGGTGCTGGGGGAGAAAGCCACCCAGCACCTCAAAATAGGAATTAGCCTTTATAATGCGTCAGCCCTGGATTAGGAGTTCGTTTTGACCGCTATCTCAAAAGTTGTTTGTATATTTGCCACTACTACTAGTGACTATACGCTTATGAAGCAACTACTACATACTATATATACCCTCGTCGTCTGCGCTCTACTACTGCCTTGCGGGGCATTCGCTAGTGATCAGTGCGCAGCTGCTGAGCAGCTATCTGACCAATCCCTCACTATGGTGGCAGCGCAAGCCTTCAGCATCGAGCAGTCTACGCCTAAGGTAGAGGTGCGTGACGGATCGATCATACCGCTCTGCGAATACGAGCAGATGCAGGTCTTTAACGTTATGGGACAGGAGGTACGCAACGAGCATTTGCCGTCAGGCGTCTACCTCGTGCGTCTTGTCGTGCAGGGAGAGACCTACACACTCAAAGTGGTCATACGCTAATCCTACTACTACAGCTATTTATGTAGCCCATTTGTCGAGAGCTATCCGCGTTGTGCTGTGCTATCGCTAGCCAGGCTCACGTGGAGGATAGCTCTCTTGTAATATATCCTATCCTATGCTTGATCAAATCCAGCAACTTCAATCGACACTCTCCGACCTCGCAGCCTCTACACCCGAAGAGGCAGAGCAACTACGCATAGCTTATCTAGGTAAAAAAGGACGCATCACCCAGCTCTTTGAGTCATTTCGTCAGCTTCCCCCCGAGGAGAAGCGACAGCTAGGAGCAGCACTCAACGATCTCAAGCAAGAAGCTACTACACGTATCAAGGAGATCCTAGCCTCTGTGGCTACGCAGTCGGTGCAGCAGACGATCGATCTGACCCGTCCCGCCGTACCTTATCCACAAGGCTCGCGTCACCCGCTCACGCTCATACAGGAGGAGATCTGTAACATCTTCGAGCGGATGGGCTTTAGCATAGCTGAGGGACCTGAGGTGGAGGATGATTGGCACGTCTTTGAGGCGCTCAACTTCCCGCCAGACCACCCCGCACGAGACATGCAGGACACCTTCTTTGTGGATCATAAGAGCAACATCTTGCTCCGTACCCACACCTCCTCGGTGCAGACGCGCGTTATGAAGAGCCAAGAGCCGCCCATACGAGTCCTTTGCCCTGGGCGCGTCTATCGCAATGAGGCTATATCTGCTCGTGCGCACTGCTTCTTTCATCAGATCGAGGGACTATACATCGACCGCAACGTGAGCTATGCCGATCTAAGAGAGGCATTGCTCTTCTTCGCTCAGTCGCTCTTTGGTGCCGATACGCAGATACGGTTGAGACCTTCCTACTTCCCCTTTACCGAGCCGAGTGCTGAGATGGATATCTCGTGCGGGCTGTGCCACGGTGAGGGTTGTGGCTTCTGCAAGCACACGGGGTGGGTCGAGATCTTGGGTTGCGGTATGGTCGATCCCAACGTTTTGGAGAATTGTGGCATCGATAGCTCCGTCTATAGTGGCTACGCTTTCGGACTAGGCGTGGAGCGCATTGCCAACCTCAAGTACAATGTCAAGGATCTGCGCTACTTCTCGGAAAACAACCTAGACTTCCTCTCGCAGTTTACCGCACACACCACACCACTCTAAAGGCTTCTCAGCAAAATGACGCTCGACGAACGCTATCGCCTGGCGCTGGAGGGGCTTGCACAGCTCTATCCCAATGCCGATACGGAGCTTATCTACCACGACCCCTTCAGTCTACTCGTAGCGGTCGTCCTATCGGCACAGTGCACCGACAAGCGGGTCAATATGGTGACGCCACAACTTATGGCGCACTACCCGACACCCGAAGCGATGGCGCGAGCCTCGGTCGATGACCTGCTAGCCCTTATGGGGAGCGTCAGCTATCCAAACAATAAGGCGAAGCATCTCCTCGGACTCTCCCAGCGGATCGCTCAGGAGCATCACGGCATCGTCCCCTCGACTCGCGAAGAGCTAGAGGCGCTCCCAGGTGTAGGACGCAAGAGCGCCAGCGTTATGCTAGCCGTCTGCTTTGAGACGCCAGCGATGCCTGTCGATACACACGTTTATCGTGTAGCTAAGCGCATTGGTCTTGCCTCTTCATGCGCCACCACACCTCTGGCGGTCGAGCAAGCGCTCGTCAAGCGTATCCCACAGGCGCAGCTCATACGTGCGCATCATCAGCTCATCTTGCTAGGGCGATATATCTGCAAAGCGCGCAAGCCTCTCTGCGCAGAGTGTACGCTCCACGACTGCTGTCGCCACTACGCCACAGCTGCCAAAAAGCAATCGGCTGACTAAATCTAGACCGTCTAACGGGTTAGCTTGCTAGCCTAACTGAGTCCAAAGCCCATCTAGTCTAGACCTAACCAAGTCTAGACTTCTTTTTTCTGTTCCCTCTATAGATCTCTCTGTACAGCCAGTAGCACACAGGTGTGTGTTGCTGGCTGTTTGTTTGTTTAGAGGGCAGCCTCCTTGAGACGCTCCGTATTCTCAGCGACGATGAGCGCATCGATGATCGGCTGCAGGTCGCCGCCGAGCACGCCAGGCAGGTTGTGTACCGTCAGACCGATGCGGTGATCGGTGACACGACCCTGCGGGAAGTTGTAGGTACGGATCTTAGCCGAGCGGTCGCCCGTCGAGACCATCGTCTTACGACGTGAAGCGATCTCGTCGATATACTTCTGATGCTCCTTATCGTAGATGAAAGTGCGAAGTCGTGACAGCGCACGCTCCTTGTTCTTTGGCTGGTCACGCGTCTCGGTACACTCGATCGTTATGTCCTCCACGACACCCGTATTGGGGTTGCGCCACGGGTAGTGCAGGCGTACGCCCGACTCCACCTTGTTGACATTCTGACCACCAGCACCGCTAGAGCGGAAGGTGTCCCACTTGATCTCCCCCTCGTTGATGTTTACCTCAAACTTGTCCGCCTCAGGCAGTACCGCCACGGTCGCAGCTGAGGTGTGTATACGTCCCTGCGTCTCCGTCTGCGGGACCCGTTGTACACGATGCACACCACTCTCATACTTGAGCGTGCCGTAGACGCCTGTACCCGTTACATTGAGGACGATCTCCTTGTAGCCACCCGTACCGCCCTCTGTGTAGCTACTGACGGAGATACTCCACCCCTTCGTCTCGCAGTAGCGCGAGTACATACGGAAGAGGTCACCCGCAAAGAGTGCCGCCTCGTCACCACCCGTACCCGCGCGTAGCTCCAGGATAGCGTTCTTGTCATCCTCAGGGTCATTCGGTAGGAGGAGCAGCTTGATCTCCTCCTCCATCTTAGGGATCTCCTCCTTAGCCTCAGCGAGCAGTTCGCGCGCCATCGCTTTCAGCTCCTCATCGCTGTCGTTGTCTTGGAGCGTACTCTCAGCCTCCTCCTGCTGTGTCAGAAGCTGCTTGTACTGTTCGCCAGCCTTGAGGATCTCCCCCAGGTGGGTGTACTCCTTGCTCAGGGTGGCAAAGCGTCTGCCGTCAGCGATGACATTAGGGTCTGTGATCAAAGTCTCTAGCTCCTCGTGGCGTGCCACCAGAGCCTCTATGCGGTTGAGTAGATTGTTCATATAAGTCTGCTAAGTGATGTAAGGGGTCAAAGGCTATCGCTCCACCGTGGCTAACGCTCCACCGTGCCAAAGGGTGTAACGAGCGTCAAGCGGTTCTCTTCGGAAGCCTCGACACGACCGATGATCTGCGCATCGATGTTAAAGTGTCGCGCCACAGCGATAGCCTCCTCAGCCTGCTCAGCGGGCAGGTAAGCCTCTAGGCGGTGCCCCATGTTGAAGACTTGGTATAGCTCCGCAGCGTCGGCACCACTCTCCTCGGCAATCATCTGGAAGAGCGGAGGGACAGGGAGCAGATGGTCCTTGATAATATGTTTGTTGGTGACAAAGTTCATCACCTTGGTCTGTGCGCCCCCAGTGCAATGGATCAGTCCATGTATGGCGGGACGCATCTCTTTGAGCAGCTTCGCCACCAGCGGAGCGTAAGTGCGTGTGGGGGAGAGGATCAGTTCGCCGACCGTCAGTCCCGTCCCTGGCACCTCAGCAAGTAGCTCACGGCTACCGCTGTAAACCAACTCATCAGGTACAGCGGGGTCGTAGCTCTCGGGATACTTCTCAGCGAGTGCGTGATAGAGTATGTCGTGTCGTGCGGAGGTAAGCCCGTTGCTCCCCATACCTCCATTGTAACGCTCCTCGTAGGTAGCCTGTCCATAGGAGGCGAAGCCGACGATCACATCTCCGTCAGCGATGTGCGCATTGTCAATGATGTCGCTCCGACGCATACGGCAGGTCACGGTGCTGTCTACGATGATCGTACGGACTAGGTCGCCCACGTCCGCTGTCTCGCCACCAGTAAGGTAGATCTCCACCCCCAGATCGCGCATCTGCGCTAAGATCTCTTCGGTCCCGTTGATGACCGCTCCGATCACTTCGCCTGGGATAAGCTGCTTGTTACGTCCGATGGTTGAGGAGAGGAGCATCCCCGAGGTCGCCCCCACGCAGAGGAGGTCATCGAGGTTCATCACGATCGCATCCTGAGCAATGCCTCGCCACACCGAGAGGTCGCCCGTCTCTCGCCAATAGATATAAGCTAGCGAAGACTTCGTGCCCGCTCCATCGGCATGCATGATATTGCAATAGTCGGGATCCCCGCCCAGTATGTCAGGCAGTATCTTGCAAAAGGCTTGCGGGTAGAGTCCTTTGTCTATGTGAGCAATAGCCTTGTGTACATCTTCTTTTGCGGCAGAAACGCCACGGCGCATATATCGGTTCATAGAGACCTTAGAGGTTAGAGATTAGATCTTAGAAATTAGAGATTAGCGTAGTCGGAGTACGTCGCCCTCCTCGGGGACGTAGTCGTAGTCTAGGTGGTTCATACGGTAGAGACGAGCGAGGCGTATGCCGTAGCGCTGTGATATGTCGTGCATTGACTCACCCACCCGCACCACATGGTCGGGATAGTCTGGTGTGGCACGCTTGTTCTTGCGCTCAAGGTAGATCACATCGCCAGCATGAATGGGGAAGTCTACTGGCATATCGTTGTAGTCTGCTAAGCGCTTGAGACTTATGCCCATCTCGCGAGCGATCGACTCGAGCGAGTCCCCCTTGTTGGCAAGTATATATAGGAGTCCATAGCTGAAGTATCCCTCATGCGTGAGCTTCATCTCGGGATCCTCATCAGAGGGTGTGTAAGTCGGTGCAGGGCGTCCCGACATCCAGCGGGGATAGCGCCCACGATCCAGCTCGTAGAGTTCGTACTGCTCGATTACCTTGATGAGCATATTGGCATAGCCCTTGTTCGTTGCATAGCCACACTGCTGTAGTCCCTTGGCCCAAGCCTGATAGTCCGTGATAGGGTAGGTGTATAGTACTTGGTATCGTGGTTGCTTGAGGAAGTTGGAGTGATCCTCGTAGGAGTCGCCCACGGAGCGGTACTTGCGAAAGCACTCCCCCTTGAGGTCATCATCGGCATAGATACGCTGTCCCTGCCAAGCACGGTGACACTTGATACCGAAGTGGTTATTGCCCTCACGAGCTAAGCGACTAGACCCAGCTCCCGTCTCGATCAGCCCCTGCGCCATTGTGATGCTGGCGGGGATCTTGTGACGCTTCATCTGGCGTATGCACTCATCTGCAAAGGTACGTATGTAGGTTTGGTAGCGCGGGTTCATAGGCGCTTGCCCCCAAGCTGTCGTACAGAGCAAGAGGAGACAGACTATCGAGAGCAGAGAGCGTGACGAATCGGTAAGAAGCTTCATAGGGCTTAAATCTAGAGATGTATAGCTAGCACCAAAGACTCCTCGCTCTACAGAGCTGGTAGAGCAGTAGGAGCCACTTGAGTTACAAAGGTACTAAATAGATTGGTAGTCACTGATTCGTTTGATAAGATTTGTGGCAAATCGATTGAGTTAAGGCGGACTACGTCTCTCGTAGCCCCAGCGGTGAGATGCTTTTTCGGCAGAAAGGACCAATCCCCACGTGGGCATTTCCAAATCTCTAGGGAGGAATTTGAAAATCTCCACGTAGGGACGAAATGAAACTTCGGAGGAATCAAATGAAACTTCGGAGGAAATGATTTGCCCCTACGTGGAAAATGAAAAACCTCCACGTGGGAAATCGCAAATCCCCACGTGCAAATGGATCGGAAGCTCGAAAAAAAGCGAAGCTCTCCACAGCTTCGACCAGCAATGGAGGCTCTCGATATGACCTCTCTCTCGGTTTTATCGGACAGCAAAATCTCTAGGCGCCAACCATCTTGATTGATGATTGTAATCCTAAACTTCTGTCTCCAAAATCATACTTGACTATGCGACTTCCTTTTTCTTCTTCTTTTTACGCTGAAAAAAGAGCACCCCTATAATGAGAAGGGCATAAACGGTCATTCCTCCTGTGGTAAGACAAAAGAGAAGCATATCTCTATCATAGGATAGGTAAAGAGCAATCAAAAAGAACATCAGAAACAAGATCGCCCTGACACCTACTAGGAGGATAGGCTCCTCCTCTAGCATATTAGATAAAACGGATTTGAATATGTTCATTGAGTCGTATTTCCTAGTATTTGAAGCTGTATGGTGCGACAGAAAGGTTGCGCCCCTCCCACTGCTAAGAGCAGCGCCACCACAAATGTAGGGAAAAATCTTCATAGTGCGTTTGATGCGCTAAATCACCCTTAGAGTTGTTGAGTTTAAAGCAATTGTTGCGATAGTCAAAGTTACCACAGGTCAATCGAATATACTTGCCGTCAGTAGCATAAAACGCTCCTTTTAGACTTGTGCCTCTCGTCACATCTATTACATCTCCGAGCTTGTATTTCTTCATCTTCATAGTTCCTTATTGCCTTCTAGTTTTCTAATCTCTTTGTCAAAGTCAGAATCTATCCGCTGAGTCTTATTAAAGATGTCGTACTCACCTTCTGCCTTTTCCTTTGCTTGTAAGGCGGAGATGGTACCTTTATTCGGAAGAATTTTATAGTCATTGAATGTCAGAAACTTGTTGACACTAGCAGCAAACTGTTCCATCGTAAAGCTGTTTTGACGTTCAATCTGATTTTCGATATAATCAAAATAAGAGGTGACTGCACGCTCTAGTTGTCTGATTTCTCTTTCCTCTAGATAGTTCTTGGCTATAGAGACGTCGGACTTCAATATCCGCCCGTCAGGTGCATTCTTCCACGTTGTCAAGCCCATATGCTTCTTGGTATGATCTGCTTTGGAGCTTATAATCTCCGCTGCGGTCTGACCTGTAATAGCATAGTGGAAGCGATTTTGTATCATAGCATAAAATTCCTTGGTCGTCGGAGCTTGTCTGTCGTAATCAATGCTACACTCTGCGTAGATGTCGGTAATTTGCTGCCAAATGCGACGCTCACTAGCACGGATAGAACGTACCCTCTCGAGTAACTCCCTAAAGTAATCTTTCCCAAAAACAGCAGTTCCTTGCTTGAGCCGTTCGTCATCTAAAACGAAGCCTTTTCGAATGTATTCATTAAGAGTCTGAGTAGCCCATTGGCGAAACTTGGTAGCTCGAGCTGAGCTAACTCGATAGCCAACAGAGATAATAGCATCGAGATGATAAAAATCAACTGCAGATACCTGTGTCTTACCCTCTATGGCACCATGGCGAGTGGTTATTTCCATTTTGGAAACAACCACCTCTTTCTGTAACTCCCCCTCCGTAAAAATGTTCTTCAAATGCTTGCTGATGGCTGGAATGCCTACGCCAAAGAGGTGTGCCATAGCCTTCTGCGTACACCAAATGGTTTCATCTTTAATGACGACTTGAACTCTTCCCTCTTCATCAGGAAGGTCGTATATTAAGAACTCAATTTCGTTATTCATCGCTTCTGACATTTAGATTGAACCTTAGGGCATTCAATTGTGTTATGATCTCTGCTTCTAGTCTGTGACTCTCGGCAAACTGCTCTGTGAGCGTCTGACGATAAGAATCCATACGAGCTGTGAACTCCTCCTCTGTAATATCTACGTAATCGATCTTGATGTCGAAATATTGACCAGCGGAGAGAGAGTAGCCTTTTTCCTTGATCTCGTCGTAGGTTACAGCAACGGAGAAATCGTCTACAGCCTCACACTCTCGAAATGTAGAGACTATTAGATCCACCTCGAAATTGCGCAGACGCTTCTTTTGATTGCTGCCCTCCATATACTCTTCGCCCAGCTTGCTGGCATCGATGAGTATGACTTTGTCTGCCGTGGCTGACTTGTCAAAAAAGAGTACCGAGACGTTGGTTCCTGTGGTTGCAAAGACATTACGAGGCATAGAGACGCATCCATAGACCCAGTGCTCGTCAACGATCTTCTTGAGGATCCTCTTTTCGATTCCACTTTTGGCTGTAATGAACCCTGTGGGGATTACGATGGCTCCTTTGCCTGCCATTTACCTGACACCTGCTTTTCTGCCAGCACGGTTTTAATTCTATTTATTGCCTTCATCTGTTGATTTACTTTACTTCGTTGTAGGATACGCATATACAAAGATACGGTTTTAGGAGTGTTATCCCAAACAAAACTAGAATTCACGCATTACACCGACTAGTCCTGTCTAGAGAGGCTCCAGCCTCAGCCTCAGTAGCGGATCGTCAGAGCGTGCGAGCGGAGCGCTTCGCTCGATACCTCATAGGGCGTCTGCGGTCTACTTAGATCACGAGAGGTACCTTCGGGGATCTTGACAGCAGAGCCCCCTCGGTCGGTATCGTACCTTTGCATCGTCTCCTCAGAGATACTGCCGCACGCTCGTTGAGAGATCCAGCAGGTAGAGAAAAAATTAGGCTCTACGGCTCCTATACGTAGTAAGGGTCACGACACGAATCATCGCCTCACGGAGCAATCGCCGGCATGCTCCACGACACCTATTATAATATAGGAGATCTCTAGCGCTGCTACGACAACCTCTCAGGAAGACAAACTAAATTTTATCAACTCAAAAAATCAATTTACTATGGCAATCAAGTATGCTATCCAGCAAATCAATCGAAAAGGTGTAACCACGGGCTCTATGGAGACCAAGTACTACGCACAGGCTAAGTATGACGGGGTCACCTCGCAAGCAGATATCGCTCAGATGGTCTCACAGATCTCTGCAATCTCTGTCGGTGACGTCCTCAGTGTTATGAACACGGTCTCGATGCTGCTCTCTATAGAGCTGGCCAATGGACGTATCGTGGATCTAGGCGATCTAGGCCGCTTTAGAGCGACTCTACGCAGCAAGTCTTGTGACAAGCCCGAGGAGTTTAAGCGGGAGATGATCCATGGCAATAGGGTGATATTTGTCCCTGGAGCGCAGATACGTCACAAGATGACCAATGCGAGCTACCTCAAGGCGGACCTCTCGGGGCTATCCGCAGAGTCGGGTAAGAATCCCAGCAACCCCTCTGGCGAGGAGTCTGATCCTAGCAAGCCTACCCCAGGCAACGAGACGGGTGGCTCGAACCAAAACGAAGATCATCTCGGAGTGTAGTTCCTAGACTTTAGAGGTTAGATCTTAGAGGTTAGATGTTAGAGATTAGACTCTAGCAACACTAGGGCCACTAGCACCTCCGATCCCCTCTAACCTCTAACCTCTAATATCTAATCTCTAATATCTAATCCCCATTATGAAACCAAACGACATCAAGTATATCATCGTCCATTGCAGCGCCACACGTAGCAATATGACTTACAGTGCCTGGCAGCTAGACCAAGACCATCGTGCTAGAGGCTTTGCCATGGCGGGGTACCACTTTTACATCACACGCGCTGGTGTGATCGAATCGATGCGACCGCCCTCCATGCCCGGAGCGCACACCATCGGATACAACCGATGCAGCCTAGGCGTATGCTACGAGGGCGGACTGAGACCCGATGGCACCCCCTGGGATACACGTACTCCCGAGCAGCGATCCGCCATGCTCAAGCTGCTACAGACACTCGTGGCTATACACCCTAACGCACAGATCGTAGGACATAGAGACCTGAGTCCCGACCTAAACCACAACGGCGTCATAGAGCCACACGAATGGTTGAAAGCGTGTCCTTGTTTCGATGCATTCAAAGAGTATCTATCCCTATGGCACAAACGATAAGACCTCGAGGGCATAAGCAGCTTTGCCTAGCGGTACTCCTCACAGTCTCAGGCATCGCACTCCTTGTGGCGGGCTTTACAGTCCCACCACTGGGAGTCATAGACAGCTCCGTGCTGGTCGCTTATGGTGAGGTGATGACCTTTGCGGGAGCGCTCCTTGGGCTGGACTATAAGTACAAGTATCATGCGGAGCAGTAAGAGACGACTCACCGCCCTCATACTCACCGCCTGTCTCCTACTGAGCTGTGGTAGCCGGCGACACCGTACCCATACGGAGTCACACGAGCAGTCACAGCAGCGTAGCGAGCTGGCGGTGCGTGAGGCTACGCAGCATAGACGTGATAGTACGATAGAGGAGTGGGAGCTACTGCTCCTAGATACGATCATACCACAGAGCGAGATCAACCTCGTCCCTGGCGACTCGCTGCTGGGGGTGACCTGGTCAGAGCGCCCCGCAGTACGCTATCGGTATGCTCGGCGACGGGTCGTCCAGGAGCGAGATAGCGTAGCGCAGCAACGTCGGGCACTAGAGCGTGCCACGCAGCAGCAGAGCCATCGACAGCAACAAGCCGTGACGGAGCGTCAGCCCATGGGTCGTATCGCCCACAGGCTGTCTGTCGGCTTGTTCATTGTCGGCTTGCTCATTATAATCGGAGCCACTACGCTCATATGTAGGGGCGTAGGGCTCCGCACGAAGTCAGTCTTCCGCAAAGATATAGTGCTGCGGTAGACCTAGGTAGCGCACGATCAGATGCACCATAGCGGGTGTGTAGATACGACAGCCTCGCTTATAGCCTATCTGTGTGAGCTTGTCTAGTAGCTCGCCATCGCCACGTATCAAGCGTGTCAGGTGGCGCGTGGCACTAGCGGGTAAGACATCGGGAAAGTAACGGACGGCGAGCTCCTGCACGCCATAGGCGCGTACCAAAAAGAGGTACGACTCATCTTGTGTACTCTGTGACATAGTCAGTCCAGTAGATAAAAAGGTAAGTATAAAAGTTTTGCCGACAGAAGCGCTTTGCTATATTTTTGTCACCTCGGTCGTCACCACAAAGGTACCAAAAACGAAGTGATCTGACAGCCCCTAATCTGTAGCGCAATGATGCAGCAACGCCCTCCTCGTGTCTAGCGGGAGGGCGTTCCTAATAGGAGTCGTCTTGCATTGACAAGTCGTCATTCGTTGTATCGAGCTACTCGAGTTGCTGAGTATAGGGTTTTAGAGATGCTATATATAAGGTGTCAGGTTGCTTGGGTAGCTCGCACTATATGATCTAGAGTGTTATGAGGCGTGTGTCTTGCCTTATGGTTAGGAGATATTGCCCTGCTGGCAATGCGCTTACATCTAGTGTGGTAGCACCGTCTATTGTCGCTCCCTGCGTGAGTATCTCACCCTCTAGGCTATATAGACGGTACACCTCGCCAGCAGCGGTGCCGTCGAGGATGAGCTGACTGCCACTCCTACATATTATAGGTGTATCTGCTGAGGGTAGCTCGCTTATAGAGGTAAATGTGCGCTCCTGTATCGTGCCAAAGTCTTGCCACACTTCGCGCCCCTCGTAGTCAGCTCGAGAACCTGTCGGGACGGTGAGCTTAGCTTGAGCCAGTGTCACACCCATAAACGGATTATTCCCTAGATCTGGAGGCGTAGTGGAGGCTGAGATGAAGTTGGTCAGACCGACACATAGCGCAAACGCATCATTGCCTATCCGCTCTACTTGTGAGCCTATCTGAATGCTTTGGAGTGCGGGACACCCGTAGCACACAGCGGGGGAGATCTGCGTCAAGCTATTGGGAAAGCGTATCTCTTTGAGTGCATCGCAGTAAGCCAAGAGCTTGCTCCCTAGGCTGTCTAGCTGCTCGGGAAGGGTGATGGTGCGCAGTGTGGTGCAGTGACTGAATGCGCCCTCGCCAGCATAGCGCAGACTCTTCGGTAGCTCGAGGCTCTCGAAGCCTACGCAGGCTCTGAAGGCTTCACGCTCTATGACTTTGAGCTGCTCCAGCTGAGGCAGTGCTGTCAAGGCTTGACAAGCTCGAAATGCTTCCGCCCCAATGGTGTCTAAGCTCGTGGGGAGCTGCATCTGTCTGAGCGCTATGCAGTAGGCAAAGGTCTCAGCAGGCAGACTAGATAGGGTTGCCTGCATATTGACCAGCTCGAGGTTGCTACATTGTGACCATACGCCCTCCCCGAGTTGCTGCACGGAGGCGGGTATAACGACCTGGGTGAGTGCGACACACTCCTTGAAGCTCCCCTTGCCTATCCGCTCTAGTCCATCGGGGAGGTCGATCTCACGGAGCACTTTGCAACCACTGAAAGTGAAGTCTCCGATCTGCTTGAGTGCTTTGGGTAGGGGGGCTGTGGTAAGCAGTGGATTTTGGCTGAAGGCATACGCCCCGATCTCAGTCACGGTGCGGGGTAGGGTGATGCTGGATAGACTAGCGCAGTTGCAAAATGCTCCATCACCGATGCTTAGTAGTCCCTCATCGGGGAGGTCAACCTGAGTCAGAGCAGCGCAATCTCTGAAGGCGTCCCGACCGATGCTATCTACCGATGAGGGGATCTGTACGGAGGTTAGTTTTTTGCAGAGCCGGAAGGCTTGATGTCCGATGCGCTTGGTGCCTTCACTGATTGTCACTTTGGCTAGGGTGCGGCAGTAGTTAAAGGCGTTGTCACCGATGGTGATCAAGCTGGCAGGTAGCTCTAGAGAGGTCAGCTTACCGCAGTAACTGAAGGAGGTACTCCCCAGCTCTTGTAGGCCCGTGCCAAACTGTATCATGGTGAGCCCTCCGCACTTGTAGAAAGCTTTGAAGCCGACTCGCTTCAAACTGTTGGGGAAGGTCAGCTCCGAGAGCTTCGAGCAGTTCATAAATGCCTCGTCTCCAATCTCCTCGAGTCCATCGGGAAAGGTTACCGCCGTGATATTTCGATTTCCTTGAAATACTTTGTTCCCGATCTTTGTCACTGACTGGGGGATTACTATTTGCCCAGTCGCATCGGGCCATGCCGTGAGTACTCCCTGCTCGATCGTTTGAGCCGAGAGTAGCGCTCTACTCGTGGTGAAGAAGAAAACAATGAGGAGTATACTCCCGATAACGCTCTGCTTGCTCGCTAGATTGTTGAGTGGATGATGTTTCATATCGTTTTTTCCTTATTGGTGTGACGAGATTTGTTGATGACACAAATGTACAAATTCTCCTTTAGAGACTGTTGCATAAAGGCGAATCGCGGTGTTGCTTTCGGGATTCGGCTTCGGTCACATACGGGGGTATGCTCCCTTCAGACCTCACCCTCAGCGCCTTGCGCTTCATCCTTTCTGCAAAGTCTAGACAATCTTGCTTGCAAGATTGTGAGACTGTTGACTTTTTCAACAGTCTCCTTTAGAGCCACAGCTTGGCAGGCTCCCGTCTTTTCGCTAGTGCATACAAAGAGCTTCCCGTGTACAAGGGGGGAGCTTGCCACGGGAAATGTGCGGCGGAGCTCAGAACAACCTATTATTTGCACCTTGAGATACTTTTTTCTATATTTGCGATGTAGGTAAACAATTTATCTATAAAGCTTTGATTTAGAAGTCTCCCTCAGGCTCTTTCCATAAACAAAGTCTTCTAACCTAGAGAAAGAGTGTGGGATATATCTATGTTTAACAAAAACATCACAATCTCTCGTGTCTTAATGACACTACTCTTCGCAGGATTTCTCTTTTCCTGCAGTGTAGTTACAGCGTTTGCTCAGAAGCAGATCGTCCCTAAAGTTGAAGTCAATGCAAGAGCTGGTATCGGTGTCTCTCAGACACCTCAATATGTAAGTCCTGTGGTGTATGATGTGGGTTTGACTATATTAGGGCGCATTAACCCCCAGACGTGGGTTGGCGTTGAAGCGTCAGTATCTAGTTTTCGCTTCGATATGCCAGCTGATAAACTCTCGCTTAAAAATCCCTACTCTAGTATGCTTTTTATAGGACCATCGCTCATCTATAAGTACGGAGGAGGTAATGGATGGGAAATAGTAGAAGGTCTCAGTATGGGCTACACTTATCTCTTTCCAAATAAAGACCTGCAAGCTCCATCTGCTGAATATGAGACTCTATTGAAGGCTCAGCACGGATATGGGATGAATTTCTCTAACGAATTTCGTTACGCCTACCGAAACGTTTCCTACGTTGGATTAGGTTACAAATTCCAAATGAGAGGACTTTTGGTGGGTGAGTCTGACTCAAAGCAGAGACGAGGACTAATCTCTGGAATACCTTTTATATCACTCGGCTTTAGATTCTAAACTGACGCGCTCCATTGAAATCCACAAAAGGACTAGACGACCTTACGTCTATTGAGTTAACTATCGTATAGGCTCAATCTCGCAATACCCTGAGACGTAGTAGCCCAAGGCCAGATCACAGAAAGAGCTCCAAACAAAATAGGGACGGACACGAGATCCGCCCCTACTTGGTTAGTGGTTTGTGCGTCTAGTGAGACTGTTGACTTTTGCAATAGTCTCCTATTAGACCGATTAGAAGGCGGTCCAGCCTGCCATCCAGTTGCCCTTGCTGGCAGGGAAGGCACCGACCTGAGCTCCCATAAAGTCGGCTGGTGTACCGAAAGGAGCTTTCATACCGAAGGTAGCTGCGGAGTCTTTGTTGACCACCTCGATGATACCTGTGGTGGGCTTGGCGGAGCCGTTTTTGATCTCAAAGGCTGAGTCAAAGCCGTGGAAGGAGCTACCCTCGATCTTGCTATGCTCCATCTTGTCGGCATCAGAATCGAGGACGAAGCCCTTAGGATAACCAGTGAGGATGCAGTCCTTGAGGGTGATCTGACCACCACGACGTACACGAGCTGCGTACTTGTAGGCATCGCCCTGGAAGTTGTTGTGGACGTTGGCTACACGGGTAGCGGCACCGATGATAGAGACGTTGGTCAGTGTGGGGTGTGTCTTAGGGATCAGAGAGAAGGTCTCGTCCTGAGACTTAGCATTGTTGTCTAGCTCGATGCCGTTGCTGTCAGACTTACCCTTGCTGTCGGAGTGTGTCGAGGCGGGGTTGGCAATAGCGACACCGTAAGTGATGCTACCAGTGAAGCCGTTGTCAAAGTCAAAGTTGTCATCGTCGCAAGCGTAGGAGACGAGGTGGGTCGCATTGACACAACCACCGAAGAACTCGAAGCTGTCGTCTAGCCCCCAGCTGACCTGGATATGGTCTAGCGTGGTGCCACGACCTACGCCACCGCAGGTGAGACCATTGATCTCGTTGCTGTCGCCTAGGATGAAGCCAGCGTACTCGATGCGTACGTAGCGCAGTACACCGCTGTTGTCCTCGTCATTGTCGCCACCGTAGCGATACTCCTCGACACCTTGGTTGAGACCCTCGATAAACTGAGCGTCGGTCGGTGTATTGACCTTAGCCTTACCTAGTAAGATGACTCCACCGAAGTCTCCAGGAGCGGGGCGACCAGCGTTGCTATCGACAGCCTTGGAGGAGGTGAAGACGATAGGCTTCTGTGCGGTACCCTCGGCCATAATCTTAGCGCCACGAGTTACGACGAGTACGCCTGTAGCCCCTGATGGTGTGGGCTCCTCGATGATGGTGGTACCTGCATCGATGGTGAGCGTCTCATTGGCAGGAACGGTGACGATGCCCTTGAGTGCGTAGACCTTGTCGGCTGTCCAGTGATTGTTCTGACCATTGATGCGTCCCTCGACGACTACGAGCTCCTTGCCACCGATGGTGCGACCAGTGACTTTGTTGTTGTCTCCACCACCATTAGGCTCATTGCCTGTTTCGTCGCATGAGGTAAATAGTGCTAGGCTCATGAGGGTAGCCATCACGAGGCTTAGTAAACGGATTGTCTTGTTCATGATATTATGATAGATAGTTGAAGTGTTAGTATCTCTGATTCTTTAGAAAGTCCAGCTGACGGAGGCACTCAGCGAGATGCCGTCGCGGTACTGGTAGACGATGTTGTCGTGACCTGGGTCGTAGTCGCTAGAGGTGCCATGCCGCATCGTGTCTAGGATCTGATTATTGTCAGCGGCACGCTCGAAGTCGTCTACATGGTTGGTGTAGATGATATGCTTAGCGTTGAGTAGGTTAGAGCCATTGACCTTGATGGTCACACCATACTTGGGGAAGGTGTAGGAGAGCTGAGCATCGAGCTGACTGAAGGGCGCCTCGTACTCCTGCTCGTAGGCTTGGTTCGTATTGAGGACGAGCTTGCGTCCGGAGCGGTTCATAGTAAGGTTTGCCCCAAAGGTCTCGCTCTCGTAGGAGAGTCCCACATTGTACATATAGGGCACCTGACTGTACATCGGTCGGCGCTGCGTGACAGGTACCCAGCGCAGTATGCCGCTCTCGTCGGCACGTGAGACCATACCAGTGACGATGCTCTGGGTGAAGGTCGCATTGGCGTTGAGGTAGAGATGCTCGAGCCATGAGCCTAGGGGTATGAAGCCGAAGTTCTTACGTAGCTCTAGCTCGACACCATAGCTGTGCGCTTTGTTGCTATTCATCAGTATGTAGAAGCGGGCGAAGGAGGCGGTCTTCTGAGCGATGCGCTCGATAGGCTTGTCTAGGTAGCGGTAGAAGCCACCGATGGAGATCACCTCGCCAGCGCCGGGGTACCACTCGACACGGAGGTCAGCACCGTCTACGGTCGTCGAGATGACGCTCTGGTTGAAGATCTCTCCACCGAGGAAGGGATCGTAGAAGCGGTAGGCTGTGCGCTCCATAAATTGCGGGCGCACCGTGTTACGGCTGTAGCTCAGTCGTACGTTGAGGTCTTTGATCGGTGTGATCGTGAGATTGATCGACGGCATAATAGCCACGGGCTTCTCTTTGCGATCCTGCTCGACGATGTTTAGCTCGCCCATCGACATAGAGGGGTTGCTCAGCTCTTGGTAGAGGTAGTGCTCGACACGCAACCCCCATACGAGGCGCAGTAGCTCGCTGTATCGGTCATCGAGCATAGCGTAGAGAGCATTCTGGAAGACCCGTCCGTGGTACATACGTCCGTCACCCTGGAGACGCTTGAGATCCCAGGCGAAGCCGCCGTCGCGCATATTCTCCTCCTTGATGAGGTCAGCGATCGTGCTGGTTGTGAAGTCAAAGCCTCGTGTGTTGAAGAGGTGCATCGAGAGCTCCCAAAACTCAAAGCGGTTCTCCTTGAAGGCGCCGTCGTATCCCGCCTTGAACTTATGCGTCCAGTCATTGCCAAAGAGGTCGAAGGGTAGCTCCACATTGACCTGCCCATTGAAGTCTCGCTCGTGGTTGAGGTACCAGGCACGGGTCAGCGGGAAGAGCGACCCCGACTGCACACCCACCTGATTGTAGAAGTGACGCTCTCCAGCCTCGTCTAGCTGGCTCACCTGCTGTGTGAAGGCGGCGTCCATCTGATTGCGCTGTACGTAGGTGTGTGCCAGCGCCCAGTCGAGACGAAGTGACTCGCCTAGCTGATGCTTACCGCTGAGCTTGTTTTGCAAGAGGTCTTGGAAGGTAGGGTAGTTGACCTGCTGTCGGTAAGGATTGCTCTTGGGGTTGGGATCTTCGTCGCTCAGACCAGTTAGCTCCGAGAGGTCGTTGTCATACTTATGGGTGTAGGTGTTGCGCAGGCTGAGGCGATTAGTGCCCCGCTGCCAACCGATGTTGAGGACTCCCGCAAGGGTTGTGTTGTACTTGTAGTTAGCGCCACTATTGCGTATGCCCGTATCGACAAAGCTCTCCTGTACCTTATTATATTGCTTGGCATTCATCCACTCGCCACGCTCTATATGGTCGATGATGGTCTGCTGCTGCGTGTTGCGATAAGTGAGTGAGGCGATCAGACCGAGCCGATGGTTACCGCTCTTGTTGAGGTCCCAGCTCTTGCCGAGAGAGACTTGGTAGTTTTGCGAGAGCGGAGTCTTGCCCTCCTCGATGGTAAAATTGTCGGTGGTCAGTCGCTTGCTCTGCTCGAAGAGCTCAGGGACGGGGTTGTACGGGTCGAAAGGTATCTCGTGGAGTCCCTTAGGTAGAGTGCGTCGCCCATCGTCATAGCCGAGCCAGTCCCACTCTCCTCTGATGCGGTACTTCTGCGTCTGGAAGGTGCTGAGCGAATTGTAGCTAGTGCCGGCGCTGATGGAGATAAAGTCCTTCGTCGGTATGTCTCTCGTGGTGATCTGTATGAGACCTCCTGAGAAGTTGCCACTGACATCTGGTGTAGCGGTCTTGAGGACCGTCACATTGTCTATGAGCGAGGTAGGTATCAGGTCGAAGCCGAACGCCTTGGCGTTGCTCTCCGTACTAGGTAGTGGGATGCCATCGAGCGAAGCTTCGTTCCAGCGCTCGCCCATACCACGCACCGCGACATATTTATTGCTCATCGTGGTGACGCCCGTGACACGCTTGAGTGCCTCGCCGAGGTTCTTGTCGGCCGTCTTGCCGATCATCTCGCTCGATACGACCGTAGAGAGCTGAGGCATACTCTGCTGTATCTTCATCGCACCCGCTGTGTTACTGGTCTTGTAGGAGCCGGTCACGACGACGGTGCCGAGGACATTGTCCGCTATGGCGAGATCTACTGAGAGACTGGTCTCTTTGCCAGCGGTAATGTTTACCTCTTGGATCTGCTTGGTCTCATAGCCCACGTAAGCGATCTCTACGGTATAGGTGCCAGGGGCAAGCTGTAGGGAGTAGTTGCCATCGAAGTCAGTAACCTGTCCGCCACCCGTCTCTATGATGCGCACGGTGGCTCCGATGAGTCCCTCGCCGTGCTCGTCGACGATGCGCCCCGTGAGGGTGCCTAGTCGTAAGTCAGCCTCGCTGTGAGGAATGGGCTGCCCGTGTGGCTGAGCCGTTAGTGCAGGGCTGACCGCTAGGAGTGTCAAGAGGGTGAGCGCCAGGGTGAACGTATAGGAAAGAGCCTTGTATAGCATACGAAATATCTTCTGTTTCAAATCTTACGTTGCAAAGGTAGCTTGGCGATGTTATCATACGGTTACTCGTTTGTTTCGTTTTTGCTGACAAGGGGGGACAGCTCGCTGGCTGACTATAAGAAAAAGAAGGAACGAACCGTCGGTGCGTTCCTTCTTTTTCTATATACTATATGTGTCTCTGAGCTAGCTGGCGTAGATAGCGTCTAGTCGCTGGCGCAGGGTGTCAATGTCGACATCGACGTCGATGACTCCGTTTTGCGCTAGAGAGATCTTGCCACGCTCCTCGCTGATGACGATGACAAGGCAATCCGTAGCCTGCGAGAGTCCTAAGGCACTGCGGTGACGCAGGCCCAAGTCTTTCGAGAGGTTGGGATCGTTGGAGACGGGGAGGATACATCCAGCGGCCCGTATGTCATTATCGACGATGATCATAGCACCGTCGTGGAGCGGGCTGTTTTTGAAGAAGATGTTTTCGATCAGGCGAGCATTGATCTCTGCCTTAAAGACCTCTCCCGTGTGGAGGTAGGCGGTCAGTTCTTGCCGCGCCTCGATAGCGATGAGGGCACCCACCTTCTTGCGCGCCATATTCATACAGGCTAGGACGAGTGCTGCGACACAGCGCTGCTCCTCCTGAGCACTCTGATCATCCCCCTTGAAGACCTTTCGCAAGAAGCGCCATCGGTGGGTGCTGCCGAGCGTGATCAAGAAGCGCCTTATCTCCTCCTGAAAGATGATCACTAGAATGAGCATCCCCGTACCGACCAGCTCGTCGAGGATACCCCCCAAGAGGATCATACCAGCCCACTTGGAGACGATGACCCACACGAGGACAAAGGTGAAGATACCTAAGATCAGCGCTCTCGAGGCGGTCGCTCTCAATGTCCGATAGACATAGTAGAAGAGCAGTGCCGAGAGGATAATGTCAAAGAGGTCGACAAGCGTAAAGGATAACCAGTCTAGCGTCACAGTCCTAAGTCTCTAAGCGTAATAGTTAAAGGGTCTCTAGCGGTCTCTGCCAGTGGGTGTAGCTGCTCGCCCCCGTAGCGTCGGGGAGGTGCTTGCGGATCATATCGGTCACCTGGATCGCCTCGACAGCGAGACGCACATCGTGGGTGCGGATGATCTGTGCGATGCCCTCCATCAGAGCATAGGTGTGTAGCACGTTGGTCGCATCGCCTGAGTGCATAGCGTCTGCTCCGATGACCGTCTGCACCATACGCTTGCGCGAGAAGCCGACCAGCACGGGCTCGGCAAACTCTTGCAGCGCCTCTCGCTGATGCGTCAGTAGGCGGTAGTGGTCGTCCATACTTTTGCTAAAGCCATAGCCTGGGTCGAGGATCACATCTTTCACACCGCAAGCGTGGAGCTGCTCGAGACGGCTTCGGAAGTAGTCCGCCACGCACACCTCGACAGAGGGCTTGTAGTCTACCACTTGATGCATACCCTCGACATTGTGCTCTAGGTGCATCAATATGTAGGCGACGCCCAGCTCCCCCACGGTGCTGTACATCTTCGGATCAGCCTGACCGCCCGATATGTCGTTGATGATCTCCACGCCATACTCCTCGACGCACGCCTTCGCCACGTCAGCACGGTAAGTATCTACCGAGATAGGCAGGTCGGGCGCTTCGGCACGGATGATCTCCAGTGCGTGGCGTAGTCGACGTAGCTCCTCCTCGCCATCGACCAATTCGCCACCTGGGCGTGTCGAGCAGGCACCAATGTCGATGATCCGTCCGCCCTCCTGGACGATCTCGTGGGTACGCTCAGCGATCGCCTCGGCGGTCTGCTTGCGACTACCAGCATAGAAGGAGTCGGGCGTCACATTGAGGATGCCCATCACGACAGGCTCCGATAGGTCGAAGGCGCGGCCTCCTAGATTGAGTATGTAAGACATAAGCGTGTCAGGTCTTGTGGGTTGTTGTATTCGCTCCCCGTCACTTAATGGTAGTGGCGAGGAGCGTGTTGCTTTTATAGATTAAAACTTCGCTTGGCGCATATCCTTTGTCTCTGCCAAGGCTTTGTGGAAGGCGAAAGCCTTCTCTAGACAAACGGGGGTCTGTCCCTCCGAAGCCTGAGCTAGGTAAGCACGTAGCAGTGGACGATAGTCGGGATGGGCGCAGTTCTCTATGATGCGCTCCGCACGCTGTCGTGGAGAGAGTCCTCGGAGGTCAGCGATACCGTACTCGGTGATGAGTACCTTGACCGAGTGCTCGGTGTGATCCACGTGGCTCACCATCGGCACGATGGCACTGATGGCACCGCCCTTGGCGGTCGATGGCGTGGTGAAGATAGAGATGTAACCATTGCGGGTGAAGTCGCCCGAGCCACCGATGCCGTTCATCATCTTGGTGCCTAGGACGTGCGTCGAGTTGATGTTGCCGTAGATGTCAGCCTCTAGAGCGGTATTCATCGTGATGACCCCGAGACGGCGCACGATGCCTGGGTTGTTTGAGTACTCCTCTGGGCGCAAGAGTAGCTTGTCCTTGAAGAAGTCCCAGTTCTGATAAATGTCTAGGATCACATTACGACTGACTGAGAGCGAGCAGCCCGAAGCAAACTTAACGCGTCCCTCCTTCATCAGCCCAATGACGGCATCTTGGATCACCTCGGTGTAAACCTCAAAGGGTGGGATCTTCGGGCTCTTACCTACGGAAGCTAGAACCGCATTGGCGATATTGCCTACGCCACTCTGTAGCGGGAGGAACTCACGAGGGATGCGACCTGTGCGGATCTCCTCCTCGAGAAACTTCGTGACATTCTCTCCGATCGCCTGCGTCACCTCATCGAGCGGTGCAAAGCCTCCGTCATCGTTTGGCTCGCTGGTCTTGACGACCGCCACGACCTTCTTCGGGTCGAGCTGTACGTAAGGCTTGCCGACACGATCGGAGGGCTTGTAGATAGGCAGCTCACGACGTGCGGGCGGATCGAGAGGCTCAGCGATGTCGTGGAGCCCACGTATCTTGGCGGGGTGACGATCATTGAGCTCGACGATGATCCGATCTGCGAGGCGGCAGATGGTGGGTAGGATACCGACACCCGTGGTGGGTACCAGCTGACCATCTTCCGTTAGTTCAGCAGCCTCGACGATAGCTACGTCGATCTTGCCAAAGAAGCCAGCACGCATCTCCTGCGCCAGCTGCGAGAGGTGCATATCGCAATAAGCGACCTCACCGCTATTGATCTCAGCACGTAGGTCTTTGTTGGACTGATAGGGTGCTCTAAACTTGATTGCGTGAGCACGTGCCAAGGCTCCGTCGAGGCGGTCGCCTGTCGAGGCGCCTGTGAAGACGCTTATGCGGAAGGGTCTCCCCGCCGCATGCTCCTCCTCAGCGTAATGAGCTATCGCTTGTGGCACTACCTTAGGGCAACCAGCTGGGGTGAAGCCACTGAAGCCTACCTGATCGCCATCGTGAACTAATCTCGCTGCCTCTTCGGCAGTCATGATTGGGTAAGACATACTATATATTGGGTTAAGTGTTTGTGCTATAAGAGCCCGCCACCGCCTCGCTGCGGTTGCGTTTCTCAAAGGTACGGAAAAAAGAGATTAGACCTTAGAGGTTAGAAGTTAGAGGATGGAGGCGATCGGAGCTATCAGAGCTATCGGAGTGATCGGAGTGCTAGTGTCCCTAGCCAATGGCTTCTAGTCAGTCGCCAAGAGCTGACCGCTTTCCTCGGTAGAGATTTTGGATTTCCCACGTAGCGGTTTTTTATTCTCCACGTAGGCGCAAAATAAAACTTCGGAAGTTTCATTTGATTCCTCCGAAGTTTTATTTTGCCCCCACGTGGAGATTTTTTGTTCCTCACGTGGTTGTTTGAAATTTCTCACGTGAGGATCAGCTTTTTTGTAGGAAAAGCGTCTTGGGGCATATCCAGCTAATCGCTAGAACTGGAAGTAGATGAAGGGCTGCACACCACTGCTCTGGAACTGGACGACGAGCAGAACGACGAGGGCGAAGAGGAGCGCTTGACCGACGAGTGGCATACGACTGATGCTGCGCTCGAGGGGACGGAAGGCGCGCTGCGGGACGAAGTGCGCCACGAAGCCTAGCACGATGAGCGTCACGACGAGCCAGTAACCCTCGAGAAACTGCGGGATGATCTCGGGGTGGAACTCATACCGTATCATCTCAAACATCTGTCCGATGCCCTCCATCGTCGGCATTCGGAAGAAGATCCATGCGAAGCAGACGAAGTGGAAGGTGATGAACATGCCTAGGTAGCGTCTGAACCGTCCCATAGAGGCTCCGTCGGGGCGTGCCCACGGGCAGATCTGCATATAGAGCTTGTGCAGGGCAAGGGCGACACCGTGCATACCACCCCAGAGGATAAAGCGCAGGCTGGCTCCGTGCCATAGTCCGCCGAGGAGCATCGTGACGAGGAGGTTGAGATAGGTACGCAGCCGACCACGACGACTCCCCCCGAGCGGTATGTAGAGGTAGTCCCGTAGCCAGGAGGAGAGGGAGATGTGCCAGCGTCGCCAAAACTCGGTGATGGTGGCGGAGCGGTAGGGCGAGTCGAAGTTGATATTAAAGCGAAAGCCGAGCCACAAGGCGATACCGATCGCCATATCGGAGTATCCAGAGAAGTCGCAGTAGATCTGGAGTGCGTAGCCATAGATAGCCATAAGGTTTTCGAAGCCACTGTAAAGGGTTGGGGCGTCGAAGACACGATCCACGAAGTTGAGCGAGATATAGTCGGAGATGACCGCTTTCTTGATCAGTCCTGAGAGGATGAGGAAGAGTCCCTCGCCAAACTCCTTTTTGGTGACCCATACAGGCTTGTAGATCTGCGGGATAAAGTCTTTGGCCCGTACGATGGGGCCCGCCACGAGCTGAGGAAAGAAGGAGACGTAAAAGAGGTAGTCCACCCAGCGTCTCAGCGGACGTATCTCGCCTCGATAGATGTCGATGACGTAGCTGAGCGACTGGAAGGTGAAGAAGGAGATGCCGACGGGGAGGAAGATGTCGAGCGGTCCTAGCTGAGTCGTGCTTATTTCGGTGAGTCCGACCAGTCCTCCAAACCACTGGACAAGCGGTGTGAAGAGTTCGAGGAGGAAGTTGGTATACTTGAAGTATCCGAGCATACCGAGGTTGAAGCAGAGGGAGAGGGTGAGCCAGCGACGCTTGACTTTGCGCTCTTGGGCGGCTGCTATGAGGTGGCCGATGATGAAGTCGACCGTGGCGGTCATAATGAGGATCATAGCGTAGTAGCCGCTGCTCTTGTAGTAGAAGAAGAGCGAGAAGCACACTACATAGATGATCCGTGCCAACGTTTGCTTACGCAGTAGGTAGTAGAGTGGCAGGAAGAGCAAGAAGAGGACCAGAAAGAGTCCACTATTGAAGAGCATCGGAGCTGAGCTATCGTAGGTGAGTAGCTCGGCAGCTCGTGAGAGATAGGGGGTGAGCATACGGGGTTAGTCTTCGGAGGCTTGAGAGGTGACGTGGGGGGCGTGCTGGCGCCACTGTGTGTAGTCGTTTTGGAGAGCCGTGGCGATCGCTGCCCCTACCTTATTATAGCCAGCAGCGGTCAGATGGACGCGATCACCTGAGAGGATGCCACTAGAGAGTAGTTGCGCAGCACCCGCCTTTCCCCCGAAGTGACTGAAGAGGTCGATATATCCGCACCCCAGTTTCTGAGCTTGCTGCTGTAGCTCGTCGGCAATGAGCTGGCAGTTGGCATTAGCACGGTAGCTGGTGCGGTATCGTCTACGCTTGCCCCGCTGGCGCACACGCACCTTGCGATAGCAGTAGAGTGGCGAAGTGAGGACGATGGCGCAGTCGGGATTGCTCGCTTGGAGCCTGCGTACCAGTCGGGCGACCTCCTCGCCAAAGTGGTTGCGGTCAAACTGCCGTGCGAGCGACTCATTGGTACCCAGCGAAAGGATGATCAGCTGAGGCCGCAGAGTGGCGACAGAACTGGTAAAGCTCCCTTTGCTGTAAGTATAGTAGGTAGCACCATTGTAGCCGATCGTATGGACGAGCGCACCGCCACTACTACGCTCTAGGCTAGCGCCATACCAGACGGACGAGGCAGGAGCGGTCAACTGTGCCGAGCTAACGTAGCGACCCACGAGGAGCGTGTCGGTGAGGACCTGTTCGGTAGTCAAAGTGTCGTGAGCGATCCTGCTAGCGCTATGACCAGCTAAGGTGAAAGGTTGCGTCCCCCGCTGACGATAGATGACAATGCGGTCGAAGGTTTGTCCGCTGCCACACTGCAGCGTGTAGGTAATGGCACCACTCGCCCTCGTCTGTAGCACCATGCCTGTAGGGCTCTCTCGGTCGTAGTCTCTCTGGGTGATCTTAACGCCCGACGTGCCAGCTGAGGAGGCACGTATCACCGTGTGGATCGGTGGATTGGTCCCCAATAGGCGAAAAGGGCCTACCCAGCCGAGGCCGCCATCGCCCCAACGCTCTGTAAAAGCTTGACGGATCGGCATCGTGAAGTGTCCCGCCTGTATGTGCGAGTCGCCTAGGTGAATGATCGAAACGATCTGCCTAGTCGCTCTCGCCTCGTCACAAGCGGCCCAAAGCTTATCGAGATAACCGTCGGGGGCTACGAGCTGTGGCACCCGCTGTGCCATAAGCGTCTGCGCCATAAGGAGTAGGCTCCCTATGATGGCACAACTGATGCGTATCAACTGACTACTCCTCATCGCCAATCAGATCTGCTGTGAGTAGCTTAGCGAGCTGTCGCCCGCCCGCCATAGAGACGTGGGTATAGTCTTTTGCTGCCCACCCTTTGTCCACAAAACCTTGGATACCACCGAGCGACGCCATCGCCTCATGCGTATTCCAAAAGAGTAGTCCGTAGCGCTGCGCCAAGCGGTGCTGTATGCGAAGTACACGAGCCACCCCATTGAGCGGGTGGATCTCTCCCTCCCGTAGCGTGGCGCGGTCAGAGAGCGACATGAGTAGGATCGTGGCGTGCGGGTAGAGCTGCTGGATATGCTCGATGCTCTTAGCCATAGCAACGTAGTACCAGTCGTAGCTGTCGTCATTGTCCTGAGCGCTCACCACATTAAGCCCATAGGAGAGGATGATCAGGTCGTAGGGACGGAAGCGTGAGAGCTGTGCCGTCAGGGTCGAGGAGACAGCGTTAAGCTTTGCGCCAGAGGAGCCTCGGAGACTGTAGTTGTCCACGGAAACACCTGTCGTACCATCGAAGCAGACACCATAGAAGCGTGTGCCATCGCCCCCCTCGGTAGCAATCTCAACCCGCTTGACACCACTATGCGGCAGGGTGTACTCGGCGAGCGCTCCGTGGCTAGCGGGTAGCTCGACAGGTTGCTGCTCGCCTCCGTTGATGCCGTAACTGATCGTCACGGGGATCGAGTCGCTCACGTAGTGGAGCGTCACGCGGTCGGCAGCACTCTTTAGCTTGTAGCTTGTGGAGGCGGCAGCAGTAGCTGTGGCAAAGGTTTCGGCTAGTGTGAAGAGCGTGCGAGACTTACTCTTATTGGCGGAGGTCTCCTGCCAAGCTCCCTCGAAGCGCTGCTGGATGCTCTGCCTAAAGCGAGCCACTGGTGAGGTGAGCGCTACGTAGCCCACCCCTTGACCGCCATAAGTCTGCTGGAGTGCTTGACGAAAGGGAGCCACCAAGATGTCGCCCTCGATAAAGGAGTCACCAACGAAAGCGATACGCACCGCTTTCGTATGTCCCTCCCGCAACGCAGCCCGCAGACGGCGCAACGCACTCTGCCCCTCGGAGTAGTCCATCAGACGGCTGGAGAGTTCTAGCGGAGGAAGCGTATCGACCGCTACTTGCGTACGATTGGTCGAGTCGTCTATGGCGGTTGTCGAGTCTGTGGAAGTAGGCTCAGGATCAAATGGATCTTCAGACTCCTCTAGAGAAATGGGGAGCGTCTCTGACGACTGAGTTGTTGTCGTGTCGAGTAGATCACTCAGCGGGTTAAATGCCTTGACCTGGTAGCCTGCGATAGGACCGACAGCGACCAGCAGCTCCGAGAGTCCATACGCTAGCAAGCAGCCAACGAGGAGCAGCCCGAAGCTACGGTAGAGATGATTCTTTCTTTTCATAAGCTATGAGACGACACGCTAGAGCTTGGCGTTAATGCTTGGCGTCTCGTCTATCCGCTGCCTCTTTGCGCCGCGCCTCTTGGAGTAGCTTGTCCGCCTCAACGAGCTGATCGTAAAAGTGTGCTCCGAAGGCGGCTATCAGCGGTTCGCGTACGAACTGGTACACCTTGATGCCGAGCTTGCGCCCTCGCTCCACAGCCGCCTGACAGATATCCCAGCGGTCGTAATGTAGAGAGGAGAAGTACTTGAACTGACGCACACGGATCGGATAGAGCCGACAGCTGATCGGCTTCTCCAGCTGCACCTCGGGATGGGTCGAGGCGTACCACTCGATGGCGCAGCGCACCCCTTCGGGGGGCGTGGGGTGGAGCGTGAAGGCGCAGTTCTCGCCGTTCACTATAGAGAGTACCCGCTCGCCAGTTATATCTATGTAGCTCACCCCCTGATGATGGATCAGCTCAGACGCTTCGGGCGCTAGGTGCGGCTCAAGGAGCGAGAGGTGACGCTGATAGCTACGACACTCACGCTCTGTGGCGGGTGGACCCGCATCGCCATGCACACAGCAAGCGCCACGGCATACGGCATAGTCGCAAGCGAAGCACTCCTCAAGGATCTCAAAGCTCACCACTTTGTCATCAATCTGTATCATCTCTCTGCGGGTGTTAAGGTTATCATCAAGGCTTTGCCCTCTCCTCGTGCTACCTGCATCGGGAGGGTCTCGGCGGGAAGCAGTAGTGCCTCGTGGGGAGCTAGTTGCCACTGCTCCGTATCGTCACCGTTTAGCAGCAAGCTCCCAGAGATGCCGACGAGGATCGCACAGCTCGTCCCATCGGTGGTGATGGTCTGAAGCGAGTCTGGTGTGGCTGTCACCTCGTGACAGACGAAGCGTGGCGTACCTAGGGGTAATTGGCGAGAGTCCAGTCTGTGCGGTCCTAGGGTAGCTGTGCGGAGTGCCTCCTCGATGTGTAGCGTCCGCTGGGCACCCTCGTCATCTACTCGGTCGTAGTCGTAGAGCCGATAGGTCGTGTCGCTCGTGTCCTGCACCTCAATCAGCATCGAGCCAGCCCCTAGTGCATGGATTGTGCCAGCTGGTAGGGCAATAGCCTCTCCTGGTCTCACTGGCTCCCAGTGCAGGTAGCGCATCAGACCACCACGCTTGATGGCGGAGCGCAAGGCGTCGGCACGCATCGGCTCGGTCAGCCCGAGACAGATACGACTCGTCGGCTCCGTCTCTAGGAAGTACCATATCTCATCTTTGCCCCCCTCTTCGGGCGATGGGTGTACCTGCACCGAAAGGTCGGTCGCAGCGTCCAGTAGCTTGATCAATAAGGGGAAAGCTCCACCGCATCGTGCCGTCTGTCCTCGCCCTAGTAGGCGGTCGCCATAGCGAGCTACTAGAGCATCTAGCGAAGCTCCCTCGTAGTCGGCACCCTCTGTGGGCGTCTCCTGTCCTGCCAGTGCTGAGAGTAGCCACACCTCGCCGATCTGCTTGTCGCCTCCCGTAGGGGCAAGACGACCTCCACCCCATATCTTGTGATAGTATTGGGGCGTACAGCGTATTGGCGTGAGCTTACGAGACATATATATAATAGGAGATGTGGCGAGGGTTACTACTCTTCGTCCTCTGACTGCTCTAGAGCACGGCGCTCCTGCTCGGTGCGGTAGTTCCTATGCCATATCCAGGCGAGGAGTGCGATCACCACGAGTGTGCCGATGCTAGAGCCGACACGGACCCAGTCAAAGGGAGTGCGCTGCAGGATCCAAACCCACACGTTGAGGGCGATCCACCAGATGAGGAGGAAGTAAAGCTTGAGACGGTCTCTGCGAAACATGGCTAAGCCTTCTTCTCGGGCGGCACCTGACGTACGTAGTGTGCCATCTCGTGGGGGATGATCATCGATAGCTCCATAAAGCCAGCGTACTCCCCATTTTCATACCAAGGAATCTGGTAGATGAGCTTCTTCTTGTCGCCCTTTGTGATGGTGTAGACATGCTTCGTCTGGTGCGCCATCATATCGGCCAACATCGAGCGAGCTGGCTCGGGGTGGCAGTCGAGGACATTCTTGCCGATCAAGCTCTGACCCGGCTTGAGATTGACCTGACGCGACTGCTCGTTCATCTCTATAATGCGACCCTCACGGTCACAGATCGTGACCGCTACATCGGCCTCTTCAAAGAATGGTATCATGTGATTGGAACTATAAGTTAGTCGTGATGGTAAGGCTCTCCCCGCAGTATCGTGCAGGCTCGGTAGATCTGCTCGACCGCAAAGAGACGCACCATCTCGTGCGTCAGGGTCAAGCGACTGAGCGACCAAGCTTGCTGTCCGTAGCGCTGCTTAAACTCAGGTGTAAAGCCGTAGGGACCGCCCACCACAAGGAGAAGCCGCTTAGCACCGCTATTCATATAGCGCTGTAGCTGCTCCGCCCACTGACGACTCGTGTACTCCTTGCCACGCTCATCCAGTAGGACCACCAAGTCACTCGGAGCGATCACCGAGGCGATAGCCTCGCAGGTCGCCTGCTGCTGATTAGCTATGGAGGCTTGCTGCTTGCGCCGCTTAGGGTCGGGTAAGATCTCAATGTCGAAGGGGATATACCCACCGATGCGCTGCCGATACTCCTCGATGAGGCGGTGTAGCTCTGGCGAAGAGGTCTCACCTACTACGAGGAGTGTCGTACGCATATGATGTGCAGAGCTAGCTCTTAGAAGGGTAGGTCGTCAGCGTTGTCACCAGCTGAGGGGTCGAAGGAGCCACCAAACTGATTTTGCGTTCCTGCTGCAGGAGCTTGCGAAGCAAAGCCCGTGCTAGGAGCTGAAGCGGCATTACCTCCTACGTAAGGTGTTTTGCCCGCAAAGGGATCCTCCTCAGGCGCTGGCGCAGCTGCGTTTTGGTCTACCTTGGAGACGTTGTAAGCAGTCACATCGGTGTACCAGCGCTCCATATACTCCCGGCTCTCTACATCAAAGCGAACCTCGACGAAGTCACCCTCTGTGAGCGAAACCTCATCGATACGGTTATTCCAAATGTTGAAGCAGATGGTGCGTGGGTACTGCGAGTCAGTCTCTATGACAAAAGCCCCCTTGCGCCAAGCGTTGCCCGCCTTGCTGACACCCTCCTGTACAGGGAGAATGCGTATGACGGTGCCTCTAGCGATGAGTGGATTGGGGCGGTTATTGTTGCTGTCCATATTTAGTCTATAAGTTATTAGTTGTTAGTCGATAGTTGTTAGTGGAGAGTTAGCGAAGTGTCGGAGCAAAGCCAATGATCTCTCTGACCTCCTCGATGGTCTTGCGAGCGCTCTCACGTGCCTTCATAGCCCCCTCGGTAGCCACTCGGTGTAGCTGCTCCTTGTCGCTAGAAAGCTCGAGGATTCGCTCTCGGATTGGAGCTATCGCAGTGAGCAGATCAGCTGCTAGTTGCTTCTTCAGATCTCCGTAGCGTATCGAGCAGTCCGCATAGCATTGGCGAAAGTGTGCCACCGTCTCAGGCGCAGAGACTAGATCCATAATGGTGAAAAGGTTTTCCACTGGCTCCGAGGGCTTGCTGTTTGGCTCCGTAGGGCCAGCGTCCGTGACAGCTCGCATCACCTTCTTCGTGATTGCCTTGTCATCCTCGTAGAGGTAGATTGCATTGCCCTCACTCTTGCCCATCTTGCCCGAGCCGTCGAGCCCTGGCACCTTTATCGGCTTAGACATAGCGGTCCACGAGGCAGGCTCGGTGAAGTACTCTACATCGTAGATCGTGTTAAAGCGACGTGCGAAGCGGCGCGCCATCTCCATATTTTGCTCCTGATCCTTGCCCACAGGCACCTTGACGGCACGCTGCAGTAAGATGTCGGCAGCCATGAGCGTCGGGTAGGTGAGTAGCCCAGCATTGACATTGTCTGGCTGCTTGCGCGCTTTCTCCTTAAAGGTGGTGGTGCGCTGTAGCTCACCCAGATAAGCATTCATATTGAGGTAAAGGTATAGCTCCAGTACCTCTGGCACATCGCTCTGACGGTAGAGGACCACCTTGCTCGGATCGAGACCACAAGCGAGGTACTCAGCGAGGATTGTGTCTGTATCCTGCACTATGTCCCCCGGGTGTGGGTGTGTGGTGAGCGAGTGCCAGTCAGCGATAAAGAAGTAGCAATCATACTGCTCCTGCATCTCTAGGAAGCTACGCATAGCTCCGTAGTAGTTGCCTATATGTAGATGACCGGTAGGTCGGATCCCGCTGACGACTCGTTCCATACTGTGAATGTACTCTCTATATTAATGTATAGTTATAGCGCAAAGGTAGTACTTTTTGAGGTCTCTGCACTTCAAATGCTCCAAAAACAAACGTAGGGAGTCTGCATAGCATCTCCCTACATAAGGTGTGGTGACTCGGGTGGGATTCAAACCCACGACCTTCAGAACCGGAATCTGACGCTCTATTCAGCTAAGCTACGAGACCCTCTTTTCTGCCGCCCGTTTCTCCGGTTGTATGACATCGAAACGGGAAGTCGACTGCAAAATTACTGCTTTTATTTGAAATAACCAAATATTTGGGGCAGATTTTTTCATATATATAATGTGTATTTGCAAATTGTTCTACAAAATGCTACTAAAAACTTAAAAATGCTATCATTTTGCGAAAAAATACGGAAAAATGCTTGCAGATTAATTATTATTTTGTACCTTTGCAGCGCAAATACTAAATATGAAATAAAAATGAGCAATTTGATAAAACCTGAAGGGTACAAGGCGCTGCTGGATATGCGCCAGACCGAAATGGGTATTAAAATGATAAAAGAATTCTTCCAGCAAAACCTGAGCACCGAGCTCCGTCTGCGTCGCGTTACCGCTCCACTCTTCGTATTGAAGGGTCTTGGTATCAATGATGACCTGAACGGCGTAGAGCGCCCTGTAAGTTTCCCTATCAAGGATTTGGGCGAAGCCCAGGCTGAGGTGGTTCATTCTCTTGCCAAGTGGAAGCGACTGACGCTTGCCGAGTATGAGATTGAGCCTGCTTATGGCGTATATACAGATATGAACGCCATCCGTGCTGACGAGGAGCTGGATAATCTTCATTCGCTCTATGTTGACCAGTGGGACTGGGAGGCTGTGATTACCAAGGAAGACCGTACCATCGCCTTCCTCGAGAATATCGTGCGCCGCATCTATGGTGCCATCCTGCGTACCGAGTTCCTGGCTTGCGAGCATTATCCTCAGCTGAAGCCTTTCCTGCCTAAGGATATTCATTTTATTCATGCGCAGGATTTGCTCGATATGTATCCAGACCTTTCTCCTAAGGAGCGTGAGGATGAAATCTGCAAGAAGTATGGCGCTGTATTTGTAGAGGGCATCGGAGGCAAGTTGAGCGATGGCAAGAAGCATGATGGCCGAGCTCCTGACTATGATGACTGGAGCACCGTGGCTGAGAACGGCAAGATGGGACTGAATGGTGATATCCTCATCTGGTATCCTGTTCTGGGTCGCAGTTTCGAGCTCAGTTCTATGGGTATCCGTGTCGACAAGGAGAGTCTGCTGCGTCAGCTTAAGCTGGAGGGCAAGGAGGATAGAGAGAAGCTTTACTTCCATCAGCAGCTCCTGAACGATAAGTTGCCTCTGAGCATTGGTGGCGGTATCGGCCAGAGCCGTCTGTGCATGGTATTGCTTCATAAGGCTCACATTGGTGAAATCCAGGCTAGCATCTGGCCTGAGGAGATGCGCAAGGAGGCTGAGGAAGCGGGCATGAACCTCATTTAAGCCTTTCTGCCGGTGCGTCATGGTGTGTACTGTGATGTGCTGCATATTCAGTTGATCTTTTTAAGATAATAATAATTTGCTTACGAAGGCTCCCGGTGCGTTTCTGCATCGGGGGCTTTTTTTGTTGTGTGTCGGTATGACACTAACCTAGTTGGTTCAAATTCCCCAGAACGCCCCGTTTCTGCCGTTTTCGGGGTCTTCATTGATGACCGGCGTCTGCCATCATTTATAACCCGTGTTGGTCTTAATAGAAGTCTCGAGCGAGGCACAAAAGACTGTTCTTTCGATTGCCGGTGCAAAGATACGAAGATTTCTGGGATCTAACAAATTTAGGCATGTGATAAGGAGCGATTTTCAGCAGCTTACGATTTGAAACTTAGTAAAGAGAAATAACTCTATGTTTCATGGGACGCATCTCTATGTTTTGCGGTGTAGAAAACTATGTTTTGCGCTATAAACCAGTATATTACAAAGTAATAACCGATTACGTGGAACGTATTCAGTATTCAGTATTCAGTTTTTTTCGCTGTTGTTACCACTCTCTGTGTAGATAGTATATTATATATATAATAATATATATATATATAATATAAAATAATTACTTACAATTTGTAACCATATAAAAGGTAACTATCGCGAAAAAAACTGAATACTGAATACTGAATAACCTCTTGGGCATCATACGCCCGGGTATAATGGCAGCATTTGGGGGAAGATAGTACTAGTTTCTCCACTCCGTATAGGTTGTCCTACATGGAGTGGAGAATTTCGTATCGTGTGGAGTATCTTCTATGTCATGACCAGATCCAGGTCCTTTGTGAGCTTTTTCATTGCCGGGTTCTTCTCCATAAGAAGTTCCAGAACTTCATTCTTGGTCAGAACCTTGCCTACCTCTTCCTGGTCGGCAAGTCGGTAGGTGATGCTCAGTTCGCTGTTGTGAAGACCTAAGACGAAAGTCTTGAGAATGCGGTTCTTGATGTTCAAAACGTCGTCTAGCAAGAGCTGGTTGTTGATGATAACCTCTATCTGCGGATAGTTGGTTATCTTCGGTACAATACTCTTCATGCGGTTGGCTAAGCCTATGAAATCCAGCTTGTTCTGCATTCTCATGCACATACTGAACCATGTTGCTTCCACCTGCTCCTGGGTGAACTCGTTCTGGTCGCCCGTGATGGTCGCTTTTTCCTCATTGGTATCATCATACGGACTGTGCAGGCGGCGCTGGTTCTCCTCCCTCTTCTTCAGGTTAGAGAAAGTCATGCCTATGCCGCCCAGCTTGATATTCTTGAGTCGTGGCTTGTGAGGCGATGCAGCATCAGTAGCAGCTCCGGCAGCGGCTGAGCCTTCTGGAGAGGCAGATGCGGCAGCGGTGGCAGATGCAGAATAAGATGCAGAATAAGATGCAGCATTGGAGGCTGCAGAAGCGGCTGTCGGTGCCCCTGATGAAGGCACAGCAGTAGCTGTAGCAGCAGACGCTCCCGGCTGTGATGACCGGTTTTCGCTGCTGCAGGAAGGCTCAGAACCTGCACCCTGAGAGGCAAGCTTAGACTGAGCCAGGAGTTTCTGAAACAGGGATTTTAATCTATTGGGCGTACGCCCCGCACTAGGCACATCCTGATCCTCGGGCTGCGTAATCTGGCCTATCTGTATCAGGGTGAGCTCTACCAGTAATCGCTTGTTGCTGCTGGCGCGGTAATGGATATCGCACTGGTTCATCAGTTCCAGTGCCTTATATAAGAAAGGTGTAGGTGCCTTCTGGGCCTGAGCCTGGAACTTGGCTTTCTGGTCGTCGCTGGTCTCGAGCAGAGGCAGGGTCTGAGGATCCTTTGCCATCATCACATTGCGCACATGCTGGGCAAGCCCCTGTATCATGTTGCCGCCATCGAAACCGCGGCTCAGAATGCCGTCGAGTGTTACCATCATTTCGGCCACCTTATTCTCCAGAGCCAGGTCTACCAGACGGAAATAGTTGTCGCTGTCGAGCACGTTCAGGTCCTCGATCACCTTCTGGTAAGTGATGTTGCCCATGCAGAAGCTGGCAGCCTGGTCGAAGATAGAGAGGGCATCGCGCATACCTCCGTCAGCCTTTTCGGCTATCACGGCGAGCGCCTGCTCTTCATATTGTATGCCTTCCTTCTCAGCCACCATCTTCAGGTGGTTGATGGTGTTGGCTACCGTCATTCGCTCGAAGTCGTAAATCTGGCATCGGCTCAGGATGGTAGGCAGAATCTTATGCTTCTCGGTAGTGGCGAGGATGAAGATGACATGCTGAGGTGGCTCCTCCAGCGTCTTGAGAAAGGCGTTGAAGGCGGCTGTAGAGAGCATGTGGACCTCATCGATGATAAACACCTTATACTTGCCTACCTGAGGCGGGATGCGGGTCTGCTCCATCAGAACCTTAATCTGGTCAACACCGTTGTTGCTGGCGGCATCCAGCTCGAAGATGTTGTAGGAACGCTGCTCATTGAAGGCACGGCAGCTCTCACATTCGTTGCATGCCTCGCCGTCTTCACGAGGGTGCTCGCAGTTGATTGCCTTCGCAAAAATGCGGGCACAAGTGGTTTTGCCCACACCTCTCGGACCGCAGAAAAGATAGGCGTGCGCCAGCTTGCCGCTCTTCACTGCATTCTTCAAAGTGGTGGTCAATGCACTCTGTCCGACAACCGAATCGAAGGTCATCGGACGGTACTTTCTTGCAGAAACTATATACTCTTCCATTATTTTTTCTTAATTGATGATGCAAAGATAACAAAAAAATATTATCTTTGCAAACAAATTCGGAAGAAATGAGTAAAAAACTTGGTATTATATGGAATTATCTCGCTCATTATAAGTATCTTATAGTGATTGTAGCGGGGGTTCTGGTAGTTGGTGTAGTTGATGACAACAGTGTAAGACAGCACATTAAGTACCAGATAGAGATAGCTACGCTCCGTTCGGAGATAGAAAAGTATCGTGAGCAGTATGAAAACGACAAGCATACCCTGCGCGATATGCAGCATGGTGCGCGGGCATTTGAGAAGATAGCCCGCCAGCGTTATTTCATGAAGGCTGATGATGAAGATATCTTTGTATTGAGTTCGGATATTCCGGAAAAAACTAACGAACAAGACGAAAATGAAACAATTGAGTAAACTGGAAAGTGCTATTTTCTTGCTGGGCGGCGTGCTGATGGTTGTCGGTGCGGCTTGCTTCGCATTTGGTTTTTCACATCCGCAGCTGGTGCAGGTAACGAGCTGGGGGTTCCTGCTGGGCACCATACTCTTTAGCGTGATGCAGGCGATGCAGTTCTATGAGGGATCTTCGCTGGTAATCCACCGCCTGAAGCGCATGCAGTATGTGGCAGACATCTTCTTCGTGCTCTCAGGCATCTCGATGGTAGATACGGTGTATGCTTTCCTGCGCCGCTGGTTTGAGAATTATGAGACCTATATCACCTATTTCTATAATAAGTGGGTAGTCTTCCTCCTCATCGCAGCCCTGCTGGAACTGTATACCACGCATCGCATCTCTCATGAACTGAAGAAGGAAAACAATCAGTAATATAGAAAGGACGAGAAAAAAGCTTTCGGTGGCCAATAGGAGTGCAAACAAAACATAAATCTTGTAAGAATGAATTAAATTGCTGCAATTTATTTCGTCAGTTCAAATTAAGATTGTACTTTTGTTCACCGAAAGTGATATAGATAGCTTATGAATAGAATATTTTACGCATTCATTGCCTTGATGGCACTTGCATCTTGTGCCAACAGTTACGATATCTCGGGTACTTCTAACGTAAGTACTCTGGACGGACGCATGCTGTACCTTAAGATACTGGAAAACAACGATTTCAAGAACGTGGATTCTTGCGATGTAGTGCACGGACAGTTCCATTTTCAGGGTTCTGTCGACTCTATGAAGATGGCGAATATCTTCATGGATGATGACCCTGTGCTGCCGCTGGTGCTGGAGAGTGGAAGCATTACGGTGAAGCTCGATGATACACAGCAGGTGGTAAGCGGTACTCCTATGAACGATAAACTCTTCGGATTCTTCAAGAAATACCAGCAGATTCAGAATCAGTTGCGCGAACTGGTGCACAAGCACGACCAGGCTATCATGAACGGTAGCGATATGGTGGCTGTCAACAAGCATCTGAACGAGGAATCCATCCGCCTCTCTGAGCAGGAAGACAAGCTCATCACTTCGTTTGTTACCGACAACTTCAACAATGTGCTGGGACCGGGCGTCTTCTTCCTCGTTACAATGGGCAACCAGTATCCGATGCTCTCTCCTTGGATTGAGGATATCATGAGCAAGGCTACCGACTATTTCAAGAATGATCCTTATGTAAAGGACTATTATAAGAAAGCTCAAGAGAATCAGGAGATTATGAACGGTACACGAGATGCCCAGAGCGGCATGCAGCCAGAGATGGAAGCGGCTCCACAGGTAAATCCTGATGCGGCTCCGGCACCTACAGCCAACGAACTGGCTGCGCCTACGATTCCTGAAAAACAGGAAGGTCAGGAGTAGAAACAGGGCTCTTTCAAGGTCTTGGGCATTAACATCTTGTAAAACTCTTCATTTTATAAGTTTAGTAATATGAAATTAATCAAGAATGGAACCATTATAAATGAGGGTTGCTCTTTTGTGGGCGACCTCTTGTTGGATGGTGAATTTATCAAGGAGATATATGAAGGCGAGGCACCCCGTGGCAATTACGATGAAGTCATCGATGCCTCGGGGTGTTTTGTTTTGCCGGGTGTGATTGATGATCATGTCCACTTCCGTGAGCCGGGACTTACGCAGAAGGCTGACATCGAGAGCGAAAGCCGTGCTGCTGCCTTTGGTGGTGTGACCAGTTATTTTGAGATGCCTAACACGGTGCCTCAGACTACCACTCTGGAGGCCTGGCAGGCAAAGCGGCAGCTGGGCGCTGAGAAAAGTCATGTGAACTACAGCTTCTTCTTTGGTGCTACCAATGATAATGTAAATGATTTTGAGCGGCTCGATACGCATCGTGTGCCGGGCATCAAGCTCTTTATGGGCTCCAGTACGGGCAATATGCTGGTGGATAAATATGAGGCGCTGCAGGCTATCTTCAAGAAGGCGAAAGAGCTGAATCTGCCGGTAATGACCCACTGCGAGGATACCGAAATCATCAACCGCAATATGCAGCTGGCTAAGCAGAAATGGGGTGAGGACCCTGCCGTAGAACATCATCCGGAAATACGCAGCGAGGAGGCTTGCTATGAAAGCAGCCGTCTGGCGGTGCAGCTGGCTAAGGAAAGCGGTGCGCATCTACATATCGCTCACGTTACTACGGCTAAGGAACTGGAGTTCTTTGGTAAGGATGAAAATATTACAGGCGAGGCTGTTGTGGCTCATCTCATGTTCTCGGATAAAGATTACGCTGTGAAGGGCACACGCATCAAATGCAACCCTGCAGTAAAGACCGCTGCTGACCGCGAAGCTTTGCGCAAGGCGCTGAGTAATGGTAAGATAACTGTAGTAGGTACCGATCATGCTCCTCATCAGTTGAAGGATAAACAGGGCGGTTGTGCCAAGGCTGCATCAGGTATGCCAATGGTACAGTTCTCACTGGTAAGCATGCTGAAACTTGTTGACGAAAAGGTAATCAGTATCGAGCGCCTGGTTGAACTGATGTGCCATAATCCAGCCCGTCTGTTCCATATCAGTCAGCGCGGCTTCCTGCGTCCGGGGTATAAGGCAGATGTCGTTGTGGTGCGCAAGGGAGAGCCTTGGAAGGTGACCGCAGAGATGATTCAGAGCAAGTGTAAATGGAGCCCTGTAGAGGGTGATGAGTTTGCATGGAAAGTAGAACAGACTTTCTGCAACGGTCATCTTATCTACGACAAAGGCGTGTTTGATGCCGCTTGCAGAGGAGAGGAACTGGAGTTC
>ENA-OPBO01000187-OPBO01000187.1-human-gut-metagenome-genome-assembly--contig:-NODE-187-length-55713-cov-5.976877_pt1 | contig 55713 bp, 60 predicted proteins | sample MGYA00241071_ERZ501458 | MGnify/ENA primary metagenome ERZ501458 (study PRJEB25962, sample SAMEA2042509) | human gut metagenome | biome: human gut; feature: human-associated habitat; material: faeces... | reverse complement strand
TTCATTAAGCCACCATGAAATTTCTAACTACCTCCAAAATCATCGTACACCAACGCAGAATCTAAGCCAATATATTGCAAGCTGCAATTATGCTACTTATATTATACATAAACACCATCTTAACGTCTTAATTTTCGAATATTCGGATTGACATTTCTTCTACCATATTATATTATCTATTCATAAAAGAAATGGGTTTTGTGCCAAGTAAAGCCTTATGGCTCCAACGGGGTGCTCGTTTCTTTTTTTATATCCAGAATATCATACAAATACATTTTTCCATCATTTGCATGCCTTATTATCAAAGATGCATGAAATACGTTATATCTTTCAATATCTTCATTATCACCATATACCGGTAATGCAAAATAAGTATCATATCTATCCCAGCCATTCCTTGCATTCCAATTATGTTTCCCCTTATTATTTTCTCTAAAATATCTGCCTGTTGAAATTTCTATCATTTCAGGAATTCCCTGTGTTGCATTCGCTTTAGCCTTTGCAACTGCTCCATTCAGCCTTTTGGTATATACTGATCCCGAATATTCACTTGGCAGATCAGATCCGATATATATAACATCACCGGTAGACGCCACCTTATAAAAATCGCCGACATATTCTTTCAAATATGCCCTCACTTCCTTCCAATCGATGGAACGTTTTCCTTTAAACCGGATATCATTAATCACCACAATACTATTCCCATCAATATCCTGAACAACCGAAACATTCCTCTGTTGTGACTGGTTACTATCGTTGATTTGTTTACAAACATCAAAAAGTGCTAGGTAACTGATGATTCTTCGTCTACTCTGTGTATCAGATTGCCGAAACAGTTCAATCATATAATTTTCTTCTGACACATAATCGTTGGTTGCGGTCTGTTCTTCATTTTCTTCTACACAAAACAATTCCACAAGCGTCATATCTAGTGCCTTGCATATAGACACCAGTTTATCCGCCTGTGGATTGATTTGTTTCTTTCGCCAGTCACTGATCGTACTGGTTGCGATACCTGTTCTTCTGGACAGTTCCGTCTGGCTCATATGTAATTCTTCAAGTCTTGCAAATATTTTCTCATATATCTTCATGGCGCAATATCCTTTTCCCAACCTTCCCGTTTCCGATTTTTCGGATATTGTATCATGAATAATCTCTTTTATCAATACTCTAACAGTACTATAGATCCTGAGTTATTGTTCTATTTGCTCTCCGACAAATAGGAAGTTATCGAAGAGCATCCCTTAATTGCAACAAGCTACTACGGATACTTTCTCCAGCTCCACCAATAGCCTGCGCTATAATGATTGCGGCAACTATAATTGCCACTGCGGCAATAATCTTTCCAATCAAATATTGATATTCTTTCATTTTGATTACCTCCATCTACAAGTATCGATTTTCTCAATTCTCAAAACTGGAATTGAGATTTCATATATTCCAAGGAATTTAATAACTGTTATATTTTATTATCAAATATCTCTCAATCCCTTGAAAACACAAAGTTTATCGCATGTGAGCTTTCCCTTATTGTTTCCCTTGCGTTATATCGTCCCACCAGTGTTTACGAACTCTGATAAGGGCAAAAACAAGGGCAAGAAAATTATATAAAACAGTATAACACAAAATAAAAGTGACATGGTGAACTGATTGAAATGCTTCTGATTTTTGCAACAAATGATTGATTTAACGATAAGGAGATTTGATACGATGAGAACAATATTTGCAGAATACAATCCCAAGCGCAACAGTATTGATGTTTACACCTCTGTTGGCTATATGCTCCGCATTGACTGTTGGGAAGCTGAAAAGAACTTAAAAACCACACCAGGATCAGACTGTGCATTAAACGCACTCGCCATTGATGAACCTCTTGAATATGCAAAATTATATCTTGATGGAAATTTGCAGATGTGGGTAGATGCGGAAGACTCATTAGATATTTTTTAATTTTTAAACAAATACAACAGTTTAAATCGCTATTAACCACAATATTTCCGGAAAATTCATCATAGGTTTGTGCAAATGCAAAGAAACGGCGGCTCTGAAAATCAAAGCCGCCGTTTCATAGGCGCGTGAAAATGTGTCTGCTCTGCGACGGCTTTTTTTCTTTTGCCGTCGCGCGGCAGATAACCTATTCGTTCTATTTTGAACTTCTTTTATGCTACCTGATGTCTGCAATAGGAATGAATCGCCAAGAATGTAAACACAAATAATTCAATTCCTGCCGAAAGCAAAATAACATGCGGTGTCCAGAAACTCATTCCACCGATATTCAGATAATTGAAATCTGCAAGCTGAGAAAGGAAATTGTTCTGCATACCAATTCCGGCAGATGGAAGTATGGTAGAGAGCCATGTTGCTCCCATCGCCACATAAGCAAAAAGCGGCATGAGAAGAACTACAATAGAGATCAGCAAAACTGTCAATGTGTCTTTACATTTTGCAGACAGGAACAACGTACAGCTAACCGTTGCTAATACAGAAAGTAAGCCCGCTGCTGCGAGAATTATCTGCAACTGCCCCAGATTGATGTTTGGCAGGTTAATGATAGAGTATCGCATCTGAAACGATGTTTTTAAGCAATCCGTCCCGAACGCTGCATCTAAAATCAGAATGTGTACCGTGATCCCGACAAGGAAAGTAACAACGAAAAGTGTAAATGCCGCCAGAATTTTGGTAATTGCTAATTGTTTACGCCCGTATTTGGTGGTTCGCAGGATGCTGTCACCGCCCGTTTGATATTCTCCGGCAAAAGTAGGAGCTGCGATTGCCACACACAAAATAGCAAGGAGCAAAATATAAAGCTCAATATAATCAAATGCATCTTTAGAAATTCCAGAATGAAGATAAAATGGCGTATCAAGTTCTGAATATTTTTCAAGAGCTTTCTGTTGTGCGGTTTCGTTTTCTCTTTGCTCATTCCGCATGACATCCTGTAAATGTTCTGCGCACTTTTCATAATAGGCTCCGTCAATGTCATTCGGGTCAATATCCATTAAATCAGCACCAATGCCTGTTAATGGATCAGCAAACGCTTCGGACAGACCCATCAGCAAGTGACGGAACGGGACGATTTTTTCAATATATACAGCCAGAGGAAAGCCCTCTTCCTCGACTGGCCCATATTCTCGAACGCAGCTTTGATAAGTTTCCAAAGCCGATTTGATCCTATCCGGGGTCACTTCACCAGCGGATGTTTTATATAAATCTTGTTTGTACTTGATCGCTGCCAAGCCGTTTAATTCTGTAACCGTGCCATCTTTGTTTGGACGGTTAATACCCTCAAATGAAATAGGCAGGTATGCCATGGCTACGGAAAGCAAAAGTGCGATTGCAAGTAAAATCAGGGTGCGCCGTGACTTCAAAATACGTTTTAGTTCAAGTCTAAAGAGCCGCATATTATCTGTCCTCCTTTTCCAAGTCTGTCTGCGGAAACAACCACAGATACAGGTCTTCCAATCGTGGTTCCGTTGTAACAGATCCATCAATTTCCGAGTGTTCGGACAGATAACGAATAGAAACCTGATTGTGATCTTCGCCTCGCTGATTGATAATGCGCAGCCGCATTTCACATTCCGGCAGCTTTGAGGCCGGAATTGTGCAATTCCAAACCTTGCCCTCAATCTGCTTGACAAGTTCTGCGGTAGTTCCGACATCAACAATTTCTCCGGCTTTCATAATTGCGTTGCGCGTAGAAATATATTCTATGTCAGATACGATATGGGTGGAAATCAACACGATTCGATCATGCGAAAACTCGGAAATGAAATTCCGCAGACGCACGCGCTCTCCGGGATCGAGTCCTGCTGTCGGTTCGTCCATGACAAGTATCTCCGGGTCGTTCAACATAGCCTGCGCAATACCAACACGACTCTTCATGCCGCCTGACAGATTGGAGATTTTTTTCTTTTTCACATCGGAGAGCGAAAGAATGTCCAACAAATGATTGATCTTTTTGGTAGTTGCCATTGTGGGAATATCTTTCAGCGCAGCCACATACTCCAAATAATCTTTGACCGTAAAATCCCGGTGATACCCAAAGTCCTGCGGCAGAAAGCCAAACTTGCTTCGGTAAACTTCACCCAACTCTCGAATGTTTTTTCCGTCATAGTAAACTGCTCCGCTGGTTGGTATCATAATATCGGCAATCATGCGCATGAGCGTGGTTTTCCCTGCACCATTCGCTCCCAAAAGTCCCCAAATGCCGGGAGTCAATGTCAGATTGACATCATTTACTGCTGTTTTGTCTTTGAACTGCTTGCTTAAATGCTCTATTTTCAGTTCCATGCTTACACTCCTTTCTTTTGCTTCAGCTGAACAATAAAAAGCCCTTGTTCGATAATCATTGTACCGAACAAAGGCTTTTCAATCTCAAAAATCACACGCTTAAATTCCTAAGTAATTCCTAAGATCACAGTCTTATTTTCCTAAGCGGAAAGGGGTAATGTAATCACAAAGTCTATGGTTTCGTTTTGACTGGATGCAGTAATCTTTCCACCATGTAAATGTATAATTTCTTCCGCAATAGAAAGGCCAAGTCCCGCACCACCTGTATTAGAAAGCCGAGCATCATCCAAGCGATTGAATTTTTCAAATATACTGTTAAGCTGTTCCTGTGGAATTGTTTTTCCACGATTTTCAAAAGTGATCTGAATATCATGCTCTAACCGTTTGGCGGATATAGTGATCTCTGTCTGCGGGTAGCTATATGACGCTGCATTTCGTAAAAGGTTACTGAAAACTCTCGCCAGCTTTTCGGGATCAGCGTTCACAGATAAGTTGTCCTCCGCAGTAAATACCGCTGTATTGCCATTTGCGGAGAGTGTCGGGTATATTTCATCTATTACCTGCGCAATCAAACAATGTAAATCTACATTTTCTTTTTTGATAATGACCGTATGTGCATTGTATTTAGTAATTTCAAAAAGCTCATTGATAAGTCTTTCAAGACGCTCTGCTTTGTCCAACGCGACCTTTACATACTTTTCCTTTTGCTGCTCAGGCATATCAGGGGCTTCATGGAGCAGGCTCAAATAGCCGATTACCGTTGTGAGAGGGGTGCGTATATCATGTGCCAGATACATAACAATTTCATTTTTCTTTTCTTCTGCCTGCTTTGCAGCCCGTTTGCTCAACAGAACAGACATTTTGATTTGATTGAGTTGTGCCTCCAATTCTTTCAGTGGGTCAGACAATGATACGGTATGATTGTTCTGCTCATAGACCGTTTGGGTCGCATCAATTACTTCATCCAGATAGCCCCACGGCTTTTTCCAATAGTAATTGAAAATACATACAAAGCCGATCATCAGATACAAAATAAAAAGCAGATCGAGCCGCCGGTAGAGCCATGCAAAAATACCGTTGTCAAATTTTGAAAAGATGTAGTCCAAGATAAGGGTCAAACCATATCCAACAACGGTATAAACCAGCAATGATAAGTATAAGCGCACTTTAAGGCGCTTTTCTGTTGTCATTTCTTTCTTCGACATGAGAATACACCTCCTACCGATTAGCAAACAGAAGAAGGCCAAGTAGGCCAATCACGACAACACTTACTATGCCTGCCAGAATGGAAAACAGTCTGTTTGCTTTTATTCTATTTCCGATTAACCGGGCTGCCATCGAATATACAGCAAGCCCCAAAAGACCACCTGCCGTATTTGTGAGTACATCAGTAATATCAGAACGTCCGACTGCTAAGATATACTGCATAGTTTCCAATAAAAAACTTGTTCCAGCAATCAGCATGAACTTCACATATAATTTTGTTCTTGGCAGAAGCATTTGAAGATAAATGCCCATAGGAACAAAAATCAAGAAGTTTTCGAGTACCTCTGTTAAGTGAAATGCTGCGCCAACTTCTTTGTCATAGTGAAAAGGAATAAGGTTTATACTTCTTACTTTATCCAGATCACTGATTGAAAACTGTAGTTTGAACAGTATGATCCAAACCAGAAGTGCCAGATAAATTAAGAATAAAATAGTTGCCAAACAATTTGATTTTCTCTTCATAGCGTTCTCCTTTCGATTAAATTTTGTAGCCAACACCCCAAATCGTTTTAATATACTGCGGAGTATCGGAAGTATCGTTCAGTTTCTCGCGCAGGTGCCGGATATGCACAGTAATTGTGCTGCTGTTTTTAGAGTAGTATTCATCTTTCCAAACCGCATGAAACAGTTCCTCAATACTTACAACATTCCCGGCACTTTCCAAAAGGACCTGGAGGATAGAAAATTCTGTCGGTGTCAGAGAAACCGGCTCACCGTCTAACAGACATTCATGGGTCTGCACATTCAGGCACAATTTGTTATAGGAAAGTTCCGATGGAACTTTTTCTGTGATGATACCGGGCGAATATTTCTTGTAACGTCTTAACTGTGCTTTCACTCTGGCAACTACTTCAAGTGGGCGAAAAGGTTTTGTCACATAATCGTCCGCTCCCAATGTCAGCCCCGTTATTTTATCCGTTTCCTCAATTTTAGCCGTTAGCATTATGATTGGATAAGTGTATTTCTTTCGGATAAGCTGGCAAAGTGAAAAGCCGTTCATATCCGGGAGCATAATATCCAGAATGGCAAGATCAATGTCGCCGCTTTCAATACACGACATGGCATCCGTTGCGCAGTAAAATTTATAAACGACGTAATTTTCGTTTTTCAAGTAGACCTCCAACAGATCCGCTATATCTTGCTCGTCATCTATAATCAATATCTTTTCAGACATATTTTCAACTCCTTTGCTCATATATCCAATTAAGTATAGCAAATACAACATCTAAATTCACAATGGATTGCCTGAGAAATTATTAAGATTTTCCTAACTTTCGAATTTAGGCAACTCAAAATGCTAACGTAAATTACATATCAGTTTTTTATGCGTCATACATATTCTCCAATATACTTCCATATAATGCACAGATTGACTTCACAATTGCATGCCATGAAATATCAGCAGCATAAGAATAATTTTTTTGATATGTTTTCCATAAGGTCTCCATAACCGGACTTGATTCAATTTCATCAAATATTTCTCTTATATCCTCAGCTTCTATCAGGTCTAATGTTCCCCTTTTTTTGGCTGTAGCCACAAGTGCAGTCCATAAAACTTGTTTTTGGAGTTGTTCTCCATACAACTTTTGTAAAATATAAATATCATAAAAATCTCTCATTCGTGTATTTGTAACGTTTCGACTAACAACAGTTTCCAATTTTTCAGCCAATACCGTTTCCAGATTATATGCCCATACCTCAATAGTGCGGTCTTCAAGCATAAGATTAAATTTGTACTTGATTTCTCTTGGTGTAATTACATCCCCTGTAGAAATATCAATCTTTAATGGTGTGATTACACCATCAAATTTCGTTTCCATGCTTACACGAACACCAGGATAATCTGCTTCTTCCATGATTTCCGATATCCGTTTGACCCGAAATGAAACACCATCGTCCAGTGGAATTGATATAATTTGGGATATAATCATTTCTACATCCTCCACACTAACATTAGTGCCTTTTATGGTAGCATCCAGATCCATAGTAGCTCTGGCATCCAGACCAACCATTGCCGCCACAAGCATTCCACCTTTTAATATAAACTGGTTTTTATACTCTGATAAAGAAATTCGTTCTAAAAAACGTTCCATCATATAATTCCGCATCAAAATCTGTGCATCTGCGGATTTTTTCTTTGACATATTACGAATTAAATCCTTTAATTGTCTTGCCGTTGTTATCATCTAAAGTAACACCTCCAAATATGGTCTAAGTATGTTTTCAACATGAAACATAGCTGCGTATTTCATAAGCATCCGTAAGTTTTTATCCTTACGTTTTGCATATTGTTTCAACGCGTCTTGAAAGACCTGCATTTCAACATTTTTTCTGCTACGAAGCAGATCACAAATTGTTCTCTCCATGTCATAAACGGGAACGGAATGTCCGAATGATGTCTGCATAGCTATGATTCCTATTTCATGTAAATCCTTTTTTACTGTGTACACTTGAAAACCGTCTTCCTGCAAACGACTTGGATTATATCCAGTTCTTACTGTTATGGTGTATTTCAAAGGCTCTCTGTCCGTTAAATCATGAAAAAACAATGCAGTTTCATGAGAAAATACAGCTTGACCACAACGTAAATGCAAAAGGTACATTGCATCTGTCCACGTATCCGGCGATACATACACACCATGAGCAGCTTGTTCTAATCCTCGTTCCTTCACATATGCATAAAACACAGACTTACTAATTCCATTATTTAGAACTTGAAATGTCTGAATTGTCCCTCCACATTCACGCAACAACAAATCTAATTTTTCAAACTGAGTCATATGCTTTCTCCTTTCGTGCTAATATGATAATATATATTAGCACGAAAGTAAAGACATATAGTACCAATAAAATATCGGTATTTTTGTTTTAATGATATCCCCTTGTTTCTCGCCATCCCTTTACATACCACCTGATTCCAACATATACCAGTTGCACGAATAATAAGAGAAATAGCAGATTGATTGGCAATGTTGTCTTTATCCACTTCCCAAAGTAGATAGCTGTTGCCATGCTTATAAGTATTACCATTATGGTAATCATATCCCAACAGCACTTCTTATATAACTCTGCAATCTTTATCTCTATAAATGCTACAAGTATTCCAGCACCCACCAAACATCCACCGCAGATCAGTATTCTTATCAGCCAATATACAATTCCGGCAACGACAGGATTGGATATTCCATTACTAATCTGTGCCATGTTCTTTCCTGTCAGTATAATCCACCCTGCAATGGTCTGTATAAAAGTGGCGATTGTATCAAAGAATACCACGCAATCAGAAATAAATATTTTTGACCGTATCATCTGAAAAAGAGTAGTTGATACGGAATACCATATCAGCAGAAACATCAATGCTTCATACATGGCTGTTTTTGTTTTATATCTGCCTGCCAGTTTTTCTCTCTGCGTATCATACTTTTCCTTGGCTTTCAGATAAGCTGTCAGGTTACAGTTCCCACACTTTTGATAGAGTACTGGCTTTTCAACCGGTATCTCTACTTTTTTCTGATGAGAGAGTGCATAGTCCCGTTCCTGTTCTGCCTGCCTTAGCTTATCTTGACATTCCTCTGTCATGATTTCGGCAGCGTGCGTTTTCTCTTTCTCTCTCTGCAACAATTCTTTTGTTTTCCTCAAGTCGTTCTTTAAGGCTTGAATGTTCCCTGCTCTGTTCTCGCTGTTTAACCTCTCGTTCAAGGTCAGCGATTCGTCGAGCTGCATTTTCAGTTCCCGGATAGTCCTGTCTTTCTGGTCGAGTTCTTCCTGCATCTGCTCTGTCAGCAGAAGCAACTCTTCCAGTTGATCGTCGCTCTTTGAGTTTCTTAATTCGTTCATCAATCGACCTTCCTTTCTCTAATTGCTGTTCAAGTTCAGTAATTCGCTGTTCTGTTTCTGCAATAGCCGGTTCTCGCTGTTTAATTTCTGTGCCAATTCCTGCCATTGCTGATTTTCGTCTGTGAGTTTCTGTATCTGGTCTGTCTTTTCTTCCAGAAGCATCAACAGTTCTTCTGTATCCGGTAAGATTTGTAGCAGCTCTGACAATTCTTTCTCTAATTGCTGCAATCGTTCTTCCTGCTCCTGAAAGCACATCAGCTTCTCGTCCTTTTCCTGTATTTCCTGAAGCATCTCTGCCATGATATTCTGCTGTTCCTCTATCTGTGTAATCATTGCTTCCATCATGGGAATTACTTCTTTGCTTTCTTCTAATGTCATTCAACCACTCCTTCCATATTGACAATGCACCGGATACCTTACCAAAGGTTGTGATTACCTTTTGCAGTAGTGCATTTTGTTTTTTAATCATCTGGTTTTCCTCTACCTTCCATGAACCATTCCATATCTGTCCGGTGAGATATTTTTCCTCAATCTTTCTTGCATCCGCACCCTCATGAATCGTAGGGATTTTTAATTTGCCCTGTCTTTCATAAGAGCGGTGGTCAATCTGATTGTCTATGGATAAATGCCGGTTACACATCCCAGCCCATTCGCTTCGCCATAACTCACAATTCTTTGGATTATTCCAGCCGGTAGCATCGGTCAGAACCCGTTTCCATTGTTTTCGGTTTCTTGCCCCGACTTTCTGTACTCCGTTTTCATCAAGTACCGGAATGCGGATTCCATGCCGGTCAGGATTTTTCTTATCCTGCCACCAGTCCGGGTGGGATTCATCAACCACGATATTTCCGTCAGTATCTCTGACAAAATCCCAGTCCTTGACTTCTTTGCTGCCCCATGAATGATCCAGATTGAATGGTCGCATGGTTACAAGTAAATGCACATGTGGGTTTCCATCGCCCTTATCGTGTATGCTCCAGTCGACACACATTCCCTTATCCACGAAAGTCTTTTGAATATATTCGGTTGTATAATCAATCTGTTCCTGTCTGCTCCATTCTTTCGGCAGGGAAAATTCAAATGAGCGTCCAAGCTGTGCATCTGCATTTTTTTCTATCTTCAATACCTCATTCCATAGACGCTGTTTCTGAAATGTGATTTTAAACTTTTCCAGTGCGGCATCTTTATCATCCGCTCTTTTATAACGGATAGACTGTTGAAACCTTTTTATATTTTCTTCCGGTACATGCAGCCATTCAGGAGGTGCATTTTCGCACATCATCAGACTGGTGTAGACGACTTCCTTTTTGGAAGTATAGTAACTGATTCTGCCTGTTTCCTCATTCTTCATCACATCTCCATTAAGATATGCCGATGCGGATATGACAGATTTTCCTTTACTGCGCCCGACAATCTTTACTGTAAAGTGAAATATCGCCATGATACGATTCCCCCTTTCTGCCGTATCCGGCATTGATTTCCGACAGCATCTTCTTCTGGTTTGGCAGAAGTGAAGCTGTCGGAACGCCCTCTGCGCAAGAGTGCCCCCTGCGGCATGAGCAGGTCTGGCTGAAAGCCCCGCCGACGGAACGAGCCCGGCAAGCGTAAGCGCAGACCGGTTGCCACTTGTGGCAAACTTATAAGGACGACCTCTGGTTGTCCATAAGTGCGCCCTTCATTCAAAGGCAATGAAGGGAATGGAAAACCCACTCCCTCCGCCATTACACTTCCTCCATGTCTGTAACTAATTCTTTCTGCATCGCTTTTGAGAAAAACTTCCCGTTTGTTTCCTGCCTTTTTAAGAAGCCTATCAACTTTGGTAAATCTTCCTCCTCAATCGGACAGCCAAGAACCGATTCCACCGCTCCTCCAATCTGACAGAGCCTGTGGGTTCGTTTTTTACTTTCTTCCGCTTTCTTTCTCTTTTCCAGTTCCTTCCGCTGTGCTATGAGCTTTTTTGTAGCTTCAATGCTTTCCTGTTCCTTTTTCTCTAATGCACGTATTCTTTCTTCATAAGTCTTTGTTGATTTCGCCATATCGTCTTCATCCTTTCTTTTTCCGATAAACAACAGTTCCCGGTTGCATATCAGGAGAAGCACATGGTATAATCCTCTTGCGTGTAGGTATATCATGGCTTCGGTCTGATAGAACCTTTGGCGGTTTCGTAGGAAGCCGCCTTTTTAAGTTGCCACATTTCTTGTGACAGCTTTTACATTTCCTTTATCCCTCAGATCACGCCCCTCGTTGGCTTCCATGAACTTTTCCAGAATGTCAGTTTTAATAAGGACTTTTCTTCCGACCTTTAATACCGGAAGCTTCTTCCATTCAACCAGCTTTCTCAAAGTGTTTCTGCCAATTCCTGTATAGTCGGCTGCTTCCTCGATGGATAATGCAATCTTTCTTTCCGTCATCTTGTCACCTCCCGTTAAATTGCATTATGCAATTTTTGTTGTGCTGTTAGTATAGCGGTTTTATATTGTGTTGTCAAGCGTTATGAAATTTTAAAAATAATTATTATATTGCATATTGCAATTATGTGAGGTACATGCTATAATTCATACATACCGAAAAAGGAGGCAATCAGCATGAAAGATAAAGAACTACGCAAGCTGATAGGCAGCAGGGCAAAACAGCGTCGTCTGGAATTAAATCTGACACAGCCTTATGTTGCAGAGAAGATGGGAGTTACCGCTTCCACAATCCTGCGTTATGAGAATGGTTCGATTGACAATACCAAAAAGATGGTGCTGGAAGGTCTTTCGGAAGCACTTCATGTATCTATTGAATGGCTCAGAGGGGAAACCGATGAATACGAAACCGATATTACGGATAAGAAAGAATTACAGATTCGTGATGCAATGGGCGATATTCTCAAACAGTTACCTCTCGACCTTAGTAAAAAGGAAGATGCTTTTTCCAAAGATTTACTGCTGTTGATGTTAAAGCAATATAACCTGTTTCTGGAATCATTCCAGTTTGCCTGCAAGAATTACAAGGGCAACACGAATGAAGCTGATATTGCAAAAGTAATGGGGTTTGAATCGAATGATGAATATAACGAGATTATGTTTCTCCGGGAGATCACCCACACTGTTAATGCCTTTAACGACATGGCAGATATCGTAAGGCTTTATTCCAAGAAACCGGAAATGGCAGAACAAAGGCTTGAAAATCTTTTATCAGAAGTTTTGTATGAGGATTCCGATTCGGTATAGAACGACAACCGGAGTTATGATATACTTACACGCAAGAAGCATTTCATCAGTTCCGATTGTCGATATCGAAAGGAGAAACGATTATGGCAAAAGGTTCTGTAAGGAAAAAAGGCAAGAAATGGTATTACCGCTATTATGTGGAGGATGCCAGTGGTAACTTGGTTCAGAAGGAATGCGTAGGAACAGAAAGTAAGTCGGAAACGGAAAAACTGCTCCGTAAGGCTATGGAGGAATACGAAAGTAAGAAGATCGTAGCCAAAACGGAGAATATCACACTGGGAGAGCTTTTGGATGTGTGGGTGGATGAGGAACTGAAGGTCAGTTCCCTTAGTAATAACACTGTAACCCTTTATCTTGGGGTGGTGAAGATTATTAAGAGACACCCTTTAAGCAAAAGAAAGCTTCGTACAGTCACAAGTGAACACATGCAGGAATTTATGGGTTATTTAAGTTTCGGTGGAACGGCTCCCGATGGTACGGAAGCAAAACCGTTAAGCATTGACCGTATCCATTCGTTTTCAGCCGTGTTACAGAGGGCTTTCCGGTATGCGGTGTTTCCAAAGCAGTATATCAGTTTCAACCCTATGCAGTATGTAGTAATCAGACGACCGGCGCAGGAAGTAGATTTGTTCGCTACGGAGGATGAAGATTTTTCGCAGGAAAAGACCATTACCCACCAGCAGTACAATGAAATCGTAGCTTATCTTACCCAAAAGAAAAGCTCCTCACTGTTGGCAGTGCAGATAGTCTATTATGCAGGTCTGCGAATTGGGGAAGTGACCGGGTTATCTTGGGATGACATCAACTTAGAGGAACAGTATCTGACGGTGCGTAGGAGCTTAAGCAGGAACAATGCAAGGCATAAGCTGGAGCTTGGGGACCTACCAAGCGTAAAAAGGTCAGAATCGTGGATTTTGGCGATACTCTCGCAGAAATCTTACGAAGGGCGAAAAAGGAACAGCATAAGCAACGCTTTCAGTACGGACAGCTTTATCAGAGGAATTACTACAAGGAAGTCAGAGAAAAGAACAGAGTTTACTACGAACTGTATTCATTGGACGGAACACAGGAAGTGCCGGAGGACTACACAGAGATTTCACTGGTGTGTGTCAGATAGGACGGAATGTACTTAGGAAGGGAAGCATTGGACTAGATGTGCAGGTCAATCAGAAAGCACCTGAAAGGATTTGAATACTTTCACTTCCACTCATTACGACACACTTACACAAGCAATCTGTTAGCAGACGGAGCACCACCGAAGGATGTGCAGGCGCTCTTGGGACATTCGGCAGTAAGCACCACAATGAATATTTGCACCCACGCTACAAGGGAAGCCAAGAAGAATTCAGCAAGGCTTCTCGATAAGGTAGTAGAGAACGATTAAGACGAAAACAACACTTTTTCCCTTATAGCTTCCTCACAAGGGAAAAATAAGGGAAAAGTGCAAATTACATAGATGTTGATGGGCGGGAAAGCCCGAAAATACTGGAAAGTTGGAGAAATACACGAGTAATTTTGAAGTTGCCTATGATTCTGCCGGTTGAAATTATGGATGGGATTACGGAATGAGATTACTTGTTATTCTTAGTCCGACAGAGAAATGGGGAACCACAACAGAGTATACAAAGCTTAGAAAGTTTTTACATAAAGATGGCTATTTGCGAATTGCACCGGAAGTGTATATGCGGATAGTGTAAAACCGGAAAGCATCCGAAAAACATTTCAGACGAATAGAAGAATATGCACCTAAAACCGGAACGGTGAGACTTTTACACTTAACAGAGAAGCAATATAATAATATATATTTGGTGACGGGTGAACCGGATTATCAGGAAAAAATAGTTGGAACAAACAGTCATATTATGCTATAATATGCTCTGTAACAGAGCACTTATCCATGTTTAGAAAATAAATAAAACATTGCACTAAATATAGTGGTTGAATGCCCCTCCAAAAATGGTGTATCGTTCAACTAGACTAAATTATTAATAAAAAATGATATGGTGTTAGTAATATTTATGTGGTACACTAGAAAAAAAGAGGTGATAAAAATGGAAGGCAAGTTTAATATTTGGCAAAAATGCTTAGAAATTGTATGTTTTGTATTGATTCTGGCATCTAGTATATATAAAGGACTTTTTTGTGATGGAGATATGGGTGTAGTAATTACTTTGTCCTTTGTTGCAATTTTATTATTTATAATTTTTTCAATTGCAGCGTTATTTCCAGCAACATGGAGAATGACTGATCGAGAGAAAGAGAAAATTAGTGATTTAAAACGATACCAAGAGAAATACACTAGTATATTTGTTATTGTAAATTTAGTGTTGAGTATTTTTATGGCTTTGCTAATGTTAGTAATAGGATGATGCGTTGTTATAAAAATAGAAAATAGAGGAAATGATGAGATATTATTGTATAAAACAGCACGACATTACTGATTGTGGTGTCGCATGTCTTGCGACCATTTGTAAACAGAATGGTTACAAGATAGATATTACCCAGATTTGTGAAGTTGCAGGAACAGATAAACAGGGAACTAATGCATATGGTGTAATTAAAGCAGCAAAGCACATGGGTTTTAGTGCAAAGGGAGTAAAAGGGAATAAGGAATCATTCTTTTCAGAGTTTCCCTTGCCCTGCATTGCTGTTGAATGCCCCTCCCAAAATGGTGTATCTTCAACTTTCATGAACAGAATAATGAAGACAATAAATAAATCAAATTTAAGTGGAAAATATATAAGATAGTAAAATGTTACTCCCGTTTCTTTTGTTTTTCTCACAAAATATATTATAATTGGTAGAAAAATGTAACGTTTGGGAGAAACACGCAACAAAAACTGGAAAGAAGACCAGTGCTTACGACATTGTAAAGTCATTCACAGAAAATACGCTTGGAAAGTTTTCAAAACAGGATGCCTTACTTTCATGTCCTAGCCTTAGCAGTTCCTCTGTTAAATCTGCACTAAAAAACTTGTAGAAGAAGGAGCTATTATTAAAACCAGAGTCGGACGCAAAACTATGTATATGAGAAACATCAATTAATACATTTATTATGTATCATACTAAAATATCATTATATTCTTGCGTTTAGTTTATACCCATGATAACTTCATATTATATCAGTAATTCTTATTTATTCTCTTGTTGAGAATTTGTCATTTGTATGGACTTGTGACATACAAATCAGGAGCTATTTATTCAGCATATATTAGCACGGATTTTTCCGTGCTTTTTTATTGCTTAAATCCATGCTGATTATATAGAAAATTATTAAGCCAAAGGCTAGAAAAGGAGGTTGTCTATGGACAAAACTATTCAGGGAAAATCCCAAAAGGATATCTTTTTTGAATTATCAGGCATTTTAAAACTTGAAGATTACAAATTCAAAGAAGATATCACCCATCAGGCTTATTTCCCTTCAGTAACAGTTTTTAATAAGGTCCGAGCTCTATTGGGATTTAATTTGGAAACTGAAGCTATTCCTTTACCAAACGGAAAACTGTTTGATGTAACAAAGGAATGTGATCAGGTTGTGGTATCTGCATTAGTAAGGACTACCATTAAATATGATGCTGGTGGGCATTTTTCGCATTATAAAAAATTCTAATTAAATGTCATCTGTTTGATACTTACCTTTTAGGTGTCCTTACGAAGGATATTAAGATATTCAATATATGAATAAATCTTAGCCTTTCCAGATTTATCTGTTTGCTTCAATATTTCATCATCAATCAGGATAGAAACTACCTTTGCCACAGTATTATACGACATTTCAAGTGCAGTAGCAGTTTTCTGAATATCAATAATAGGATTAGATTCCAAATAGGCAAATACTTTAAGGGCACTGGTACGCTGTCTCTTTGTTAAAGCATCAAATAACTTTAAGTTTTTATCATGTAATTCAGTAAGTCGGTCAATTGTATGGATTGCATCCTCCGCAGAATCTGCAAATGCCTGAAGGAAAAAAGAAATCCATTGCTCATAATCACCAGTACGTCGTACCTGAGTCATACGATCATAATATTCTATACGATTCATCTTTAGGTAATATGAAATATAAAGTGCCGGAGTTGACAAAATACCTTTTTCCATCAAGAAAAGTGTAATGAGTAGTCGTCCTACACGTCCATTGCCATCAAGAAATGGGTGTGTGGTTTCAAACTGGTAGTGAATTAAGGCTGCCTGAATCAATGAATCGAGGGTATCATCACTATTTATATACTTTTCAAGATCAGACATGGCAGTTAACATATCTTCCGGGTTTGGTGGAATATATCTGGCATTCTTAAGAGTACTTCCCTGTCCGCCAATCCAGTTTTGCGAATATCGGAATTCCCCAGGATTTTTTTCCTGTCCTCGCGCACTTTCCAAAAGAACTGCGTGAGTCTCTTTAATTAAACGGTTGCACAGAGGCAATGTTTTTAGTCGCTCAAGTGCAAATTCAGTTGCACGAATATAGTTGACAACATCAGAAACATCTCTATTAGTGTTATTTTCAATAAGAGGATTCAAGATATCCTCAAGAGTACACTGTGTGCCTTCAATCTGCGAAGAAAGAAGTGCTTCTTTTCTAACATACATGGAAACGAAAAGCCCCATGTTAGGTATACGAGATGATAATCCTTCAAGTGTTGCTATTTTCTTATTAGCATCAATAAGTTTCGTAAGAAGCTCTCCAGATACCTCAATAGGAGGATTGGGTGGAAGAGGAGCCGGGCGAAAAGATTCATAAGCCATTTCGCCTGATAGATTACTTACAAATGTTCCAGCTCTATTTGTCATGATTGTTTCCTTTCCTCCGAAAAACGGAAAATGAAATTTCTAATGTTATTTTAGCATAGAATTTTCACTTTTTCAAATTATAATGAAAATATATTGTGATAGAAATTTCATAAAATTGCATTTTTATGAAATTTCATAGATAAAACTTCACTGGAAATTTCAAGTTAATCACTTCTTTATTATTAAATCCTATCTGGATTTAACACATAAGTTCTTATCTATTAATTATAATCTACCATATTGCATTGAAAATACACCCTTTATATCCTTAAATGATTACATTGCAAGTATTTCATTTGATACTGATGAAGTCAAATGTTTCTATCCCCCTGTTGGAAAAATACCTAAAGAATGTATTGATTTTACAGTAATTGATGAGGTTCTTATTCCCAAGAGATCATTTGTATATTCAGAATTGATGATACTGACTGTCGCATTAGCGACATTGTCGACCTCAGATTTTTAGATTTGAATGCGTTTTCAGAACTTTTTAATTCATTTGATTCAATTAATTCACATTAATGAAATTACATATTACATTATCATACCAGAGACAGATTAGATAACAAACTATTCATATACTATATAAGATTATTGATATCAATATTCATATAAATGTGGTAATATAATAGTGTAATTATATTAGTATTATCTAGTAATGATAATAACTCATATTAAGAAGATGTATATTATATTTATATGTCTGAAGGATGTCTTTGGTAAGAATCTTCCAATCTACACATTTAACAATATCTGTGAACAGGATAACTCCTTGACACTTGGTGATGAAGCAACAAAGGTAATTGTAAATGCAGAAGGTTCAAGGGACGATTTATCTGAGAATATGCGTAGTTTCTTGGATTATCTGATTGAAAAAAAGGCAACGAAGGAACAGACAGAGGCAATAACACAGACAGAAGGCAACATAAGGGTTGCGTCAGTTCCTGGTTCGGGAAAACATTTGTACTTACATATAGAATAGCATATCTTATAACAGAACTGTTCATTGAGCCATCATCTATTGAGGCGCTTACATTTACAAACAAGGCAGCTTCGCAGATGAAGCACAGATTATGGAAGATAAAAAATATTCACTGGGTGGGTTTACATTTGATACGCAGCAGGAATATGAGCGGGCAAAAGTTGAATTGCAGGTTATTCTTAAGATTAAACAAAAATATGATATTAATAATCCAGAGGATGCCAAAAATGTTTTGGATGCCGTGAATAAAAAAGGAGATGTGTTTAAGTCATCAGTTGGAAAAGCATTTATTAATAAGTTAAAAAGAGTGTCAAAGAATGAAAATGAAATACATGTAAAAAAACCTGTACCAGAACAAAAAGTAAGATATAAGCAGAAAGAAAAAGTTCATGATAGAGTAATTATCCCTATTATTGCAGAAGGAAAGAAAAAATCTGATATAAAATATCATATTATATTTTTTATGACTTTTTTATTTGCGGCAATCGGACCTTATATTCCAAATGGAGGAGAAGGTTTTGGTGCAGCTGTTGCATTTACTTTTTTGTTGGTAATTGGAATTGCAAGTATACGAAAAATAAAGAAGAACAAGAAAAAAGCTGATGAGTATATATATAATCATTTAACGGCTGAAGAAAAAGAGGAATTTGAAAACAAGAAAATTAAGGATAAAGAGTTTGCTGATAATTCAAGATTTATAATAAAAATTTTAATGTTTATTTTAATGATAGTGTGTCCACCGTTATTAGTAATATTTATAATTTTTATGCTTGTTGTGAAGTCTTCATCTAAAATTAAATGGTTGATTCACAACTGGAAATCAGGGGTGATGAATGTTATGTATTATGTTGCATTGGCTATGGCAGAAGCGATACCAATTGTAGCGGCATATTATTTTAATATACAAATTTCAATAATAACGGTGCTTGTTCCGGCAATATTAGTTTCAGTAATAACATATGTTATAATCAGGGCAACACATAAGAGCCAGTTTTATCTTGCTATGAGAAATATAGCTATGTATCCGATTGTAATATTACTTACACTATTACCATTTGCATTAACGGGAGCAATGGCTTACATAGGATATACAGCGAAAACTGCAGTTAATAATGTAAATGGTGGTGGTAATCCATATGGCGGAACCGGACCGGATTTTGTATATGACAATCCACCTGTATATCAGGTATCAGGATACAGCTATTACAATAGTCATGGCACATTTGTTGTAGTAGGACCAAGTATGAGAACAATGCCAGATGCATCTGTATATAATAATTTGAGTTATAAAGGATAGATTTTAAGATAAGGAGACACACAATGAAAAGCACATTAATAAAAGACACAACTAAATCAGAAAGAATCCAGTTAATAAAGGAATGGGAAGAAACAGAAGGCTGTGAAAGCAGCGGAATAGATTTAATGACATATTTTAAAGACTACATTGACGGGGTGAAAGAGATTTCAGAAGTCAATGCAGCCTTTAATGCAAGATATGTCTCAGAAATACCAGACAATGACTCATCAATGAGCTGTGGTATGGGTATGAGAAGATAATATTTGGTTTATTAATGAATTGTAAAATTAGTCAAGATAATCAGAATCATCAAGTGTGTTGAGTTCTTCATGTTCGATTGTAACAGACTGGTGAGTTTTACGGTATTTTAAAGGGGTTACAGTCATTATTTTTTTAAATATTCTTTCGAAATATGACGCACTTTCAAAACCAAGCTCAGCAGCAACATCTGATATACTGAGATTAGAGGATTCGAGAATCTGGGTGGCTTTCTTAATGCGGAGAGTATTAACATATTCGGTGATAGTAAATCCAGTGTATTCTTTAAATATGCGGCACATATAATATTTGCTCATAAAGAGCTCGTCTGAGATAGTATCAAGGGCGAGCTCTTTTGTGTAGTTAGCTTCAAGATAGGCACTTATGTTAGAGGCAGATAATTCTTTTGGGCTATTAATTACAGCATGTATCTGCGTACTGTCATGTTTCAGGGAGAGCAGTTTATACAGCCAGTATATAGTTGCAATTTCCACCCTTGACTGATATCCACTGTTCTTTTTGGTTAATTCATGTCTTAAATCCCTGTATAGATTAAGAAATGCTATACGCTGGTCTTCATTGAGGTGGTATATGCCATAATTATTATGAAAGTAATTAACAAGATTAAGACCAGGATACTTTTTGTCAAAATCACACATCTTTTCATAATCAATGTAAAGAATAACACGGTTGTAGCCTTTATCCTCATCTGATATTGAGCATGTAGTATGAACCAGATTGGTATCAAGTATTGCAATATCTCCAGCATAAGCATTATAGCTTTTGTTATCGAAGAAAAACTGGCGCTCTCCTTCAATTATGTAGAATATCTCATACTGGTTGTGAAAATGCTTCACATTCATATTGAACCGGCTATAACGGATAAGCTGTTCTACGGATATTCCATCGCATTTGCCAAAAAAAGTGATTTTATTATCTGCCATACAATACCTCACAATTAATTATTATTAATTAAAAAGTATAGAGCAATATATTTAAAAAATCAAACATATATAGCAATATTGTTCAAGAAAAGTATTATTTTGCGGTGATATAATCCAGTTACAAGATAAGAAATGGCTTATGAAACAAGCCTTGAAATACGCGCGGATTTCAAAAATAAAAAGTAACAACAATAAAGGGGTCTCATAAGAAAGGAGAAGGTTATGAAAGCTTATAAAAAGATAATAGGCACAGCTTTTGTTGCAGTGTGTCTCATTATTGTAATAGTAACATTTATTAAGGTTAAAGGGATTAATTCATCAGATAAATTAGTTCTTCAGCTGGCGCATAATCAGTCAGCGGGTTCAGAAATAGCGGATTCAATTGCTAAGGTATCAGATTTTGCCGCAAAAGAATCTGGTGATGAGGTAAATATTAAGATATTTGCCAGTGGTGTTCTTGGTACAGAAAAAGAAGAAATAGAAATGGTTAAAGCCGGAATTATTGATATGGCAAAAGTAAGCTCTAACACATTAGGTCAGTTTGATGACAGATATGCAATATTTGCAATTCCTTATCTGTTTAAGAATCAGGAGCATTATTATAATGCGATGGAGAAAAGTGAAGCAGTTAAAGAATTATTTGCTGATACAGCAGATGATGGATATATAGCTGTTGGATATTATGCTAATGGTGCAAGAAATTTCTATCTTAAAGATGATGTTCCAGTTACAGATACATCAGTTCTTAGTGGAAAGAAAATTCGTTCAATGCCAAGTTCAACATCAATGGATATGATTGAGAAAATGGGAGGAACACCGGTTCCTATGGCTGCATCAGAGACATATGCGTCATTACAGCAGGGTGTCGTTGATGGAGCAGAGAACACAGAACTTGCTCTTACTGTTGATGGACATGAAGATCTTGTTAAGTCTTATACATATACAGAGCATCAGTTTTCACCAGATATATTCATTATAAGTACTAAGACATGGAACAAGATGTCAGAGAAACAGAGACAGAGTCTTATAAAAGCACTTGAGGAAACAAATGATAACTTTAAGAGTCTTTATAATGGAATGATGGAGGATGCCATTGAACATGCAGAAAGTAAAGGCGTGCATGTATATAAGGATATAGATAAGACACCATTTATTGAGGCAGTACAGCCAATACATGCCAACTTCTATAACAAGGGCGAAGCATATAAGAAGCTATATGATGACATTCAGAAATATGCAGATTAATGCATATAAGCCCATGGTTTGCAGGAAGAAAGGAGAAAAGCATGAAGTATTTGAATAAAGTAGTTGAAATAATATTAGAGGTGCTTGTAGCCGGTATGGTACTTGGATGCTGCTGGCAGGTAATTACAAGATTTGTGTTACATAATCCAAGCAAATATACAGAGGAATTATTAAGATATATGCTCATATGGCTGACAATGATGGGCGTTCCTTACGCATATGGACAAAACAGTCATCTGGCTATCAATCTTATAGTTAAGAAGTTCAAGCCAAAGAATGAAACACTTGCTCAGATTGCAATAGATGTGCTTATTATGATTTTAAGTGTTTCAGTAATGATTATTGGTGGAATTATGGTTACTGCTAATGCAGCAGGACAGCTCTCACCAGCTATGCAGATTCCTATGCAGGTCTATTATGTATGTGTTCCGGTATGTGGAGTTCTCATGGTTATTTACGGAGTGTTTAAGATTGTAGATCATTTTAAGAAATTAAGACAGAATTAAGATTGAATAATGCATATATATGCAGAAGGAGGCAATATGGAAATACAGGCAGCAATTGTATTGATAATAGTATTCTTTTTATTACTAGCATTTAGTGTTCCAGTATCATTCAGTATTATATCAGCATCACTTGTTACATTAATTATGTTTCTTACACCACATTTTGGTGTGTTTATATCAGCTCAGAAAATGGTTACAGGTATTGACAGCTTCACATTACTTGCAGTTCCGTTCTTTGTACTTGCAGGTCTGTTAATGAGTAATGGTGGTATAGCAAAAAGGCTTATTAATCTGGCAATGCTTGTTTTAGGTAAGGTTCCAGGTTCTTTAGCAATGACTAACATTGCAGGTAACGCAATGTTTGGTTCTATATCAGGCTCAGGTATTGCAGCAGCAACAGCAATTGGTGGTGTTATGCAGCCACTTGAGAATGAACAGGGATATGACAGGGCATTTTCAGCAGCAGCAAATGTTGCTTCAGCACCAGTAGGACAGTTAATTCCACCAACAGCTTCATTCATTGTATTTTCAGCAGCAAGTGGTGGAGTTTCAGTTGCAGCATTACTTATGGCTGGCTGGATTCCGGGATTATTATGGGCATTACTGTGTATGGTAGTTGCTTTCGTATATGGAAAAAAGCATGGATATGTAATCAAGAGAGATCATCTTACAGCTAAGGTTGTATTAAAGACAATCTGGGATGCTATACCAAGTCTTTTCCTCATTGTAATTATTATTGGTGGTATATTATCAGGATATTTTACTCCGACAGAAGCATCTGGTGTAGCTGTTGTGTATGCATTTATACTGGCTGTGTTTGTTTATAAGAGCATTAGGATTAAAGATATTCCAAGAATTTTAAAAGAAACAGCAGTTATGACAGCAATTGTTATGCTTATAATAGGAGCTTCATCAGTATTGTCATTCGTATTGTCATTCACTGGTCTTCCACAGGCTATAAGTGCAGCATTACTGGGTGTGTCTGATAATAAGATTGTTATTCTGTTAATTATTAACCTGATACTTCTGATTGTAGGAACATTTATGGATATGGCTCCGGCGTTACTTATATTCACACCTATATTCCTTCCTGTAGTTAAGGCATTAGGTATGAATCCTATTCAGTTTGGTGTAATGATGGTTATGAATCTTTCAATTGGAACAATTACACCACCTGTAGGAAGCGTATTATTTGTAGGTTGTAGTATATCGCATCTTCAGGTAGAAGAGGTAATTAAGAAACTGGTGCCATTCTTTGTAGCAATTTTGGTCGCACTTCTTTTTGTAACATTTGTACCACAGCTTAGTATGTGGCTGCCAACAGTATTTGGATTGTTGGGATAAAAATAAGATAAAAACGGAGGACATATATATGAACAATAAAAAACCTGACAAGAAAGAAATTGAGAATAAGCTTAATCTTGTAATTGATAAGCTTATGAATCTTGGCAGACCTGATAATGATGAAGAGCTGGAAAAAGGCGGCGAGTCAATAGGCTTCTTTAAAAGAGACTTTGGAATTAAAGAGTGGGACTGGCCACAGGGGGTCGGTTTATATGGATTGCTTAAGATAATGCAGATTAATGGCAATGATGAGTATAGAGAATTTCTTTACAAATGGTTTAAAGAAAATATAGCAGAAGGTCTTCCATCAAAGAATATCAACACAACAACACCGTTACTTACTCTTGTTGAATTAAATAACTATTACAATGATACACAGTTCGAGGAACTGTGTATCAAATGGGCAGAGTGGCTTATGAACTGCCTTCCAAGAACAAAGGAACGTGGATTCCAGCATGTTACAAGTGCGAATGGAGACAGACAGGGAGTAAGACTCAATGAGAATGAAATGTGGATAGATACTCTGTTTATGACAGTTTTATTCCTTAATAAAATGGGTCAGAAGTATAATCGTCAGGATTGGATAAATGAGTCAATACATCAGGTACTTATGCATATAAAGTATCTTTGCGACAACAAGACAGGATTGTTTTATCATGGCTGGACATTTAATGAAATGAATAATTTCGGTGGTATATTCTGGTGCAGAGGGAATAGCTGGTTCACATTAGGAATTCTTGATTATGTTGATATGTTTAAGGGAACACTTAACAGTGGTGTTAAAGAGATAATAATAGATGCTTATAAAGCCCAGACAGCTGCTCTTAAGAAGCTCCAGAGTAAAAGCGGATTATGGCATACAGTACTTACAGACTCATCAAGTTATGAAGAAGTATCCGGAAGTGCTGCAATTACAGCCGGTATATTAAAGGGAATCAGAATGGGAATACTTGATGATTCTTATATAGATGTTGCTGACAAAGCGATAAATGCAATACTTAAAAATATTGATTCAGATGGAACAGTGCTTAATGTATCTGGAGGAACTGGTATGGGATATGATGCAGAGCATTATAAGAACATACTTATAGCGCCTATGGCATATGGACAGTCACTTACAATACTGGCTTTAGTGGAGGCATTACAGAATGATAAGAAAAGCATTTAAAATGTATCTTAAAGCTGGATGTGCTGATGAATATGAAAAGCGTCACAATGAATTATGGCCTGAAATGAAGACAATGATACACGAATATGGCGGACATAATTATTCTATATTTCTAGATGATGAAACTAACATATTATATGGATATATAGAGATTGAAGATGAAGAAAAGTGGGCACAGTCAGCAGACACGGAGATCAACAGAAAGTGGTGGAAATATATGGCGCCTCTTATGAGGGTTAATCCAGACGACAGTCCTGTGAGTGATGATTTAAGGTGTGTTTTTCATCTTGATTAATACATGAATTTAATACAGGAGGTAAGATTGTATGAAACCGGTATATTACCTTGCCGTTGATATTGGGGCTTCAAGTGGAAGACATATTCTTGCATCCATGGACAACGGCACAATGACAATAGAAGAGGTATATCGTTTTGATAATGGCATGATTAATGATAATGGCAACAAGTTATGGGATGTTGACAGCTTGTTTGCCAATATTATTGAAGGAATGAAAAAATGTAAAGAACTCGGGAAAATTCCAGTAAGCATGTCGATTGACACATGGGCTGTTGATTATGTTCTTCTTGATGATAATGACAAATGCATAGGAAATGTATATGGATACAGGGATGAACGTACAGATGGAATGGATGAAGAAGTTTATAAGGTGATATCCGAAAAAGAATTATATAAGAGAACAGGTATTCAGAAACAGAAGTTTAATACAATTTACCAGCTCATGTCGGATAAATTTATAAGACCTGAACAGTTAAAGGAAGCGAACACATTTATTATGCTTCCAGATTATTTTCAGTTTCTTCTTACGGGGGTTAAAGCATCGGAATATACCAATGCAACATCAACACAGCTTGTTAATCCGGAAACTAAACAATGGGATTATGAACTGATTGATATGCTTGGAATCAACAGAAATATGTTTATGGAGCTTAAGCAGCCGGGAACAATACTGGGAGAATTAACTGATGGTATTAAGAAGATTGTTGGATACAATACAAGGGTTGTTATGTGTGCAAGTCATGATACAGCATCCGCAGTTATGGCTGTTCCAACAGTAGCAGATAATGTTTTGTATTTAAGTTCTGGAACATGGTCACTGATGGGGACAGAACTTCTAAAGGCAAGATGTGATGAGAAAAGCCAGGTATGTAATTTTACCAATGAAGGTGGATACGATTATAGATTTAGATATTTGAAGAATATTATGGGACTCTGGATTATACAATCTGTAAGGCATGAATTTGGAGACAGATATACATTTGCAGAGCTTTGTAAGGAAGCAGAGGAGACAGACTATATAACATCAAGGATAGATGTTAATAATAAATGCTTTCTTGCACCAGAGAATATGACAGAGGCAATCAAATCATACTGCAATAATAATGATTTGATTATACCTGACACAGCCGGAGAGATTGCAGCAGTTGTATATAAGAGTCTGGCTGACAGTTATGCAGATACAGTTATGCAGATAGAAAAGAATCTGGACATTACATATGATGCAATATATGTAATAGGTGGAGGTGCTAATGCTGGATATCTTAATCAGCTTACGGCTGATTCGACTGGGAAAACAGTAGTAGCGGGACCAGCAGAGGCTACTGCTATTGGAAATATTATGGCGCAGATGATAGCAGATAGTGTGTTTAAGAATCTGAAGGAAGCAAGAGCGTGTGTAAGAGATTCCTTTGATATTAAACGATTTGAGCAGAAAAGATAATAAATTTCAGATTATATAAGGAGGATAATGCTATATATGACTAATGAACGATATGAATCAGCAAGGAAGATATATCAGAGTATAGGAGTTGATACTGAGGCTGCATTAGAAAGATTAAAGAATGTGCCGGTATCAATGCATTGCTGGCAGGGAGATGATGTAATTGGTTTTGACAGCAGAGAAAGTCTGTCAGGTGGTATACAGACTACTGGAAATTATCCGGGAAGAGCAGCTACTCCTGAGCAGCTTATGCAGGATATAAGCAAAGTATTGACACTTGTACCTGGAAAGAAGAAGCTAAACCTTCATGCCAGTTATGCCATTATAGATGACGGTTCAGACAGGGATTCAATTAAACCAAAACATTTTACCAGATGGGTTGAATTTGCTAAGAAATATAATATGGGAATAGATTTTAATCCAACATTTTTCTCACATAGAATGGTTAAAGATGGACTTACATTATCCTCACCAGATGAAGAAGTAAGAAAATTCTGGATTGAACATGGCAAGAGATGTATTGAGATATCAGAATATTTTGCTAATGAAACAGGACAGCCATGTGTAATGAACATATGGATTCCGGATGGCTATAAGGATATTCCGGCAGACAGACTTGGACCAAGAAGGAGATTTAAAGAATCTTTAGATGAAATTCTTTCAATTCCATATGATAAGAGCAAGGTGTTTGTGTGTCTTGAATCTAAAGTATTTGGCATAGGCGTTGAATCATACACAGTTGGTTCGTCTGAATTCTGCATGAATTATGTAGCAAGAGCAGGCATAACCCCACTTATGGATAATGGACATTATCATCCTACAGAGGTTGTGTCAGATAAGGTATCATCAATGCTTTTATTCAATGACCACTTAGCATTACATATTACAAGACCTGTAAGATGGGACAGCGATCATGTAGTTTTATATGATGACGAAACCAGAGAGATTGCTAAAGAAATTGTCAGAGCAGATGCGCTTGACAAGGTATTTATAGCAACTGACTATTTCGATGCATCAATTAATAGAATATCTGCATGGATAACCGGAATGAGAAGTGTTCAGAAAGCTCTTTTGTATGCATTGTTAGAGCCAGAATCACTTCGCAATCTTCAGAACGAAGGAAGGTTCACAGAACTTATGGCAGCACAGGAAGAATTAAAGATTATGCCATTTGGAGATATATGGCAGGAATATCTTAATAGAGAAAATGTGGCAGCTGATTATGTCAGTGAGGTTATGGATTACGAAAAGAAAGTATTGGAGGCACGATAATGAAAGATATATTAACAGCACCTTTTGTTAAAGAAATGTGTGATACTACAGCTAATATGTATCGTCTTGGCTGGGACGAAAGAAATGGTGGTAATATCAGCTATATGCTTGATGAAGAAGAAGTTGGACAATATCTTGATATTAATCATGTGTTAAGAGAGATTCCGACGGGTTTCAAAGCAGATGCACTTATTGGCAGAATATTTATAGTAACCGGTACAGGTAAGTACTTTAAAAATGTAAAGACAGATCCGGAGAATAATCTTGGAATAATAAGAATAGCTGAAGATGGAACAACAGCACAGTTATTATGGGGATATAAGGATGGAGGGAAATTCACAAGCGAATTACCAGCGCATCTTATGAGTCATATGGCAAGACTTTCTGTTGATAAAGATAACAGAGTTGTTATACATTCACATCCAACTAATACACTTGCCATGAATTATGTTCATGAACTTGACGAGAAGAAATTTACGCATACACTTTGGGAAATGTGTACAGAGTGTATAGTTGTGTTCCCGGATGGTGTAGGTATTCTCCCATGGATGCTTTGCGGAACTAATGAAATAGGCGGGGCAACAGCAGAAAAAATGAAAGAATTCAGACTTGTTATATGGGCAATGCATGGAATATATGGTGCTGGAAAAACTCTTGATGAGACATTTGGACTTATTGAAACTGTTGAAAAAGCTGCACAGATATACATGCTTACAGCTGGACTTGAGAGAAAGAATACAATAAAAGACGAAGATATGATTAAGCTTGCAGAATTCTTTAAGGTGGATTATAGAAAAGATTTCCTTAATATATAAAGCGGATTCATATAAGGACATATGCAGTGACGCAGGAAATTCCTGCGTCATTTTTAATGCGGAATAATATTTAAAGTGATATAATAAACAAATATTTACAAATCAGCAGTTTGGAGTGAATGAAATGCATTTTATAAAGAAAAATATTATTATTCCACTTGTTGTATTTATAATCGGAATGAGTGCTGTGGCAGGTATTGTATGCAGCATAAATAACGAGCAGAATAAGCAGAACAGGACAATGGCGAATCTTAACGCAATGACTTATGCCGAGCGTATGAAGACAGATATTATGAAAGGCATAGGCGTTTCGGACACATTAAGACAGATAATTATAAGTGATGATGGACAGCTTAATAAATTCTATGAGATAGCAGAGGAGATGATGACAGATTCTGTTCAGAGTATACAGATTGCACCAGGTGGTGTTGTGACAGATATTTATCCTCAGGAAGGTAATGATGCGGGAAAGATTGATCTGTTAAATGATAAAAATCGTGGTGAAATATGCCGTTATGGAAGAGATAATAAAGTTGTTACAATGCAGGGACCATTTCAATTAAAGCAGGGAGAATATGGTATAGCTGTAAGAAAACCTGTATACATTGAAGAAAACGGACATGAAGATTTCTGGGGATTTACAATAGTTATAATCCGTGTTCCTGAGATTTTTGCTGATTCAATGAAAGCACTTTCAGATTTTGGTTATAATTATACATTATATAAAACTGCTTTTCCGTGGGAGTCTGAATTTGAAGAAGTGTATGGCTCGGAAGAAGAGTTAAAGAATCCTGTTTCGTATACATTTGATATAGGAGACAGCAAGTGGAAGCTTGATATAATGCCATATAAGACTCAGTCTGAAAGAATATATCTGTATGCGGTTGGAATAGGCGGAATTATTATTGTACTGCTTCTTACAGGGTTTACATGTGCTCTGCTTGTGCTTGACGAACACAGAAAGAAGTTTAAGAAGCTGGCTATAACAGATGCTTTGACAGGAATAAATAACCGTCATGGATATGATGAAAGAGTAACAAGGTATCTTAAGCAGAATCCGGATAATCACTGTGTAGGAGTAGAATTTGATATTGATGATTTTAAGACTATCAATGATATGTATGGTCATGCTTATGGCGATGTGGCACTTAAGGTATTGTCCGAGGGAATGCAGAAGTTTTTTGATAAAAATGTGCTTTTAGGACGAAACGGTGGTGATGAATTCTGTATTTTCCTGCCAGATTGTACATGTGCTGATGTTAAGGAAAAACTGGAGGAATTCACAAAGTTAAAACGGTCATTTAAATATGAAGGTGAAGAGCATCAGTTCACTATATCAGTTGGATATGCTGAATATCCGGTTCATGCTGACAAACCATCAAAGCTCATGCGTTGTGCTGATACTGCACTTTATGAGGTGAAACTTCGTGGAAAGAATGGCTGCATGGCATATAAGAACGGACTCAGAAAGGATATTCGTACACAGCTTGGTTTTGCACTTAAAGATGTTTCTGAAAATCTTCCAGGAGCATTTATCATATACAAAGCAGATAAGAATGATGATGAAATTCTTTTTGCAAACCGTGAATTTATCAGATTTGCAGGCTGTAAGAACATGGATGAACTGCTTGTATATACAAAAAGAAGTTTCCGTAATATCATTAGAGTGGATGAACGGGAAGCTGTTATAGCTGATATATGGAAGCAGATAGATGAAGGACATACTAATGGTTATACGCATTTTTATATGCAGAAAGCAGATGGCGGTCATATACAGGTGTTTGACCATGGAAGAATTGTTGAGAATGGACGATATGGAAGAGTAATATATGCATTGATAACTAATCTTGAAACAGTGAGAGAAAATTATGGAAATTCAGAATGTAACAATTGAAGATGCAGAGGAACTTCTCAATATATATGCACCATATGTTAAGTATACAGCGATAACATTTGAATATGATGTGCCTTCTGTAGAAGAATTCAGACAAAGAATTGTGAATATTTCAGACAGATATCCATATATCAAGGCAGTTGACAATGGACAGATTGTCGGTTATGCATATGCCGGATGTTGCATGCCCTGTACAGGAAAGCAAGTATCTTAATGATGACAGTATCCGCTTCCATAGCAGATTGGGATTTTCAGAAGTTGGTCGTTTTCATGACAGTGGGTATAAGTTTAACCAGTGGTTCGATATGGTGTGGATGGAGAAGATGATTGGGGAGCATAACGCAGAACCGGAAGAAGTCTGGGGATAAATATATAAAAACAAAAAACTGCCGTCCGTTTAACATTAAGTTTAGCGGATGGCAGTTTTTATATGGAGTGTTTAGTTATAGGCTGTGTGTATCAAGAACTGTTCTGCCGGTTACCGGATCAGTAATACCAAGCAATGCCATGATTAGTGCCATTCTTATATATTTACCATTCTGGACCTGGTCAAAATATGCAGCTCTTGGATCGTCATCGACATCAAGGGAAATCTCATCGACTCGTGGCAGAGGATGAAGAACAGGCATATCTTTATCAGCCAGCTTTAACTTTTCTTCGTCAAGAATGTAGACATCTTTTAAACGGAGATATTCTTCTTCATTGAAAAATCTTTCTTTCTGTACTCTTGTCATGTACAGAACATCAAGTTTAGGAAGAGTATCTTCAAGGCTTGACACTTCCTCATAAGTTGAATTAGATGGATTTAATACATCGTCTCTCAGATAATCCGGAATCCGTAATTCTTCGGGAGATATGAAGTAGAATTTATTATCAGAGAAACGGGTAAGGCTACTGACAAGGGAATGTACTGTCCGTCCGAATTTCAGGTCGCCACAGAAACCAATAGTCAGGTTATTAAGCCTTCCTTTACGTTGTCTTATAGTCATCATATCAATAAGTGTCTGTGTAGGGTGTGCATGACCGCCGTCTCCTGCGTTTATTATAGGAATGCGTGAATATATTGATGCCTGTAGTGGAGCACCTTCTTTTGGATGTCTCATCGCAATTATATCTGCATAGCAGCTTACAACTCTTACAGTGTCAGCAACGGTTTCACCTTTGGAAGCACTAGACTGAGCTGCACTTGAAAAGCCCAGTGTCTGTCCTCCAAGACTTAACATAGCAGACTCGAAAGATAAACGGGTTCTGGTACTTGGTTCGTAAAAAAGTGTAGCAAGCTGTCTGCCATCGGCAACATGCTTATATAATTGTGGTCCAATGGATATCCGCTCCGCAAGATCTAATATATTCATAGTTTCTTCAACGGAAAGATCCATAGGGGTTATCAGATGTCTCATAGCCACTCTCCTTTTAATAAATATTCATCTCTCTTAGCACCGACAGATATAAAGTTGATTTCTGCATGAAGCATATCCTCAATTGTTTTAATGTAATTTTTTGCATTAGCAGGAAGCTCGTCAAATGTCCTGCAATGTGATATATCTTCTTCCCAGCCGGGAACTTTGTATATAACAGGAGTGCATGAATCAAGGTTATCAGTTGGGTCAAATTCAACCAGAGAGCCGTTTGGGTCATTGTAGCCTGTAATTATAGGAATTTCTTTCATAGAGCTTAATACATCAAGCTTGGTTAGTGCGATTTTGTCTGCATGCTGGCATCTGAGTCCGTATCTGCTTGCGACTGCATCAAAAGGACCAACACGGCGAGGACGGCCTGTTGCAGCACCGAATTCACCTCCGGCTTCTCTTAAGTCCTGCTGCCATTTTTCTGAAACAGCATTTTCAGCAACAAATGGGCCTGCACCAACGCATGTAGAATAAGCTTTAAGCACGCCAACGACATGGTCAGCGTGTCTGCCGGGAATTCCTGCACCGATAGGACCATAGGCAGATATAGTTGATGAACTTGAAGTGTAAGGGAAGATACCGTAATCAATATCTCTTAATGCACCAAGCTGAGCCTCAAGAATAACTTTTTTACCACAGGATAATGCTTTGTCTATAAATGTGCCTGTATCGCATATGTATTTGCTGAACTTTTCAGCCTGTTCCCTGCACCAGTCAAGAAGTGCCGGATAAGACATTGGCTCCTGATGATAGCAGCCGGCAAGCTCAAGGTTCTTGGATTCAAGAATAGTTTTTAGTCTTGCCTGTACAGCTGTATCATCTAAGTGAAGCAGGTCGCCGAGACGCAGAGTCTTTTTTCTGTATTTGTCACTGTAGGCATATGCTATGCCTCGTCTTGTAGAACCGAAAGCAGAGCCGGTTCGTTCTAGTCTGTTTTCTTCAAGTTCATCCTGTATCCTGTGCCATGGCATAGATATTGTAGCTTTTTTAGATAATTTCAAATGTTTTGGATTAATCTGTATTCCTCTGTCTTCAATCTGCTTTATTTCGTTGGCAAGGTGTTCAAGGTCAACAACCATGCCGTCTCCAAGAATACATATAACATCGGGGTGAAGTATTCCTGATGGCAGAAGATTAAGAACGAATTTTCCCTGATTAGTTACAACAGTGTGACCGGCGTTATTGCCGCCCTGATACCTGACGACTATATCTGCATTTTCAGCAAGAAGGTCAATTACACGGCCTTTGCCCTCGTCGCCCCAGTTAATACCTGTTACAGAAGTAAGCATAATAATAATTCCTCCTTATATAAATGTATAGTTAATATTAAGTGCAATAACGGAATGTGCGGTCCGTAATAATTCTGGCAAATATAAGTCCGAGCGGAAGTGCAACAATTATCAGAATTGCTGATGTAAACCATGAGACCGCTTCTGTCAGGGACATTATGCCGAAATTGTATATTGCACGGTATAAATAAAGTCCGGGTACCATAATGACTATGGAAGGAACTGTAAGTGATATTCTAGGATATCCATTATAATTTTTAATAAATGAGGCAAGGAGTCCGGAAGCGGCAGCACCAATAAATGCGGCAGCAGCGGCAGGCATGCCTGTAAAATCAACCAGTTCAAGACGCAGGGTATTGGCAATACAACCGATAAGAGCCGCCATTGCCGCCATTGGAACGGAACTGTTAAACATAATAGAGAATCCGAACACACCGCAGAAGCTGGCAACAAGTCTTAATATCAGATGTAACATTTTTCCAATATGTAATGTTGTAAATTCTTCTGGCTGTAAATGTAGTAATAAAGCCATAATCCATGCAAACACAGTAGCAACCAGTACAATAATTATTGAATATGTCAGCCTTTCAATACCTGATCGCAGGTCGAGCTTTGCAAGGTCAATGCCGCTGGTGATGAAAGGAAATCCCGGTATTATGAAAAGCATGGAACATATGTATCCGGCTTCATGTACAAAAGGGATATTAAACATCAGAATAGCAAGTTTAAGCAGAATTGCATATATAAGGCATGATGCAGATATAGAAACTGCTATATTCATGAATAGTGTAAAATGATGTTTAATAAGCTTTGTCCTTATAAGATTACCTGTTCCGGCTGCAATGAATGCGAAAAGCATCTCTATAGGACCGCCGCCAAGCAGAAATGTGAATCCGCAACATGCAAGAGCGGCGGCAAGTCCAAGCTTTACCGGTGAATACAGGGTATGTATCTGTTCAATTTCATCAAGCCTTTTATGAATCATTTCACCTGTAAGGTGGGCCTCTTCATTAGGGAAATTGTCAACAAATTGTTCCATTCTGTAAAGCTTGGAGGTATTAACACCGGTATTGGCAATGCTTAACGACTGTGATACGCAGTCATTACCATCAAAGCAGTTAAATTCAATAGACATAAGGCCAACATCCACGGTACAGGTTACTCCAAGTTCCTTGGATAGCTTATTCATAGATGTACGGACACGCCATGCACCAGTGCCGCATGATAGCATAATCAGACCTACACGACCGATAACGGAGGCTTTTTCTATAAGGTCTGCATTAGCAATTAATGCATTGCTGTCGGCATTCGTATAGTCGTGCCACGGAATTTCCATATGATTTTTTTCCATAATGTCAATGTAATTAGTCCTTGGCATATATAATCGCCTCTGCTTTCTTAACATGGTGTTCAAGGTTTCGTAAGAATATAGAATTAGGAAGGAAAATTCCAAGTTCATCAAAATGTTCATTGTGTTCAACGAATGAATCCTGACCATAGAATATATATGCCATTGGAAGATTCTTCTCAAGCTCAAGCATAAGATCCCATACAGCACTATAGGCCTCTGCCTCGGTTTCCTTCATTCTGACAGTGTCAGGCAGTTCGCGGATAAGCAGTATACCAGTGCTTCTCTCAAGAATCTGCTGCTCAACTACAGACGGGTCATCACCATATGTGTGACTGTATCTGTAAGCCTCGGCAAGAAACATATTTTTATTATTATCAAGGTTCTTATAAATGTTATAAAAATGCTGATAGTCTTTTTCGTGAACAGAATCAGCAAATTCTGGAAGAAGCATACCTTTATCGTCGGTCATAATTATGGGATTCTGCTTTCCATCAGCGTTGAAGCGGTATGGAATAAGAAATGAATTTCTCAGTAAATCAAACATGGTATTTTGCGTGATAGCCATAAGAAATGCAGATAAGTCTTTATTAGAATAGCAGTTGAATAATGCTTCTGTGAATTGAAGCGGAGAAAGTATTGCTTCAGAATCATCATTGCAAAACAGATTGTTACAGAATGTCTGGAAAAGTTTATTATAAGCCCATGGGTCATTTAGAATTTTATCAAATAAAACCTCAGATTTTTCTTCTCTTGGAAAGATAGTTTTTTCTTTCATAATCATCAGCTCCTTCTTGTTTTTCATTTTCGGCTAGATTATACTATTGTGGTAGAAATAAGTAAAAACTATAATTGATATAAATGCTATAACAATATGATATGTCAGATATTACGGAGTGATAAGTTATGGACGTTAATTTTGAGTATTACAAGATATTTTATTATGTAGCCAGGTACAAGAATTTTACGAAAGCCGCTCAGGCGTTAGGAAGCAGCCAGCCTAATGTTACAAGGGCAATGAACTGTCTGGAACAGCAGATTAATTCAACACTGTTTGTAAGAAATAACCGGGGAATACAGCTTACACCAGAGGGGGAAAAACTGTATATAAGGGTTACAGCGGCTATGACACAGCTTATGGCAGCAGAAGAAGAGCTTGCGGACAGTGCAAGTCTTTCACATGGCAGTATTTCCATAGGGGCAAGTGAGACTGCGCTTAATATATTTCTTCTTGATAAGTTAAAATCATTTCACATGGTCAATCCCGGAATCCGGCTTAAGATATATAATCATTCAACGCCGGAGGCGGTTGATGCAGTAAAAAATGGACTGGTAGACTTTGCAGTGGTATCATCACCTGTGTACGCAGATTCATCACTAAAGACGGTGGTGCTGCATTCTTTTCAGGAAATACTTGTCGGAGGAACTACATTTACAGCATTGGGAAGTCAGGAATTATCAATAAGAGAATTGACGGATTATCCACTGATATGCCTTGGCAGAGAGACTATGACATTCAGATTCTATAAGGATTTATTTATGTCACATGGGGTTGAATTAGAGCCTGATACGGAGGCTGCGACAACAGACCAGATACTTCCTCTTGTAAAATGTGAATTAGGACTTGCATTCTTACCAGAGACAATGGCGCAGGAATCGATTGATAAGAAAGAGATTGTGAAGATATCTCTTAAGGATAATATTCCGAAGAGAAATATATGTCTTGTCTATGACAGTAGACACCCGGTGAGTTCGGCGGCAAGAAAGTTGAGAAAAACAATAGGGGAGATTAATTATGGGGAGAATTAAAGTATGTAACTTTGGCAGAATTATGCTGAAAATATTCTGCTGGACGACAGTAATATTATCAATATATCTGATAATAGGGTTTACAGGCTGTTATGAAAAATGGTTTGGTGGTCCGGCAGGAATAGTAAAAGCGCCAGTTTACTGGCTTATCCGGGCAGGGATAGGAATTCTTGTGGAAAGCATAATATTCTGGATAGGAATTATAATGGTGTATGCGACATCTGAGCAGCTTGGAATCAGGTGGAGAGTGCTTGGAATCGTGTGTGGCTGGATACCAGTTGCACATCTTGTCATGCTTCATATTATTATAAAGACAGTTGGTGAGGAAGTCCGCATGGAGAAAATGCGTGCCAAGAGAAATCTGCAGCGTAAGGCACAGCGGATATGCAGTACGAAATATCCTGTTCTTATGGTGCATGGCGTATTTTTCAGGGATTTTGAACATCTTAATTACTGGGGAAGAATACCGGCAGAGCTTGAGGCTAATGGTGCAGTGATTTACTATGGAAATCATAACAGTGCCGCGGCTGTGCGAGACAGTGCTAAAGAGCTGGCAGAAAGGATTCATCAGATTATAAGAGAGACAGGTTGTGAGAAAGTAAATGTAATTGCTCATTCAAAAGGAGGACTTGACATGAGGGCAGCGTTAGCGCTTACAGATATTGCACCTTATGTGGCTTCTCTTACAACGATAAATACACCACACAGGGGCTGTCAGTTTGCTGATTACCTTCTTGGCAAAATTCCTGAAAAACAGCAGCAGATGGTTGCCAATACATATAACGCGGGAGCGGCTAAACTTGGAGACATTAACCCTGATTTTCTTGCTGCCGTATATGACCTTACATCAGAAAAATGCAGTGAATTCAACAATGAAATAAAGGATAATCCAGACATTTATTATCAGTCAGTTGGTTCTAAACTAAACCATCCGGCTTCGGGAAGATTTCCACTTAATTTTACATATCCACTGGTGAAATATTTTGACGGACCTAATGACGGACTTGTTGGAGAAGAATCCTTTAGATGGGGACAGAACTATCAGTTTCTTACTGTCAGCGGCAAAAGAGGCATATCGCATGGTGATATGATAGATCTTAACAGGGAGAACATTAAAGGATTTGATGTTCGGGAATTTTATGTGCAGGTTGTTGCGGGACTTAAGAAGATGGGATTTTGATTTGAAATATATTGATAAATCTCTAATGTTTATATACACTAAGTATATACAAAGAAGAGAGGTGATTGTATGCAGGCACAAGTAAGAGAATGGGGAAATAGTCAGGGAATCAGATTATCTAAGGAAATATTAAAAAGTGCTGGAATAGCATTAAACGAAATGTTAGAAGTTACAGTATCAGATGGAGTGATTACATTAGCAAAACCTTTCAGACATAAAACTTTAGAAGAAAGAGCGGCAGAGTATAATGGCAGGTTAATGCTTGATGGTGAATATGATTGGGGAGAACCTGTTGGAAGAGAGGTATGGTGATGGGGATTGCACGAAGGCTTGAGAAGACAAGAATTGTCCAGAATAGGGAAAGGGATAAAATGGTTATGAAAAGAATAATTGAAAATCGGATATTTAGGAATCTATTATCTGCAGTAATATTTGGACTAATCTATTGTGTATTATCTTTTATAGATAAAGGAAATGTGAAGATAGGTATAGTGTTAAGTGCTATGGCAGTTTATTTTGTTTTTATGTGTTTTCTATGTGTCATTGCCCCAAAATTAAGAAAAATTGTAGGACATGATAAAAACGAAAATTTTTGAGTAAGAGATGGGGATATGAGGAATTCTGATTTTTAATAGCAGAAAACATGGAGTAAAATATTGGAGTGTCTTAAAAACGTTCCTAAAAAAGAATATAGTCGGTTGACTACAAATTGTAGTCAACTCAGACTGTAGACAAAGTCCGAGGCGAAAGCCTCGGACTTTTCGCATTTCAGGATCAATTAAAATGTAACAAATGCAGATAAATACTGACTTTATAGTATTTTTTTGATATAATTATTATATCAAAAACCAGATGGTGAGTGCTTTATGATGACAGTCAATCCAGATAAAAAAAGAGAACAGATTCAGATGTTCTGTATGGATGATTTAGTGCCAAAAGATCATCTTTTAAGAGTGATTGATAAAGCAATAGATTGGAACTTTATTTATGACCTTGTTCAGGATAAGTATTCTCCTGATTTTGGACGACCTAGTATGGATCCAGTAATGCTTATAAAGATTCCTTTTATTCAGTATCTTTATGGAATTAAAAGTATGCGGCAGACTATAAAAGAAATATAAGTTAATGTTGCTTACCGTTGGTTTTTGGGATTGGAAATGAATGATTCTGTTCCCCACTTTTCTACATTTGGTAAAAACTACACTCGTAGATTTAAGGATACAGACTTGTTTGAACAAATCTTTTCTCATATCTTATCAGAATGTTATAAGTATAAATTCGTTGATCCAACAGAAGAGTTTGTTGATGCAACTCATGTGAAAGCATGTGCTAACAGTAAAAAAATGAGAGCAAAGATTGCTCACTAAGAAGCTTTGTTTTATGAAGAACTCTTGAAAAAAGAAATAAATTCTGACAGAGAGGCGCATGGAAAGAAGCCTTTGAAGGATTCAGATAAAGATAATGATAAGCCATCTTCTGGCGGAGGGATGAAAGACTTTACAACAGATGTTCCAAAAGACGAGAAAACTATTAAGTGCAGCACAACTGATCCAGAAAGCGGATGGTTCCGGAAAGGCGAACATAAGCATGTATTCGCATATTCAATTGAAACTGCATGTGATAAGTTCGGCTGGATTCTTGGTTACTCAGTTAATCCTGGAAATATGCATGACAGCAGAACCTTTATAAGTTTGTATAATAAGATAAAAGACATAGGAATAAAAACACTTGTAGCAGATGCAGGATATAAAACACATGCAATTGCAAAACTGTTGATAGATGCTGGTATTCAGCCACTTCTTCCATATAAGAGACCAATGACAAAAGAGCCTTTCCTAAGTCATGACCGCCGCAGCCATATTGTCTGCCGATAACGATAACATTTTTGTGGTCTGAAGCTTCAGCAGAAGCAGCAGTTTCAGGTTCAGAAACCGCATTTTTATAATCTTCTGGAAACAAATGTGGCTTGATGAATTAAATATAATCTTAGTTGTTCCAAAATTAGTGTTCCATGTCTGTACAATCGCACGGACAAATGATTCGCCTGAAAGCATAACGACATCAGCCAGAATTTCAATATACACACCAAAGCCAAGCACGATACAGCCGATAATCAGTGCGATTAACTTAATAAAATAATGCTGTGGATTTATCCATACTAAAAGGTACATTGTAAAATCGATGAAATAACCGAATACAATAGAAACCGGAATCTGCAGGATATTTTCCAGCTTGAAATTCTTCCTCAAAATAATAATCTGCAATATGATAAGCAGAAGACTGAATATAATTGTAAAGTTTCCAAGTGTCAGCGGAAAATTCAGGCTCAGTACATATGGAATCGAAGAAATTGGCGATGTACGAGGTTTGCTTTGGTTACAAGACTGACGCCAAGAGAATTGATAAATAACCCGATTAAAAATAATATGTAGCGTTTTAATTTATTCATTAGCAGACTCCTTAGATGTTAATTCATTTTGTAAATTGTGATAGATTTTCTTGTATACAGTCATAAACATATCGAATTCTTCACCTGAAATATTCTGCAATGCATTTTTCTCAATTTTATTGAATAATTCGTCGATTAGCTGCTGCTTTTTTCTGCCTTCCTCGGTCATAAAAATGTGAAAAGACCTCCGGTTGCCATTTAACATCTGGCGGGTAATTAGACCCTTTTCTTCCATCTTGTTAAGAATGGTGGTAAGAAAACCGGCTTCAATAAAGCAGCCCTTGGCAATATCCTTCTGGCTGCTTCCGTCATGGTCTTTCAGGTAATCAAGAATTTTAGGCTGACCGATTGTAAGACCGGTGACTTTTAACTTATCAAGAAGAGCTTTCTGTACAAGCATCTGGTTCGCCATAATAAGATAGTGCAGTGAATTATCCATAGCATCTCCCCCTTTTTTAACATAACAGTTATAATTCAAACTGTTAGAATTACAACTATATAACTTTATTATGTCAAATGCGGTTATATTGGATATTTTTTGATTATTTTCAGGTTGATATATGGATGCTTTATTATATAATGGTAACTGTAGTCATTTTATTGCACCGGTAGATGTACAGCTTGATTGTGATGAAAAGACTATGGTTCAGCCAGATGTCGGCATTGTATGTGATTCATAGGGGGCTATTGGTGTGCATAAGCACGAAATTGCAGGATTAATTATATAAAACTTAAAGATGGAGGCAAAATAAGATGAAACTTGATAAATTTATAGGAATGATGACAGGACATTTTGATAACAAAGAACAGTTTGATATGATGCAGAAGGCAGGAAAAATATATCCTTATGCAGAACACATCAATACTATATGTAATGATAAAATAAAAAACATTCCTAAGGATTTTAATGGGAAATTTGTTGTTGAAGAAAGTTATTATGAAACCAATGGAAAACGCCATGCATCACCACATATTTTCCTTATTATGGAAACTGACGACGGAATTGTTCTTTCTTCATATGAAATTCCAGCAGGAGAAGACAAGAATACATTTTCATATAATTCTATGAAGAATGTTGATTATGCTGAACTGAAAAAATCTGAAAAGTTTACACCCGCACTTTATCATGAAAAGAGTGGAATCTGGGAGGGAGGCAGCATAAGCCAGTTTTCACCGGTAATGACATTTAAGCTTTGGGAAAAGTTTTCTGATAGCTGCCTGGAAGTATCTGAAAGCATGGAAGTTAACGGAAAAAGAACTTTTGGATATGATGAACCAATTATTTATAAGAGGGTATAAACAATGGAGAGATGATTCTATGATACGAGAAATTGAGAATAGAAGAAGTATAAGAAAATATAAGCCGGATGAGCTTGATAGAAAGCTAATTGAAGAGATTATATACAGTGCTTCTCTTGCACCATCTGCAAAAAACAGGCAGCCTTGGAAATTTATTGTATATCAGGGTGAAGAAAAAGATAAATTGGTTGATGTCATGCGTAATGGTATAAATTCAGAAAAAACAACTCATGAACTAATGCCTGAATGGGCATTTGCCATACCAGATGCTGAGAATACAGTCAGAATCATGAAGGAGGCTCCATGTCTCATAGCAGTGCTTAATACTAATCAGCACACGCCATTTGCAAGTATTGAAAATGAGAAACGAATCGTTGAAATTTGTGATTCGCTGTCCATAGGTGCGGCAATTGAAAATATGATTCTGACAGCAACGGGATATGGATTGGGTACCTTGTGGATTGCCAATACTTGCTTTGCTTATAATGAATTGATGGAATTTATCGGAACAGACATTCAGTTGACAGGAATTGTTGCGGTTGGTTTTGCTGATGAAGCTCCGGTTAAAAGACCAAGGAAACTATTAGAAGAAATCGTTGAGTACAGATAGGTAAATCACAGACGGAACATTGGTTGCGATTACGCTTATGATTGCAGAGTCAAGACCAGAAGAAAAAGATATAATGGTGAATTTTGTAATGAAATTTTTGACAATGTAGTTAGTTCGTGAAATTCCCGTTTGCAAAGAGAATGAAACGTTGATGATTTCCTATAAATTAAAAAATAAGCCGTTCATTATAGGTTCATTTTTGCCTTTTGTCTCATGTCACACTATCTTTTTAAAGAAAAGTCCTATAAATCACATTAGATATTATCAATTTATAGGCTTATTTTCGACTATCAATATAGATACACACCGCTTTTATCATATAAGCCTTTTAAATATGCGACTATTGATAGGTATCATGATATAATTATTTCATAAGAGTTCCATATCAATAATTGAAGCCATGCAAAGATTAGCAGGAGAGCGGATTAAATACGCAGTAAGCAATGATAAATCAAAAAACGCAGGATATATGGGAGTTAGTCACTATATCCTGCGTTTTGTTTATTCGTTTTTATATATTTTATTATTAATTACTTTAACGATTCCTATAACATTGTAAGTTAAGAAAATGTTGATAGGCAGCTGGATTAGATTTTTGGTAAATCTCATTGTAAGATAAAACATAAATCCTTTGCCGTACATTATGCTGCACCAGTATGTTCCAAGAAGAACATTTACAAGAAGTGTATCAATAGTAAGGGCAAGCACAACTCTAATAAGGAATTTGAAATCTATAATCTCTAAAAGGCTGCGTTTTTCACCTGTTATTTTTTTCTTGGAAATTTTGATATTGCAGTCATAGAAAAATAAACCATAGATAAGTCCAGCTAAAGCAGCACTTAATGTCCAGCCTGGGAAATAAGGACCGGTTGGCTTAATGATATACTGGACTATATCACCAAGTCCTCCGCACATGAATCCCATAACAGGACCGAACATGTATCCAATTGCACAGTTAGCAAGGAAAGATACTGAAATTCTGAGTGCCGGGGTTACATTAATAGATACAAAAACTGCTAAAACAGTGTGAAGTGCGACGAGGAGAGCCGCAGCAACAATTGACTTGAGACATTTGAACTCTTTTGCTGAAAATGCAAAATTTTTTAATAAAATTGACATAAAAATAACCTCCTTTGCAGTAGTATTCGCACTACATAAGAGGCTGTTGACCAGTATATGTAGCAGCGGGATGCGGATTATGTATCGCAAGAAATCTTTTCGTCCGTATGGCAACTCCCTGTCCATATGGCACTTAACGCACATATTCCTACTCTGCTTATATAATTGATTTGTACAGGCACTATTAAAGCACATATTCATATAAATGTAAAGCATAAAAACGTGTAAAAAACTGAGCAATTTTACATCATTGACTTAACTTCCTTTCAAATATATAATTTTATAACACCTATGGATTCGTTCATTGCTTTGCAATCCACACATTATCATCATATGTAAGGAGCGTTATTATATGAATTCACCTCAGAAGGAGACTATAAAAGCTGGAAGTACCAAAACAATAACCAGCCTTCCACATATATATGCCATTATTTTAATGGGACTGTTTACATTTGTTTTCTTAAGTGTTGAATATATGTTTGTAAGCAGGCTTTCACTTCTTGTGTCACAGCAAAGAGCCACTCTTTCACAGAATTATGTACTTGGTGTCAGTACAGCAGGTTTTTTATTATATCCTCTGTTTAAGCATTTTTTAAACAACAGGCTTTACAAGCTTTTTATGATTATTACCGGATTATTATCTGTTTTTTTAACAATCAGCACTAGCTGCGGTAAGTCCTTTGAATATATATTTAGCTGCGGAATTATTCTTTTTATACTTCTTGGACTTGTTGGGGGTAATGTATATTATGTATCTGCTTGTATGATTAGAAACAGACATTTGGCAAAAACTGCTGGCATTTCATATTTCCTGGGTATACTGCTTCAGTTCATCAATCATAATGCCATTCATATAAGGACAATACAGCTTGTTATTTTGTCAGTATCTATGCTGATGCTTTTTATCTTACTGATAGAAAATGAACGTATTCTCAGCCGCTATAGCACTGACAAATATACTGCTAAAACTATAATTGAAAGCTCAGCAAAAGGTAATAAGCATAATATTTTATTATATATTAGCATTATAGTTCTTGTGATACTTATGGCGTGTTTATTCAGCACTCTCGACAGCGCAGTAACACTCGTCCATTCCGACGGTATTGCTGACATAGGACAGGGAGCCAGAATTCTGCTTGCCTTCAGTGGACTTGCTGCTGGCTTTATATTTGACATTAGTAATAGAAAGTATACCGGAATCATCATGTACTGCATAATGATTCTTTCTACGCTGTGTATTGTTCTGCTTGAATTTTCCAAGCCATTCGTGGCTGTGCTTATTGTTTTCTATCTGTCTGCTGGATTTTTTGCTGTTTTCTTTACATCAGAATTCATGGAGCTTTCACAGTATGTCAGAATACCTGAGCTTTGGGCTGGAATGGGGCGGGCTGTTAACAATATTACTGCCGCTGTTATTGCCAGCTTTGTTTTACAACTGCTTTCCTCTGATAATAATCTTTTAAAGATTGTTCTTATACTTGTTTTATTTGTTTTAGTAAGTATTATGTCAGTAATATATACATTTGAGAAATATTATTTTATACAACAGTTTACTCAGCATACAGATAAAGTGACAAACGAACAGGACCAGTTACATAAATTAACTACGCAATACTCCTTTACTGAAAGAGAAGGAGAAGTGTTTAGCTATCTTGTTACTACTGAGGATAATATTCAGACTATCTCAGAGCATATGCATGTATCAAGACGGACACTTGAACGATACATTTCAGCTATTTATGAAAAAACCGGTGTGAAATCACGAGTTGGACTTATTAATCTGTTTAATAAATGTGACTGATAAATCTGTTTTCCTTTCCTTTTTAGGGTCTAAAGTAGCGTGGCGGACTTCCGCCACGCTATTTTAGTATATTGGCGGACTTCCCTTATATACTTTATTCATAATGTTATATATATTGATAACAGCTTATATGTATAAGATTTATTATATGGGTCATTTGATTCCGGACAATTATTTAAGAAACAGGAGGAAAAGATGTATGGTTAAAAACAAAAAATGGCATATAAAAAAAATTGCCGCACTAGCAGGAGCAGTCGTGCTTGCTGTATCCTCAGCAGCTTTATATGCTGCACCACAGGTAAAAGCCGCTAATGGACCATGTGATACTGGTGATTGGGCTTATGCTTATATTAATGTGAAAATTGGAGAAGAAGGTACTCTTATATTTTCTTCAAAAGGCACTAATTCCATAGCAGGAATGTCTTATGACAGAGAATCCAATACACTTACATTAAATGATTTTAAAAACAAGGCAGCAGTAATAGTTACTAATATGATGGGTGATGATTTCAAGATTAACCTTATTGGTGATAATGAAATCGGAAGTATAGGTTCATATGGTGATGCCTGGGGCGGTTCCATCAATATATGTGGAAATGGTTCTTTAGTTATTAATGCAGACAAGGCAGATGATTATAGTGTAGGTCTCTTAGCGGAGGGAACTAATTCCGTACTTTCAGTTGCAGACACCTGTAATGTCACCATATATTCCGGTACAAAGGCAGCAGTGTATACAAGTGATAATCTCACAGACAAACCAATTAGGGATAAAGGTACATTAAAGGAAAATGTAAGCTATAATGTTTCTCACCCACTAGAAATATCAAGGATATGTGCTAAGTATTATGAGTACGATCCTTATACAACTAATACAGTATATAAGAGTGCAACAGATAATACTTCGTTATATTATATTAAGAAGCTGACCTATGTTGAACCTGCTAAAGTAACTTATACAGTATATAAGCTTACTACAAAGGCGGCTCTGGGTGATGTATATTACGCAGAAAAGACCGGTGAATATGACAATATCCCTGCCGGATACACAGAAACCACATTAGACCAGCCTATATCATATTATGAGTCAGATGGTGGAAGCGGCGGAATATGTCAGGTTATAATAAATACAGCAACCAAAGAAAAATATGTTTCTGCATATGCATATGAAAATAACGAGACATCTTATAGAATCTGTAAGCTTCTTGAAAAACTTGGCATAGATGAAAAAAGTAATGATGAATTATGGCTTGTTGATTATAACAATCCAGTAGCAACATACCAGCCTGTATGGGGAGATGATAAGCTGCCAGACGGCTACCAGTATGATGGAACAGAAATAGATGCTCTTTATAATGTCGAATGTGTAGCTGATAAGCTTACATTTACTGCTAAATCAGCTGATGATAATACAATAGTAGATGTATCAGATGGCAACACAACTATTAAGGCTGATGAAATCAAAAAGATTATAGAAGATAACAAAGCAAATGATGTTGTTATCAAATCTAATAATGATGTTACATTTACATTTGCCAAAGGAACTATGTCAGAAGTATCACAGGTTGAAATCTATGATTTTTCAACAGTGATTACTTCTGATATAAAAGAAGCCGGAGATATGCCGGAAGATGTAACAGAGGATATATTCGTATCCAAGATAGTATACAATTATTCTGGTACGCTTCCAGCCAGAGCAAGCATCAGGTTAAATGTAGGAAAAGCCTATGCAGGCCAGAGGCTTTACTACAGCCAGCTTTTAGATGATGGCACCATAATCAGCATGATGTCAGCAATAGTTGATAATGATGGTTATATGACAGTAGAGCAGGATCACTGCTCAACATATCTTATAACAAGACAACAGCTTACAGGTAATTCAACAGAAAATGTAACTGAAGCGGCTGATAATAAGGTTGAAACACCACAGACTGGTGATAACAGCAATATTGTAATCTGGCTTACATTATGTATTATTCTTTGCTGTGGTATAACTCTTTATATCTTTGCTGTAAAAGCAAGAAAAATGAATAGATAATTAAATGACTGATTGATAGCTGAAGCTGTTGCAGGAAAGAGAATGACACCTGAAGAGATAGATAAGATTCTTATGGAAAGAAGAAAACAGTGGAAACCTAAAGAACGCAAATATAAGAAGGGCGTATTAAGATTATTCAGTGAATTTGCAACAAGCCCAATGAAGGGTGCTTATCTGGAATACGATAAATAAGAATAGTAAATGTACAATGGGTGGGAAGATTAGGTTCTTCCCACACTTTTTAACCAGCGTATTTTTCATGAATTTATAGGAAACTAGTGTGTTTATAGCAGAGTTTGAGAGAAAAGATTTATACAGTTATTATGGTGTTAATGAAGACAATATTAAAAATAAGACGGAAAGATACTCAGCATTGATAAAAGGAATTGTGTTCTTGACAAATAAAGGTGGTGTGTTATAATTCATTTAACATTTAAGTTAAATGTTAAATGAAGGAGGAATGAATGTGAGCATGCAGGATACGCTTCAGGCGCTTGCTGATCCTACAAGACGCGAGATACTTAATCTGCTTAAGCAGTCCCGAATGTCTGCTGGAGAGATTAGCAATCATTTTTCAATTTCGGGTGCGGCAGTTTCCAGACACCTGTCTGTTTTGAAGGAAGCTGATTTAATTCGAGACGAGCGGGAGGGAAAATACATTTATTATGAGCTTAACGCTACTGTGCTTGAGGAGATTTTATTATGGATTAGTGAATTAAAAGGAGAAAAAGACCATGATTAAACAACATAAAAAAATGTTAATATTAACATCTGTCATAACATTACTTCCAATCTTTATAGGTTTACTTTTATGGAGACAGCTGCCAGCTTCTGTCGCAACACATTTTGGAGTTGACAATCAACCAGATGGGTATTGTTCTAAAGCATTTGCAGTCTTTGGACTTCCGGTAATGATGCTGTTTTTTCATCTTATATGTATAGTTGCAACTAATATTGACCCCAAGAGAAAAAATATAAGCAAAAAGGTATTCCATGTTGTTATGTGGATTTGTCCGGTGATTTCTTTGGTTAATTGCAATATTCTCTATGTATATAATTTGGGATATAAGCTCAATATTGGATTTGTCTGCGGATTGTTCGTTGGAATTTTGTATCTTATTTTAGGCAATTTTATTCCAAAGGTAAAACCAAACTATAGCATTGGTTTTCGCATTCCGTGGGCATTGAATGATTCTGACAACTGGTATCATACACATAGATTTGGCGGAAAATGTATGGTAATTGGGGGAATTGCCATGATTGTAACCTCACCATTTCAAAATGTGTGGATATTTCTTGCTCTAGTCATTGTACCATGCATTCTGCCAGTAGTTTATTCATATATGTTTTATCGGAAAACAATGGGGTAAGTTTATTGTATTTATGGATAGAATCTACTGGCTCACCACGAAAGATTTTGAAGCTTGGTTATTAATTTGTATTTATCAATGATAGATATATAATAAGGACATTTTTACCTATAATTTTGGGTGGAACGATAATTCTTACAATTTTGATGCTGCCGGTGTATTTTATCCGGAAGAAAAAGAATCCTGATGATAAAAGAAATACAATTATAAGATTGATTGTGTTGTCATTTGCGGCTGTATCAATCTTTGTACTATTGCTGGGGTCGGGGTTGATTATTATGTATTTTCAGGATTTGTTAAGTTAGTGCGATGAGTGTCTGGGGAGAAGAATGTATAATATGATACAGAAGTCCGATAGGGATAACCATGACTATTTTGTCATCCTAGAGAACAGTATGAATAACATGATACCTATAGGTAGTCGCATTTTTGAAAGTTTTATGGGACAGAAATGATAATGACTATAGAAATAGTTGCGACATTTGCCTATAAAGTTACGGAACATGAGACATTTATAGGAAAAATCATTAAAAGCAAGTGATTTACACAGGACTCACAGAAGAAAACAGAGGAATTTTACCTATAAAAGAGAGATGTATTATGAATTTATAGGAAGCGGGTATCTGGCACATGAGACTTTAGGTGTAAGGATAGAGCAGGACGGGAGGAAGCCGGAATACAATGGTGTTTTGCCATAATCCAGAAGAAAGTTACAAAAGCCAGAATAAAACTTCGAAGAAATGCACATTTTAACGAATAATAACATTGAAGAAATCTATAAGAGAATAACAGCGTTCAGAGACTGAAGCAGCGGATAGGCTGCGGGGCAGTTTCTGGACGCTTTTTTCATATTCCGGCTTAGAAAAATATTTTCGTGGAATGACCAGATTTATCATAAATTAATTGGAATTACATGTGAAAAAGATTATAATATAAACAGCATTTGTCTAGTTTAAAAATAATATAGAAGGAAGGGATATTTATAAGTTTATCAAAAGAATATGTAAAAATGCGAATGGAGCGCAACAAGGAAATAGCTACATCTGCGAATCTGGCTGACAGCCTGACAGAACAGCAGTGTGATGTACTTGAATGGGCCTCTGACATGAGGCATGTAATGCATAAGAACAGTGAAGCATTATATGATGTTAATGCACCTAAGCATAAGGAAATTAAAGCATTTATAAGTGATACACATTATTCACAGAATCCGAATAACCTTAATAAAAGATTAAAAGATGCTGGATTACCGCTTATCAAGTGGTCATTTGATGATACAAGGATTCCGACAAATGAGCTGGCAATGATTCTTGATAACAGAAGACTTGAGAAGAGCAGAAAAAGGCAGTGTATCAGGACATTAGAAAAAGCGAATGCTGATATTGAGAATTATTTTGCACAAATTGATGCCAAATACCTCACATTTTATTGTCCATCAGGAAATAAGAGAGTTTTTAGTAATCAAAGTAAAGGGGTCAGTGTAGAATCAAGGAATGTTACCATAGCAGAAGGCTATACAATTATGGGAATCGAGAGTCTTAAGAATAATATAGCCTATCTGCTTCATGTGTATGCTGGTCAGGTTAGTGTTGAAGATATTGTTGCATATGTCAATGAAGATATAGAAAACAGGATTTATCATATGGATGCTTCAATGGCTCCACAAAGTGTTCATAAAGCGACTAATGCCCTGGTTGAAACAGGATACATAAAACCTGATACTAAAGAACTTATTTATATTAATCTTACTAAAAGAGGCGACGCATTTGTAGGAAGCTACTGTGGGACGCTTAATAAGATAGCAGCTTCATTATCTATACTGCCATTTAATAAGGCGCACAAGAATGATATTGTTTATTATAGCTATCTGATTGGATGGCAACGTGCTAAAAGAGAGCTAAAGCCACTGATTCCTAAAACTGTCGATTTTATCAGTAATAAGATAAAAGAGAAGCAGGAGATGATGTATACCGGTGACGATAGTAATTATGCCGTGGAGATGGAGCAGACAATTATCCAGAGCATGAATATTAATAGTTTGCCGGTTGTCTATGAGGTTAAGAAGGGTACATATGTAATAGCAGAGATAACGACATTATTTGGAAAGATTAATGTAAGTATTATTAATTCTTTGTTTGTCGGAAGTGCATATACATTAACAATTCCGCAATATCAGTATACTGCAATAATTCATATGGCAGATAATATTGATTATGGAAAGATTCCTTATGAGGTACAGAAACAATTGAAGGCGGTTGTTCCTGAACTTATGAAGTTGTTACAGTGAGAGGGGAGGCAGGGGCAATGACCAATATATACAAGAATATTTATCTGAGAAAAGAAGAAGAAGTTTTATATAATATTAGAAAAAATGTGGATGAAACAGTGGAGACACCAACCATATCAAAGATAATAGATTATGTTCTGGCTGATCCATATGAACATATTATATATATGGATGTTAAGCTTAAGATGGTAACAAGTTATGATGCAACCAATGTATTTGTTGATACCGGTTATAAAAATATGTCAGGAGAACCATTATTTCTGTCGCTTGTGTTAAAGGACGATGTATTTACCGGCAAATATGTGGGAACGATTGATCAGCTTGGCAATGCAATTCTTACCATTGTAAAGATGAGAGTCAATGAACAGGAAATATATGATAACATGGAATTTCTTAAGAACAATTATGGCAATTATAAGCAGTTTGTTGATGACTGGGATCTCAAGGCTGGAGAGAGAGAAAAAGATAATAATCTAGGGGATATGAGTACTTTGTTTGAAGGAATTGATATATCAGAATTCCCGGAGACAGCAGAAGAAATCCCTTCAAGTGAGGATACAGCAGCTGCGTCAGAATCAGATTTTTATGAAGAAGATATGGATGCTGAATCAGAAAATGGGCAGGAATTATTGTTAGAAGAGATTAAGAATGATAAAATGCATGTGTATGACTACATTCCTGATAAATTGTATCTTGTTGAATGTCACACAATGCTAGGAACTATCAACTTCTCACTTGTTAATAATTATATGGATGTATTCGGGGACAAAATACCTCTATACAGCCTGTTTATTGTTCAATACAATCAGGGTACAAGCCTTGGACAGTTATTACAGGATGTGGATTTAAGACAGTATAATCTGCAGATTCCAGATAAGATTATTGATGAAATAAGTGATGCTGTGAATTATATCAGGGGGTATATGGGGAGAGAATAAAAACGAGAAATTCAAGGAGAAATAAGAGAATGTCAAAGGATGAATATTTAATTACCGATGCGCCCCTTAAAGCACTGACTGTTTTTGCCATGCCCATGATTCTGGGCAGTTTTTTCCAACAGGTATATAATATGGCTGACTCAATTATTGTCGGTCAGTTTGTCGGATCATCTGCACTTGCGGCTGTCGGAGCCTGCGCTGCTCTCACAAATGTATTTATTTGTGTGGCACTTGGTGCCGGGGTAGGTGCCGGAGTGCTTGTGAGCCGTTATTTTGGTGCAAGAAATTATAGTAAAATGAAGACTATTGTATCAACATCATTAATCAGTTTCCTAATTTTAAGTATACTATTGGGAATTTTTGGTTTCGGGTTATCACATTCAATGATGAGTTTATTGCAGACGCCGGCTGATATACTGGATGAAGCTGTTCTGTATCTTCGTGTTTATTTTGTGGGATTTCCGTTTCTGTTTATGTACAACATTCTTTCAACAATGTTTACTTCAATCGGTGAATCAAAGATTCCATTGGTGCTTCTTATATTTTCTTCTGTCTTAAATATTCTGATGGATCTTTGGATGGTTGCTGGCTTAGGACTTGGCGTGTTTGGTGCAGCTCTTGCAACCTTGATTGCACAGGGTATCTCAGCGGTATTTTCATTTGTAATTTTCTTTTGCCGTATGCGTCGGTATAAAAGTCACTTTGACTGGTTTGACAGGAAAGAGTTACGTTCAATGCTTCAGATTGCCATACCATCAATTCTTCAGCAGTCTACAGTATCGATTGGCATGATGATAGTACAGGCAGTTGTAAATCCGTTTGGTACACAGGCACTTGCAGGTTATGCTGCAACAATGAGAGTAGAAAATGTATTTTCACTTATATTTGTATCCATTGGAAATGCAGTGTCACCTTATGTTTCCCAGAATCTTGGTGCAAAGAAAATTGGGCGTATTAAAAAAGGATATCACGCTGCGCTTGTGTTAGATATATGTTTTGCAGTCCTTGCTTTCATAGTCATTGAGACACTGCATACACACATTTCTTCACTGTTCCTTGGTAAAGATGGAACAGCTTTGGCATATCAGGTGTCAGGGGATTATATGAAATGGTTAGGTTACTTTTTCATTTTCATGGGTATCAAGATGGCAACGGATGGAGTCCTTCGTGGGCTGGGAATCATGCGGCCATTTCTTATAGCTAATATGGTTAACCTTGCAATCCGCCTGTCAGTTGCTCTGATTTGTGCACCGCGTTTTGGTATAGCATTTGTCTGGCTTGCTGTACCAGCTGGCTGGTTTGCAAATTTTCTGATTTCCTATGTGGCACTCAGAAAGTCATGGCCGGTTGAAAAAGTTGATTGATGAGTTCGTGAGCGTGCTTAATTGGCATGACGGCTAATGATGTTCAAAAGATTTTGAACCTGAAATAAAGATAACATGTTTGACATAAAACCCGTTGAATGATAATATAATTAAAGAGGCGCTACCGATAGACGGTTAGCCTGATATATTTTTTGGTTAAAACAACCGCCAAGTTTAGCAGACCGTGGCGGTTGTTTTGTGTTTATTTTTTGCTCTTAGAACCAATAGTATAACCAAGAGCAAAGCAAGTAATACATAAGCTGATGATGGCTATAAAAAGCTCCGTTGTAAGCATAAGCACAAACCTCCTTGATAGATTTCCAAGTAGGATCTCTATGTAAACAGAGCTATAACTCTCTGATGGAGGATAACCGCCTACCGTGTAGGGTAGCACCACATAGATTATAACAGTTATAATTTGAAAAAGCAATCGCATTGCGAGCATTTATTGGCAAACAGAATATGGCACATTTTGATCGTACATATCTGGCAGGGTTAAGATAATTTTTGTTTGACAATTTTCAAAAAGAAAAATATAATAACTTCTAAACGAGTAGCAGACTAGCGTAAATCCAGTTTTGCTGCTCGTTTTTTGTGCTCCTGCTGTCGCACATTATGAAAATATATAATGCATTTTAAAGTGTGTAGCTTATCAGCGTAAGTCCAGCTTACGAGGTAAGTGCACACTTTTTTTATGCAGAAAAAGGAGGCTGAATTCTCTCCTCACCAAAGGGCTCGGATTTTGCTTCCGCAAAACAAGGAGGATTATAAAATGGCAGAAAGTAACAAGATGAAGGAGATGCAGGTAAATAAGCTCATGGTTCAGATGGGAATACCGATGATCTTATCTATGGCATTGCAGGCGGTTTACAACATTGTAGACAGTGCCTTTGTTGGAAACGTGAGATCAGGAAGTGAGGCGGCACTTAATGCACTAACACTGGTGTTTCCGGTTCAGATGCTCATGGTAGCAGTTGGAATCGGAACAGGTGTGGGAACAAATGCACTTCTTGCAAGAACACTTGGACAGGGAAATGGTAAAAAAGCAGCAAAAGTTGCGGGAAACAGTTTGTTTCTTGGAGTGATTATTTATGTGGTGTGCCTGTTGTTTGGGATTTTTGGAGTAAGAGCATATATTTCATCACAGACAATTGACCCTGAAGTTATATCAATGGGAACAGATTACTTAAGAATATGCTGTGTAATTTCATTTGGAATTATTTTCTTTTCACTATTTGAAAAGCTGCTGCAGGCAACCGGACGTTCTCTTTATTCTACAATTGGTCAGGTAGTTGGAGCAGTGGTAAATATTATTCTTGATCCTATTATGATTTATGGTATTGGACCGGTTCCTGAAATGGGAGTTAAGGGGGCTGCATATGCAACTGTTATTGGACAGGTTGCGTCTGCAATATTATTGTTTGTATTTCATATGAAACTGAATAAGGAATTTGAACATGATGTAAAGTATATGAAACCGGATAGCAGAATAATCAAGGAAATATATGCAATTGGACTTCCTGCAATTATTGCACAGGCACTTATGTCTATCATGGTATATGTGATGAATCTGATTTTGAAATTCAGCCCTTCAGCACAGACTGCATATGGATTGTTCTATAAAGTACAGCAGTTTGTATTGTTTCTTGCCTTTGGGCTTAGAGATGCAATCACTCCGATTATTGCATTTGCTTATGGTATGAGAAGTAAAAAGAGAATTCAGGATGGGATCAGGTATGGACTGCTCTATACCGTTGTACTAATGATTCTAGGAATTGCAATTACGGAAATTTTTCCTGGAGCTTTTGCAACTTTGTTCAATGCAGGACAGTCAAGAGAATATTTTATCAGTGCGATGAGAGTAATCTCAGTAAGCTTTTTGTTTGCCGGAATCAATGTTGCTTATCAGGGTATTTATCAGGCACTGGATGGTGGTATGGAATCACTGATTATTTCACTTCTCAGACAACTTGTGATCATATTACCTCTGGCAGGAATCTTTTCAATTTTTGTAAGAAAAGGACGAGCAGGAGTATCTTTGATCTGGTGGGCATTCCCAATTACAGAATTTGCAGCATGTCTGATCGGATTTGTCTTTTTAAAGAAAATCCAAAAAATAAAAGTAGAGCGATTAACACATTAAGGAGGAAGGTATTATGGCAAAAAGAATCATTACAATCAGTAGAGAATTTGGAAGCGGTGGACGATTTATCGGAGAAGAAGTAGCACAACAGCTTGGAATTGCTTATTATAGTGAAAATATTATAGATCAGATTGCGCAACAGTCAGGATTATCACCAGAATATATCGAAGAAAATGCAGAATTATCCCCAAAGAAAGGATTTTTTGCCTATGCATTTTCGGGTCGTGATATTACAGGGAAATCCGTGGACGATATGCTGTATGAGGCACAGAGAAAGGTAATCTTGGAAATTGCAGAAAAAGAACCATGCGTTATGATTGGGAGAAATACTGATTTTATACTGAAGGATAGAGATGATGTGTTAAATGTGTTTATACATGGAGACATGCCAGAGAAGATCAAACGT